>Ga0326512_10000037_pt1 | contig 115970 bp, 171 predicted proteins | sample 1_2617_0518_D_FD_203652 | JGI IMG/M metagenome (GOLD analysis project Ga0326512, IMG submission 203652) | Bovine rumen microbial communities from UC Davis, California, United States - 1_2617_0518 | ecosystem: Host-associated > Mammals > Digestive system > Stomach > Rumen | place: USA...
TGATTTTTACTGCTATATATGAAGAAGCAAATGATATTATTGGTAAAAGTCAATCTATGGAATTGTATCCACCTTCTTTAAAATATCATGAAGCTATTGTCCATAATAAGCGTTATATTGTTTTTGATGATGGTTGTTTTTTAGGGCTTCAAGTATTAGGTGACAAAGTTGAACCTTGCTTTGAAGGAGCTTCATTTTATACTTTATAGAGTACAATAGAATATACTATTAATTAGATAAAAAAATACGGAGGTACTAAAATGCCTAAAATTAATTTCAAACTCTCTGATGATGCTAAGTTTAGCGCATTATGGGCTTTACTAAATCCAGAGTTTAATGAAGAAGGCAACTGGACCATTAGTTATGGTATCTCAGCCGTTTATGATGATTATGCTTTAGCGGTTAATTATGAAACTGGTGAGATGAACCGTGTTTACTATTCTAAGAACGATGAGAATGATATGGTTGAACTTGGCGATATTGTTAAGTGCTATATCGTTGATGTAACCGAAAGTGAGAAGTCTACTCTTGATACACTTCGTTCTTTAAATGGTAATACTTATGAGTTAGTTAGTGATGTATTAACTAATGCTCAAGAGAATTTTGAAAAAGTTTCAGAATTTTCTACCAAAATTGAAGAGTTGAATGAAACTGTTTCTACTTTAACTACAGAGAGAGATAATGCTAATGCATCAATTGGTGAGTATACAACTCAGCTTGAGACTGCAAATGGCACAATCAATTCTTTAAATGAAGAATTAAATACTTTAAAAGAGTTTAAACTCAATATTGAGACTAAACAAAAAGAAGCCGTTATTGATGAGTATACTGAGAATCTATCTGAGGAAATCATTGAGTCTTATCGTGCCAAGATTTCTGAATATAGTGTTGAAGAACTTGATATGCGGCTGGCTTACGAGTTAAAGAAAACTAATTCTTCTATTTTCACTAAGAATAGTGATGAGGGAATTGTCCCCAAAGATACTCAAACTGATGGAATAACCGCCATCTTATCAAAATATAAAAAGTAATTAGGAGGCTATTTAAATGGCTAGAATGGTTATTGATGGTTTCGGCCAAGTTGAACTTAATAACGTAGCATTCCGTCGTGATGGCCGCATTGAGGCTCAGTGCGCTCTTGATACTGCTGCTTTTACTAGTAATGTTCCATGTGAAAATGGTATGATTCTTCGCGTTAAGAAAGCAGAGCACAAGATCACTTTCGCAGATGCTTCCGCCGCAAACCAACTTTATGCTTTAAATTATACTACTGAGCATATGTATGATGAGCGCAAACCTGGTCTGAAGAATTTCAGCCTGTCTGCTCAAAAGAATGAAAAGGGTCAGGATTTTTATCCTCGCGTAGGTTATCTTGCTGCTGGCGACCTTTGGACTACTAACTGCATTGATCTTGGCACCTATGCCAATACTTCTGCTGTTCAATCTGCTCTTGCCTCTGGTACTGCTGTTTATGCTGCCGTTGGCACTAAGGGAGCTGTTGTTCTTGGTTCCGCTGCTCCTACTGTTGGACCTGTGATTCAAGTTATCAAAAAGACTACAATGCCTGATGGACAAGAAGCTTTCCAACTTCAAGTTCTTTCAGTTTAATTTAGGAGGGTAAATTATTATGACACTCAATGAATTAAGAGAACTTGCCCTTCATGCCGTTAAGGGTACTGCTCCAGATACCTTTAGTGTTGAGAATGTTAATGACGCTTTCGCTGATGGTTTAAAGGAGTTTGCTGGTAGTTACAACCAGTTTATGAAGAATCGTTACGATCTGTATGATATTATCATTCAGTCCATCGACGAGATTCTTCCTCGTGATGTTATGGCCGCTATTGGCCAGTTTGCTGAAATTCAAACTGTTGCTCAAGGCCAAAAAGCTATGTTCCGTAAAAAGCTCGGCCGCGCCCGTGCTAAGAAATTCCTTACTCAGGTTGGTCTGAGTGGTGTTTATGAGACATTCCGTCTCGATAGTGAAACCTTTGAGCTTGGCGCTCATGCTATTGGCGGCGGAGCTACTATCGACTTCGAGCGTATGCTTGATGGTGCTGAGTCTCTGGCAGAAGTTGTTGGTATTGTGACCGAAGGTCTGACCAATGCTGTATATGTTGAGGTTCAAAAGGCTCTTGTTGCTGCTTATGCAGATATGCCTGCTACCAACCGTTATGCTGGTGCTTGGAACGCTGAGGAAATGGTTAAGCTGATGAATATTATCCGTGCTTACGGTCAGCCTGTTATTTTTGCTTGCCCTGAATTCATCGCTGCTATGGGTCCTGACGCTATCGTTCCTGTGTCTACCGGTACTGGTCAAGGTGTTTATAGCCCCAAGGATATTGAAGCTATCCATGATACTGGCTTTATTAAAGTGTTCCGTGGCGCTACTGTTGTTGAAATTCCTCAATCCTTTGTTGATGAAAACAACGTTGAGACTTACGTGAATCCTCGTTTCGCTTACGTCATGCCTGGCGGAGCAGAGAAGGTTGTTAAGGTTGTTCTTGAAGGCCAGACTCAGATTCGTGACCATGAGAACAAAGATAACTCCATGGAAGTTTATGCATGGAAAAAGATGGGATGCGCTATCCTGCATCACAATAACTGGGCTATTTATGAGAACACTTCTCTCACTGATACCTCAGCTAAGGACATCTACGGTTTCTAATATAAACTAATATAAGGGGAAGGGATAATTCCCTTCCCTGTTTTAAAATACGCGCAAAGCGCAGGAGTAAAAGGAGAATAGTTATGTCAGATAAAGTAAAAGTTATTAGTCAATATGATGGTCGTTGCGGTATTGATAATTCAGACCTTCGTATTTCACGTCGTTGGCCCGCACGTGGTTCACATGTAATGTTTGATAAAGAAGTTCTTGAAGAACTTATGTATGACCAGGCTTTTAGGAATATGATTGAAGAAGGTTATCTTTATATTGAAGATATGGGTGTTAAGAAAGAGCTTGGTATTGAGAAAGAAGATGCAACTATACCTGCAATTATTTATTTAAGTGATAAAGAATTAGAGCGTTTTTGGAAGATTATGCCGTTAACGCAATTCAAAGTTGAAGTTAAAAAGTTAACTAAAGTTCAACTTGATAGTCTTGCAGATTATGCAATTAGACATGGTGATGATGGCTCTATTCAAAAAGCAAATTATCTAACTGAGATTAGCGGTCGTAATATTCTTAAGGGGATTGAATTTTAGAAACAAATTGCTAAGGAGGGATAATAAATGACTGACTTACAAGTAGTTTATGATGCTTTCTTAGGTAAAATGTTAGATGACGAATGGGGCGTGTGGGAAGAAGAAGACATGCAAGAAGATTGGAAGTCTATCTTACACGGCGCACTCCCATGGTTTAAATTCCCACGCGTTTCTCTTGAAATTATTACCGATGAAGAAACTGGCGAAGAAAAGTTCGAAGAAGATTTAAATAACGAAGAAATTTAGATTTTAGCTACTTATATGAAATGTGAGTGGTTGAATCGTACTATACTAACTTGGGAGAATGTAAAACCTCTTTATGATGAAAGAGATTTTTCATAGGCAAATTTAATTGATAAGTTTAATTAGATGTTAGTATAGGAAAAGAAAAATGCAGCTAAATTAGAGGCTGTATATTATAGATCTATAAAGAGGAAGCCTTTTGATTATACTCAAATGGCGACTGCAATAGATGGCTGAAGTATTAGAAGGATATAATAATAATTTAAAAAATCGTTTATTTGGTTTACTTTGTGAATATGAAAAAGGCCGTGAATGGCAAAAGTTTTTAGATTCGATTTTAATTGAATTAATGTCATATCCAGAGGACTATAAAACGATAAATTATTATAGATTATATACAAAAGTTTCTTCACTTCGTTATTTAAGTTATGAATATTTTAGAAGTACGGTCTTTGACTGTATGAGCTTATTATCAAAATTATGAGTTATTTTGATATTTATAAAATGCGGCTTAACCGCTTCGGTAATGATTATTAGTCTCGCATTCAAGGGGAACGAGAACATCTGTTTGACCTTTATTTATTAAAATCTATTTATAGAGTAGATTTTATATATGAAGGGAAACATTATGCTGGTAGTTTAGAAAAAAATAAACAAGATAATAGCGAAACAAGACAATATTTATTAACTGATATAAATTTAAATATTCCAAATGGAACTGTTCTAATGATTCCTAATAAAGATAATATTGAAGTTCCGTGGATGATTTATTATCTTGAAAATATAAAAGCTAGTGGGTATAATAGATATATTGTGTTGAAGATGACGCATTTACTGCGTTGGACCGCGCGCGATGGGTCAGAGCAAGAATCGTATGCTTATATGTATGGGCAAGAAGATAATATGCTTAAGAATGAGATTCGTTCACGTTCGCGCATGGATACAATATATGAAGAAAACTTAAAACTTAGCTTCTTTGTTATGCCTACAAATGGTAATTTAAAAATTGATGATTATTTTATTATTGGTGAAAAACCACTTCAAGAATATTATCGTGTAACTGGTTTTGATATATAGTCTACTCCAGGTGTCGAATTTGTAAGTGTTGACCCTATTTATGAATTTGATTTAACACCACCACCAGAAAAACAATAGGAAGATGATTCAGAAGATTATTTCTGGTTTAATGGAGGTCAAGAGTAATGGCTAATGGCACTAGAAATTTAAAAGATTTAGGACCTAATTTACAAAAGATAGTTTCTCGTTTATAGAGTAATCAAAATTTATTAAAACTTCTTTATTACACTGATAAAGACCCATTAAATAAAGAAGATTTAACTTCTGAGCAAATTAAAAACAATGTTTATGAACAATTAATAAAAGTTATTCCAAGAATTGGTAATAAAGAAACCGCACAAAGTATGGTAACTATGCGTGTGGTGCGCGGTCGTAGTAATCCAGGTAATGAAGAATTTAGAGATTTTGAAATTGCTATTGAAGTTTTTGTACCATTAACACAATGGTTTATAAAGGATTCAAATTTGCGGCCATTTGCTATAATGGGAGAAATTCATAAGTCTTTAAATAATAAAACTATCAATGGTCTTGGTAAAATGTCTGGCGGAGATTTTTAGATTAATTTTTTAACTGATGAAATATGCAGTTATGAAATGGTATATTATATAACTTCTTATGATTGATAGTTATTCTTTTTTAAGTATTCCTTTTCAATTTTAGAATGTTTGTAAAATCTATCCGCCGAAAATAAAAGAAATTTTATCTGAATCTAATTATCCAGTTTATAAAAAACTTTTCTTTAGTAGTCAAGAAGATATTGAAGATGAATTTACTGAATAGAAAATACCAATAGAGTCTATTCCAACTCCTTTTGAATATTTATTTGAATTAGCTAAAGATTAGCGTATAAAAAAAATTATTCTTGATGGATTAGAGTTTTTTATTAAAGAACCAGTAGTTCTATTATTAGATCAAAAATTAATTATTATTGGTGATTTAAAAGAGACTCTTCCGAAGGTTAAATCTGTTGAAGATTTACGAATGATAAATAAAGATAATTATTTTGATTTTCAAAATGCTCTGCGGCGCGCGGTTGGTGAGAAAGAAGCTGAGCCATATAATCCAAATGAGAATCCAAAAGTAAAGTATTTTAAAGCAAAAGCTCGTTTACGCGATAGAGTAAAAGCAAAATCTAAAAATTCACTTACTTTAGGAGCCACTTTGGCATCAATTTGTTGTATGGGTATTGGAATAACTCCACTTAATGTCGGAGAGTTAAGCTAGGCCGCCATATCAGTTATTATGAGATACTATCAAGAGAAATAGAAATATGATATTGATATATAGTCTTTAATTGCTGGTGCGGATAGCAAAAAAGTTAAACCGCAATTTTGGATTAGAAATATTGAAGATTTATAATATAGGAGGTCATTTTAAATGGCTAGTATTCTAGATCGTTACGGCATTAAAGAAGTTGCCGACGTAACATTCTATAAGATTAATTCTGATGGTACTCCTGGTGCTCCTGTACTATTTCTTGATACTCTTAAGGTATCTACAATCGAGCAAACTGCTGAGCAAGTTGACGCTCGTGGTGGTAAAGGTAACCCCAAACTGATTACTTGGGACTATGGTAAGGAGATCACTCTTACTCTTGAAGACGCTCTGTTTAGTCCTAAGTCTATGGCTATTATGCTTGGTGACGGTAATGTTGCCCAGGGTGCTGGTGGTTATATTCGTAAAACTGCTGTGGCACGTCTTGGCGCCGCTGCTGAAGGCAAAATTAAATTAGTTAATGATTATATTACTGTTGACGTGTATGATGCTACTGAAGGTAGCAAGCGTGTAAAGCTATACTTAGGTGCTAATGCAACTGCTCCTGTTGGCGAAGTAAAAATTAATGGTCAGCTTGCCTTTTCTGTTACTGGTGAAGCCTCAAAGTTATATGATGAGGATGGTACTGTTCTTGATGAAGCTTTCACTGAATCTGATCTGAAAGATCTTTACACTACTGGTCTTACTGTTTCTACCGGTAAGAATCTTGATGGCCATAAAGTTATGTTTACCTACTGGGTAAAAGCTACTACAAAGACCATTACTGTTTCTGGCGACACCTTCCCAGGTACATATTATGTCCAAGGCGATACTTATTCTCGTTCTGACGTTGATGGTCGTGACCAGTTCTTCCAGTTCATCGTTCCTAAGGCTAAGTTAACTGCTGAGCAAACCATTACTCTTGAAGCCGAAGGCGATCCTTCAACCTTTAATATGAACCTGACTGTTCTTCGTCCAGAATCTGGCGAAATGATGAAGTTAGTGCAATATGACCTTGAGGATCCTTCTGCAGGTTAATTGAATTAATTATAAATGGCGGAGGAAGGAAACTTCCTTCGCTATTTTATTTTGGAGGTAAAGGTATGGATATAGGTTCTTTTAAAGTTTTAGAGAATGTGCATTTAAAAGCTACTTATGATATAGAAGTAAATGGAATTAAATTTAATACTGGAGAAAGCATCGCTGTTTTTGATAAAATTTAGTTAAGTAATTTTAATGAAATTAAAGAATATGTTGCCGCGCGCGGCGGTTATGATAATAGAGGGCACGTTTTTTGGGAAACTACAAAATCAATGCGGTTTTCTTTTACTTAGGGAGTTTTTTCAAAAACTTAGTTTGGATTATTAAATAATGCAAAAGTTATATCTGTTTCAAACGAAGAGCCATTATTAATTACTTATGATGATGAACTTGAAAGTGATGAAATTGGTATTTTACGGCCAACCAAAACTCCAGTTGATTAGATTTTTGTATATGATAAAGAAAGTGGAGAAAAAATAAAAGTTGAACCGTCTGGTATTCATTTTAAAATAAAAGAGCCATATAAAGATGTAATTATGCGTTATAGATATAATTACGAAGATGGCGCAACTATAGCAAAAATTGGGTAGCAATTTTTATAGGGATTTTTAGAGTTAGAAGGGAGAACGAGATTAAAGGACGATACGTCTGGACTTATTACTACAGGAATTATTAAGATTCCAAGACTAAAATTAATGTCTGGCTTATCTATGAGATTGGGTGCATAGGCAAATCCGGTAGCTGGGAATTTTAATGCGGAAGGTGTGCCCACTGATTCAAGAAGAAATAGTTATGTAATGGAAATGTATTTCTTGAATAATGATATAGATAGTGATATGTAAAATTGTCAGCATTAGTTTTAGCTAATGCTGATTTTATTTTATGAGGTGTAAAGAATGGCAGGATAGAAATTTACCTTAACATTTGATGCTAACTTAAATGTTAGCCAAATGAAAGGCGCACTAGGGCAAATTTAGAGTACGCTTAATGGATTACATTTACCATAGAATGTAACAAAAGAATTACAAGGTACTTTTGATAAATTACAAAAAGAAATTTAGGCTTTTGAGGTTGCAGCTAGTAAAGATATAACTAGTAAAACCGATTTTAAAAAATTAGAAACTTAGGCTGCAAAAGTTACAGATGCTTTTGAAAAGTTAAAAATTTAGGTTCGAGATTTAGCAAAGCTTAATGCTAAAGATTTAGAAAAACTATTTCCTCAAAAAATTACTTAGAATATTTAGGATGCAACTAATGCTGTTAAATAGTATCAAGCCAATATGGCTAGCACTACAAAAGAGATTAATAAAGCATAGACAGCAGTTAACAAATTAACAGCGGAAGCTGCTAAAATCTAGGGAAAATAGGTCCTAACAGGAGATTAGTATAAATAGTTAACTGATAATTTAAAGACAGCAGAGCAAGAAGTTAATAATTTAGAAGATAAATTAAAGCAATTAAACTCTCAAGAAGAATAGATGAGAGGATCTTTAAGTTAGCCTAATAAAAGTAGCCGTTATAGACAATTAGTTTAGGATATAAAAGATGTTAATGATTAGTTAACTGTAGCAAGACAAAATGCAGAAAGACTAGCCAGTTAGAAAACTAATTCTACTACTTTTGAAAAACAAGCGAAAGATTTGGCTGATTTAAATGCCAAACTTGTTGAAGCTACTAATAAATTAAATTAGTATAAATAGGATTTAGCTAATATACAAAGTACTAGTTAGGGCGGCGGTTTAAAATCTTTATTGGATGATATTGGCCGTTTAACCGGTATGGATATGTCTAAATTTTCTCAAGATACGAAAGGTGCGGCAGATGCAATTTAGGCATATTTAAATCAAGAACTACAAAAATTAAATAATAATTTACATACAGTAGAAAGTACTGTTAATGGAGCCGGTAAGCCATTTGAAGATTTAAGTCATAATGTTCGTGATTCTGGTGATGCTCTTGAATAGTTTAATACTTAGGCTAAAGAAATAGATTAGTTAAAATCTCGTATTCAATATTTCTTTGGCTTAAATAATGCTATAAATTTAGTAAAACGTACAATGCGCGAGGCTTATGATACTATCAAAGAACTTGATGCAGCTATGACTGAGACAGCAGTTGTAACTGATTTTTCAGTTGGTGATATGTGGGCTTAGCTTCCTGACTATACCAAACGCGCGAACGAACTTGGCGTCTCTACTAAAGCTGCGTATGAAGCCGCCACTCTTTATTATCAGCAAGGTTTAAAGACTAATGAAGTTATGGCAATGTCTAATGAGACATTAAAAATGGCTCGTATTGCTGGTCTTGATGCTGCTGTTGCAACTGACCGTATGACCAATGCTATTCGTGGTTTTAATATGGAAATTAATACTACGAATGCATAGCGTATTGATGATGTATATTCAAGACTGGCCGCGATTTCTGCTTCTAATGTTGATGAGATTTCAACAGCTATGACTAAAGTTGCTTCTTTGGCTCATAGCGCAAATATGGAATTTGAAACAACCGCGGCTTTCTTAGCGCAGATTATTGAGACTACTCGTGAGTCTGCCGAAACTGCTGGTACTGCTTTAAAAACTGTTGTTGCAAGATTTTCAGAAGTCAAGAAATTAGTTAACGAAGGAGAATTAAGTGGTTCAGATGAAGAAGGAGAACTTATTGATGTTAATAAAGTTTCTTCTGCTCTTCGTGTTGCTGGAATTGATTTAAATAAATATTTCTTAGGCCAGGTTGGACTTGATGATATATTTATGGAATTAGCTTCTAAGTGGAATCAATTAACTACTTTATAGCAGAGATATATTGCTACTTAGGCTGCTGGTTCTCGTTAGCAATCTCGTTTTATTGCATTAATGTCGGACTATGCTCGCACTTAGGAGCTAGTTGGTGAAGCATATAAAGCAAATGGAGCGGCCGCGAAATAGTTTGCTAAAACATAGGAGTCACTTGAATCTAAACTTGCTCGTTTAAAAAATGCTTGGAACGAGTTCGCTATGGGTATTCTTAATAGTGATCTTGTTAAAATTGGTGTTGACTTATTAACTAATATACTTAATGGTATTAATGCTCTTACTAGTGGTTTTGGACTACTTGATAAAGGCATTGGTGGAGTTATTAATAGCATTTCTAAACTCATACTTTTATTTGGTAGTTTAGGCGCGGGCAAAACATTACTTAGCGGTTTAACTGCTAGTATTTCCAATATCGGACTAACTGCGGCTGGTAAAGCTCCATTAGATATAGCAAAAGTGATGTCTACAGCTGCTGTTGGAACAAATGCTACTGGTGCGTTAGCTGGACTTGCTGGACGTGGGAAAGGCGGCGCGTTACTTGCAGGATTTTTAAATCCATTTGCTGGTATAGGTAATATAGCAAAAGCTGGCTGGGGTGGTTTATAGCAACTTGGTGCAAAATCTGTAGCTGGATATGGCGGTATTTTTGGTAAGGCTGGTGCAAAATTATTTGGTAGTGGTTTATTAACTGGTGTTGGTGAGACTGCAAGTTTTGGGTTAGCTGGTTTAACTAGTTTAATAACAACTCTTGGTGCTATCGCTGCTGCAGCCGGTACTGCATATATAGCAATTAAAAAATTATATGATGCTTCTCCTGCTGGTCAAATTAAGATAGCTGAAAAATATGCCGCTTCACTATCAGAAGTAGCAGATGCGGCTCGTTCAAGTTAGAGAGAAATTGAATCTATTCAAGAAGAATATAATCGTCTTGAAGCAAATGTGCAATAGGCTACTACCGCGGAAGAAAAAACAGCAGCAATTAAATCTCGTACTGAATATATTTAGTCTTTACTTGAATAGAACTCTGCTTATGCTCAATATATAGATTAGTATCAAGTAAAGAATGGAGAGATTTTTCTTACTTTAGATTCAGATAAACTAGCCGAAGCTTGTGAAAAAATAGCTGAAACAGCATTAAAAGTATAGAGTGGTGCTGATATAGCTAACGCTAATGTTGCATTTTAGAGGTACCAAGAAGCTCGAAATGATATAGCAAAACTAGAAATGTAGAAAGTTTTAATAGAAGCAGAATAGCCTGCTAATTAGACTGAGGCAGAAGAAAAAGAATGGCGAGAATCTTCTGGACTCAATCAAATTGAAGCTTCTTTAATCTAGACTACAAATCGTATGCTTTAGTTTTAGCAAGAATATCAAAATTTTGCTACTTCTGGAACTATTAAAAATATTCAAAATAATGAAAATTTAAATGACGCAGCAAAGAGTGCTATAGCAAATGCTTTAGGTTATGCTTTTAACGGCGATGAAGTATAGAAAATTCTTGTAGATAATACTACTGATTTATTTGGTCTTATTCCAGATACTGTTCTTCATACATTAGAAGGTGCAAGAAAACGTTGGATAACGGAATTTGGGACTACTGATATTCCAGATGATATTAAAGATAATGAAAAAGATTTAATAGATGCCGTTGCTCAAGAAAAGGTTAGGCAAAAATTAGAAAAATCTAGTGACAAATTAATTGATGCTTTTTCGGTTTTAAATGATGAATAGAAAGAGATTTTTACTGATTTAATAAACAGTAGCGGAGAAAATCTTAATCTTACTACGACTCAAAGTATTTCTAATAATTTACCACGAATTTTAGGAGATTTTTGGAATTTACTTGATAAAGAATTATAGGAGAAATTAGTTGAAAGTAGTAGTGGTTTAAGTCCAATTCAAACTGCTTAGGATATAATATCGAAGACTTTTTTAGAAGGCTCATCAGAAAATTCAAATCTATTCTCTAAGATTTTTGATTTTATTTTTGATTTTGATTTAAGTGGGAAGCAAACAGAAACAATTTCAAAAGTATTTACTGATTTTGCAGAAGATAATTATGAATCTTTACAACCATTTACTGATTTTATTAATAATTTAATTACAACAGTTACTAATACTAAAGATCCAGAAATTATTTCTAGCTTTTTTAATACTCTTGCTACATTAGATACCGATAGCGCTTCAAATATAGATGTATTCTTTGATTTGCTTGATGGCCTTGGAATTGATTTTACTAAAGTTGAAGGAAGTGCTGAGGCTGCCGCGACGCGTCTTAAAGAGCTAGCTAATGTTAAAAATCCTTTTAATGCAGAAGAACTTAGTGCGAAAGTTGATGATGCTATTTCTGCTATATGGAATATTAGGGAACGTAAGCCTACTTAGTAGGGATATAGGACTTTTGGTGAAAATGAATATAAAGCTATACAAGATGCAATTGAAGCCACTGGTTCAAAAATAGATATAAGTACTATTTTTAAACGTACTGGTATTAAAAATAAAGAATGGAACTATGTTGGTGGAGATTTAGAAGAATTAGTTTAGTTTTTAATTCAAGATTTAAATAATGCTATTCAGTAGGCTGAGGATTATATAAGTGAACCGGAGTGGCTTAAAGAATAGCCAGATTTTGCGACTAATGATGTAATTAAAGTAGAAGGTCAAAATTTTACTTTAGAAGAAGCTTTCCGAGAAATAATATCAAATCCTGATTTTATTGAAAAATTACAAAATACTGAACAACTTCAACCAATTATAGCTATTTTAGAAAAAATGGGTTATACTTGGTCAGAATCATTGTCTAGAGAAGGCTTAGTAGGAATAATATCAGAAGCTCTTATGAGTTATGATTAGTCTTTAGCCAATAAAGAAACTCAACCAGAAATTGACAGAGCTGTTTAGTCGGTAGATTATTTAACATCTATAAACGAATTACATCAACGTCCAGAAATGGATTTTGACAGGTATCAAAGTGCAGTTGAAGGGAAATTTGCCGTAGATGAACATGCAGAAGATAGATATGAAGATATTTTAAAATCTATTAAAGGACTTTCAGCAGCATATAAATAGTTGACATTAGATGAAGAAGAATAGAAAGTAACTGCTAAAGCATTAGCAGTAAATTGGTCACAGCAAGCTGCAAAACTTACTGAATTAACTGAAGTCCTTGATAAAAATGATAAGATTCTTTATGAAGGTTCTAAAGATTCATATGAATATAGTAGTGCAATTCATGCCGTTGGCGAAGCAATGCGCGCGGCCTATGGTGAGTAGATAACAGATGAATTTGTATAGGCTCATATTCAATAGATTGTGATGGCTCGTGAATCTGAAGAAGCTTATCAAGAATTGCTAAATCTTTTACAATAGGATTTCTTTTCTAATGCTATTGATGGTGGCAATAAATTTCAATAGTAGTTATATGATTTGCAACAAGAAATGTTTAATTGTGGTGCCGTTGCTAGTTAGCTCGACGGCATGGAATTAAATGGTGTAGCAATTCTTGATGATACCCCATGGATGGAAGTTATAAAGAAATTATGGGGTAATCTTGAAGCCTTTGAAGCTTATTTAGCTACTTGCGGGTGGACATTAGTTTTAAGCGAAGAAAAAGACCCAACAACTGGACTACCATTACATGCAAGTTTAGTTCGCAATCAGCCAACAGGTTATGGCGGTTATTAGCCCTATACTGGCTCTAATTGGGGCCGTGGGTCTTCTGGTGGCAGTGGCGGTTCTGGTTCCGGCGCGAAAGAGCCAACTAAAGAAGAGTGGCGTAGTGATTTTGACTGGTTATATAATCTTATGGAGGATTTAGCCGAACTCCAACGCGAACAAAATAAACTACAAGAAGAGCAAAATAAAATTCTTGAACTCGGGAACGATTCTGATACTGGCAAAGACTTATATGAAAACTTAGTCAAACAAATGGCTAATTTGCTTACTCAAAAAACATATTAGTCTTCTGTATAGAGTAACCGTCGTAGAGAAATGCAAGAATTTATGGCGGCTAATGCAGCATATAGTAATTATCTTAGATTTAATAATAAAGACCAAACTCTTGAAATTAATTGGGATGCAATTAATAATATTGGTGATAAAGAAACATATGAAAAAGTTAAAGATTTAGTATCAGAAGCGGAAGCAATTCAAAAGAAAATGGATGAATCTGATGACGCTCTTAGAGATATTGAAGCTTAGATTCGTCACTTAGAAGATATATGGCGTGAATCATATGTTGATTTTGAAAAGAGAGTTTTAGATGCTTTGGTAAAATCTTATCAACGTACTATTGATAATTATTCTGATTTAAATAATACAGTAAATAAGGCTAATGAAGAAATATTAAGTGCTCTTTAGGAAGAAATTGCATTAGAAAGATAGATAAGAAATAATACTAAAACAGAAGAAACCATATCTGATACAGAAGCGCGCCTAGCTTTTCTTAGACGTGATACAACTGGTGGTAATCAAGTTGCAATACTTAAAACACAAAAAGAATTAGAAGAAGCACGTCAATCATATGAAGATACATTAGTAGATTAGTCTATTTCTCGTTTGCAAGATGATAATGCAAAAGCCGCAGAACAACGTGAAAAACAAATTGAACTTATGCAGGCACAATTAGATTATGCAGCATAGAATGGCGAATTTAATAATGATGTACAAGAATTAATAAGTGGCGCGCTTGGTGCTGATGGAGAATTACTTACTAACTCAGATTTATTTAATTTATTACAATAGGAAGAATCTTGGGCTGCTATGAGTGCTACTAATAAAGAGCTTTGGGAAGATGAATTAAATAATACCTTTAAAGAAGTTTCTGCTTATCTGTTAAAAGAATAGGGAGAAATTGACGGTAGTTATTTGTAGGCTGTAGCATCTTAGATTAATGATGGTGTATGGGCTTCTGCAAGTATTGTCGGTAGTTCATTAGAAGTTGGCCTTGGTAGTATGGGTTAGAGTATTGGTTGGGCCATTGGTAGTATGAGTTAGGCTATTGACCATATTGTATATAGTTATGATAATGCTGTTAGTGCATTAAGTAATGCTAATTCTCAATTAGCTAGTGCTGCATCTAATAATTCTAGTCAAGGCGGAGATAATATACAATGGGGTGCCACACATTGGGGTGGTGGTTACACAGTTACTAAAAATGGTTAGCCCTATTAGACTCCTAATCAGGGAGCGTCTTATGAAGCAATTTTAAGAGACCTTGAATTAGTAAAATTACGTGGGTATGCAACTGGTGGTTTAAATACAAAAACAGGCCCAGCTTGGCTTGATGGTACTCCTTCTGAGCCAGAATATGTATTAAATGCTCGCCAAACAGAAGCTTTCCTTAAATTAGCTGATGTCCTTCCCTCAATGTTTAACAATGCTCCTGCAACAACTAATAATATTGGTGGAACTATGTATTTGAATTTTGATATAAATGTTGATAATATTAGTAACGATTATGATGTAGACCAATTAGTTGAACGCGTAAAAGATGATATTTATAGCGCGGCTAGTTATAGAAACGCAAATATTATAAGTCTTTCAAGATAATATTACTTTATAATAGGAATAGAGGGGTCTAAATAGACCCCTCTTATAAAGGAGGAATTTTATGAGTGTTTATGATGGAGACTTCCTTGGTTTTTAGTTGGGAGATACTCATTCTTCCCAATTAAATATAACGAGAGTAAGTAGTGGAGATAGATATACTGAAAATCTTACGCCAAACTTTAAGGATATATCTGAATAGGTGCCTGGTGCCGATAGTACATATTATTGGGATACTTATTATACTGATCGAACTTTCGTGATTGATTTCGCTTTTGATGACCTTCGTAATGAAGACATACGTCGTTTAAAATAGATATTGAATTTTAAAGGAGTATAGCCTTTAATTTTTGATGAATCAACATATAAAAAGTATTACGTAAAATGTAGCTCTCCTCCAGTTTTAAAATATATTGGTTTTGATAATAAAGGAACCATATTATATAAAGGAGAAGGTAATATTAATCTTATAGCTTATTATCCATATGGAGTAAGTACAATAGATATTAAAATTGATGGTGGCACCAATCTTTAGCTTTCTAATATTGGAGATATAGAAACTCCAATGAAAATTTATTATAGCTTAGATGAATTAGTAGATTATGATTTATCTTTATGGCTAAGCGAAGATAAAAAACTAGATATAACAATTGAAGATAAAATAAAAAAGAATGAAGAAGCCGAAAGCAGGGATAGTTATATTTGTATTGATAATAAGACTCATTTAATTGAAGGATTAGATGATAATTATAAAAAAACTGGTAATTTATATAATCGTTTTATTACTTCCGGCGATTTCTTTTCTTTACCAGTAGGACGGAGTATATTTAATACAAATAAATCTTGTGACAAAATTGAGTATAATTATTTATATTATTAAGGGGTGAAGAAATGGATAAATATGAAATAAGTTTGTGGGAAGATTATCCAGATCTTACCTCAAATAATATTTCTTTTTTAAATGAAAGAAAAATATGCGTAATTGGTTCTGATACTATGACAAGCGCGGCCCGCGCGATGGAACCAAAATTAGTATCAAATGTTAATGGTATCAATACTTTTTCTTTTAAAATTTATTATAGATATAAAGATGAAGTAACTGGAGAAGAAAATATTAACCCATACCTTCCATATATTATAAATGAACGTAAAGTTAAAGTATTATGGAAAGGCAAATGGTATGATTTAGTAATTAAAAAAATAGAAGAAGATACATAGAAAAGATTTGTTTTATGTACATGTGAAGATTTATTTATTTCTGAATTAAGTAAGAATGGATATGAACTTGAATTTAATAGTGAATTATAGAATAATAGTGGTACAGCTGGGGAGCTTGTGGAAAAAGTTCTTGATGGTAGTGGATGGCAACCTTCAGAAAATTAGCAAACAATTTTTTAGTATCAAGAAGAATCAGTTTACGATGTAATAAGTAAAAAAAGTTTTGTAGCTACTCAACAACCTTCTGAACAACAAATATCAATACCAGCAAATTCACGTTGTCTAATATACTATTCATGTATTAATAAGGATTATACAGATATTTAGCTTTATTATGCTCCAAATACTCAAAATGGGTATGACAGAGAAAAAAATAGTATGTTAGTTACTGGAGGAAATTGTTATACTGTTCATTGTAGTATTGAAATTGATGATGATAAAGATAGTAATAATTTTGGTCAAGTTGTAATAAAACAAAATTATAATATTATTTTTAATTTTAATATTAATAATTCTACAAATAATATAGAAAAACTTTCAAATGAATATAGGGCAAAACGTATAGTTAAATCATAGTTAACTGCTTTTGATAATTTACTTGGAAGGTATGTTAATGTATATACTTATAAAGATGAAAATAATAATGATAAAGAAGTATATGGCTATGAAACTACAGAATTTTCTGACCCAGCTTTAGTTGTAAATTTAATAGTAAATTCAAAAGACTTTAAAGATACATAGGGATGGGTTGGCCAAAATTTAAAATGGGAAGTTTACCCTTCTTTTACTAGTGATAATGATTAGACGATAACGAATTATATTAATGAAGCAAAAAGTTATTTAAAAATTTCTAACGGATATACATATAATACCGCTTTTATTTCTAATAAATAGTATTTAGTTCCAAATCAAACTGATATAAAAAATGGTAAACTCGGTGGTTTTCAAGTTGGAGAGAAATATATTTTCAGATACAAAGCTAAATCATCATTAACTTCAAGTAGTTATATAACAAAAGGTATCAATTGTTGGATATATAATTTTAGTATTAATTCGCAGGGAATTTATCATCCACTTGGTAGTAGTTATTTTTCAAATTCAGCACCCATAACTAAGGATGGTTGGACTGAAATAACATTAACTTGCACCAAAGCTTGTACAGCCAATAATTTAAATTCGGTTGGATTATTTATATATTCTAGTTCAGTATGTTATATTGAAGATATTCAATTTTTTAAATTAACTGAGGGCATTGATCCAGAAACTGGAAAAACAAAAAGAATAAATCCAGGAGAATTTTTATTACCTACATCAAAAGTAATATATAAATATTATCTTGCCGATCATAGTTTTAAAGATGGAAATGGTGAAACTCATATTGCAGAAGATCCGAAAGATTTAGTTTTATTATATTTTGGTGAAACAAAAACTAATGCTTATACTTCTAAATATAATAATTATGAAAAGGTCACTTCAATTGAAGTAAGCAAATCTAATAGATTTAATATTTTATAGACTATTGCTGAAAAATTTGAATGTTGGATAAGATTTATTATTAATCATAATGAAGAAACTGGATAGATTTTATATGATGAAAATGGTTTACCATAGAAATATGTATAGTTAGTTGAATAGATTGGCAATGACACTGGAATTTCATTTGAATATGGAATCGACTTAAAAGGTGTAAAAAGAACTATCGTATCAAATACAATAGCTACGAAGGCAATTATTGTACCAAATGAAAATGAATTTGGTAAAAATGGATTCTGTACGATCGCTCGTAGTCCATTAAATTATTGTCGAGAAAACTTTATTTTAAATTTTGATTATTATGTTTAGCAAGGATTATTAAATAAAGATTTACTTGAAGCAGATTTATATAAAACTAACGAGCCAAATTTAGGTTATTACTTTTGGTTAAATAAATATAATAAAGAATATGATGAATTAGTTGATACAGTAAATATGCTGCAAATTAGATTAACTAAATAGCAGGCAGAATATACTGTACAATTTGGTAATTTGCGCGCAGCCACGGAAAAGTTAGAAGATAATAAATCTGATTTAATGATTTTGGCTGGAGTAGATAATTTTGAAGATGCGGAAAGTTATGCTTTGGCGCATAAAGATAATAGAAAGGTTTAGTCATTAATAGGTTCTATTGCTAAATTAAATAATACTGTAAAAACATTGACAGCTACTAAAAATTCTTTAGAGTCGTCTATTAATACATTAGAGTCTGATATTTAGACTCGAAGCGATAAAATGGCATCATTAATTTAGGATATAACTGACTTACACAGAAACTTCTTTAAGAAATATTCAAGATTTATTCAAGAAGGGACATGGCAAGACTAGAATTATGTTGATGATGATAAATATTATTTAGATGCGCTTGAAGTGGCTTATAGGTCTTCACGGCCGCAAATTTAGTATGACATTTCTTTATTACGTTTAAGTAGTTTAGAGGATTTTAGTTCTAAGATTTTTGACCTTGGCGATATTTGTTATATACAAGATAAAGAATTTTTTGGATATGAAGAAGATGGTGTTACTCCTTATAAATAGAAAATTATTATTAGCCAGTTAACTTCATTTTTTGATACTCCAGAAAAAGACGTAATTAAAGTATAGAATTATGCAACTCAATTTGATGATTTGTTTTAGAGGATTACAACTGCGGCTTAGGCACTTCAATTTTCTCAAGGACGTTATGAGCGCGCGGCTGAAGTTGTAAAGCCAGATGGTACTTTAAGTTTTGGTTTATTACAAGATACTTTTGATTATAATAAAGATTTAGTAATAAATTCTGCAAATCAAGAAGTTACTTGGGATAACACAGGTATTACTGTTTCAGATACAGTTAATAGCGCATTAAAAGTTAAAATAATGGCTGGCGGCATTTTTGCTAGTAATGATGGTGGCATAACATGGAAAAATGCTTTGCGTGGCGATGGTATTAGCACTGATTTACTAACGGCTGGCCGCATAAATACGAGTGAGATTTATGTATATGATGGAAATAGTCCAAGTTTTAGATGGGATAGTTAGGGTATAAATGCTTATACAGTAAATTCAACAATTGACCCAAATACTGGATTAACAAGTCGAGAATTTGATTTTAGTAAGTTTGTAAGATTTGATAAATTTGGTTTATATGGGTATGACGGTGTAGAAGATTTTGAACCGTCTACAGAGGATGCTATTTGGAATAGTAATAAAACCAAATTTGGCTTAACATGGAGAGGTTTTTTCTTACGGAATGCTTCTGGAAATTCCTCTATAGAGATTTCTACTGATAATGATATATTAATAAAAACCGGTGATACCGAGCGTATTCAAATTGGTAAGTATAATACCGCTGATTATGGTATGTGTATTCGTGATGAAGATGGGAACGCAGTTTTTAGTGTCAGCACAAAAAATAATACAAATTCAATAGGTGGTTGGACTTTAACTAGTGATTCATTTGAGCATTCGGATAATGAAGGTCATACTATAGGTTTATATTCCGATGGAAAGTCGAAAACAGTTAATGGAATAAGTGATACTTATTATATATTAGCTGGTGATAATTTTGGTGTCACTATTGATGGTGGAGTTTATGCTTCCAAAGGTAAGATTGGAGATTGTGAAATTGTTGATGGGAAATTAACTATTGGTAGCGGGAATGCTCGATAGGATCTCGTAGATGCTATTTCAACTTCTTATTCTGAGACTTAGTATTATTTAAGTAATAGTGAAAATGAATTAAGCGGAGGCGAATGGTCTTCTTCTCTCCCAGATTAGGCTGATAATAAATATGTTTGGACACGTACGGCAATTACAACTACTACAGCATCTGGTACAACAAATACGACTTATAAACCTGCAGGCGGAGCTTATAGTTAGGGACTTACTGAAATGTTATAGGGCGCTAAAGCCTCTATTGCTGTATATAGAACATAGACAATTTTCCGCTCAGTAAGAAGTAATGAATCTTTACCAACAAAAGGCCCTGCTACTTGGGTTAATGAAACTGCTGAAACTATAACAGATCCAAATAATTCTAATTCTACAATATAGAGCGGCCCTCAAGGGAAATGGACGCAAATACGACCGGTTTATAATTCAGAGTATCCTGCATTATATATTGCTACTTAGACACAAACTATAAAACAATATGAGGATAGAGCAACAGGTACAGAAGGAGAATGTAGTTGTACTCAACCGCATCTTGAAGTTACTACAACTGTAATTGATGGTGCTCATATTACTACTGGTAAAATTGATGCATAGAGAATTAATGTGTCTGATTTAAGTGCATTTAATGCGACTATTGGCGGATTTACTATTAGTGACACAGCAATTTATAGCACAAACGGGGAAATTGGTAAAGGAATAAATAATGTATATATTGGTACTAATGGAATTAGTCTTGGTACTAATTTTAAAGTAACTTCAGATGGTAATCTTTATGCAAATACTGGTACTTTTGCTGGAAATGTTTATGCCAATAATATTTTATCTGGTACAGGTCAAACTCCAAATGGTGCAACTATTAACTATGGATATATTGGTGAGAACGTATTAGCTCAAGCAGTACAAAATTCTCTTGGATATGCTAATAATTATAACGATGCTACACAGGCAGCTCCAACATCTACACCTGCTTAGTTTACTGCTCATGCATTGTATGCAACGTCAACAACTGTAGATGGTAGTGAAACTGGTGGATTTATTAACGCACAAAAATATATGACGATTACAAGTGGTTTGACTGGTTGGGGTTATAGTCCTGATATAAAAGGTTCAGTGGTTCCAACTGCCGCCCATTGGCACACCTTTACCGAAGGTACAGGTAATGACGCTGGTAAAATTTTCATAGGAGAAGCGATCCCAGCAACAAAAGATTATTCAGACAAACATTCTTTTAATATAGCCGATACCGCATATTTTAAGGCCTAGGTATCGGCGAAAGAGAAGGCCGTAGTAATAGAAAGCATTTACATTGACAAAAATACTTTAGGGTATACTTCTCATGATTCAGTTGATAATCCCGATACTCATCTTAGTTATACAATACCAGCCTCAGATTATAGCACAAAAACAGCATATAGTACTACTGCTAAAACTTTATATGGAGTTTTTGATTTAAAACTTTCAAATGGCAATAAATACTTTATGAAGATAGGTATACCAACTAATAAAGTTTTTGATACTGCTGTTGGAAAACCAACTGTTACAAGAGTTTATCCAGACCCAGATAAAGATTACAGGGCATCTGGTGGCCAATATTGGATTTGGGCTCGTGGTTCTGTTAAAATTAATGGTACTGCAAAAGATGGTGATAATGCAGAACTAGAGGTCACAGATATATATAATGCCGGCAAAAATTCTTATACTAGCGTTTCAAAAACTTTTTATACTAATGGTACATATACTCCAGAGGCTAATGAAAGATGGACTAGTGTAGTGGTGAGTACTCCCACTTATAATATAAAAAATACCACTAGTTTTACTCATAATGGTACTTTTAATGCAAGTGAAGATAACTGTGATGGATACGCACAAGTTGTAGTAAATGTTCCTCCGCGTTCTGCCACTTCTTTAAGTTATTATGTGAATGACAAAGGTGATACAGATTATAGTAAAGTAAATGTTACATATAGTAGTGGAGATCCAACATATGGGTTAAGCATAACTAATGCATATTAGATTGGTAGAAATTCTTTTAGTACGTCTACAAAATCTATTTATACTAATGGTACATATACTCCAGAGGCTAATGAAAGGTGGACTAGTGTTGTAGTAAGTACTCCTACTTATACATTAAAAACTGCTTCTATCACTAAGAATGGTACTTTTAAAGCAAGTGACGATAATTGTGATGGCTGGAAGCAGGTTACAGTAAATGTAGCCGCTGCTACTCATTCAGCAAAATTAACTTATTGGAAGACTGGCGTCACAGAGCCTGGTAGAACATATTATGGTGATGGTGAAACTTATACTGTACTCTGGAGGCAATATGAAGGTTACGCATATTGTGGTGGTAGTAAATCTAATAATGTAAAATTCTGGATGCGAGAAGTTTAATTAATTTTAATATAAGATTTATTTAAAATAATTAATAAATTAAAAACACAGCCATAAATGGCTGTGTTTTTAACATATATATTTAATTATCTAATATATCCATCAAACCTTCCATAATATTAAAATCAATTTCTACATCACCAAATTCATCAATTCCAATAGGTTCAATTTCAATATTATTATTTATCTTCATTAATTCCTCGAATTCTTCTGTAAATTCTTTTAATTTTTCTGCGGGAACTCTAATTTTATCTTCTTCTTGCTCACCATACTTCTGGTATAATTTCATTTGCTCTTGCTGAATTGTATCTACGAAAGATTGGATGATTTTTTTAATTCTTGTTAATTTATAGCTTGCTTTAATATTTAAAACGGTTTTACTTTCTCGTAAATCATTTATACTTTGGTTTACAGAAAGAATTTGTTCATTTGTTAGTTCTATCATTTATTCTCCTTCTTCCTCCCAATTAACTATCTCCACTTTTGGAGACTATATATCACTAAAATATTTTCCAATGCCAATTGCATCGCATTCATCTTCTGTTGGCTTTAAATTAAACCATTCTTTAACCAATATCTGCATACTACGTTTTTTATCTGGTCTTGTACGACCTTTCACACCACAATGTAGACGCCATGTATTAGTAGGTACAATTTTATAATGCACTTTTTCTTCCACGCAAGTCGCAGCGAGTATACCTTGAAGGCGCGCGAGCGTTTCAAAAGTAGTAACACCAGCAGTTGACTAATACTAGATGCCTTCTAACCCAACAAAATCTATTTCATACTAATCAATTAAAGAAATCATCCACTATTTAACATCCACACTTCTTTCAATATCATCATCGCCAGATGCTACATAGCTTCCATAATCAATTAAATTTTTATTATTAAAAACTGCATAGCCGCTTGTGTGCGTTGCCTAATCGAGTGCAAGAATACGATATTCACCTTTTTTCTTTTTAGTATTTCGGAACTCTTTTGTTTTCAGACGCTCGCGCATACAAATTGGGCATATGCGGTTTTCTCTAATTTTTTTCCAAGGGGCAATTACCGTATGCCCCTTATCACATTTAAACTCCAAATTAGAATCAAGATTCTAATATGTTTCGCTTATTAGTATCCATTTATCTGGTGTAATTTCAGCTTTTATATCTTCAATTGATATACGGGCCACATTACTTCACCCCAGTTGAACCAAATCCTTTACCATGGTCTTCTGTGAAACCGCCAAAACTTTCGACTTGACGCCATCTCACACGTGGGATTTCAACTAGACGCATCTGTGCAAAGCGCTCGCCTTTACCGATAGTAATTGGACTACCATAAAGTTTTACTAAATCAGTATGGTCACTAACTGGATCAATATCCACATCTTTTACTCGTTGGTCAATATTCTCTACAATAACTCCAATTTCTTCATGGTAGTCTTCATCAATAAGACCAGGAGTATTAGGGATACGAATCTTCATGCGCGCGCTCATACCTGAACGCGGCTGAATAAGTAAACCATAACCATGAGGAATTGCAACTTTGATACCGATGGGGATAATAACTGTTTCACCGCACTCAATTGTATATTCTTCTGGCGAATAAATATCCATCGCGCCAGCACCATCAGTTGCATAAGTAGGAAGCTTTGCATTTTCTCTACAAAGTACAACTGGAATTTCAACTGTATGTGCAGGGTTAATAGTTGAAGAAGAAATTGAATTGGCTGCACTTAGGAATAAGAACTTAATAAAGTCTTTCTTCGAATCACTTAAATCTATATCTCCATTATTAAATAATTCATTAATAACTTCATCACTATTATTAACAATGTCGTCAATAGAAATACCAGATTGAGCAAACATCTTTACCATCGCTATTTGATTCTGTGGATCTTCATAAGCTTTTGCCATTTCTTCTTGGAAAAGTGGACGAATGATTTCAAAATCTTCGTCAGGCATGGCAAGAAGAACAGCTAGAATGTCAAGACCATTTGCTTCCGGATTATCAAGTATGTCACCGACAGCTTCAATTGAATTGTCGCTCATTTTCATGATTTCATCAATTTTCTTTTCTTCATTCATCTTCCCATACCTCACCGTAAATCTTTGTTGCTGTTACAATCCAAGCCTCGGCTACAACTTCGCCTTTTGCTTTCTTTGTTTTATATTTATATCCATTAGCGCCGAGTGTATATCCTTCTTTATTTTGATTCGCGCGCAGGTCATTTAGAGCCTGAATTGCTTCTTCTTCTGTATAGGCTTTAAATTCTTCTGTAATTTTAAGTTTTCTCATATTAATCTCCTACACTATTAAATAGATTAGACATAATTTTAGAAATTGTATCGTTCTCTATTGTTCCTGTTATTGGATTTTTATCGGTATTACATGTTACCTGAGTATAATCTGGATTATATTCTTTCCCAGTGTATTTAATATCTAATGGTTGAGTATTATTTGAAGTATAAGTAATACCATTATTCCACCATGGGTAATATTTCTTACCTTCGGCATAACCACAAGCATATCCCTAATCATATGCTTTATTTATATATTCTTCAAATTCTTTTCTACTAAGTTTAATTTCATCATCATGTTTGTCAAGATATATAACAATTGGTTTCATACTTTCTTCTCCCTTAAAATGAGATTTAAAATAACTCCAGCTACTAGCGCGAGAGCAGTTCCACTTAAACTAAATACATCGCCGCCAAGCACTACACCACTAATTCCTAATGACAACACTACAGAGCAAATAATTAAATTCTTTTGATTATTAAAATCTACATCTTTTAAAAGACGAATACCACTTGAACTAATAAATCCATACAACACACAAGCAGTACCGCCGCCAATTACACAAGAAGGAATTGAAGCTATAAATGCTTGAACTGGTTCAAAAAAGCCAAGCGCCATCATCATAAGCGCGGCAGTAATAGTAACTTTTGTTGAAGCACATTTACTAAATCCAACTGCGGCCACGCCTTCACCATAAGAACAGGCACCAAGTCCACCAAAGAAACTAGTTGCTAAATTCGCAGCGCCCTCACCAACAAAAATTCTCCCAAGGCCAGGCTCTTTATAAAGATCTACACCAATAATGCCACCAAGTGCGGCATGATCACTTAAACATTCACAAATAGCGCTAATTGTAAATGCAATGTACATAATAATAATTGGAATAATTGAATTATCTATTTTGTGCATATTCATAAAAGCGAAAGTTGGAATATTAATTAAATGGATGTTATTAAATACGGAAAAATCAATCAAGCCAAAAGGAATTGCAACTATATAACCAACTAGTGTTCCAATTAGGAATGGGAACATAGCTAGCGCGCCCTTAAAGTAATGGCTTGAAATTGCAATTGCTAATACTGTAATAAGCGCAATTACCAATCCAACATTTCCAGTGTCTCCAATATACCCAGGAATAAATCCCATTAGATTAATGCCAATTACAACTGTAACTGAGCCAATTAAAACTCTTGGCATTACTTTATACAGATTATCTACTGAGATATATTTAAAAATTAAACCAAAAATAACATATACGATACAGCTTACTGCGCCGCCGATAATAACTGCAGCATATCCACCAGCCGCCAGAGCCGCGAGAACTGGAGTAACAAAAGCACCACTATTTGAAATAAACATTGGTGACTTACCTTGTGTTACAATCCAATATATGATTGTAGCCGCGCCAGCACCAAAGAAAGCGCCGGAAAGTGGGACACCACACACTTGTGCGATAAGAGCTGTTGCTGTAAAGCAACTAAGCATTACCTAAAGAGCAAATAAAAGTAGTTTACCAATAGGTGGGGTATCTTTTACATTATATATCATTAGTCTATCTCCTTTGAAAACTTCCAAGCTTTAATCATTCTAATTGCATCTTCAATATTTGAAACCAAATAACCATATTCTTTAATTAGTCCTGTTACATATAGATTTTGATAACTATATTGCTGTTCACCAAGACTTGCTGCGCCGCCAGCATCTTTTGCTTCGCTATGAGTCAGTGCGCATTGACGATTATCAGTACAGATACCAACAATAAGTTTCGTATCACCGCGCGCAATTTTTTCATGAAATTTACCAATTTCAGCGCATGTCCCTGCCGGTAAAACATCTCCATCTATACAAGCAATTAGTACATTTGTACTATCAAGTCGAGCGTTATCGGCTGCCGCGATTTCTTTGCTACCAGCAAATTTCTTTTTTCCTTCAACACCGTTAATATCGGTGTTTTCTACTGGGCTATACAAATCAATATTAGGAAATGCTTCCCGAATTTTCTTAGCCCACTCTGTATTTCTTAGAAGGTCACCATACGTGAAAATTGGCCCTGCTAAATATGCTTTCATTTATTATCTCCTTTAATATTAAACAATTATTTGACTTCTACATTCAGGACAATAAAGAATATCAATATAACATTCGTCATCTTTATCATATTCTTCTTTTATGTCACCCTTAGTATAAGCAAATTCACATTCACATATAGGGCAAACTTTTTGTCCTATTTCATAACGATTGCCATGTTTTATAACTCTCATAATTTCACCTTATAATAAATCTCTTCCATTTATATATATATTATATCATAAATGGAAGAGAAAGTCAAATTTACGGTTCTAAATATGTAATTTTTTTACCAAGTTCTTCGGCCCATTCAATCTCACTTTTAGTTGACTCGCCGATATAACCATTTTGATTTATAACAAAAATTTCATCAGCGTCCGCAATTTTTGCTTTATGAATTTCATCCAGATGTTCTTTATCTTTTTCATTTATAGTATCGCCACGGTGAACAAATACTCCTGGCATAGTAACAATATACCCTTTTAAAGTAAACTCTTTTGCAATATCAAAAAACATTTCTTTGAAGCGAGTACTTCCACATAAACATACTTTGGGAGTTTTAAGAACTTTATAATATCTACCACAATGGCAAAAACCGAAGTGGTCTTGTTCTCTAAAATCTTTACAAATACATTTAGTATCATCACTTTTTTCAAGTGCGCAGCAACAATATCCATCATTTGCTTTTATTGCTTCTTCGATTTCTTTACGATGGATAAAATCTGGATTTAATTTAATTTCATAATTATTAGAACGCATTTTTATTTTCTCCAATATCTATTGTTGAATATTCAAAAATATCGCCTCAACATATATATTTTGCATACTGATTATTAGAAGCAAGTTCTACCCCTAAAACCGTATCAAATATATGTGGAGAATTTGGGATAAATCTTCCAAACTTTACGATAATATTATTTATCTGAGATAAGAAATTTATTTTATCTTGAACTTCTTCTTCTTTATATCCTGTATAAATTATAATTGGGTCTTTTGAAAAAGCACGGAAGACACAAATAAAGCTCCATAATTCTTCCCAGCTATCTAATGGTTCAAGACCACCACAGACAATAGCATGAGTTAAAGAATTATTTAAATATCTTTGTACTACATCTATATTTTTAATTTCGATTTCTGGTTCATGCGCGAGCGCTGAATTTTGGCATATTGAGCGCCCACATTCTTTATCACATTTAAAAGTACAATAAGGAAAAATCAGAAACATAGATGGTTTTTTATAATTGCATATATCATAATCAACCATACCTTTTAATTTCATGCATTTGCTCCTTCTGTGTCAAGTGGCATCCACTCTCTCAGCTCATATTCTGCTTTACGAGTTTTAGAATAGGTTCTGGTTGGAGTATAAAAACCAACAATTCTTGTATATTCAGTCTCAACTGGTTCGCCACAAACTGGGCATACTTTTCCATAGAAAGAATGGAAATTCTTACATTGTGCGACTTTACCATTAAAAGCAAAATATGTAACGCCTTGTGCAGCTACCCAATTCAGCATCTCCCAAGCACTTTCAAAGCTGGAGAATGGTCTATCAATATTAATATGTTCGATTGAACCACCATTACAATAAGAGTCAAATGCAGCACAGATTTTTGTGCGTTCGAGAACAGTTGCTTTAATTCCGAGAGGAATCCATTGATTACCATAAAGAGGTAAGTCTTCAACTACTTTATCAGGATATAGATATTTATCTGCTGATTGCATTTTCGCGGCAGCTTGCTCGGCAGGAACTTGCTCAACATTGAATTTATAATCTTTATCAAGTGAGAAGTTGTCAATACAATTGCGAATCACCTGGAAGATACGGCGGCCAAGTGAATATGCTTCATCTGTATAAGAAGTATTGCCAAATTCATCAACTTTAATATAGCCAAATGTTTTAATAGCTTCATAAATACCATTTACACCAACAGTTGAATATAGATGTTCAAAATCAACCAAACCAGAAGAGAAACTTGGTAACAGTCCTTTTTCCACATTTCTTTTTATGATTTCACGTTGTGTATCAAGAATCTTTAAATCAAGTTCGGTAAGATTTTTCAAGCGCACTAAGAAATCTTGCTCAGATGCGGCTTGATATGCTAAGCGTGCGATATTAAGTGTAGCTACTTTTACGGAACCAACTTTAAGCGCAGTACCACCAATAGAATTGAAATAAAGGTCTGTTACATCGGATTTAAGTCTACAACAATTAGAAAGACTGTTGACTGTACTATCAGTAAAGAAATTAAATAGATTCCACTTGCGGCTAGCTTCACATGCCCAGCGCGCGAAGTCTTCATCAACAAATTTATTATCAACATAAAGAAGAGAAGCGGTTAGAACTGGGAATGTGAATACATTCTCTTCTCTAACTTCATTTACTAAATCAATAAAATCTTTCTGAAATTGAATAATTTCTTCTTCTTCGTCAATCATTAATTCTCCATCAGGAAACACAGAACCGCCAAAGATAGCTTCGAAGTATGGATGGTCAAATACGCTTACATTTGTAAATGCAGCTTGGTCAGTGCGCACCCAAGGTTGATTCAAACGATAAATAAGAGCTTGAAGTTGTTGATGTTTATAGGTTTCTGGGTCTTTCGTATAGTAGCCTGCGCGCACATCACGACTCCAGAAATAATATAGGTAAGGAATTAAATTGGGCAAACCTACTGCTCCACTTTGACGGCGGCTGAGCCATGCGATTCCTTCCATGAGAATCTGAATAAAAGAATCTAAATGCTTTGCCGGCCGCGCATTATAATTTTCGATAAAGAATAACCCCTTCTCTACAATATCTTTAATATCATATGCAAAACAATAATGGTAGAAAGTAGAGGTGTTGAAATCATGCATATAAATAGCATAATTCCACATGGCTTCCATAGCTTCATTTGCAATCTTGAAACCATACTTCTTATTCATTTCATAATAAAGTTTATTAAAAGCTAGAAGTTTTTGATGTGGTTTTGACATTTCACTCATAAGAGTTACTATATCTTTTTGTGCGATATTTGCGTTTGCATCAACAGAAGCATTTGCTACATTATCACTATCAATAAAGTTATCAATAAAATCAGTAAGGCTTAATTTATCTTCATCTAAACCTTGAAGGGCTAAAAATTCTTCTCCATACTTTTCAGCCATTTTATTAAATTGAGTCTAAAAGTTTTTCTTTGTTCTAATATTTATATTCATTGCGCGTTCACCCATTTAACTGCTTCTGAGAAACCATAATATTTATCATCAACTTGAAGAATCGGCGCAGCCGCGAAACCAAGCTTTTTCATTTCTTCGATATTGTCATTTGTAGTATATTCAAGAGATTTTTTATTAAGCTTCATCTCTAAAGCTTTACATTGTGGACAATGCGTAGTATATAGTTTAATTGTCATAAATCGCTCCTTCGAAACCGTCGCAATATTCACAAACACCATCAATAAAATTATGATGGCATTGCGCGCGAAGGCTATCATTTTCTTTCATTAATTCTTGGATTTCTTTATTTAAAACAAAAGTATCAAGTGCGGCTTGAATACGTTTATTGTTTTTATCAATTCTTTCACGAATCTCGGCTCCACTCATTTACTAGTTTTCCTCCTTGTAAAATTACATTTGGCATACTATAAAACATATCAAATACTTCATAATTGTTTTTTCGTATATATTGAAAACTATCTCGTATTTCTTGAAGACTTACAGAAAAATGACTCCATGGCATTACTTCAAGATAGGCTCGTTTTTTTGCAGCGCACCATTTATATAATGTTTCTTTATGCGGTAAAATATGTTCACAATATGACCTACCATAAAAACAATTAAAAAGCTTCATAAGATTTAAAAGTTCTGGAGTTTTAAAAAACTCGTTACTAATGTTAAGTAAAATTTTTGTATTATGACTTCGTAAAAATAATAACTGCTTATAAAATTCTCCTAAGTAATGTTCCAAAAAATAGTTCTCGTCGGAGCATCCATAGGTGAAGTTATAAACCATTTGCCGCAAGCCGAGGATTGGTTTTTCACATAAAGCTACTAATTCATCATTAGTAAACATTCCATTATATTGAAGATAGAATACTGTACCCATTGGCGGCAATTTAAGCCACTTCATAAGTTCATCAAAGTTATATACATTTATTGGGTATTTATTTCCAATTCTATATGGTAGACCGCTCGGCCGTTGTCTACTTACATCTTCTAATAATTCAAAAGCACCTGGGATAGATGATAAATCATAATCATGTAAAATAACTGATGGATGATATGGTTGAAGCCTTTCATATGGAAATGGCTCCAAAGTTTTCCCATCTAAAGATAATCTTACATGTGTTGCATTAAGAATTGTTCTAATTTCTTCTCTGCGCGCTTTTACTGTACCATATTGCTCTTTATATTTTTTATAAATCTCAAAATCTGGAAGTATTTGTTCCATTTCTAAATCAAATGGTTTATATTGTTCTGAAAACGCACGGCCGCCATATTCAACATTAGGAAGAAGAATTTTATCATCAAAAATTCCATCATCATATTCTTTTCTAAAGAAAACAAATGTATATTGTCCAGGCTCAAAATTAGGCCCAAATACAACTATATCTTTTTTCTTTTTTCGCCAAGCCGCGTATTTCGCACATTCCAAATTTGGGATAACGCTGGGATAATGGAAGTAATCCCAGTCATAAACTAAAATTACTGCCATTATCCTTCATCCGCCCTTTCTGTTTTAATTATTAATCTTCCATTTTCAATACCTATGATTTGTTCAACTCTATGCCAAGGTGTAGCTTTATATACTTTCGCAATAAAACTTTCTTCTTGACGAATACCAGTAACAATAATTTTGTTACCACGCGTGAATGTTGATTTCTCAATTACGTGTTTTTTACCATCTGGCCCTTTTACAGAGATTTGCTTATCATATGCTTCAAACGCCCCATAAATCTTTACTGAAACGACACCAGTTGGAGTTAATAATTGTACTGTTTTTTTAGCTTTATCTCTATCTAAAACTGTACCAGCAATACGATGGAGCCTAAAGATTGGAACTTGTTTACCTTTAATTGGAATAACTCTTTCTACTTCTGCTTGTTCACTAAGATTAAAGAAATCTTCAATCATATAAATATCCAAATCAACATTTGCTAGTTCATGGTCATGAGAATAAAATGAAACAGAATCCATTTCCCATTTACTAAGGTCGCCAAGACAATATTTATTCCAAACATCAGAAGTTAGTTTGTCATTTACAGCTTTAAGAAGCTCTTCATTATGTTCTTTTACAAACGGTCTGATAATATCCATTTGCTTTTTATAAATACTATCCCATACTGTCTGTTTAATGCAAAAACCGCTTTCTGTGAATCTATTGGGTTCAGTTTTATCTATATCAAAATAAGTCTCCAAAAACTTAAAAGCCGGATTATCAAGACCATAATAACCTTGGTCCATTTTCATTTTTTTAATATACTTATTAAAATTATACACGCGGCGCTGCAAATCATATTTATCTGGAATCAGACCAAAATCAATTAACATTTTCATATTTTGAAGAGTAATACGTTTCTTAGTATCACTTATCATATCAACATACTCATGCATAAGTTTTGTTCTATCTCCAAAACTATCAAATGCACCAGACTTAATAAGATTTATCATCTGAACTTTATTGACTTTTACTTTTGAAAGAAAATCAGTTATTGAAGTATATGGACGATTCATGATAATTGCTTTTACGAGTTCTTCGCCTACGCGCGTAATACCACTAATACCATAACGAATGATATTGAGTTCTGCATCTGGAGAAAATGTATAAGTAGATTTATTGATATCTGGAGGTTCAACAACAATTCCACTCATTCTCATTTTACCAATAGCAGTTGCAATTTTACCATAGTTTACAGACGATGTTTTTTTTCTTTTCTTTACCGTAGTTTCTTCAGTTTCTTCATCATCGTCATCATCATCTTCTTCGTCATTCGCACTAAAATCTTCTATATCATTATAAACTTCTTCGATCGGCGTAATTTCTTCTTCATCTTCTTGCTCTTTTTCATCGCCGCCTGCGTCTGTAATTAAACACGCGCAGTTCCAGAAGATAATTGGATAATGATATGCAAGATTCATTTCTTGAAGTGCAATCAAACTATATGCAAGAGTATGAGATTGGTTAAACCCATACCCACGGCTCATTGCAATCAGAACATTCCATACATAGTTTGTAAGTTTTTGGTCTATTCCTTTTTCTTTTGTGACTTCAAAAAATTCTTTGGTCAATGCATCATAATCTTTTGGATTCTTCTTTGCAATTGATTTACGAAGTTTATCTGCCCAAGTTAGACTAAAACCACCAAGTTCTGGAAGCTGAACCAGCTCCATAAATTGCTCTTGCGCAATACAAAGACCATACGACATACCAAGCACCGGTTCAAGAATTTTTCTTTCTTCTTCGCCAAGCCCATATCGCTCCATTTCTTTTTCCCATTCATCTGGATTTGCCTTGAAGCGCGCGAGCTTGTCGGTCGGCATTTCTCCGCCTTTTTCTTGCGCCATAAGACGAATTGTAGAGTTAAGAATTGCAAGATCGTCAACAGAAGTTGGCTTTAGAGTTGCAATACCATTAATACCAGATTGCTTTTCCATTTGGAACAAAGATTGAATCTCATGATTCCAAACCATCTGCCACATCTCTGGATTATCGCGCTCAAGATTATACACGCCGATAATATTTTCATAAGTTTCTTTTAATGTGCGCTCACGCTCAATTAAACCGGCATCACATAACAAATCAAGACAATTATGAATCTTATCCATCGCTTCAACAGATAATGCATCATACTTAATAAGACTTACATCTTCTGCGTCATGAAGCTCAAATTGTGTACAAATTGTACCATCGGGTGCGCGCATTAAAGCAGTTGATTCTGTAAAAGGCTCATCGACAAAGATAACGCCACCAGCATGAATACCAGAACCACAAATTAACCCCTCAATTTTTTGTGCTACATTCCACAGTTCTGGATAGTTATTCATTTCAACAATAAACTGTTTAATTGGTGAAAAATCATTTTCAGTATCACCATTATAACACTGGCTCAATGTTCTTAACATACCGCGGTCTGCTGGAATCAAACTTGCAATATATTGAGCTATATCTACATCAATACCCAAGCCGCGCGCAGCTGTAAGAATTGCAGACTTAGATTTTTCTGTACGGAATGTCGCAACGTTTGCAACTCTATCTTCTCCATAATATTTACGGAATGCATTAAGAACTTGAGCACGCCGGCCGCCCTCAATATCGAAGTCAACATCAAGGACAGACACACGATCGGGATTCAAAAACCTCCAACGGAAACATTTAGTTGTTTCTCTGAGTGGATTAATTTGAGTAATATCAAGGCAATACAGAAGTATAAAACCAACACCAGAACCGCGTCCAGGTCCAACAAGACTGCCAGCTTCCCAACAAATATCAATAATATTTTGAAGGTTTAAATAATATGCACTCCATCGTGCTTTATTAACTTCGGAAGAAACCCATGTATCTTCGAGACAGGCATTGATTTCATCATACGCTTCTTTATTTTGAAGGTCTGGATGTGTATCAATACCATGCACAACTGCTTTCACCAAATATCTATCAGATTCATATGGAGACTCTGCAAAAGTCCAAAGCATTGGAATTTTCATACACATTTCTTCATATCCCCAAGCATCTGGTTCTTTTTCAATTGGTTTCCACTTTAAATTCGGAATCTTAAGCGGCCGCAGTAAACTAAAATCTTCAATACTATCTCTAATCTTTAAAATATTTTTATATGCTTCTTGAAGAATATCGGAACTAAAGTATGGAAAGTAACTTTCCAATTCCTTTGTTCCCATCATGTAAGTTGTTGCATAAAAATCATCAACTTCGCGTTCGCCATTCTGTGCATTAAGATATGCTTTATGGACAACTCTATCTTCTTTACGAAGATAATGGCTATCAGTTGTAATAATATATGGAATATCAAAATAAATCGAATGTTTTAAAAGCGTCTTATTAACTAAGATTTGGTCTTTATTTTTTGACGGCTGCATCTCAAAATAAAAATTTCCATGCCCAAAAAGTTTGTCCATCTGTTGAATCCACATATCAATCTTTGGCAAAAGATCTGGATTACTTTGTGCACGAAGAATCTGAGTTGGAAGTGCGCCACCAAGACAAGCTGTTGAACCAATTACATGACCTGGATTCTTTCCAATAATCTCAAACAAATCATTATAATATGTCGGGACTCTCCGCATACCGCGCGCCATATAACTACGCATCCATGCACGAGTTGAGATTTCTCTAATTTGTTGTGCGCCAATCGCATCCTTTGCAAGAAGAATAAAGTGATAATATCTATCAACTTCTTTATTATAATTCTGCGCATTTAACCCATTTCTACAAAGATAAATCTCATTACCAAGAATTACTTTCAGTTCTGGATATTTTTCTTTTAATTTTTTTGCAGCCTTTTCAGCCTTAACCCATCCACTAATACTTTCATGGTCAGTTAAGGCTACTACTTTATGTCCTAGCGCGCCCGCATAATTAAATAAATCATCGAGTTTGTTTATGCAGTCACGCAAACGAATATTTGAATAATCTGAATGATTATGTAAGCTCCCTGGGTAATTCAGTTTCTCCATTCAACCACTCTCCATTTCCATTTTCTATAATAATTATATCATAAATTCTTTTAATTTTCAAGTTTATATCTTCCAAGGCGCTCTACTGCTTTAAAATTATTAGTTTTATCCATGGTGCGTCGTACTTCTTTCTCCCAAATAATTTCAAAGTCATCAGGAAAAGTTTGCTCGCTGCAAATAACAATATGATGCTTACTCATTTCACGAACCCAATTCCAATATTTATCATAGTTAAAATCAGTTTCAAATTTATATCCATATGGTTTTGTACCCTAATATGGTGGATCACAATAAATTAAAGTTTTAATTTTTTCTGGCCATTTTAATTCGGTATAATCACACCATTCAAATTCAATATCTTTATATTTAGGGCTTTTAACTTGTTCTATAAAATTTTTATAAGCGTCATAATAATAATCTTTTTTATCTGTATCTTTTGCATAACCACGGCTAAAACCACCACGATTAAAACTCCCAAAGAATTGAATTGCTCCAATACGCCATCCTTCCATTTCTTTTTCCATTGATGGTGCACCAAGGTGCCGACGATATATATCTTTTGCTTCATACCACCATTCTGGATTACCATGTGCTGGAATTAGTTCGGGTGCAATTTGCCCTTGTTGGTGGAGTTTAATAAGTGAATAACATTTATCTAAACCTATTTTGCGTTTACAATCAATTTTATCTATTACATTTGCTCCACCAACAAATGGTTCAAGATAACATTTTATACGCTCTTTATCAATTATACGCTGGAGAATTGGGACAATATCTCCAACGTACTTACTTTTACTTCCTTGATATACCATAAAACTCCTTAATGGATATTCATTATCCAATAAATATTTATTAAAATCCAAATTATAAAAATCACATCAAAACTCCAAAAGATCGTCCACAACTTCGTAATCCTCTATAATTATTTGAGGCGTAGTAAAAGAATTCCACTCATTAATATTTGGTTTACCAACAACGCTAATTTTAATTTCATTACATTTCCCTAACTGCTCAATCAAATCAGATGCATGGAACTTAATAAATATAACTCCATTCTTTTCAAATCGAACAGTATCTTTATTAGTACCAATAACTTTATAATCAGTATTATCTAAATAAATATTTGGAACAAAAATCAGCGGCTCAGGATTCCCCTGCCCGTAAATATTTGTATTAGAAGCTAAATCATAAATTAAATCTTCTAAATCAGAAGCATTTGGTTCTCTAATAAAGTTTACATCATACATACCTTCATTAAAGTTAATATCTTTAAGTGCTTCATTCGCATATTCATGAAAAGCTCTTAAATTACTATCAAGAATACTCGCACCTGCCGCATTGGCATGGCCTTGCACCCATTCAAAATATCCACTATCATTTAAGAACTTTTTGAGGTCTTGTAATTCACAATCAGCTACATTACGAATAGAACCACGGTCATACCCTTCATCATTCAAGCGAGCGAGTATAGTCGGGCGCTTGTACTTGGCCGCAAGTTTCATGGCTGTAAGACCAGTAACTTCTGAGGGATATTCATCGTCATCATTTAAACGAATAAATAAAATCTTATTTTCAAGTAAATCATACTTAAAAATTTTTTGCTCCAATTCACTAACCATTTGATCTGTTAAACGATTTTGTTTTGCTTTTGCATTAGTGCATTCGCGCAATGATTCAATAGCCACTTCTTCCATTGTACCTTTAGCCCCGCGCTTATTACATGGAACTTGTCTATGTCCATCAATAAGGCCAAGAAAAAGGCGTTCTTTTTCTTCCATACTACCCATACGAATCATCGCATTCATCATAGGTACAATATAAAAGGCAACACTGATAGGAGTTACTTCGTTATTCATTGAATATGCTTGTTTTTCAATTGCACATTTAAAGAAATAATTATTAACATTTTTAAATCCATTTAACATAATATATCTGTTTTCTAAATCAAGAACAGATCCCATATCACCACATACACCAAGTGCAGCTAGATCAATTAAATTATTAGCAAAATTATTTTGAGTAAGATAATCATAACCACGACAAAATTGCCAAGCTACTCCAGCACCAGTTAATTCTTTGTTTGGATATGCAGGCGAAAGCTGGTTATTAATTATACAAGCGTTATCACTAATAGGCTGGTCATCATCAATTTCATGATGGTCTAATACAAGGCACCGCATACCATGCTCTTTTAATGCCTCGTGATATTCATAATCATTACTTGAACTATCTGGTAGAATAATTAAATCATAAAATTCATTACTATCAATAATAGTTTGAGTATGGTCTTGTAATCCATGTTCTTTATGTTCATGTAACATATAAGAAATCTTTTGATTTGGAGATATAGCTTTTATATAATTATACATAATCGCACTTGAAGTAAAGCCATCAACATCACAGTCTACAATAAGTAAGATGTGAGAATTTTCTTTATTAAGAGTTTCTTCAAGCCAAATCGCGCCGGTTTTTATATTATCTAAATTTAATGGGTCATTTAAACAAGAAGCATCTGGATGTAAATACTTTTCAATATCTGTTACACCGCGCGCAGTTAATAGTTCTTTTAAATAATTAGATTGAAAATTTTCATTTACTAAATTTACTTTCATATTTATCTACCTTCTTATTCTTCAAAGTAATAGCAAAAGCTGCTTTTGGCTTCTCTGAATAAGAAAGTTCAAAAGGAAGCCTTTCAATAACGTCAATTGTATAATCATTTTTAATGTCTTCTGCAATTTCAAGTATTGCTTCATCCATATCTATAAAATTTATTTCATATCTTTTCTGTAAAATCATATTTAAATCCGTACCCTTTTCTGTAGTAGTTTAATAAAAATATCTTCACCTTTATCAGTTGGTGAATCTTTTAAATCCAATAAATTCTCTTTATCATATATAAAACTGAAATTCGTATATACTTGATATTTCTTACATAATTCATAAAGATGATTAAAATATTTATCTTCATGAGGGAGTTCTTCTTTGTCAAAACATATTACAATTTCTTGAGGATAGCAAGTTCGCACTAATATATCAAGTGCATATTTATTTAATTTTGAGCCACACACGGCGGCCGCGCAATTAGGAATAGAGAATGACTCTATTTGAAGTACACTTTTTTCAGCTTCAAATAAATACGCAATTCCAGTTGCTTTTATATTTTCTTTTGTTTTATTAAGCCCATAAAGATTAAGACTTAATGGATGACTATACCATTTTCCCTCTATTTGAACTGGCATATATTTTCCCCATGTATCTATATCTTCTTGATTGAGCGCGCGCCCTCTAATTCCAACAAGTCTTCCATTTACATCATAATGCGGAATAATAATTTTATTTTGAGAAGGAGAATATCGAATATTAAACTTATCCATAGCTTTATAACTGATTCCATCATTAAGCCACTCAATTGGATAATATTTAACAAAACATTCCATTATCTTATCAGAATAAGCCGGAAGTTCTTGTCTTTCTTTCTTTAATGTATAATCATTACGAATTGATTTATATGAAGTAGTGTTTTGATGCTCGTTAAAATATGAACAACCGCGTATAACTTCATATATATCAGTGAACCAATCATAATCTATATCTCTTATTTCATAGAAATGTTTTAAGAAAGAAAAGATAGACATCGCGCCATCTTCTGTATAACAATAAAATATATGCGTATTTTTGTAATAATAAAGTTTCATTGAAGCGTCATCAATATTACTATGATGGCAAACGGTCGGCATAACTAAATAGCTTTCTCTATCCTCATATGGAATTTCTAATCTATCTAACATATTCTTAACTTTATTATCATCTAATTCATCAATAATAGCTTGGTAATCTATCATTTAATCTCATTCACTTTCTGTAAAATTTCATTATAATTAGAACCTTCCCAATCTATCTCATATATAAAATGTCTTTCAAAGTCTTTAATAATTTCCATTCTTGCATCGGTCATATACAAATCTTGTTTTTGAAGAGTGCCTAAATCAATCGAACTCCAAATTCGGACTTGTGTCCATGCACCACTTCGTACTTTATATATATCTGTTACCAAATTTGGAATCGGTTGTCCCATACTGGCAAAGAAATCAATTTCTTCTTTCGTGGGTCGCGCGCATACCATACCAATATCTGCTTTGTTTATAACAGCGCGCGATCCAGCGATTGAACTTTCATTTCTAATAGTTGTATTAGAGTCAGCTTGCGCGTTAACTTGTGTTGAAGTAAAAACACAAACATTTAATTCAACTGCCAATTCCTTTAGAGCTGTTGAGAACATAAGTAAGATTTCATCATTACGTAATGCTACACCTTTAAACTCTCCAAGCAAACTTGGGCAAATAAAAATATAGTCAAAAAATACATACTCAATCTGATGAAGAATAACTTGCTCTCTAACTAAATTTTTAACTAAATCAATTCTTGGCGCCGGCATTTGGACAATAAAAAAATTATCCTTATACTGCTCCATAACCCAAACTGCTTGGCGAATAATTCTATTTTCTTTTTCTGTAAAGTTACCATATCTAAATTTAGATTCATTAAATCCAGTAAGATATGCAAGAATCATTTTTTGAATCTCTGGAATTGTTTGCTCTGTTGCAATAAACATTACAGGGCGGCCAGACCCATTTTTAACCCATTTATCTTGTGTAGAGTCATAACTAAATGGATATGCAATAAGGCATGCATCGCCTACTGCTTGGCGAGTTTTACCAGTACCACTCGCCGCACTTCTGATAACCAAAGTACCAAGCCGCGCGCCAGAAATAACTTCACTTAGGATTTCTCCTTGTACAGGTACACCAATATCAGCTTTATTATTTGCATCTTCGATAATACTCCAAATATCAGACGCGGCACTTTCAGTTTGAGTTACTTCATTCTGAGTAAACTCATTTTCAAAACCGAGAACTTTTTGTTTTATCTTTGTAAGAATATCATCAATCTCAAGCTTTTCAAAGTTTTTATTTACATCTAATGCTTTCGGGTTTGTTAAATCTTCAATATAAAATTCACTAATATCAAAACCATCATCTTTAAGTTTTGTAAGCAAATTAATCTTTTTTAATCTTTTATAATAAAAATCAAAGTTCTGAATTTCAGATAAATATTCTGCATCTTGAAGATATTCAATACCATTATTCTGTTTGAATATTACGGCGGCCGCTCCATTGGTTTGAAGATAGTTTTCAATATCAACTGGCTGAATTTTATTCGCTCCGCCGCGATATAAGTTTTCAATAGCCGCGAAAATATATTTATCAAACTTATAATAAAAGTCATCAAGACTTAATTTATATCTATCTGTTTCACTTAAAAACTGCGGATGCTTCATTAAGGAGCCAAAGATTTGGATAATACTTGTTTTATCAACCAATTATTCTTCGCCCCCTATATCATCTAAATTATATTTTTCTCTTGATTTCTCTTTACGAGTTAATCTTATAATTGAACGCGTTTTTGCCTGCTGCTCTAATTCTTTCACAAATCCTCGTTTCTTTCTTTCCTGTTCAATCCAATAAGCTTTCGCATCAGAAAAAACATATGGGACTATGCCAAGCCCACCATGCCCTTTCTCCCATGAGTTATGCTTTATTTCATAAAAATATTTGAGTGTAAAATAAATTCCTTTTGGATTAATTTTATTTTCTTTCCAGAATTTCTTTATTTGTGCTTCACATAAAAAGTAATCATAAGAAACTTTCATATCTCGCGCGAGAAAGTCATAAATCATTTTAACCCAATCATCATCTGATGTAGGTTGTGCTTTCCAAGTTTCATAACAGCTTTTATGAAAGTAATAATTTCGTGATGGCATTATCCAATCAACATTTTCTTTTTCTTTTGTTTTATCAATTTGGACATGACATAATCTACATTCCGGCATCCCATCACCTTCCAATCTTATTTCTATATATATTATATCACAGAATCCGGAATTTGTCAAATTTAAAAGGCACAGGTTAAGCCTGTGCCTTCATCATATCTTCCATATCAACTACTACTAATTGAAGCAAATCTACTTGGTCTTCTGTAAATTCACTTAATTTCATTCGACGGCCCATCGTCATTTCAATTTTCTTTAGAATTTCACTAGCGATTTCTGGTTTAGCGCTATCGCCCTCACCAACTAACTGCTTCCAAAGATTTTGAGCTTTTTCTCTGACTTCCTTAAAGTCGAGCTTCGTCTCACCCTTGGTCTTAATAGTATTTACTACTGTAGCGCCATCTTTCTGTTCTGCCATTTCAATAGCATCAGCAATAGCATTTACTAATTCATCATAACCAAACGGAATCTTATCGGGCATATACTTGAATCGACTACCAGCAAATAGAGTAGGAGTTTCTCTTGTATAGAGCCACCGCTTTCTCTCACCATTTACCCACTCATTTCCGATATAGCCAATAATATCAACAATGCCATTACAAATTTCGCTCGCGCGCTTTGGTAGATCTGGAGAAATGATTTCTACATCACTACCATCCGCAGTTTTCTCTACGCGAGAAGCACTGTGTGCAATCAATACAACACCATACCCAAGACGGGTAATTTCTCTCAAAGAGTTCTCAAACTCTTTCTTACAAGCTGTATATCCTGCGCCCCAGGCAATATCACTAATTTTTTGTACACCATTTTGCTGGCATACAAATTTTTCACACATATCCCAACAAATAGATACAGTATCAATAATTACTGTTTTAAAACGGTCTTTTGAACGTTGGTCTGCCAAGTCTCGGAGTGCCATCTTATAGTCACTCCACTTGTTTATATCAAAAGGGTATGCTTCACCAATTGCATTATATCCTTTTTCAAAAGCTAAGAGAACTGCATCGGGGAATGAGCAAGCCGCGGTAGTTTTACCGCTTTTTGGCTTGCCGTACAAAAGCACATACTTCCCTTTGAGGTCTCTTGAAATTACATTTTTTTCAACTTCCCAAAGATGCATATGGCACCTCCTTAGAAGCCAAGGTCAAAATCCTGATTTGAACTTGTAGGCGCAGGGGTAGAATGAGGCTTAGTATTAGTCTTATCCTTTAGAGTCTCCAGATAAGCCTTATGCTCCTTAAGAGCGGCAGACAAATCTGCGGGCGCGAAAGCCATATCATCTTCCAGTGGGGACTGAGTACCACTGGTAACAATCAGCTCGCTAACACTCACAGTCTGGTGACGGACTTCAGGCTCACCAAAATCCATTTCCTCAATAATTTCCTTTGTAGTGCTGGTGAAGTTAAGTCGACCCTTTGCACTATAAGTCTTACCATTCTCCCAGTAAGAACTAATAGCATCAATTACACGAGGATTAGTCGCATAAAACTCCATAGTATCAACCTTGCCGCCGTACTGCGGGACGATTGCCTTAATACGAAGCTTCTTAGGTTCTACCTCAATACCATCATTATCAGTTACAAAATCCATCGAAGAAACAGCAAACTCAAGATTCCAAGATGCTTCAGGTCTAAACTCTCCAGTTGCCTTAGAAATAAAAGATGCATTTACACGTGGGAAAGACACTAACTGCTTCTGAGGATTATAATACTCATTCATACGAATATTGCCGCTGGTAATACGAATCTTATCAGCACCAGCTTCACCCGCACCAGAAGCAATAGATGTAAACTCAGTCATAACCTTTTCGATAGATTCATATGCGGGGTTGGGCTTACCATCATTTTTCAGCTTGGTTGCGAACATATAGACAGGAATCTCAAGGGAAACTTCCTCATTATTAATAACCTGATTTACGAGAACTTTAATATTGCCACCGATATTATCAACGGTCGCACCATTTTTAACAAAAGAACCATATTTTAGATTAATTTCAGAAAGAATACCTTCAATACGTACTACATTTTTAGCTTGTCTCAACATAATTTTATTTACCTCAATTTCATTTTTATAGTTTTATTTTATAGTTCTTTTTTTGGGCAAAATGGGAGTCAATATGACTCCCTTATATTTTTATTACTCGTCTTCGCCCTGAACGAAGTTAATACCAGCATCAGTCAGCTGGACATAGGTCAGAGGCTTCTCTTCGCCTTCAACAGCAACCTTCTCACGATAAGCCAGCTCGTTCTTAACGAGGGAATTCACGCGACCAGTAATGGAAGCAATCTTCTCGCAATTTAGAGCGGTCTTCATCTCTTCTGTCGTTGCACGACCACCATGGGCCTGCAGGTACTCAAGTGCTTCAAAAGTCTTCTCAGTAAGTTTCATAATTCATTTTCTCCTATAATTTAAAATATTTTTGTTTGTTTTCTTAAAAGGTTTATCTCTCTCAACCTTTCTGTATATATTATACTACGAATTTCTACAAATATCAAATTTTCACAGCGAAGAAATTCCGATAACATAATTATTAGTTAATTTAATAAGTTTTGTCCCTTGCGCGCCGCGCGATAGATTTGGAATATCGTTATATTTAATTCTAATTTGAGTTGTATTAGAATTAATAAGTATATCAGACTGCGACACTACAGGAATAAAATCACACATTGTTTCTGCTTTTTGAATTTTTACGCCTTTAGTATTTGTACCAGTTACATTAAATTCATTAATAGAAGTGTTTTTACCATACCCATCAATCGAAATACTAAAGAGTTGAGTTGTATTTATGGGAATCACACGGGCCGCCACAACTGTATCACCGGCCGCGAGCTTCATACCAATGATACCACGGGTCACACGACCAATAGCTTTAATAGGTGAGGTTGCCACCATGATAAACTGGCCATTTTTTGACATAATACCAATTCTTTCATCTTCAAGTATAAGAATTGAAACAATTTCATCATTTGAGTCTAACTTGATTGCAATTGCACCTGTATTGCGTTTCATATTGTACTCACTAAGTTTACTCTTTTTGATAAGTCCATTCTTAGTTATAAAGATAATGTTTTTCGCGGCATTATTAGGATTAACTCCTACTGCTGCTGTAAGAGTTTCATCATCTCCTACAGAAAAATAATTTGCCAAGTATTGTTTTTCTCCAACTGTAAATTCTCCCATCTTCATATGGTAGTAATTACCTTTATTGGTAAAGAACAAAATCGTTTCTGTGTTCTCACCAATTATATTATCTACCAAAATTTCATCTTTTTCAAGTTTTAGCTTTGTCCCAATTCCATTGCGGCGTTGAGAGTAAAGTGAAGAAGTCTCTGTTATGAATACTGCGCCTTTATTGGTGAAAGAAAGAGAAAGTTGCTTTTTTTCAGTCGGTTCATCAGATTCGTTTTCGATATTGAGAATCTGAGTACGACGCGCGTCTCCAAATTTTTGTGTAATTTCACGCCAACCATTTATAAGCTCTTGATTGAAAAGCTCTTCGCTTTCAAGAATTGCATGGATGCGCGCAGCTTCAATTTGGAGTTTCTCTTTTTCATCTTCAAGTTTCTTTACTTCGAGGCTCGCCAAACGAGAAAGCTTCATATCAAGAACAGCTTTTGCCTGCTCATCGTCCAAAAGAAAACGAGTTTGTAATTCTTTTGATGCGGCCGCGGTAGATGTAGAAGTCTTAATTACTTTTACTACTTCATCAATATTGGCAATACAAATTAAAAGTCCATCTAAAATATGGATACGTTTTTCTATCTTTGCAAGATCGAATTCAAATCCACGACGATAAACTATTTTCTCATGGTCAATATGTGCTTGAAGTGCAGCCTTCCAACCAAATACTTTTGGATAGCGGCCATCATCAAGCATTGTCATATTAATACTGAAGTGACTTTGGAGTGAAGTATTTTTGTAAAGATATTTAAGAACTCTGTCTGGATTTGCCCTCTTTGTAAGATAAATCTTTATAAGAGGGTCAACGCCAGTGAGGTCATTAAAACGTTCAATACCAGGGTTGTTTAAATCATCATTTAGAATTGCTTCGAGTTCTTCGCAAATCGTGTTAGTATAGACGGAGTAAGGTATTTGAGATACGATGAAACATCTCTCGGTAGTATCCCATTCTACCACAGATCTAAGTTTACATGCTGACCCTTGACCAGTTTTTAATGCTTCTTTGACTTCTCTTTCATTGAGAAGTAGCGCGCCCGTCGCAAAATCAGGTGCACAGTAGATTTCATCAAATCCAACATCTGGATTAAGGAGTAAAACTTCTAATGCATGGTTTACCTCTTTAATATTAAATTGTGGGATAGAGCTGGCCGCACCTATACCAATACCCATAGTACCATTTACTATATTATAGAACCCTTTTGTGGGAAGTACAGATGGATATTGCTCTGTGTCATCATAGTTATCTCGCCATTCTTTAATAGTATTCTTATCAATATCATTAAAGAGACGAACAGAGAACTCACTAAGACGTGAAGCTGTATAACGGGGCGCCGCCCAGTTGCCGCTTGACATTAAGTTACCTTCATTACCTTCGACCTCAATAAGAGGATAACGCATAGCAAAAGGTTGGCCCGCACGCATAATAACACCTTCACATGAAGAGTCACCATGAATATACATGCGCGCGGCGCTACCGATTGCTTTTAATGTCTTTTTAAAAGGTTTTGAAGGTAAAAATTTATCTGTGTAAAGACAATAAAAAATTTGACGTGCAGATGGTTTTAAACAATCTCTTACATCAACGAGGGCGCGCGATTGGAGAACTGCACCACTATATTGAGTAAAAGATTCTTCGATTACTTGTTTTAAATTACTCATGTATTAATCTCCATTTTCATTTTATATAAATATTATATCATAAAATTAAAGAGAAGTCAAATTAAGACTTCTCTCTATAAGGACAATTATAATGAAAAGGTTCCCAAGGTTCAATTTTTATATTTTCACATTCTGGCGTAATTTCTATATTAATTGCAATTTTCTTTTCTACTACCGCTTTAATGGATTCATTAAAAATTTCACTTAAATAATTACTTATTTCCATTATTCTCTAATCTCCGAAAAATCAATTTTATTAAAGATAAATTCTTTTCTAGGTTCGACATCGCTTCCCATTAACTTTTCCAGCATATATAAACTATCTGAATCTGGTTCGAGTACATCCATGCGCTGAAATTCCGAAGTAAACATTGAACGTTTTGCTTGCTCTGGGCTTAGGGCGCCCAAGCCTTTTGCGCGCTGGACTTCACCTTTAATCTTGCTACGAACTTTATTAAATTCTTCATCTGTAAAGTAATAAGATTCATTTTTTCCATTCTTTACAATGTAAAGTGGAGAGCGAAGCCAACAAAGACGTTTTTCATTTAAGAACTCCGGCGCGAGGTATCGAAGTGCGGCCATTATAAGGAGTCCTATATGGTAGCCATCACTATCTGCATCTGTACAAATTCCAATTCGTCCATATCTAAGTTTAGATGCATTATACTTCCCTGGTACAATATTCATCGCACTACAAAGTAACTTAATCTCTTCATTTTGAAAAATCTTTTCTTCTGGATGGGCTAAGCAATTCAAAATCTTTCCTCGAATAGCTAAGATTCCATAATTCTTATAATCGCGCGCTTTCGCAATGCCGCCGGCTGCAGAGTCACCCTCGACAATAAGTAGAGTTGCATTTTGTCCAAGAAACTCAGCGTCTTTAAGTTTATCAGATGAAAATACTTTTTTCTTTTGATTCTTTTCGATGTCTTTTGTTGCTTCGAGAACTTGCTTGCGCGCGCGTTCAGCCGCAGCTTCTGCCTTAGCAATTTTCTTTAACAGTTCAACAATACTTTCAAATTCTTCATTATATTTCACTTTCATTTGTTTTAGCGCATTACTAAAACAATTTGATGCAAGAGTACGAAGATTTGTATTATTAATTTTGGATTTGGTTTGATTTGCGAAGGATGGTTGTGAGACTGAACAATTAATTACATAGAATAAACCGCCGCGGATTGCATCACCATCAAAATTCTGTTTTGAAAGCGAATTAAACGTGCGCGTGATTGAGGTTTTTGCGCCGGTGATGGGGCTGCCGCCCTCAGGACAAAGTAAGCCATTTACAAAAACGTATGACTGTTCTTTACCACTACCCCACTGGAAAGCAATTTCAAGCTTATCACCGTTTGTATCAGTTACTGTATCATAGATGATATGTTTATGAAGTGGTTTGGAATTATTATCTTTTACAAAATCAATAATACCATTTTTGGCACAATAAGATTTGACTTCTTTTGTATTTTGATTTGTAATAGTAAAAGTAATACCGCTATAAAGATAACTAATATTTTTTATATCTTCACAAATTTTTTTATATGAGTAACCGATTTCTCCAGTTTTAAATACTTCGGGGTCTGGACTAAATTCAACAATAGTGCCATTTTGAAAGGTGGTATCATATTCTTCATAAGATTCTAATTCACCTTTTTTAAATGATGCATGCGCTGCTTTGCCATCGCGCGCAGAAAAAACATCAAACCATCGCGCACTTAGGCATACACATTTAGCTCCAATACCATTAAGACCGCTGGCATTTTTGTATGCGCCTTCTTCAAATTTACCACCAGTATGAGATTTAGAATAAATAGATACAAGAACATTCTCTCCATCTTCTCTCATTCCGAATGGCACGCCGCGGCCATAATCTCTTACTCTAATAGCATTAAGCTCTTCATCTACTGAAATTTCAATTTTATCACCATATCCAGCAATAGCTTCGTCAGTAGAATTATTTATGATTTCTTTAAAAGCTTGATACGTACCTTCAAGGTCATCAGAACCGAGGTACATCTGAATACGTGATCTTACTCCATCTTTAAAAGAAAGAGATTGAATATCATTTATTCCATAACTCATTTATTTATTTATCTCCTACTGTTTCATTATATAAATATTATAACATAAAAATATCGAGAAGTCAAATTTACTTCTCGATACATTATTATATTTAAAGGCTCCGCCTATTTTTCTAATTTTAGTTTATCATAAAATTTAAATTAAATCAACTTTATAAATATAAAATTTTATTTAGAATTTTAATAATATTAATATTATTATAATATATTAATTTTATTTAACAACGAGAAAAATATTCTCGCTATTGACATTATATCATCATCCATCCGTACACGCCCGGCTCCCAGACGTTATTGTCTACGGTGGAAATCCACACAGTGCCATTGTGACGCACTTTGTCTCCGCTCATATAGGCGTCTTGAGCGCCAGTCGGCTGTTTCCATTCTGGGATTTCGCCCGGTTTTGCAATCTCCGCGAACAGTGCGGGAACTTTGTCAGGCTCCCAACCGATCTGAGTTGTGTGGGCTTGTACTACTCGATATAACTTATCGTTGTAGCAGATGCGGTCATTGACTGCCAGCGCCATACCCTCGCGCCAATGCGGGAACATTTCAGGAGTGTCCAGCGCGTCCTCGTCAGGGAGGGAAAGCGCCGCCTGTTCGATTCGCTGGCGGTATTTAAGTGCCGTTTGTCGGTTCATTGTCGTCCCTCCCCATGATGATGTTAAGTGCTTCGCTGTCGGTCAGTTCGTCTCCCTCAATGGGCGTGTCTGTTTCTGTATAGGTGAATTTCTCAGGAATGTCAACCGCATCTTCATACAGTGCGCCAGTCTCCATCTGTCGGATCATCATGCCGGCGTCGGAGTAATGCCGGATGCGCCCATCTGTCAAAGTCTCTGTTATGAGCATTTCTTATTCCTCCACGTATGTATATGTACTGCTGCTCGGATAATTCGTTGCGCTTGTATATGCCGCCAGCGATCCGGTTGGCACGTAAATGATGCAGTCCGTTTGAACATTATTAAAAGCACTACTGTTCGCCACGGTCGGAGGTGTGGCTGGCAAAAAGTGAAACTCGGCAAGTCCGTAGCAACTGCTGAACGCATTATTGCTGATGCTCGTTACACTATTAGGGATCGTGATGGAGGGAAGAGAGTAGCAGTATTGGAATGCATTGTTGCCGATGCTCGTTACACCATCTGGAATTGTGATAGAGGAAAGAGAGTAGCAACCGTTGAATGCATTGCTGCTGATGCTCGTTACACTATTAGGGATCGTGATGGAGGGAAGAGAGTAGCAACCGTTGAATGTATTGCTGCCGATGCTCGTTACACCATCTGGAATTGTGATAGAGGAAAGAGAGTTGCAGTTGCTGAACATATTGTTACCGATGCTCGTTACGCCATCAGGGATCGTGATGGAAGTAAGAGAGACGCAGTAGTAAAATGCATTGCTGCCGATACTCGTTACACTATCAGGGATCGTGATGGAGGGAAGAGAGTAGCAACCGTTGAATACACTGGTGCCGATACTCGTTACACTATCTGGAATTGTGATAGAGGAAAGAGAGTAGCAATTGTTGAATGCATTGGTGCCGATGCTCGTTACACTATTAGGGATCGTGATGGAGGGAAGAGAGTTGCAGTTGCTGAACATATTGTTACTGATGCTCGTTACGCCATCAGGGATCGTGATGGAAGTAAGAGAGACGCAGTAGTAAAATGCATAGGTGCCGATGCTCGTTACACTATTAGGAATTGTGATAGAGGAAAGAGAGACGCAGTAGTAAAATGCATAGGTGCCTACACTCACTGAAGCGCCAAGTTCCACCCGTTTAATGCAATTTGCATACACGCGGCTAATGTTTCCCGTGGTTGCCGTACTCTTTTTAAGGATGTGCGCCACAGTGCTTGTACCGAAGAAAGCAAAGCTTCCGCTTGATACAGTAAGGGTAATGGTGTAATCGCCTTCAGTTGCATATATATGTTGTACAGTCTTGGCTGTGGTAAGGCTTGTACCCGTCAGAGTGTCTGTGTTTGAGCCATCTCCCCAGTCAACAACGACCGTCCCATTTACGCCCAAGCCGAGATACGGTGCAAGCCTGCCTTGTTCAAAATGGCAGTATATTCTTGTCTTCCCATCATCGGTGATGTACATCTGTCCGATTGTCAGCCCAGCATCCGGCATAGCTGCAAGCTGTGCCTTTGCGTCCGAAAGGCTCCAGTTCCAGCCCTGAGCGGTCAGTCCTGTGTGTGACGGGTTGGCTGGCATGGCAGTCAAGGCGGCAAACTCTTCGGCTGTGTAACTATGGACAATCGTACCGTCATAGTCAATGAAGTTGACATCCTTTGGCGATGCGGTTCCACCATCGCCGCCACCGCTGACATTTACGGTTACAGGGCTATACGCCGTGCCAGCTGGTGCTGTGTATGTGCCGTTGGAATTGACAGAGAGAGGAGATACCGTAACAAGAGAAGAGCCTGTGCCAGTCTGCTTGCCATCGGCGTTAAAGAATACTTTGCCGCTGGCTACATCAGCGGGTTGAGCGGTTGCTGGTAATGTAAGATAAAACGGTGGGCTACTCATTGGGCCATCTATTCCAGACTCATAGTAGTTATAACTATCTCTGAAATAAGCGCCAATCGAAGGATCAATATGCGTGACGGCATACTCTAAAACTTCATTCTCATCCATCCAGGAACCAGATACGGTATCAGGAGATGTCGGTGCCGCCGCACATACTATGTTTTTCCCTGCCGCATACGCGCTCTGAATCTCTGCAAATGTACGGTCAGGGACATACATCTCTTGTGTTTCGTCCCAGTTAATGGTTACAATAAAATCGTTTCCGCCGCCAAATGCCGTACCTGTGATAAGTGCACCCGTCCTGTCATGCGCCGTATATCCTTGCAAAAGCTTATCGGCTGTAACAGTGTCCGATGTCAGGTCTATTAAGGTTGTGTTGCCAAATTGAACTTTATTTACATATGGATTGTTTGCCATATGCTACCTCCTTATGAGGCTATCGTGGCTGTCTTTCCTCCAGCCGCGTTGTCCGTCTCTGTGTACTGAATCGCATTGACAGTTACCTGAGATAAGCAGTTAAATTCTGTATCTGGCAGAACTGTTTGTGATGTTGTGGTAGGTGTAACCGTCTTTGCTTGTGGCTTCATATTCTCCGATCCACTCATCGTACCTGTAATTCCGAGGATCGTAATGTTTTCGCGGATATTATTTGGCACAAGTGCACTAGCACTCGCGTCATCCAGCCCTACCGTTCCGCTGCCATCATGATAGCCCTGCTGAATAGTATACGGTGTCGTCTTAGATGAAATAGTACCAGATACTGCTCCACGGTTGGGCATTGTACCGGTTAAGACTGAGCCGCCTTTTGCAAATGTTTTTGTTGCAAGTACCTCTGCTACTGCTGCAGTACAATCTGATGAGTCAACATCATAGGTACTTGTGCCAGTTGCCGACGCACCACTCGGCAAATGGAATTTTACTCCACTCTGAACATCTTCTGCTGTTATGGTATCTCCAGTGAGGTCGATGAGAATATTACCACCATAAATTACTTTGTTTACATATTGATTAGTCATTTGTAACATCCTCCGCTATAAATACTGTTTTTCCGCTAAAATTATTTGATGTTTCATAGTAAGGCACTTTCGTAACAGTAAGGTCATCCGTCATGAGAAGATCTTTAGTTGGTAAAATCTGTGCCTTGTCTGCTTTTGGTATGACTGTGTAATCGCCCGTGTAGCGAATTAAAGCTGGTTCTGCCTATGTTATAAAAGGCATATCCATTAGATATGTTTTTCCATCTCCTATTTTAATACCAGGAATAGTTTTTTCTACTCCATCAATAGTTATAGTCTAATAATCAGAATAAATATAGATTGTTCCTTCTGTAGAAATGAGATCTTGCTACGAGTTCCATTCCTATGTTGTGCCATATAAAATAGAACGTAAACCTAACTACTATAAAGAAATATTACCCTATAATGTAGTTGAATTAATTTGCGGTTTATTTCTTAAGTTATTATAATCCTACCCTTGTGAAGGTGGGCCTGGATTAATACTTTCAGCAAAATCTAAATTATAATTATTACCTATATTTAATTCAATAGTGCTGCCATCATCTAAAACAATTCCATGTTCTACTTTCATTATGTAAGTACCTCTCTTATTAAGTTTTTAGAGAGATTAATAGTTTTTATTCTTGTAGCAGCACGGGCACCATTTTCATAAATCCAATTAAGCTAGATTTCAGCAGTTAAATTGTATTTAAAAGAAAAAGTTTCTTCTTGAGTAAATGTTACAGAAATAGTATTTCTATCTATTATCGTAACATCTTCACCTGTTTTTGTATAAGAAATACTTCCTTGTTTAATAGTAAAATAAATTTTTTCAACCGATGTAAAATCTAAAGTTTCATCATCAGTGACTTTTAAAGTAAAAGTAGGTGTCGTCCCTATTATCAAAATAGTCACCTCCAATGTAATATCTATCAACAAAAAGTTGAAGAAGTCTGGTAGCACTCTGATAATTTGATTATTAAATAATTTTGTTATATAATATAAGTAGAAGGTGATAAAATGTTTAAGGTAAAGAAAATTAAGACAGATGAAATAGTTCAAGTATTAAATGCAACTTGTGATGAGTATGGCAAGACTTGGTTCCTTATTTGGGAGAATGATGGATGGAGATGGCGGCCAGCCAATGATTTTTGCCCGCCGAATTATAAACCAAAGAAAAAACTTATTATCGCGGGCAGTCGTGATTTTAATGATTTTAAATTAGTGCGATTTGTTTTGGATGATGAAGTAAATGAGATTGCAGAAGTAGTATGTGGCGAAGCTAAAGGTGCTGATACGCTAGGTAAAACTTGGGCGCAATTTCATAATATTCCTGTTAAAAGTTTTCCTGCCGATTGGCAAACTCATGGTTCGGCCGCTGGATACATAAGAAATCATGAGATGGGAGATTATGCAGATGAATTAATTGCTTTTTGGGATGGTAGTAGTCCTGGGACAAAAGAAATGATTGAATATATGAAGAAAATAAATAAACCAGTACGAATTGTAGAGTATCCTAAATTGCCATAAAAATTTGATTTTCTAAAAATTTTATGTTATAATAATTATAAACGTGGATAGGAACACGTTAATATAAATATAAAAGGAGATATTTATTATGAAATATTATAGTGAAGTAACTAATAAGGTATATGATACAGTAAACGCACTTAAAGAAGCAGAAATGGAAGTCACTAATAAAGCGAACGCGCGCAAGGCCGATGCGGAAAAGGTTGAAGCTGCGGAGAAGGCTTGTATAGAAGCACGAATTGCTTATGAGAAAACACTTAGCGATTTCTGTAAAAAGTATGGCTCATATCATAAAACTTTTAGTGTAAATGAAGCAGAAAAAGGATTAGATTCACTTTCAAAACTTGTTGATGCTTTATTTAATTAAATTTAACTCCTCAATTTTGAGGAGTTATTTTTTTATTTAATTAAAAAATGTAATTTTTATGCTTTACAAGTTACTTTTTTTTGAAAATAGTTTATATTAAAAGGTGGGGTTATAGTAATGGGTTATTTTTAGAATGTATATCTTGATATTAATCCTGAAAAATCATATACTGTAATTAATGCAAAACAATTTGATTCTGGCACAAGAGGTATTATTGCTCATATTACTAATAATGGAGAACCCTATACAATCACAGGAGACAATGTAGTTTTTAGAGTAAAAAGACCAGATGGGCATATAATAACTAATGATGCTATTATTAATTAGAATGGAACTGTTACTGCATTATTTTTACCAGAATGTTTAACTGTATATGGGCGCGCGTATGCTGATATAGCTGAAATAATTTAGGTAGATGAAAATAATAAAAAAATTTTATCTACCGTAACATTTATTTTAAATATTAAACCTTCTCCTAATATAGAATAAATAAATATTTAATAAATTGTTTTTAAAAAAATCTAAAATTTTGTTAACTATTTATTTTTTATATTTTTATAACTATATAGTTAACTTTATAAATGAAAGAGAGGTGAAATAAATGGAATACCTTCAACAAGTATATCTTGATATTAATCCAAATGATTTATATACTGTAGTTACTGCAAAACAGTTTGACACCAATTCAAGAGGTATTATTGCTCGTATTATGGAAGATGGACGAGAGCATACAATTACAGGAGATAGATTTGAATTAAGAGTAAAAAAACCAGATGGGCATGTAGTAATATCAAGTGCAACTATTAATAATGATTAGAGTGTTACTGCAATATTTAATGAATAGTGTTTATTAGTAAATGGTAGAGCTTATGCAGATTTAGCAGAAATAAAAAATGGAGAAATTTTATCTACTGCTCCTTTTATAATTGATATAAAACCTTCTCCGAATCCAGATAAAGCTTAGGCAGAATCAACAGATGAATATTCTATTTTATATGATTTGATTAATGGAGCAGATAATGTTATTAATACCGCTCGAGATTTTGCAGAAGATGCGGAAGCATGGGCAAATGGGACTAGAAATAATATACAAATAACAAGTAATGATGAAGCTTATAATAAAAATTCAAAATATTGGGCTGGTAGAGCAAAAAATGTAATAGAAAGTATGGTTTTTTCAATAGTACCTGAAACTGGAAATCTAACTGTTACTTTTGAAAACCCATAAGGAGGTAATATGAGTACAACTACAAAAAATGTAGGAAGAGTAAGTATTGTACCAAAAGGAGACTGGAATATTAATAATACTTATATACGTCTTGATTTAGTTACATATAATGGTAATTCTTATATAGCTAAAAAAGATGTACCAAAAAATATACAATTGAGTAATAATAATTATTGGATGCTAATTGCTTCAAAAGGTGAACAAGGTGAGCGGGGTGAGCAAGGGGCACCATTTGCTATTGTGAAGTCATATGCTTCTATTGCAGCTATGAACGCAGATTTTTCAAATACCGATGTACAAAATGGGTAGTTTGTTGTAATTGATACTGGAAATGTACAAGATTCTGATAATGCAAAACTTTATTATAAAGGAAGCAGTAATTATGTTTTTGTTACTGATATGTCAGGAACTGCTGGTATTCAAGGGCCACGAGGTGCATCTGCTTATGAGCAGGCCGTTGCAGGCGGCTACGAGGGGACTGAGGCACAGTTCAACGAGGACCTGGCAGACTTCAAAGAATTGAGCGAGTAGGCAGCATCGAGCGCGATTGCCGCTGACAATTCCGCGAAAGATGCAGAGGCATATGCGATCGGTAAGCGCGGCGATACTGACGTCGAAAGCACTGATCCAACGTATCACAATAATGCTAAGTATTACTCAGAACAGGCGGCACTTATTGTTGACGATGTTGAGTAGGTCATGACTTCTACTACAATCGGCCCGACAGCGTTTGCCACATTCGATGCCAGCGTAGCAAGTATGCCACTCAAGGGGTTGACGGCTGATATCGAGCCTGTGTAGAATTTCAATGGGTACAGTCGCCCATGGCTTGGGGGAGCTGGGAAGAATTAGTTATCTTTATCTATGTCCTTTCTTTATGAAAAGAATACATCAGGTACATGGACTAATAATTCGTATGCTCTCAATGGTGTTACTTTTGAAGTCCAATTAAATAATGATAATGATGTAATTGGGATTAATGTTAATGGTACTGCGTCTACTAATACAAATTTTTTATTCATAGAACGTGCACCAATATCAATATCGGGATACCCACTTATAGAAAATGGATGTCCAAGTGGTGGAAGTAATAACACATATAGCATTACTACACGAGTTTATCATTCGGATTTTGGTTTTACAGATTATTATGATTATGGTTCTGGATTAAAAATACCATCTGGTGAAATGTTTAAGTCTTTCAGCTCTTAGATAAGAATTCATTCTGGTTATACTGCATCTAATCTTATATTCCGTCCAATGATTCGTTTTGAGTTTAGCGATGATGGTGAAACGTTTGAGCCGTACTCCAACATATGTCCCATCACTGGTTAGACGGGATGTAATGTGACGAGGACGGGGAAGAATCTATTTAACGAATCTCTGGCCAAATGGAAAAATAATGTCCTTATCAACTCATCAGGGGTCGAAGTAAGCAACGCGGGATATAAAACCACCGGATATTATTCGCAAATTGCCCCGGGCTCATATGCTTTTCAGTACAACAAGGGAGATACAGTTTCCGCTCCGGCTATAATAGCTTACTATGATAAAAATAAAACTTTTATATCTCGCACGTATGCGGTGGACGTAGTGAGCGGAAGCGGAATTAAAACAGGGCTGGTCACTGTCCCCGATAATACTTGTTTTTATCGTTTGTCACTCTTAAAAAACTACTCAACAAATGTGCAAGTCGAACTTGGTTCTACTGCCACAGCATACGAGCCCTATCAGGGCAACACTTACGACATCACCTTCCCTTCCTCTGCTGGCACAGTCTACGGCGGGACGCTGGATGTGGTGAACAAGTAGCTGATAGTGACAAAAAAGTATGCACTATTAAATGACCCAGATAAATGGAGTAAAACCAAATTCAATATATTTCAATATTCAGACCAATTCTCTGATAGGAAAAGATATCGGACCTTTCTTGAAGGTTTTTTATGTTCTTGCGCAAATACAAGCTCTAGTCAAGTACTTTAGGCAAGGTGGGCTGGTGTTAACACAGATTATTTTTGTTTTTCGTAGTTTTCACCTGGTAATGATGATATTTTAGATAAAATTAAAACAGCGGCAGCGAACAATAAAATAGCTATTTTGTACGATCTCGCAGAGCCTCTTGTCTATGATATTACTACTGAACAAGTTACAACACTTCTTGGCGAAGACAATATTTGGGCTGACACGGGTGATGTAACAGTTACTTATGGCGCATATCTGGAAACAATCAAGACTTACGCCGATCAGGCGGTAGACAGCGCGGCGGCAGCCGAGACCGCACAGAGCGCAGCCGAAGATGCACAGGCAGCAGCCGAGGCTGTCCTCGCCAGCATCCCCGAAGATTACACCGCGCTGAGCGGAGACGTCGATAACTTAAAGAGCGCAACAATTGGCGGTGAGCTTAATAAAATCGTTGTCAAAAATGAATACGTCAACAATGCTGGCGCAATAAATCCATATAATGGTTGGGATAGAACGGATTACGTTTTAGTTGCTGGCTGGCGTAAATTAAAGGTAACTGCTTCATCGGCTTCAAATTACAATGTGTTTTATGACATCAACAAAAACTTTATATATGCAACAGTAACTGACAGGACTATCAATATTGTATCCGGTGAAAACGAAGTGCTTGTACCGCCAAATGCGTATTATGCTATCTTTTCCGGTACTGCCGCTTATACTGAAGCGCTCAAAATAGAGGCAATCGAAAGATACGCTGATTACCGTGATAACAAGCTGTTGCAGTATGACCGCGATTTACTCAACGGCAAACAAGTGTTTGTTGTCGGCCCTAACGATCTGACAATCGGCTATAGTATCGATACTGACGGCACTGTAATGGAAAGTGCAAGACGAGCGATGTTCAGCGAATATTACCGGATTTTAAGGCCGCAGAACAAATACCTCATAACTTGCCCCGGCTTTAGAGTGCTTATTTGCGAGTACACGGCTGAAAACGGCGAATATGTTTTCTTAAAACGCTCACAATTAGCAAATGGTAGTGCTTTTTGGGCCACAACGAGAACAACGCATATCCGTTTTGCTCTTGAAACAGTTAATTCAAATACTATTGAGCCAATAGTCGTATCAGAGTTTTGCAACGTGTTTTCAATGCGCGAACTTAATGATATTAATACATATCTGCGTGTTTGCACATTCAATCAAGCGCAAGGTTATGAAAGATTTGCACATGCCAATTTAACAAATGCAACAAAAAGAAAAATCAATTTTCTTAATTTTATTGGGGAATACAACCCTGATATTTTGTGCGCACAAGAAGCGCTTGGGGATTATTTTTGCCCTGATGAAGAAAAACTGCCAGTAAATAACGTTTTCAACAGAAAATACCTATTCACCCGTCAATCAGGTTATCAGCGTAGAACGTGGAGTAAATACAACTACAAAGAGCCTGAAACTATTACTTTTACCCATCAAGCAACAGGCGGCACAAGATTTTACGGAAAAGAAACTTACCTGATTGAAGGTAAAGAAATTGTTGTGCTTAACACTCACTGCGAGTATCAAGGAAATTCTGATTTTGACCTTGCGAGAAAAGGCCAATTTGAGGAACTGGTCGCTGAAATGCAACAGCACACATACTGTATCTGCTGTGGTGATTTCAACGCATGGAGCGCAGACGAATTTAATGTGTTCACAAACGCAGGATTATCATGCTCTAACTGCGGCGATTACGGAGAGATAGACACTTGGTATGTCGGAATGGATTATCCAGACTGGCCTTTCAAAGCCGTTGACAATATCATTACTACGCCAAGCATCGTCATTCAAAACGTAGTGCGAGGCCCGTATGATTTTGACTATTTCTCTGACCACGCACCGCTTATTGCAGATTTGCAGATTCGTTAAAGGACTATTTAAGTCATGGTGGACATCATGGACGATGATGGAAAAAGAATCCAATAGGCTTTAAAAGATAGTTAATATATATAATTTAGTAAGGAGGAAACAAAATGAAATTAGCTATTATTAAATGTGTTAATGGAAATTTTTCTGTAGTTGCTGAAGGTATTACAGATGACCAGACGGCACGTGTCAATTTCCATAATCAATGTTCTATACTTTGGAATGCTCCCGATGTTATTACTGGTGAGGTTGCTATTGTAGATGAATAGCTTAATTTTTATCGTGGGTATAAAGAGTTTATTAATCATGCGGTTCCATCTGAGCAAGAAGCAGAACCTGATTCTGATGAGTCAGAAACATAAACAAATTATTTAACCCACAATAAAATTTTCAAAAAATTATAATTACATAAATAAAATTTTACTTATAATCAGAAGGGTTAAATAATCTTTCTGATTATAAGTATTTAAGGAGATAAAAGGGGTATGGCTGTATATAATGGAAATTTAAATAATCTTCAACGTCAAATTCAAGATTTGCAACAAAGGTATATGGAAAAATAAAAGAAACCTCAGAAGTTAAACTTCTGAGGTATTTATTACATTCTTTTTGTATAACTTAACATTATCCAGCAACCATTTTTAAGTTGCCCCCAACCTTCTACTTCATTTACTATTTCATAAACACCCTAATCGGTAATTAAATCATAAACTTCTGCTTGAGTATTGGGAGCGCGCCGCATACGTAAAGACGGATGGGTTACTTTTACTTTATATAAAAAATCTTTTTCAGGTTTTGCTTCTTCTTTAATTTCAATTTCAGGAATTGTTTCGGGGATGTTTTCTGGAGCTATTTCAGTAGTAATTTCTTCTACTTTTTCTTCTACTGGTTGCTCCATGTTAAAAGTATCTAAAAAATCCATTGGTTTTTCCTCCGGTTTTTGTCTATTTTTTCTTGCCATATTTTTCACCTCTATTTTTAAAGTGAAGTAGATAATATCTATATTTCAAAAACTTGATTTCTTTTTAATTTTATAGTATAATATAATTAAAGATAAAAATAAATAGAGGTGTAATTATGCCCGATTATGATAAATATGACGCAATAAATACATTAGCTGCGCGCTGGCTAGTGTGGAATTCAAAAGAGAAGAAAAAACCGCTTGGAATTAAACAATTTAAATGTAAAAAACTTACACATATGTGGCTTTTAAATATTATGAACTCTTTTAGTATTGCAAGTGGTTATGAAGATTTTTATTTAGATTGTTCTTTTTGGACATATTTATATATTAAATACATAAAAAAATTCAAACATGTTAAAAGATTTAAAAATGAAGATGTATTTTTAATTGAACCAGGACTGTTTGCAGTAGAAGTTTGCGAGCAATTTGGCGAACGACCAGATAAGGTTGAATATATTTATAAGGATTATTGGAGATAAAAATGGTTGAAATAGGAATACCAGTTTATAAGGCGCGCGAAACTTTACCAGCTACTTTAGATTCTTTAGTTGCTTAGACGTGCAAAGATTTTGTTATCTGTCTTTCTATAGATGGAGATAATGAAGATTACGATGATATAATTGAAATTTATCGTGCGCGCGGGCTTGAAATTAAAGTGATAACTTCTGTAATGAATTGTGGGGCGGGCATGGCACGGCAACATGTACTTAATTGTACTTTATGTGATTATATAATGTTTGTTGACGCGGATGATATTCTTATGCCGCGCGCTGTAGAAGTTCTTTATACCCAAGCTAAAAAAGAAAACTATGATATATTACAAGCAAGTTTTATCAGAGAATCAAAAGATGGCGATGATATAATGATGGCTTCTACAGATAATGTACTTACTTGGTTTCATGGTAAAATTTATAAAGTGGAATATTTAAAAAAGAAAGGAATTTCTTTTCTTTCAAATTTACGAATTGATGAAGATTCTTATTTTAATGCTGTAGCTTGGAACTCGACAGATAATAAGGGGCTAACCGGAGAAGTATTATATCTTTGGAGAGATAATAAAAATTCTATCACTCGTAGCTTGCCGGATAAAGAATATTTTATTAAAAATCATAATAGTTATATTTATAGTCAGGTGCAAGCTTTAATAAAATTGCATGAAATAAATGAAACAGTAAGTCAAACTTTTATTACTAATACTTTAATAAATATTTATTATTTCTATATGCGTGCGCGCTTTTATAAATGTAATGAAGAAGAAATGGATAATATTATTTCTGTTCTGAAAAAAGAAGAATGGATGCAATTATGGCTTGATGATGGTGAAAATTGGGTAGATATTATTCAAAATATAAAACCTGGGCAAGTATATGATGGTGAATATGTAATTTTTTATAAAGAAACATTTAATTTATGGGCCGCGCGCCTTTTACGTGCGGATGTGAAAGGAGAATAAAATGTATAGTAGTGGGCTTAGAGTTGTAATTGTTAATGGTAAACCTGGGGTTGGTAAAACAACTTTTGAAAAACTTGCAAGAGATATTCTTGGTGAAGCTTTTTGTGAATGTAGGTCAACAGTAGACAAAGTTAAAGAAATTGCTATGTATGCTGGTTGGGATGGAGAAAAAGACTTAAAGAGTAGAAAATTTTTAAGTGATTTAAAAGATATTTGTACAGAATATAATGATATGCCAGTAACTGATATTATAAAATGGTTAGATATGTGGGAAGCTGATTTAAGATATTATAATGTTAGTAGTCAGTCACATGTGCTTTTTATTGATGACCGTGAACCAGAGCATATTCAAAGATTAAAAGAGAAGCTTAATGCTATTACTGTACTTATACGGCGGCCAGGGGATGAAGATATTGAAACTTCTAATCATGCAGATGAAGAAATATTTAACTATACTTATGATTGGACTATTTATAATGATGGAGACATTAAAGATTTTAAAAATAAAACTCAGGCTTTCTTGGATTGGATTTTTAGTTAAATTTATGATATAATTTATATATAAAATAGTGAAGGAAGTATATAAATGAAAGGTTACGTTGCAGGAATTGATTGGATTAATGCGGAAGCAATGAAATACTGGAGTTTTACCGCAGCAACTCCAGCAGAAAAACGTCATCAAGAAGCTCATAATATGGTGTTTTCTGGTGACTATATAGGTGCTCTTAAAGTAGATGGATATTATGAGCGTCTTATCAAAGATGAAGATGGTAACTGCTTTATGGTCGCGCGCAGCAAGAATGTAAAAGGTGAAGCGACAGAAAAGTTGGCCTGGGTGCCGCAGATTCATGACTTTATGGAGAGTTTGCCGAATGGAACTGTTTTACTTTCCGAGTGTTATTTACCTGGTAATGAGGGAAGTCAGAAGATCACCGGACTTCTTGGATGTTTGAAGGATAGATGTATAGAACGTCAAGAGAAAGGTCAGAAGCTTCATTTTTATATTTTTGATGTGATGGCTTGGGCCGGAAGCGATTTCACAAAGGTTCCTTTTGAGCAAAGAGTTAATTTTCTTAGCGATATTGAATATGGTTATTCTACAAGTGAATATATTGAATGGGCTACATATTATGAAGGTAAAGAACTTTGGAATCATCTTCAAGATTATCTTGCATCTGGCCGCGAAGGTATGGTAATCATGCGCAAAGATGCCCCAGTATATTTTAAACGTACGCCCGCGCGCGTAAGTCTTAAAATTAAGAAAGAACTTCGAGAGTCAATTGATTGTTTCTTTACTGGTAAGGCGGCCGCGCCTACAAAGTATTATACTGGTAAAGAAATCGAATCGTGGAAGTATTGGATTAATGAAACGACTGGAGAAACTCTTCAAGAAGGGAATCACTATTATGAGTCCTCTATTGAAGGAAAGCCATATTCTGCGGTGACGAAGCCTTTTTACTATCACTGGGCTGGTAGTTTGGAAATTGGTGTGATGGATGGCGATAAAGAAGTGGGTATTGGTTATCTTAGTGGACTTACTGATGAAGTCAAAGCTAATTATAAAGATTATACCCATTATGTAATTGAAGTTGGAGCTATGCAGTTGACACCAGACGGCGCGCTGCGGCATGGGAAAATGCTTGGGTGGCGGCCGGATAAACCTTGGCGCGAATGTAGTATTGAACAAATTAAGAATATGTAATTATTAGATTTTGTTTATTTTATCCTCACTTCATAGTGAGGATAATTCTAATATAAAGGAGGATAAAGATGCCTAAAAATATTTTAAAATCTATTTTTAACATTAATGCTAAAAATAATAATGATTCCTATTGTAGAGTAAAATTTACTCGTACAGATAATGGTTGGGAAACCGATAAGACTTATGAAGAAGTTATGAGGGCCTATTATGCGAATTCTTATATTGAGGCAGAAATACCAAATGAGGGTGTATTAGATGAAGTGCTTCTTATCCCTCTTCGTTTTGTAAATACACATGGCTGGCTTACAAGTATTACTTTTTATTGGGAACGTACTTTCGTACCACCTGGTGGTTATGGTGATGTTACAGTTTATTCTGTTGAAGCAATAATGCAACATGGGAATAGTATGGTGGATTTTAATGAAAAAAAATTCCCAGCTTGTACTTGCGGGCGAGACCCAGTTCCTGTATAAGTAAGATTTAAAAAGTAAAATACTTATGTAATTTTATTTGAATATTTCTTTTTATATAGTCTACATCGTAAAATTCCACTTTTAAATATGAGTAAAGTAGAAGATAGATTTTCCCAAATTTTTGTATCTGCTAATATCCCATATATTCGAGAGAAAACCTTTCCTGAATTAAAAAATGGAATTTTACGATATGACTTTTATCTCCCAACTTTTAACATATTAGTTGAAATAGATTCGATGCTTCATTTTAAACCGATTCCTAAATTTCATAAGTCTAAAACTGATTTTACACATGCTTAGTAGAATGACCGTTTAAAAAATAGCTTCGCGCTTTCACATAATATAAAATTATATCGTATTCCAGAATGGGAATTTTAGAATATAAAAACATTTACAGATATATTACAACCAAAATTTTTAGTAAAAGATAAATGGCATAACGACCGTATATATCGTGAATATTTAAAGGGCAATTAGCCCTAATTTTTATGTGGAGGCCATAAAAATGTTTGAAAATATAAATTTATAGGAGGTCTGCAATATAATAATTCTTGTAAGTGCAGTTATTATTGCAGTAAAAAACATTTATGGGTTTTTGAAAAAACCAGTAGATGACCTCCATGGTCGTGCTCAATCAGCAGAAGAAAAACATATAGAAGAAGTTTTAGAAAAAAAATTGCCGGAAATGGTAAATGATAGTCATGAGAATATTATTGATTCTCTTGAGGAAATAAAAGGTTTAGTTCTTGATTAGTAGCATAGTTTTGATAAAATTCAAAAATCAGTTGATTTATTAAATGTTTCTCAAATGGATTTAATGCGGTATAATATGAATAGACTTTATTATAAATATCGTCCTTTTAAAAAAATTCTTGATTGTGATAAAAAAGCTTTTATAAAATTATACAAAGATTATCATGATATGGGTGGTAATACATGGATTGATAGTTTACATAATGAAGTTATGCATTGGGAAATAGTTGAAGATGAAGCTGAATTAAATTAAAATTGTAGGAGGCAATAAAAAAATGGAAGAACTTATTAATAATATTATGAATACTCCAGAAAATACAAATCCAAATGTACTTAGAGGATAGTTAGAGACTATAGGGAATAATAGTAATGGTGGTATATTTGTTGTTGAAGATAATGATGGAACACTAAATAAAACTTTTCAAGAAATATATGATGCTTTAGATAATGACCAGTTTGTTATGGTTAAAGCAACTTACCCTATTGAAGAAAATATACCTGCATATGCACTTAATTATGTTGAAAGTGCAGGTCCGAGCTCTGATTTAGGTCATGATGGATATATAATTCATATTTCCGGTATTCATGAGTCTCCGTATTACGCAGATACTATGGATGATTATCCGTCGTCCGGTGAGACAGAAGTCTTTAGATAATGACGGCGAGCACAGCGTTAAATGATGGAACCAATCAACTGATATACGCTTTCTTATCATCTTAACTTTAACTCAAAGTTAAATAGGAGGATTAGAAATGAAAGAAAACATTAATTCGAATATACTTATTATTGAAGATAATGATGGAATATTAAATAAAACTTTTCAAGAAATATATAATGCTGTAAGTAATGGACAGGTTGTTGTAGTTAAAAAGACAACAGGTATAATTGGATATGCAATAGCACTTATTACATATATAGGTCCAAGTGAATTTGGATAGAGTAAATATTTTGTTGCAGTAGATATGAATGAATACCATGCAGATTCATTAACTGACTATCCTGGGCCACTAAAGGAAGAAGAAGAAAACTTGACAATTAAATAAATATATGATATAATATACATAGAATAGAAATCTATGTATATTTTTTTATTGGAGCGAAAGGAGTAATGGATTTTTCAATTAATTATATATTTTGTTTTATAAGTTTACTATTATTTGTTGTTGGAATTATTTTTCTTATTAAAGGTTTTAAAGAAAGTAATCTTACAATTTAGAAGGCCGCGGCTGAACATATAGAATATATAAAGTAGTTAACAAAAGAATAGGAAGAAGAATACAATCATCTACTTCATTGTCGAAGCGAATTAGAAGATGATATAGGTGAGTTAAAAAAATAGCGCGAGCTTGAGTAGGAACGCGCGCGGGAAGCAAAAGAAAATACAGATAGATTATTGAAGTCAGAAGAAGGGCGATTAAATGCTGAACTTCAACGTAAAAAAGAGTTTGAAGAAATTAAATTTGAATAGGAAAAAGAAAAAAGACAAGAAGCTATCAATCTTTATTTTAATAGATTAAATGTATAGGCAGAAACTATCTATAAACAAAAGAAAGAAGAATTATAGACAGAAATTGCATTATTATAGTCTTAGTTTAATGATTTTAAAATTCGTCAAGATTCAATAAATGAAGCTATACTTCGTGAAAAAGAATTGAAAGAAAAAGAAGATTTTTATTCTATTCAAGTATCTGAAAATGATAAAGAAGATATAAAAGTTTTGTAGTCAATGGATTTAAAACTCCATAATAGAGATGTAATTCCAAAACTAATTTGGGAATTATACATACGGCGGCCATGTCAAGAAATGATTAAACGAATAACGGGTGGCCGAAAAGTTAGTGGCATTTATAAAATCACAAATAAAGAAACTGGTGAAGCCTATATCGGTAAAACCACTGATATATCTACTCGTTGGCAAAATCATTGTAAGACTACAATTGGTCTTGAAGGTGCCGCGCGAGCAACATTACATAATCGCTTGGCGCAAGATGGGCTTTGGAATTATACTTTTGAAATAATAGAAGAAGTAGATAAAGAAAATTTATCTTCAAGAGAAGCATTTTATATAGACCTTTATGGGACAAAACAATAGTTAAATATGAAAGACGGGAGTAAATAAATGAAACTTAGTAAATTACAAGAAAAAATTGTTAATGCACCAGAACCGTGTATTGTAGTTCATGCGGCAGCCGCGGCAGGTAAGACGGCGGTACTTACTGAACGTGTTCGTAAAATGTTGCGTGATGGTATAAATCCATCAGATATAGCTGTTATTACTTTTACCAATTTAGCTGCGCAGGAGCTTCGAGACCGTCTTGCTAGCGATTATAAAAATGGAATTTATATTGGTACGATTCATGGACTTGCAAATTATTTTCTACTTTCAAATGGAATTGATACAAGTGATTTAATCGAAGATAAAGAATTTGATATGTTTTTTGAACGTATCGAAGACAATCCATTTTGCGTTAAACATATAAAACATATTTTGCTTGATGAGGCTCAAGATACATCCCCAGCCGAATGTAAATTTATTTTTGAAATGATTCAGCCAGAGACTTTTTTTATTGTAGGTGATTTGCGGCAAAGTATTTATTCTTTTAAAGGATGTGACCCAGATCTTTTTGAAAATTTAATGAGAGATTCAAATGTAAAGGTATATAGCCTTAATGAAAATTATCGTAATGGTGAAAATATTCTTAGATATGCTAAAAAAATCCTTCAAAAAAGTTGTATGACTGATGACTCTATTGCTATACGGCATGGCGGCATGGTATGGGAAGGAGATGCTACTTTTGATAATTTAAAAGGCTGGATACAACGTAAGGGAGAATTTAGAGATTGGGCAGTTTTATGTACAACAAATGGTACTATTGCTGAATTACAAGGTAAGTTTGAAAAAATTGGTATCCCATCTGTAACTTTTAAACAGGGAGAAGTTGATAAATCAAAGCTTGAAGAATTAATGAACTCAAATGCTGTAAAAGTTTTGACTTATTGGAGTGCAAAGGGATTAGAGTTTCCTTATGTCGCTGCATGGGAACCAAAGAATTGGGGTGGCGATGAAACATGTAGAGTAAATTATGTTGGAGCCACGCGCGCGAAAGATATTTTACTTTGGATGGAAGCAAAAAAGAAAAAGGATAAGTGGTTTTAATCACTTATCCTTTCATTATGAATAATTCCATAAAGCAGTAAAAGCTTCTTGACCAAATTCACCGTCTATTTCTATGCCGGCTTTTGTTTGAAAATCTTTTAATGCTTTAAATGTATTATCCTCAAATTTACCATCAACTTTACATTTAAAACCTTTTGCATTTAATAAAGACTACATACTACTAACTTGTGGGCCATAATCTCCTTTTTTAAGGAGATTTATTTTTATGTTATAAGTATATGGTTGATATTTTTTGGGTGTTGTTTGTATAGTTGTAGTGGTTGATTTTTTTTGTTGAATTGGAGTGTTTTGAATGAAATTACCTTGTGCGACTAAACTCCATTTTGGTCTACCAAAACCAGCAACTTTATTATTTCCACGGTTATATGTCCTGCGCGCAACCTAGTCACTTGAATTACCTTCAATAGTAGTAAAACTAGTCCAACTTGCACCAGAGCCAACTACGCTTTCAACTAAACCTGTATGATTTATAGCTCCATTATTAAAGAAGAAAACTTGGTCACCAGGCTATGGATAATTATAGAAAGAATTATTCTTTTCGTAGAATGAAGCACTTGTGCTACATAAAGCTGAGCCGCTGCCAATAGTTTGATATGTCATGGCCGCGCCAATTTGTAAACCAAATGTTTCACAGAAGCACCAGTCAACAAATACATCGCACCATGGTTGATTTTGTAATTCCCAACCATAAAATTGGTTATCCCAACTTCCTTGTGCGTACTTTATGTAATTGTTATAGCCTTCATGATAATTCATTTCGGTACGTGCGGTATCTAATAGTTTATTTACTGCTTCTTGTAAGGTCATAATATCACCTTATTTTACATTGATTTCTTTTGAGACATCACAAATTTTATCAATCATGTCACTTACAACATCCCAATCAATGTCATAATTTAGAGTGTTGGCCATAGCTTTTAATTCACCCATAACCCACTCTTTTTTATCTGCGCCGTTGTCGAATTTATCTTCGGCTTCAGCCATTAGATTCATGACAAGTTTTAACATTTGATTCCAATTCTTTTCTTTTGTACTCTTTTTAACGTAATCAATTAATTTGACCATTAAAGGAACGAGTACAGCAATACCGCTAAGAATGGAGATAATAGCTTGAATCCAAAAATTAAAGTGTTCCATAAGAGCCTCCTTATATATTATTCATTTCTTCCATTTCTTTCATTAATTCTCTTTGCCGCGCTTCATCTTCTAATTGTTGAGCGCGTCTTTTATTGTTTTCTTTTACTGTTTTAATCCAACCCATAAAACCGCACTCACCAGTAAAAGCACCAAAAAAAGAAATAATTAAAGTATCGGGTGTTCCACCTGTAAAAATATATAATAATATCATTGTGATAGTAAATACTATTAGTGTCCAAAACATTATGATAAGAATTTTATCCATTGTTTTTTCACTATTTAAATTTAGCATAGAATCACCTTCTTGTAATAATAAGTAGTTAATAATTTTATTTACTATATAAAAATAATGTAACCTATTAATAATTTGCATTTATATAGTATCTTATCTACTTAATTATGTCAAAAATTTTGATAAATAAAATTAGGAGGTACATTTATTATGAATGATACCGAATTTGTATTTGATTTGCCAGAAGATCTATTTGATACAAAACTTCCAAATACTTATAGTATTAAATATTATAGAGATTTAAAAAATCGTATTATTTGGATTAATGATGAAATCACTGGTGAACTTACTTATGAAATTGTACATTATATTATGAAATGGAATAGAGAAGATAAAGATATTCCAGAAATGGAACGTAAACCAATTCGTTTAATGTTTGATAGTCCTGGCGGCGATTTAGATGCATAGGCCGCGATTTGTAGTGTTATTGAGTTATCTAAAACTCCTGTAATTGGTATTGCTATTGGTCTTGTAGCAAGTGCAGCTTCTCTTATTTATTTAAGTTGCCATATGCGTTTGGCATTAAAGTCAAGCTATTTTATTTTGCACAAAGGAAGCGCTGCGCTTAGTGGCGATTTTGAAAATATAATGAACTCTATTGACGATTATAGAAAAGAAGTTGAAAAGATGGTAAACTTTATTATTGAACGCTCTAATTATACTAAAGAAGAAGTTGAAGAGCATATTAAGAAGGATTGGTATGTACGCGCACCTCAAGCATTAGAAAAAGGTTTGGTTGATGAAATTATAACTGATATTAATGCTTTACTATGAGGGGTGGAAATTGTGTATACTGGATATAAAGAATTTATTTATACAGATAATGATTTATCAAATTTTTATACAGATCCAAATTCTTTAGCTGGGAAGTTTATTGAGAATGAATATTTACTTATAAGTGATATGGATGGGAAGGTAGTTGATAAATATTGCTATCAAGATGGAAAATTTAGGAAAGTTTTATTTCCAACTATTAATAATAAATATTCAAAATCAATAAAACCAAGAAATGACCAATAGGTTTTAGCCTTAGATTTACTTCAAAATCGTATTTCAAAAGTAAAATTAGTGCGTGGGGTATATGGTTCTGGTAAAGATTTTCTTATGTTAAATTAGGCACTTGAATATATTGAAAGCGGAATGTTTAATAAAATTGTATATGTGCGCCCTAATGTAACTGTGGCTAATGTGCCTGACATTGGATATTTAAAAGGGAGCCTTGAAGAGAAACTTGAATGGACTTTGGCGCCGTTATATGATAAAGTAGGTGGCCGCGAAGGTGTAGATAGATTAATTGAGGAAGGACTAATTGAAATGGTTCCTTTACTCCATATTCGCGGGCGTAGCTTTGAAAATAGTTTGATTTATGTTTGTGAAGCACAAAATATTACTACTGAAATTGCAAAACTAATTATTAGCCGTGTCGGTGAAGGGAGTGAATTGTGGCTTAACTCTGATACTCATCAAGTAGACCATAAAGTATATGAGAAAGACAACGGTATAATTAAAATGATAGACAAATTAAGTGGTAATAAATTATTTGGATATGTATATTTACCAAAAACAGAACGTGGCGAAGTTGCTGAGTTAGCCACATTATTAGATGATTAAAGGAGAGGGCAACCTCTCCTTTAAATTTGAAATAAAAGAAAAATTTTGATATAATATAAATAGAAATGAAAGGAGAAAGATTATGACATATATACAAACTTTGCATCTTACGGGTGATAGAGAAATTTATCGCGTGTATGTAGTTACAGATAATTATGCACATTTTAAGTATTGTACATTTGATGAAGTAATGTATATTCTTTCTACAAAGGAGTAAAAATGATTAAAAATTGGTTAGTGCGTGGAGATACGCATGGAAATTTTGACTGGATGAATAATGGTTGTCTGAATGATTATGTACCTAAAGAGACAGCAATTATAATTCTCGGCGATGCTGGATTTTTGTTCTGGTTAAATAAAAATGAACATCGTCATAATATTGAGATTAGTAATAAAGGTTATACTATTTATGCCCTACGTGGAAATCACGAAAGTCGAGTAACTAATTTGGATGGCTGGGAACTGGTATATGATTATAATGTAGAAAATAATGTATATATATTTCCAGATATGCCTAATATTCGTTTTCTTTTAGATTATGGTGCATATAACTTCGGTGGCTATTATTGCTATGTAATTGGTGGTGCATATTCTGTTGATAAGTGGTATCGTCTTGGGCGCTTAAATATGACACCAGAGACTAATATTCCTACTAAATCCGGTTGGTTTGCAGACGAGCAACTTACTGCAAAAGAAATGGAAGAAGCGGAAAATGAAATAAATTATATTAAATATAATGATGGTAAACAGTTTGATTTTATTCTTTCCCATACTTGTCCTTATTCTTTACGGCCCATAGACATGTTCTTGTCTGGAATAGATCAATCAAAAGTAGATAATAGTATGGAATTTTGGATGGATAAAATTTATCAAAAAAATCGTGGTAAAACTATTTGGCTTTGGGGGCATTATCATAACGATCGTGTTGAAGCGCCACGTTGTGAAATGTTTTTTAATGATATAGAGAAGCTTGATGATGTGGCCGCGCGCTGGAAGCGTTATGACGAAACGGGAGAACTCGATTGGTGGATAAAAAAGAGTCCTAATTTTGACTTTTCATAAAATTTATTGTATAATATATATAGAAAGTTGAAAAGGAAATAACAAAATGAGAGATAAGAAATATATTACACGAGTTCTAAATGAGCTTGGGCGTATGTGGGAATCATATCCAGATAAAAGCTTTGGGGAACTACTAACGGCTTTTGCGCCCAATCTGTTTTATGATGATGATGAACTTATTAGTATTATGAAAACAAATATTTATCTTAATCTTGTAAAGGAGTATAAAAATGGCGAAGCGAGATAAAAATCGTTCATATATGGAATGGGAATATGAGTGGCAAGAAAGCGCCCGTGAGGAAGAGGATCGCAAAAATCGTGAAAAGGAGCGGCGTGCGAAGAAACTCCAGAGTCATAAATATACTACTGACGATTGGGACGATGTTGAATGAAACGAGTAACTCAAGATGATATAATTGCAATGAATGAAGCATATCTGGCCTGTGGCACATATAGTGGCGCGGCCAAGGCTACAGGCTGGAGTGCTTCTACTGTAAAGAAGTATATTATTGATGGCTATAAAAGTGAGCAAAAAGTTGAAGCCGTTGATATTGAACTTCCACCTATTGAAGAAATTGCAGATAGATTGCCGCCTTGGTATGATATTACTTGTTTGACTCCGGAAGAGGAAAAAGAAATTAAGCAACTTTGGGGAGAAATGCTTATATGAAGTCTTATTTTGTATTTCGTGAGAGCAGTAATAATGGATGGACGATTTGTCCTGTCCATAAAGAATGGCTTGGCGCAGATATGGATAAGTCTATTAATGGAAGTTTTGCGCTTCTTGCATGTAGGGTCAGTGGACTTAGTTGGCTTCAGTGGTTAAGATATTGTAGACAGAATGGGGCTACTCTATATGGCAAGGGGCATAAGTACCCTGTTGCTATTTGGAAAGAACCGAATAAAGAGTTTCTTAATAAACTTAACGCGCGAGCGAATGAACTTGCAAAAGTAATAAATTTTGAGGAGTTGCATCTTTAATGAGCAAAGAAATCTTTAAAAAGACTGGTGAAGAGCTTCAAGAATTTTTGGCTTTTCGTAAGCGTGGCTCACGAATAAAAAATAAGAAGGGTAAAGGGTCTTATAATAGGCAAGACTTTAAGAAAGTGAGGTGATGTGGTCCATGAAAGTTATTTTCTTGGACGTTTAGCGTTGATGGAGTATTAAATTGCCGGCACACCCGTACAAGAACATCTGATGGCTGGTGCTTTGTAGATGATTATCTTGTTCGGCGACTCAGAGAATTGGTTGTACGTAGTGGCGCGCGAGTGGTGTTGAGTTCTACTTGGCGCGAAGGATGGAATCAAGAAGATGAAACTAAGAATGATATATCTTTTATTGAGCTTCGTAATAAGCTCAATGAATTTGGTATTGAAATTTTTGACCGCACTGGTGAACATCGAATTGATAGGTGGCGTGCGATTAAGGAATATATGGAGCGGCCGCGCGAAGACCCAATTGAGCATTATGTTATTATAGATGACTGGGATGATATGGGTGAATATATTAGTCATCTTGTGTGGACAAATCCATCTACTGGTCTGACTGATGAAGATGTTGAAGAAGCTTTAAGAATTTTAGAGATTTAAAATTTGATTTTTCTTTAAATTTATTATATAATATATATGTAAGATGAAGAAAGGAGATAAATCAAAATGTTCGATGATTTTGACACTCAGATTCAGGTTGAGGAAATTATTCCAGAAGAGTATGAGGATTGGCTTCGTTTCTGCGCGGGAGCGTATGAAGCAAGTGAAGAAGAAGGTAAAAGTGATATTTAATGGTTCTGTAGTGCAGTTGGTCTAACACGTCGCCCTGTCACGGCGAAGAACACGGGTTCAAGTCCCGTCAGAGCCGCAGGCCCGCCGCGATAATGCGGGTAGCGCAAAAGATAGTCGTGCGCTTAAAAAGTTGAAATGCTTCGGTGGTGATTCTGTGCCGCCACCTTAACTGAGAGCACCGGCCATTAGCGTGTGGATATACGTACATATTGCCAATTCTATTCTTTGCCGAGAATAGTGAGGAAGCGGCAACTTCCAAAAAGCGAGCAACGGCTTACAGAGAGCGCTGGACTCCGCGCCCATCGAGGCGGGAAGTGCTGGTAGAGCAGGGGACACCAGACGCCAGAACACAAGGGCATGTGGAATGGCAACATAGTTCCTGCATTTCGGTTAATTTAATCGTCCCATAAGTCCGGAAAAACGTTCGCCGGCACCTGGAGATTGCGTCAAAAAGGTATAATGAATGAGTTGAGCGTCATTCATGGGACACCATATGGTGTCGTAGTGGAATTGGCGAACACGCTACCCCTTCAAGGTGGAGATTCCGGGTTCAATCCCCGGCGGCATCACCACTTTGTCCAAGCAAAGTAAAATATCTTGGTAGAGTGCGGAAAGGATGGATTTTTCGGTTAAACTACTACTGGCATAGATTCCCGATGATAATTCCGATGTTCTATGATATGTAGCATAGTCATTTAGCAGCACTCTATAATAAAAAGACAACGAAAGCAAACCGAAAATTATTTCTTTGGAGGATTGATAGTTATGAAAGTATTAAAGAATCTCCAAAGCGAGGACATGCCAATTGGCTAATCCTCAACCTGGGTAAGTTGTAAAACTGCCCGATACTGCGGTGGTGGAGCAATGGTAGCTCACCAGTCTCATAAACTGGAGACGACGTTCAAATCGTCCGACCGCAACCACGTATTTCGTCCTCCTTTCTTTAAAATTTAGACTCACTTAAGGGAACTATTTCACTAGTAGAGACTAAAATCTACTGGCGGTGGAAATAGCTGTGAGAATATACACTACCTATTATATAATTTGGGCCATGGGACTGCACAGAGTGGTCGCCTCCCTTGCAAGGAGGATATCAGCGGGGAGCGTTACCCCGATGGTCCACCATCAAGCTGGCCAGTGTGGCGCTGCAGAAAGCTTGTAAAACACGGGGCTGCCGCATGCCCTCCTCAAGGTATATTTTAGCGGTGCTGGGCATCACCTAAAACTGCCCAATGCCCTCCTATGGTCTCTTCTTCTAAATGGATAGGAAACTAGCCTCTCAAGCTGGTAATCGTGAGTTCAAATCTCCGAGAGATCACCATAAAGATATATACAGCAAATTTTAAAAGTGTTTTGGTTACACAACTTGTCTGAATAACAGGTCGAAGCGGTTCGAATCCGTATTTATGTATCTTGTATATGCGAGGTTAGCGCAGCTGGTGAACGCACATGCTTTACTCGACAAATTCTCAAATTAAAAAAAAATATATGAACACGAAAGAAATTGGAAATCTTACAGAATTACAATGTATTACAGGCTTATATAAAATAGGATGTGATGTAAGTATTCCATTTGGAAATAGTCAAAAATATGATTTAATTATTGATTATAAAAATACATTGTATAAAATTCAAGTAAAACATGCTAACGATCATAATGGAGAATATTTTACATTTAAAACTCGTTGGCAAGGACATAATATGTCTGGGTATACTCAAAATAGATACACAAAAGACGATATTGATTTTTTCGCTACTTACTATAATGGAGATGTATATTTAATTCCTGTTGAAGAGTGTAGTGGATCAGATAAAACAATTCGTATAGCTCCTCCTAAAAAAAATCAAATTAAAGGTATTAATTTTGCTGAAAATTATTTAGCAGAGGAGGTTTTAAAAAAATTATGAGAACATTGTTAAGTAAAGCATGGGACTCCGAGTTCAAGTCTCGGGCTTCGCACCAATTAGCGAATGGTCAACGCTAATGGATAAGTCCTCTTTTCAAGGGATAACACTCTCTAATGAGAGTGTTATTTTTTTTATTAAACTTGATTTTTTTATAAATTTAGAGTATAATATATATGTAAGATAAAGAAAGGGGTAAATAAAATGAAGCTTTGGGTAGATGATGTGCGCCAGCCGCCCTCTGATGATTGGCTTTGGGCTAAGACTGTATATGAAGCAATTACTGCCATTAGAATGTATGAGCATCAGTGGTTTGATGATACTATTACTATTTCGCTCGATCATGACGCTGGTGATTACGCTAAAAACGGCGGTGATTATATTAAAATTCTGAACTGGCTTGAGCGCGAAGGCATTGTTGATACCGGTTACTTCTTTCATATTCATTCTATGAATCCCGTTGGTGTTCAGAATATGCGTGCAATTATTGAGCATAATAGATGGAGGGAAATCAGATGATTGAACCTTGGATTGCTATGGGCCATCTTATTGAAATGAATTATGGACAAAAAGTTCATTGGCGAGATGGATATTTTTATTGTCCTAAATGTGGTAGAGCAATTTATCAGATTAGTTGGAATAAAATGGATTTGATGAATGGGGATAATGGGTTTATATGTCCATTTTGTGAAAATATTATTAATTAAAAAGGGTGATATAAATGTCCAGAAGTTATAAAAAACATCCATATTATACTGATGGCCGGCGGCGCACAACCAAAGAGATAAAGCAAATTGCGAATCGTTGTGTGCGGCGGCGCAATAAACGCATAATTTCTGGGTATTTATATCGGGAGTCTAATTATCGAGATATACTTTGTCTTGATGGAATGTCATATAAGAGATTTTATAACTCATATGATATTCATGATTGGGTTAGCAGATGGACTAAAGCCCAAGCAATCCATCAATGGGAGCATCCTCATTGGCATTATTTTGAGCGTACTGATACGTGGTGGCATATTTGGGAAGAATACAAGACAAGAGAAGAAATGGAACAGTATTGGGCGAAGTATTATAGGAGAAAATAAAAATGAAGTTTTTGTTATATATTAGTTTATTGCTTAGCCTATTTTTAATTGTGATGGGTACTGTTTTAGCAATATATAATCATTCTATTTTTGCAATTTATGTTGTTTTTGGTTTAATACTTTTTATTTTTATATTAATGGTGATTATAAATGATTGAAGGGCTTTATAAATGTTTTGAACATTGGCATAGAGAGGGTACGGTTTGGCTTTATAGTGACACCCATTTTAACGAAGATAGTGATATCCGTGTGGCATTTCCAAATCGCCCTTCTGCCGAGGAACAAATCAAACTAATTAACTCTAAGGTTGGCCGCAAAGATCACCTAATTCTTCTTGGCGACGTTGGCGATATTGAATGCGCGCGGAAGCTTAGGGGGCATAAAATTCTTATTAAAGGGAACCATGATGGTGGTTTGTCAAATTATGAGGATGTCTTTGAGGAAGTTTATGGCGGTCCGCTCATGATTGGAGAAAGAATAATTTTGTCTCATGAGCCTCTTGCTATTAGTTGGGCTTTTAATATTCATGGCCATACACATTTGAGTTCGTTTGACCGTCCTGGCCATATGTGTGTATGTAGTGATGTAATTAATTATACGCCCGTGAACTTTAATCAGTTTGTTAAAAGCGGCCGCCTCAAAGAGGTTACGCCGCTGCATCGTTCTACGATTGATAAAGCAACTCAAAGAAAAAATTTGAAAAATAAGTAATTTTATAGTATAATATATATAGAAAGAAAGAACGCGAACTTGCGTAAAATATTATTTTAATGTACTCTTATCTTAAATATTCTACTTTATTATAGAAGGTAATAGGAGGAATAGATATGGGTAAAGCATTAAATTTAGTTGGATAGCGATTTACTCGTTTAGTGGTTTTAGAATATGCAGAAGAAGATAAATAGAAATATTATAATGGAAAACATAAAGTTACTTGGAAATGTAAATGTGATTGCGGTAATATTTGCTATGTTACTACTGAAAATTTAAGACGTGGAGATACTCCATCTTGTGGTTGTATAACAAAAGAAAATCGTCGAAAACAATTAAAAGATTTAACAGGCCAAAGATTCGGTCATTTAGAAGTGATTAAGTATCTTGGCACGGTAAATAGAAATTCAAAATATTGGGTACGATGTGATTGTGGGAAGGAATATGAAATTTATGCTTCAAATCTTACTCAAGGATGTACAACAAGCTGTGGTTGTACTAAAGAATCTCATGGTGAATAGAAAATACGAGAAATACTAATTAAAAATAATATTAATTTTATTAGTTAGAAAACTTTTAATAATTTTTATTATCCAGATACACATGGTAAACCAAGGTTTGATTTTTTCTTACCAGATTATAATATTTTAATTGAATACGATGGAGAGCAGCATTTTAAACCAGTTTTTAATTGGGATACGGATGAAAAATATAAACAAAGACTATTACATGATAAAATTAAAAATGAATATGCTTGGGATAATAATTTTATAATCATTCGTATTCCATATATTCATTATAATAATTTGACTCTTGATGATTTATTATTAAATAGTAATTTTATAAGAAAGGATGATAGAAATGCTGGATAAAAATGGAATTCGTCAGTTAGCCTACGTCGTGATTGTAGATGGAATTGAAGAGCTTCCTGGGTATGACCGTGTTGAAAGTGCGTGCATCGGCGGATGGCGTTGTATTGTCCCTAAGGGGCAGTTTCATGTGGGTAGTCCTGGTATTTACTTTGAGATTGATAGTCGTGTACCTTCTGATAATCCTGCTTTTGCTTTTCTTGAGAAGCGAAATTATAAGATTAAGACTCAGAAGATGTGTAAAAGCATTTCTCAGGGACTTCTTATGCATGCGGATGATTTTGGATGGAAAATTATCTTTGATGGAACTAAAACTCCTTATGTTTATGATGGAGAGAAAGTTCATTATGCAGATGATGAAACTCGTTTTCTTACCAAAATTCTTGGTGTAACTTATGCTGACGATGAAGATAATGCTCGTAAAGCTCCTTCTGCTGATAAGTATAAGAAAATGGCTCAGCGGCATCCTAATATCTTTAAGAAGCCTTGGGCGCGCTGGATGATGAAGCGCGAATGGGGTCGTAAGCTTATGTTTATGTTCTTCGGCAAGAAGAAAGACAAGAAGAATGGCTGGCCGGCTTGGGTTTCAAAAACTGATGAAGAGCGTATTCAGAATATGCCTTGGATTCTTAACGATACTGGTAGCTGGGTTATTACTGAAAAAATTGATGGTTCTAGCACTACTTTTACTATGAAGCGCGGTAAACGTGGTAAGAAGGAATTCTATGTTTGTTCTCGAAATATATGTTTTGATAGTGTAGATAAACCTTGCTATTATGATACCAATATTTATTGGGAAATGGCGCAGAAGTATGATATGTACAATGTACTTTCTAAGTTTCTTGATGAACATCCTTCGACTGAATGGGTAACTATTCAGGGCGAGACTTTCGGTAATGGAGTTCAGAAGAGAGATTATTCTATGAGTGGGCATGATTTCCGTGCATTTAACCTTATTACTTCTGATAAAGGCCGTTATGGGACTTTAGAGATGGACGCTATTCTTTATAAATATGGAGTACTTTGTGTGCCTATTATTCATAAAGATTTCCATTTTGATTTTCTTGATAAGGTAAAACTTGAAGGTGAAAATAATAGAGTAGATACCCTTCTTAATATGGCTACTGGTAAATCAGAAATTGATATGCTCCCTCGTGAAGGATATGTTCTTCGTTCTGCTGATGGTACTAAATCCTTTAAGGCAGTAAGCAATAGTTTTCTTCTTAAATATCATGGATAAGGAGTAAGTTATGACTGATAAAGAAGAATATAAAAAGACTTTAGCTTTATACCTTCAAACTTGCCAGGAAGAGTATAGGTCTACGCATAAAAACTGTATAACATGCGAACTCTGTAAAGATAGAGAGTATACTTGGCCAACATGTAAAGTCACTGGGAAAGAAATAGGTGATTTTAATTGGATTCGTGCAATTAGAGCTGCTATGTGTAAATATTATACTCCACATATAGATGAGACAAAACAAGAAGAAAAGTATTGGGTTTATGAAAGAAGATAAATATTAATACACGATAGAGAAAAGTATTTTGACTTTTCTCTATTTTTATGTTATAATATATATAGAAAATGAAAGGAGTAATAAAATGTTTGATAAACGCATTATCTGGTATGCAGAACAAATCTATGATACAAAAATTTCTATTGCATACTCAAAAGATAAAACAGTAATGTTTATTAAAACTCCTGAAAACTATTTTAAAATTTATTTACTGGATTTTGAGCGGTTCGGATATTATAGTGTGATGCATGAAAATCGTTATGGTGAAAAAGGTTGGCACAAACAATTGCGGGCGCGCAGTCTAAATTATGCAATTTATATGTGTTGTGTGCATGACTTTAATAAAGAAAACAGTATTTGGTCTTATAATTTTGATTATAAGCGATTTATGGACGATGCGTATAAAGCATATAATTGGGAGGAGAAGAAATGACCGTTTACGAAAAGATTGATCGCGTACTTAAACAGCACGAAAATCATAAGTATTGTGAGCGCTCTTTGGGTTCGATTGCAGATTATATAAACTGGGCATGGAAATGGAAGAAGATTAGTAGAGAAGAAATGGAGAGTGCGGCCGATCGAGTTTGTAGATTGTTTGACGCTGAGTTGGAGAAAACTATAGATAGGAGTTATGACCATGTTCGAGACATTTGAAGAATTTAAGCAATGGTTAGACGCCATTCCAGATGAAGAGAAAGAGCCATTTTGTCCTTTTGAGTGTGGATATTGTGATGTAGCATACAGTGGTGAATGCTTTAAATGTCAGGGAAAGGATTTAAGATTTGATGAATAAAACTCTGTGGTTGATGTGTGGCGCGCCTGGTTCAGGGAAAACGTGGTTTGCAAAAAATAAGTTGATGAAAGGTTATGGCTGGGACTATATTTCTCGTGATGAAGTGCGCTTTTCTATGATTAAAGATGGAGAAGAATATTTTAGTCATGAAACCGCTGTTTTTAATGAGTTTGTTGAGAAAATTGCGATTGCACTTGATTGGGGTCATGATAACGTAATTGCTGATGCGACACATTTAAATTGGGGTTCTCGTCGTAAGCTCTTGAAGGCTCTTAGTAAGAATTGTGTGCTGGAAGATGTAGATGTAATTCCTGTAGTTATAGATGTAAAACTGGAAGATATTCTCGAACGTAATAAACTTCGTGATGACCGCGCGCGAGTGCCAGAAGAGACAATTCGTAGAATGTACAGTAGTATAAGTGACCCAGCGAAAGACCCATATAAGTATACTGCTATTATGAGGGTGAGGAATTAAAATGATATATCTAACATCAGACCTCCATTTTAATCATGACAGGGAGTTCATCTATAAGCCGCGCGGTTTTAACTCGGTTGAAGAAATGAATAATAAAATAATTGCCAATTTTAATGAGATTGTGACTCCTGATGATGATGTATATGTTCTTGGAGATCTTATGCTCGGCGGCCCTGATAAGCTTGATGAAGGACTTAATTCAATTAGTGAATTAAATGGTAAGCTTCATCTTGTGCGAGGGAATCATGATACTGATAAACGCTGGGAAGCATATAAAGGACTTCATAATGTTGTAGAAGTAGATAATGCAATTTATCTAAAATATAATGGTTTTCATTTTTATATGTCTCATTTTCCTACTATTACTAGTAATAATGATTATGATAAGCCTTTAAATGCGCGTCTTTTGAATTTGTGCGGGCATAGTCATTGTAAAAATAAGTATGCTGATATGGATAAGGGATATATTTATCATGTAGAATTAGATTGTCAAGACAATATGCCCGTAGAAATTAATCAAATAATTAGAGATTTTAAGAGTTTTATTTACTTACCATTAGAAGAAAAATGAAATTACTTCTATGGAGGTATATAAAAATGAATAAAATAGATATGACTGGATGGAAGATGTCTGAGCATGGTGTGCCAGATAGTAAATTGACAGTTTTATATGAGGTAGAGCCGCATATAACTTCTGGCGGTAATAGACAAGTACAATATTTATGTCGCTGTGAATGTGGAAAAGAAATTAAAGTTCTTGGCGCGCGTTTAAGAAATGGAAATACGAAATCATGTGGCTGTATTCATTCTAATCAATTAATAAATAGAAATATTTAGCATGGCCGCTAGATAAAAATAAATGATTGTTTTGGAAAATTAACAGTAATAGCCGATTTAGGTATGAGAAAATAGAAATCTCGTAATAAAAATTGGCGTTGGTCATTATGTTAGTGTGATTGCGGGAGCGAACCTATAGAAGTTCCTAATAATTTATTAATTAATGGGCACAAAACTTCTTGCGGATGTATAGGATCTATTGGTGAATTAAAAATTGAATAGCTTTTAAAAGAAAATCATTTACAATATATAAAAGAATATAAATTTAATGATTTATATAATAGTAAAACACATTATTAGTATCGTTTTGATTTTGCGGTATTTCAAAATGATGAAATAATTTTTTTAATTGAATTTGATGGTAGATAGCATTTTACTGGACCAGAATCAACTTGGAAAAATACTCGCTCATTAGAACAAATTAAATGGGCAGATCAAGAAAAAAATAATTATTGTAAAGAACACAATTTAATTTTAAAACGTATACCATATTTTAATTTGAATCAAATTACTATAGATAATATTTTGTCTAATAAATGGGATATAATATAATATGTTACATTTTAAAGTAAGATTTGATTTTTCTTTAATTTTATAGTATAATATATACATAAGATGAAAGAGAAGGAGGGTGTGTTATCATCGGCTTAGACAATGGAATTTTAATAAAAGATGTAATACGTGAGCAGCTACCTCGATGGATTCATTACCCTTTTAATATGGATTATGATTACGTTGATATATGCTATTGGCGTAAATGGTGGGGTATGCGCAATAAGTTTCTGCGTACGGCTTATCCGAATTATAAGGATGATAATTGTGAATTTGATATGAGCGCCCGCGAAATAAGAATTATGAGAAGTATTCTTATTGATTATCTGGTGCATCTAAGTCATTGGGATAATGATTATTGGGAGTATGATAAATACACAAGAAAAGGGCTTATTGGTCAAATTTGGTCTCTATATTTACTGGAATTTTGGTATAAGTGGCATCCAGATGCAAAAATTATCTTTTATGATTCTTATTAAAGGGGATAATGATGTTTGGAATTATATTTAGAATTGCTCTCGGTATAGGTAGTTCATACATTGGATGGAAGCTAGGTAAGGAAGTAGCTAAATGGCTTACAAAAAAGCATAATAAAAAGATATGGGATGCGAAAAGAGCAAAACTTCTCGATAGGTCAATACGAATACAGGGTAATTATACTGATGTAAAGAAAGTACCTCAAGTTTCTTTTGAAAGATTCCTAAAACTTTATGAAGTAAGTCCTGAAAATTGGCTAATTACTGAAGAGGATACTCACGGTTATGATGATTATTTTCCTGTTTATGTAAAATATGATACTCAAATTCCTCTTTTTTGGGAAACTGGTGAAGATTTTCAAAAATATAGAGAATGGGTAGAAGAAAAATTCTCCAAAGGCGAGGCCGTACTATATCAACAGGTGCGCGATGAAAGCATGAAACTTCTTACGAAGTTCATTAAAGAAGATCTTGAAAAGAAACGTAAGCATGCGGAAGAAGAGATAGCAGAACTGGAAGCACAGGTTAAGAAAGAATGCGAGCAGACTAAAGAAAGGCAGAAAGAAATTCAACTTACTTTAGAGCCGCAGACTTCAGCTTCGGCTTGGTCAGATACTCCCGAAGAAGCGATGAAAAAAATAAGAAAATTAGAAATAAATTCTTCTGGAGATGTTGTCATAGAAGAAGAAGTAAAACCTTCTAAAGAGACATCTGTTTCTTAGAGCGCGGTTGAGCTTTTATCTACTTGTATCCAACCAAATCAATTAGATTATATGCACATATGTAGTGTAAGGGATGAACTTAATCGAATACAAGCTATGAATATGCAAGCAGCGCAGGATTATTGGCTCAGTCAATGCCAAAATTCTATTATGAGTCAAGTTCAATATAATAATATTATGCAATCTATTCATCCATTTCATTTTTAAAATATTATAGATAAGAAATTTGATTTTTCTTAAAATCTATAGTATAATATATATAGAAAATGAGAAAGAAAACAATATAGTTGGCCACTAGTGGAAACTTTCTCTTTCATGCGTCCGCACTATCAAGTTCAAATCGACGATAAAAACCAGGAACTTGTGACTTTCGAGATGGTTGTATAGCCCTCATTGGTTTCAAAAGGCAAACCAAAGATGCCCTATATTGTTGTCGTTTAGGCGTGGTTAGTCCCTACATTAAAAGGAGGAAAACCAGCAACTTTGCAAAGCGGTTTCGCTTAACCGCCCTGCGGGGAAATAAGCAATTTATTGGTGTAGGATTTATAGACCTACGGTCGGCCAAGAGACGATAAACCCTGGAGAGTTGCCACCTCTCTAAAAGTTTGGACATGGTGGAAATCCTTATATCTGTGCTGGTAAGCCATGGAGACATCCTAAAGAGTCCCGTTCTTAGACCGGCTACAAGGTCTTTGTCGAAATATAGAATAAGATGTAGTTAAAGAGGAGTTTGCGTGAGACGTGAGGGGATGCCCGAAGTAGACGAAACGCAGAGGGTTAGTGGCCTCCAAAGAAGTTGACGGACCAAGACTTCTATTTTAAGTAAAGTTGATTGATTGTTTGGGTAACGTACTGAAGAGCGGCGAGAAATCGACAATGTATAGGGGACGTTACTGTTGGTGAAACCCCAACTCATTATAAGACCTGCTCCAAGGAATGTCTTATAAGTAGCGGTCGTTGATGCCGGTAGATTAAGGGCGGACGTGGGAACTACGACAGTGCCATTTCATAAAGACAGTCTAACAGCAAACTTTTTTGCAGGTTTTACCTGCGCTTGATATTAAAAGTAACAAGATGATGACAGAGGTATATTTGTCGTTCCAAAAATGGTTGAGTTTATTAATTCTAATTTGTAAGACCAGCCGGTAGGTGGATTAAAAGGAATGACTGTCTTGAAAATTTATTATGAAGCGATATGTGACTCAAAGAAGAGCAACAACGCTTTGAAGAGTAAGTTTAAGGTTAGGTGATAAGCTTAACATTAGGGAGTTGTCCACACCAAGCTCTTTATGTTTCTCACAGGTGAAAGTTGAAATGAGAATTATATTCGCCGCTCTAGCTTAATTGGTCAAAGCCCGTGACTTATAATCGCGAGAGTCTGTGTTCGATTCACAGGGGCGGCACCATTAAGACTTATACAGCAATTTTATTGAAATAGTCTGCTATACTATAATTCAAAAGAGTCTTGTGAAAAAAATATTAAAGGAGTATTTTATGAGACGTTTTATTTCACTAGTTTTATGTTTTCTAATGGTATTTAGTCTATGCGCATGTAGTAAGAGTAGTTAGCCAGAGGTAGTTGAAGTAGAAACACCTATGAAGGTTGGTTTTATTTATCTCCATAGTGAAACTTCTACTTATGATTTAAACTTTATTAATGCAGCAAAGGAAGCTTGTGAAGCAGCTGGTGTTGAATGTATTAATAAACTTAATATCGCCGAAAGTCAAGATTGTTATGAAGCTGCAATTCAGTTGGTGGATATGGGTTGCTCAATTATTTTTGCAGATTCATTTGGACATGAAGACTATATGATTCAAGCCGCGAAAGAAAATCCAGAAGTTCAGTTTTGCCATGCAACAGGGACAAAAGCGCACACTGAAAATCTTCCTAATTATCATAATGCTTTTGCTTCTATTTATGAAGGCCGTTATCTTGCAGGAATTGCGGCAGGTATGAAGTTAAATGAAATGATTAACGCTGGGGAGTTTGATGCTAATGATGCTGTAATTGGTTATGTTGGCGCGCATCCTTATGCTGAAGTTATTTCTGGATATACTTCATTTTTCCTTGGCGCTCGTTCTGTATGTCCAACAGCAACAATGAAAGTTGTTTTTACTGGTTCTTGGTATGATGAAGGACTTGAGAAAGAAGCAGCTAATATGTTGATTAATAATGGATGTAAATTAATTAGTCAACATGCAGATTCGATGGGGGCACCAAGTGCATGTGAAGATGCCGGTGTACCTAATGTGACTTATAATGGTAGTACTGCCAGTATATGCCCAAATACTTATATTATTTCTTCTCGTATTAATTGGGTTCCTTATATGACTTATATTATTAATTGTATGAAGAATAATGAACCTATTGATATAGATTGGACAGGTACTATTGCTAATGGGGCTGTTGAATTAGCAGAAGTTGGTAAAAATGCCGCTGCAGGTACTGAAGAAGCAATTAAAGCAGCAGAAACTGATATGTTAAATGGGACTTTATTTGTTTTTGACACAAATAATTGGACTGTTAATGGAGAACATTTAACAGAGTATATGGCAAATGTAGATGATGACCCAAATTTTAAACCTGACACTAATGTAATTGAAAATGGTGTATTTTATGAATCAAAATATAGGTCTGCTCCATATTTCGATATAAATATTGATGGTATTGAAATTCTTGGGCAATAAAAACTTGAAAATTCCAGAAATATTTGATATAATATATATGTAAGATGAAAAAGACGGTTAAATATAATATAATATTTTAGCTGTCTTATGGCCTTGTAGCTCAGTTGGTTAGAGCGCATGACTGTTAATCATGATGTCGTGAGTTCGAGTCTCACCGGGGCCTCCATATGTCGATGTGGTGGAATGGTAGACACGCGACACTTAGGATGTCGTGTCTATGACGTGCAGGTTCAAGTCCTGTCATCGACACCAATTAAATATTGAATATTTAAATAAATAGGAGCGATTTAATTATGGCATACATTTATTGTATTACTAATGATATAAATAATAAGTAGTATATAGGGAAAACAGAAAAAAGTATTGAAGAGCGTTTTAGAGAACATTGTTCTGATTCTTAGAGACCTCGATGCGAAAAACGTCCGTTATATGATGCTATGAATAAATACGGAATAGAGCATTTTCATATTAGCCAAATAGAAGAAACAAACGATCCAGATGAAAGAGAAAAATATTGGATAGAATATTATGGAACTTTTAAGAATGGATATAATGCTACTATTGGTGGAGATGGAAAGAGATATTTAGATTATGATTTAATTATTGCTTTATATAAAGAATTACATAATACCATTTTAGTTGCAAATTATATTGGTTGTTGCCCTGACTCAGTTAGAAATGTTTTAAGAAATAATAATATAGATATAATTTCATTTTAGGAAGTAATTCGTAAAAAATCTAGTAAGATAGTTAAACAATATACAAAAGACACTCATGAACTTGTTAATATATTTCCAAGTATGACAGAAGCTAGCAATTCATTAAACATTCAAGATGCAAGAAGGCATATAAGTGAATGTTGTAATGGTAAGCGTAAATCTGCATACGGTTATTGTTGGGAATTTGCGTAAATATCGGCGGGTGGCAGAACTGGTATATGCAGTGGACTTAAAATCCACCGCCCGTGAGGGATTGGGGGTTCGATTCCCCTCCCGCCGACCATCGGCAGTATTTTTCTTTTATACATTATAATCATCTTAAACTGCGGCAGCTCAGTTTGAAATAGACGGTCTATATGGCTTTCTATTGTTTACAACTGTCAATTATATGCCCGTGTACCCAATGTTGGCAAAGGGGACGGTTTGCTAAACCGTTAGGAGCAGTAATGCTTGAGCGTGGTCGGCACACGCCGCGGGCGCCATACAAACTGTAACGGCTCAGTTCCAATCTACCAGTCAAATGGTTAAAGTTTTACAACCGTTAATTTTATGTGAGGTGAGAAATATGGCAACTCATTTATCCCCTCCATGGGTAACACTATACCATATGATTTCTAAACTTTTTGAGTATGACCCAGAAGTAAAAGTTGAGCAAGATGAAGAGACATATGCAATTAATTTGTATGTCGAAGATCAGCGCAAAGCAGATGCATTAACTAAACTTCTGCCAGCTTCAAAAGAATATGGAAATATTACTGTGGCTATAAATGTTATTCCAGCAAATATAGAGGAACCAAGTAAGATTTTGTTATTTCAAGATGCGTTTGAAGGAAATGAAGCAATCTCTTGTTTTTACACTGGATGTGGCCCTACTAAGGACATTAATTATATTGCCTTCGATCCGATCGTGGTTCAATTCTTTAATGACCAATTAGACGACATCAACGGATTAAAAACTACTCTTTATGCAGATATTGCTAAAGAAGTTTTTGGTCAGCAAGATGGTATTTATTTCTGCACAGACCCAGCAGATGAATCACTTGAAATTCCTCTAGGAGAGTGGCCTTAATGGTCACTTTCTAAATGCCGCCGTACTGTAATGGTAACAGCCTGGTCTTGAAAACCATGAGTAGGTCGAGAGGTCTATGGGGGTTCGAATCCTCCCGGCGGCGCCACCTGCCGGCGTGGCGCAATTGGCAGCGCAACGCACTTGTAATGCGTAGGTTCTCGGTTCGAGTCCGAGCGCCGGCTCCATCTCCTGGCTGACAAAACTGGTAAAAAGAACCTCTATATAAATGCGGTTATTGGGAGATAGTAGAGAATAAAGCAGGGAATATCTACTTATAAAATAAAAGAGGTTATGTTATGAAACTTAAAAATGAAATTGAGATTAACGATTTTCTTAATGCAGTAAATAGAGCAAAGCGCCCTGTTTATTTAGTGTCTGTTGAAGGAGACCGTTATAATCTAAAATCTACTCTTTCTCGTTATGTTGCTATTGCAGAACTTATTAAAGATTATGGGACAGAACTTGAACTCTTTTGTGATGACAAAAATGATGAAAAATACTTTTTTGGATTTTTCTTAAGTCATCCAGAGGTTCTTGAATGAGAATTTTAGTTTTATTTATTGTTATTTCTGCTGTTAATGTTATTTTGTCTACAACACGACAATTATTAACAGTTAATGGTAGTAAATGGGTAGCCGCGCTATCTTGTGCAATTTATAATGCCTTTAATAATATTTTAGTTATCTATACAGTAGCTGATTTTCCTCTTTGGGAGAAGTGTTTAATTACTTTTACATGTAATTTACTTTGTGTTGCTATTGTAAAAAGTGTAGAAGCAAAATATAAACCAATATCTATGTGGAAGATAGAAATGGCATTACCTAAGATATATTATGTTCAACCAGATAGAATTAGAGATATGATTAAAGAAAAAGATATTGACTGTTTATTTGGAACAGTTGGTAAAAAAGTAATTTTTAATTGTTATTGTGATACAAAAGAACAAGTTAAGTATTTAAAGAAGATTTGTAAATGGTATAACGGAAAGATGTCTGCCTATGAAAGCGCGCCTCTTTAAGAGGTTGCGTTAGGTAGAGAAATAGAAATGTGGGATTGGTGTCTAGCGGCTAGCACGACGGCCTTCCAAGCCGTAAGGGCCAGTTCGAATCTGGTATCTCACTCCAATATGCGCTCGTAGCTCAGTTGGCAGAGCACTTGACTTTTAATCAAGGAGTCCGCGGTTCAAGCCCGCGCGGGCGCACCACTTAAAATTTGAAATCTTTCAGATTTTATGTTATAATATATATAGAAAGTTGAGAGAGACACATACAGCAAATCTTAAAACATATTAGAAACTTTTACTTTCTGCTTGATGTTTTTACGTGTCTCGTATATCCGGGTGTACGCCAACTGGTAGACGGCCACATTTGGGATGTGGAGGCTGGGCGTTCGAACCGCCCCACTCGGACCATTAAAGATGCATACAGCAAATATTTATGGATATTTATGAATTGAAAATAGACTGTTATGATTTTTGTTTATAAAAATTTATTTTTGCATCTTGTAATTATTGACAACATTAGAAAAAAAGAATGGGCACATACAGCAAATCTAAAGATATAATCTTTATGTTACTGGTTCAAGTCCAGTTATGCAAGCATTTTGCGTATTGTTCAATTGGTAGAACGAAAGAATTTATTATGTGCCTAGCATATAGGGCCGTAGTGTAATGGTAACACACCGGACTTGGGGCGATGGTGTAAAGAGCACGCAAGGAAAGCAAGGGCCTTGAAGCATTAGGGCGGTACTAAAGCGCTCCACCATGACTCCGTCGTTGAAGGTTCGAATCCTTCCGGCCCTGCCATCGCGGTGCTTACTCTGGGTTTGACCGCGATAACTCGAACCCATAGAACTAAAAGATTGGAGAATTAAAATGACAAGAACTAAGATTAGACTTGAAACTAACAAGGAAGTTACAGCTTTTGTCCAGAAACTCAATACAGATGGTAGTATTGATAAGTATATTGTAGAAGATGGCGAAGGTCGTCATCGTGTAGATGCTCGTTCTTATCTCGGTATGCTTTATGCTTCTGCAGAATTTGCTGACAACATGTTCCTTGTGAATGAAACTGAAGATGGTAAGTTCCCTTCATTCATTTATAATTTTATGCCGTTGAGTGAAAACGACGGTATATCTATTCATAATTAATATGGATTTTAATAAAAAGTATAACGGTAATAAAAATGCCGCACTTCGAGACGGGCTTCTAATTAGTAAAGAAATCGGGCTTTGTATCTGCGGTAAGCCAACAAGATATATCGACATTAATTATGAAGGATATGTATGTTCTGATGAATGTATGTATAAATTAGATACCCAAACTTTGAATAAATAAAAAATAGTCGGAGTTGCGCGAGACGGATTTCGGCTTTGTAGAGGAACAAAGTTAACAAAACTCTACCGATCAATTTCAAAATGCTAGGATATGAAATTGTGGGATTATATATGTTATGACGACGTGTATGAAAATAGATTGAAAGTAGTTACGTCAAAGGTGATTGTTCCGCCCAGATGATTGTGATAGGGGTACGATCAACAGCAGAACTAGCGCTGGGGAATGAATGAATACTATATCAATCTTACTAGTAAACTTCGAGGGTGAAAAGTACTTAATACTGGAGGGTGTCTCAAATTACAGTTACATTTTGAGCGGTTCAAGTAGCGCAAGCGGAGCTTGGAAAGTAGAAGTTTATTAGGACATTTTAGGAGTTTAAAGGATTTTACCTCTTGCCTAAGAGGATTCATAATGAGAAAAAGGAGAAATAAAATGAATAAGATGCTTAATGGAATAAAGAAGACCTCTAACTTTACCTATACCGAGAATGGTGCGCTGACGCATAAGACTTCTCTGTCTGGTCTGTTGGATCTGTTTGGTATGGGTGCGGCATACCGCACTCGTAGCGATGCAGATTGCATCGTTCTGTTTCAAAAGGCTTTTGTCGAAGACCCTATTCATGCGCTGAAGTGTCTGTTTTATCTGCGTGACATTCGCGGTGGCCAGGGCGAGCGCAGATTTTTCCGTGTTGTAATCAAGTGGCTGGCCGCGCATGAAACTGAGGCGATGCGGCGTAATCTTAAGTATGTTCCTGAGTTTGGTCGTTGGGATGACCTGTATGTATTTACCGGCACTAAGCTTGAGCGCGAAGCTTTCCAGATGATGGAAGAGCAGATTAAGCTTGACTTGACCTGCAAGACTCCTTCTCTGCTTGCTAAGTGGCTTAAGTCTGAGAATACTTCTAGTGAAGATTCTCGTATGCTGGCGAATAAGACTCGTGCGGCTTTTGGCCTGAATCATCGTCAGTACCGTAAGATGTTGTCTGCTCTGCGCGCTCGCATCAATGTGGTTGAGCGTCTTATGAGCGCCGGCAAGTGGGATGAAATTGAGTTCGATAAGATTCCTTCTAAGGCTGGTTTCATCTATCGTAATGCGTTCGCGCGGCACGACATCGAGCGCATGAAGGCTAAGGTTGAAGTTCAGTCTTATGCTGACTTCGTGAGAGACGATACCAAGAAGGTTAATGCTAAGGACCTCTATCCTTATGAGGTTGTCGCTAAGGCTTATAACCTTACTCACAACAGCCACTCCTACTCTTACTACTCTCATAGGTTTGAGTTTAAGGATGATGTTGACTCTACGGAGCGTGCCGCCATTAATAAGTATTGGGATAATCTGAAGGATTATTTCGATGGTTGTACCCTTGATGCTCTTTGCATGATTGATACCTCTGGTTCCATGTGGGGAGCTGAGGCAAGTGCACCTATTAATGTGGCTATCTCCCTGGGTCTCTATGCCGCAGAGCGTGCGCGTGGTCCTTTCGCTGGACACTACATTAGCTTCAGCTCTCGTCCCCAGTTGATTGAGACTGCTGGTGTAGATTTTGTAGATAAGGTGCGCCGCATCTATTCTACTAATCTTTGCGACAACACCAATATTGAGGCTGCATTTGATATGCTTCTCAATACAGCTCGTAAGACCCACTGTACTCAGGATGAGCTTCCTAAGTCCATTGTCATTATCAGTGATATGGAGTTTGACTCTCAGCGTGGGTACTATGGACAGAGAGAAAATACGCTGATGGAGAATATTGCGGCAAAGTGGGCGCAGACTGGTTATCAGATGCCTCATCTGGTGTACTGGAATGTGGACGCGCGCCATGATAATATTCCGATGAGTGTTAAGGAAGGCGTGACGCTGGTGAGTGGTTTTAGTCCGGTAATTTTCGAACAGATTATGAAGGGCAAGACCGCTTATGATCTGATGTTTGATAAGCTGGATAGCGAGCGATATGCTTGCATCAAGTAAAAAGAAAAAGAGAAGGCATTAAATGCCTTCTCTTTTTTATAATAAGCCGTCTGTCTTTTTAATAAAAGTAAGGTCATTATTAATTTGATCTCGGGTAAGATAGACTCGACCTCCTATTTCATCAAATAATACTGACACCTATTTATTAAATGTGTAAAAATAACCGGACCAACCTGAAGTATCAAGTGTATCGATCTATTCAGTAGTAAGTGGATACATCGTTTCTAAATCTGCTGGACTAAGTACACTACCATCACCAAAAGGTACTGTAACATATATTATTTTTCCTAAAAGGTTACTAATAGTTCCTTTTTTAATATTTTCAATTGAATAAATTGAAAGAAATTCTATGTCTTTTTTTGCTGGAAGTGCAATCCATGTGGACATAGCTTCTTTAGAATATTGGATACCTTCAAAAATTTCTATATTCGGCTCCTCACTACTTGAACCACTTATATTTTGTAACATATCCCTAATTACATTAGGATTTGTATTTTCGGGGTTGTGCATTAAATGATTAATTAATTCATCCATAATAAAATCCTCCTTTATTTGGTCTAACTATAAGTAATAAAAATTTGAAAAAGATCTAATTTTATGATATAATATATATATATAGAAAGTGAGAAAGGGGTTATTTATTATGCAGAATGAATTTTATGAAGTAGTTTTTGACTGGGGCGATACTTATTATTTTCATAATAAAGATAAGGCTTTTGAATTTGCAAAACAGTCTTATCTTAATGATGCGGCTTATGCTAATGAAGAAGAAATGAATAAAGATCTGAATAATCTTAATGAATACTATTTCATTGATGGTTTTGTTTATATTAATGTAAAAGGCTTTGAGGATTAAAGGAGGCTTGAAAAATGAATTACAAATCTTTTAAAATTTCTAAGAACGCTACCCTTCGTGTGCGGGCTGACCGCATTGTTGCAACCGTAAGTTCAAATGATACTTCTCATATCGAACTTTATGTTGCGGGCGTTGCAAATCCTTGGCATCTTTCTGTAGCTGAAGGTCACTCGGCCGCTGAAATCGTTGATTCTATTTGGAGTAAAAAGGAGGAAAATTGAATGTATTATGCAAAGGTAAATTGGTTTGATACTTATAAGGAAGAAGATTCTATAAGTCATCTGCTTATCCCAGCCACGAATTGGAATGATGCAATGCAGAAGATTTCTGGTGAGTTTGAGTTCATTAATTCGGTTGAAATGAAAGAAGTGAATTTTGAGAAGTGTGACGTGATTTATCTTCCAGAAGATTCAGTTGTATCAGTTATTGAGGAAAATACTTATTAATTAAAGGGAGAGAAATCTCCCTTTTAAATTTGCAATTTTTAGGATTTTATGGTATAATATATATAGAAAATGAAAGAAGGGATAAAATAATGTTTAAATTTAAGTCTGAAGATCTGTTGAAGGCGCGCGGTATAGTTTCTCAGCTTAAGCTGCCCGCGCAGTTTGGCATGGATGAAGATTTAGAAGTTCCTATTCTGTATGACCAGCTCGAAAATATTCTTGATGAAGATTTTCATGTGGCCTGCGGCATTTCTAAGGCAGTTATCATTATTGATTCTCTTCCTTTCGTAATCAAGATTCCTTTTACCGGCCGCTGGATTCATGAGTATAATTCGTGGGATGATGATGAGGGTTGGGTTGAGTTCACTCCTTTTGAAAAGGCGAATGAATTTGTAGCTTATGACTATTGCTATGATGAACTTTGCAATATAAGTAATGCACAGGTAAATGGCTTTGGTCGATTTGTTCCTGATATGAAGTGGCTTATGACTATTAACTGTGATAGTGACCAGCCTTATGATGTCTATGTTCAGGAGAAGGTAGTTCCCGAGATTGAGAGAAAGCAGCCGATTAATCCGAGTAAGAATTCTATGAGCATCGCGGCAGATCGTGGTTATAGTGTTGACCTTCGCTGGGCCGCCTACGCCATTGATATGTATGGTGCAGATTATTTTGAGACTTTTATGGAGTGGGTCGAAGTTAATTGTAGTGATGTCCTCTGCGATTTCCATGATGGGAACTTTGGGTATAGTATGAGCGGCGCACCTATAATTCTTGATGTAAGTGGGTTTAGAGATTAATGAAATTAATATTAATTGTAATGATTATAATTTTGATTGGTTCATTATATGGGCCAGATGATGGGATATTTTAAATGGTAAGAGTAAAGAGGTAGTTTAAAGAGAATTTGTTAAAGCCGTGTCCGTATTGTGGTGATACAGTAATTGTTATGGTTGATGTAGACTTTGAAGATGGGTTAAAAGAAGCCATGCGGACATTATGTAAATGCGGCTGGTCAAAGAAAACATTTAATACATGGTATACAAGTAAAGCGCAGTTAATTGAAGATTATAATGATATGATTCAAGAAGGAGAAATAGAGGAATGGAAGTAAGTATTTATAGTATTCTTGCAATTGCACTTTCGAGTTTGTCGTTAGGTATTACTATTGGGAGAATGTTGAAGTAAAAATTTGAAAAGTTTCAAATTTTATGTTATACTATTTATATAAACTAAGAGAGGTAGAAAGGAGTGGAATATTGGTATGATTGGCCGATGCAATGCCGTTATTTAAGCGGTGATAAATATAAAGAAGGTATAGTTTACTAGGACTTTGTAATTGATTTATTTAGCGGCGCGCCGTGTAAGTTGAGCTGGATATATGCGGAAGCAAAAATAAATGGCGTTGACGAAGATGATGCGTTAATTGAGTGGGCTGATTGGCAAGACCTCGCTTAGGTTTGATATTTATATATTGCGGATTGGTGCAGAAGTCAACACGCCGGTCTCTAAAACCGGAGAACAGGGGGCGGTACCCTGATCCGCTGCCAATCGAAAGGAGTAAATATGGCTAGAACACGAGCTTGGCGGCGATATAAAAATTATACAAAAGCTAAGCGCAAAAGAGATATAGACATAGCAGTTTCTTGGTATCCAAGTTTTTGGCCTGGTTTTAGTGATGGAGAATATGTTTTTCCTAAACGTGGAATGTATAAAAATCTCCACCAGTACAGCAAAAATAAAATCCATTGTAGTTGTCCTTGGTGCTCTCCACGTACTTGTAATAAAGGGCGGCATAGAGATACAAAGAATTATGCGCCGTCTATTAATTATGGGATGATGGACAAGCGGCGGCAAATGGCGATGGATTATGATGAAAAATTTTTTGAAAATGAAATTTAGAATAAAGGAGTAAAACAAATGTATAACAACTATAAATATATCGAGACCCCGAATAAGGTGATTGCACTTTCTACCTACGCTGGTAAGACGGTGCGCGGCATAGCTAAGTGCCATCCGAATGATACTTTTGATGTAGAGTTCGGGCGTAAGCTCGCGGCGGCTCGGTGTAATGCGAAGATTGCGGCAAAGAGAGTAGTTAATGCGAAGAATAAGTATTGGGAAACTTATAATAAACTTATTGAAGCAACTAAAGCGCATGATAAGTATAGTACATATTATATTGATGCAGCTGAGCATTTGAAAGAAGCAGAGGCTTACCTTGATGAAGTGAGGTCTAGCGTTTATGACGCTTAAAGAACTCAAGACAATCATTAATACTTACCCTGAAACTGATGACAGCGCGCGAATATACATGGAAATACAGCTGGGAGAAAATACATATATTCAACAATCAGTTGATATGGTAAGACGAGAAGAGAGCGATGTAGCTATTTATTATATAATGGGAACTAATGGCGGCGAGTTAAACTAATGGCTCGGCCGCCTTCAATATTTTCTGAAAATTTCAGTTGCAAAATTTCTCCAAAAATTTATAGTGGCTATATAGTAAGTTCTACATATAAACAAAAAGATAAGGAAAATATTCAATAATAAATTAAACGTATAAGTATATGTATATATTAAACGTATATATAATACTTATACGTTTTACTTATAAGTATAACGTATATATAATTGAAGTAGAAAACGGGTAGGACAGGGAACGTATAAGTAAAACGTATATATAATATATATATGTAATACGTGTAAGTATAACTTATATATAAATGGGATAACGGGGGTAGGGTAAAAGGGTACTACCAAAAGGGCACACAAAAAATCCTAAAAATTTACGTATAAGTATACGTATAAGTATTCGTAAAAATAATCGTATACATAATATGTATACGACGATAGGGGCATTTTGTCGGGGACATGGAGGGGACGTGGCGCGGACACTATGGGGTATAAAAATAGGGGTCATTTAATGTTAATTGTCCCTGGCCACAACCTTCATCATTTTGCAAATTTTTATTTTGGGTAAAATTTTATATATAAATATATATATTATATATATGGGAAGAGATTTTCCAGAAATTTTTGCAGCTGAAACTTGACGCTAAGATTTTCCAAAAATTTATCTTCTATATATATTATAACATATAAATATATGAGTTGTCAAATTTTCATTTTGAAAATTTCAAAAAAATATAAAAATATAGAGGTTAGACTTTGAAGTCTAACCTCTAAGTATTACGTATACGTAAGGGCTTTACGCCTTGATGTAGCCGCGCTGGGTGCCCTTGCCAGTCACCTTCACGTCCACCTTCAGCACCAGACCAGCTTCGACGAGCGGGCGCAGAAGAGAAGGAACACTTGCGGGCTTCACAGTATCGCCCAGCCCAGCTTCCTCAATCAGCATAGAAGCGGTCTTCGGCTCATCAGCATCACCCATGACCTCAAGCAGAGCATCACGGAGCGGGGCCTTCTCAGCCTGCTTCTCAGCAGCCTTCTCAGCCTGCTTAGCGCGCCGCGCGGTAGCCTGAGCATCCATCTTGGACAGGTTGGCCTCAATAGCCTCGGCCAGCTCATCCCAACCATCGGTCTTGGTGCCATTCAGAACGTTCAGCATCTCATTGTACATCTCACGAGTAGTCATAATTTTTCTCCTTTTCTTGCGGTAGGCCGCAACCCGAAATTAAATTTTTTATTTTTGAGAGACTTTATGTTCTTTATCTCTCACTTTCTATATATATTATACACTAAAATTAAGGAAAAGTCAAAATTTAAAATGCGTTTTTTTCAAAAGTAGAATTTATTTTGTATTTACTCTGCATTTTTGCTGTTTTCCTTGGCCTTTGCTGACTTTTCAGCTGCCTTCTGCTTGCGGGCGGCCGCAGCTTCCAGCTTCAGCTGATACTCACGCGCGAGTGCGTAGCCGTCAGTGCCTTCCTCTTCGCTAGCTTCCTTGGGGATGATGATGCTGAACTTGACCCAGCGGTCTTCGCCTTCGGAGTCGACGGTGGGAATCATGAGCGTGCCAGCAGCGGTCTGGCAAACATCCACGTCGTATTTCTCGCTGAGAAAATTTGACAAAGCCTTTGTGAAGTCGGCGCGCAGCTGGTCTGTGACGTTTTTCTTAGTCATAATTTTTATCTCCTTTATCTTTTATTCTATAAATATTATATCATAAATTTTTAATTTTGTCAAGAGTTTTTACGTATGGCAAAATACTAAAATTTTAGGTCCCAGCTCATGGATTTTTTGTGTAAAATGCCAGCTGCGCAGCTCGACACAGCTCCTGGAAAATTTTGGAAATCGCAGCTCTTTTGCAGCTTATTCGCAGCTCAAGTGAAAATTTGACACGGGCGCGGAGCGCATACTGCCGACTGGAAAATTTTGGAAACATTGGAAAAATTTGGGTAAATGGAAAAATTTGGAAGTTGGAAAGAATTGGAAATGAATAAAAATTTGATAAAAATGGAATTTAGACGTACAACGTCTAAATTTTCCAATAAAAAGTAACGGAGTGGTTACACTCCGTTACAACTTATTTATTTTTCAAATGCTCCCTTCCTCATTTTCTTATGCTGTTTTATACACCGCACGAAAATATCTTTTTCGATAAGTACATCCTCAAGTCCGGTATGGTCTTCGATGAAGTCCACATTATTTGTGATGTACCTATAAAGTATCTCGGCGGTTGCTCGTGGTGCTCCATTTTGCTTTGTATATCCGTATTTGGTACAAAAACGAATATACGTCGGTTGTTTGCAAATTGTATCCTGCGCCATTTTTAAAGTGTCCCACATTGGGATACCATATGGGAGAAAATAGCGGTTTTTGGACTTGGTAACATACCGCAAAGTATAATTAGTAGAACGATAGTCAAAGCGCGCGTTATGGGCAATAATTGCCTTGACGTTGTACTTCTTACAAAGATAAGCTACATAGTTTCTTGCGGTATAGATAGAAACGATTTTGCGCAGGCCGGAAGAGATTTGCGCTTCATACATCGGGCGCTTTTCAGCATAATATGCTGTATCAAAAAGCTTGCGATCAGCGCAAAACACGTCATAGATAACGAAGCTGAAAGTCTCATAGACTTTGCCCTGCTTATCATGGACACAACCGCCTAAATCGTACATCATAGGGTCTTCAAGGCTATTAGCGGTTTCTGTGTCAATGGTCAGATAGTAGTTGCGGCGCTTGTCAATACTCATAATAAAACCTCACTATACAATGTCAATCAGATCGGCGTCCCTTTCTTGATTGCGTATATATAATAACATAAAAAACGGAAAAAGTCAACGAGAGAAATTAGACGTTACACGTCTAAATTAAATTTTATAAAAATTTCACCACTTTATTGTGGTGAAATAATTTTTATTTATTCCATTGATTAATTTCATCCTCCCATTCCTCATACCATTCATCAAAATCTTGATGTTTTTTTACATCATCATTTGCAGTGAATGCAGAGAGAAAAGTATCAAAATCGTTATTATTAGTAATTTCTATTATAAAACTATCAATCATTTTACCACCCCTTTATAAAATTTTCTAAATCCCAAAACTCAAGGTTGGGATGCTCATTGATGAAAGTTTTTGCCTGCTCATAGCCTTCAAACTGAGAAATACAGTCCTCAGCGTCTTTGAGAGCATAACACAGTAAGTCAAAAGCATTTCTATATGCGATGGCGGCGCCGTATGCTTTGGCATTATCTGCGACCTGTTCACGCTGAAGAAACATTACTGCAAGAATTCTCATAATTTCATTCATTTTTTTGTTCCTCCTTTTCTTTTGTGACTATAATATATCAAAAATTCTATAAAAAGTCAATAACTGAACTTAGACGTATGACGTCTAAATCCCCGTATAAAAAACACTTCACCGAAGTGAAGTGTTAAATCGTTACATTGTCGCATAACCGAGAATCCTGAAGGGGAAGTAAACAATTCCCATTGTAAGATTACTTGCTTTAGTTTTCATAATCCGCGCCAGCAATTCGGACTCAATCGCGGCGTCATCAAGGGCGGTGTGCGCTTCATCAAAGTCGAGATTTCGGGAGATAAACCGAAAAGCAGTTTCAGCGGAGGTTTTGTAATACTTGCCGCTTTCGGTAATCCATCCGTTTTCCTGACACATGGTCTTGTACTCGTCATTGTTCAGGATATGCTCACAAGACAAACCCCACAGGTCAAACAGTTTGTAATCTTTGCCGCGAAACTTGAAAATTTCGGGGTCAAATTCTTTTGTACTGGAAAAACGGTTATCACTTGCGATATTTTTGCAGATTCTTTCCTGCATCTTGTCCCAGTCGTAGAAGTCGGGGGAATACAGCATATTGATATAAAGCTCAGTGAAGGGAATTGCCTTCTTAAAGTCAAACATGGAATTGTACGCGCCCACGGCCTCGACTTCGGCCATGTCCTCCTCCAGTGCGGCCACGGCCGTTCTCCAGTCGGTCAGGGTAATTTCGCCCTTCGCCAGCTTTTCGAGGTAGATAGGACGCTTGCAGGCGTAGTATGCAGTATTGAAGATAGAAGGAACAGAGAAAATTTCGCTGATGAGGAAATTGCGGCGAGCGTATACGCGGCCCTTGCGGTCAACTACCTGCCAACCGAGGTCATAAATCAGCGGTTTTGCAATCGCAATTTTTTTGCGGGCGGGCGCGTCATAATCGGCGGCACAGGGGAGGGTGGCGGTCTCACAATCGAGGACGAGGTAATACTTACGGCGCTTGTCAAATTTCATAGAAGTCAACCTTCTTTCATAGTGTCAATCGGGTATCGGCTTCCCTTCCCGATTGCAATATTATAATATCATAGACCGCGCGAAATGTCAACACCAAATCAGCGGGAGATTTAGACGTAAGACGTCTAAAGGTAAAATAATAGAAGAATAAACTCCTATTATTTAGAGAAATACAATATAAAGACCTATTACAATACAGAGAGGGTAAACTCCATATTTAAGGGTTTGTATAATTATAAAAATGGGATAAAAAATCCACCCAGGCCAAAAATCGCCCCACCTGCACGCGATAAGATTGTCTTCATAATTATGAATAACTCTAGATGCCGTCCACACAATGCACATAATAATTAGTAAATAAATTTTATTCATTCGCGGGTCTCCTTTCTTTAGTGTCTATATATTACCATAATTTTCAGAAAAAGTCAACAACTCTATTTAGACGTTTCACGTCTAATTCAAATTTATTACAAAAGGGTAACATTTCTGTTACCCTTTTGTTTACTCTTCCTCGGTCTTCGCCTTGGCCTCTTCCTTTTCCTTCTTCTTTGCTTCGGCTTTGGCCTTCTTTTCGGCGGCGGCCTTCTCACGCTCGGCCTTCTTTTCGGCCTGCTCCCGGAGTTTCATCTGGTAGTCCTCGCGCTCCTGATAGCACTCGTCAGAATCCTTCTTGACGACCTTGGCGACCACCTCAACGAAGCACTCCTCGCCCTCGTAGACCATGGGAAAATTGAGCGTATTGGAGTTGACCAGGGCCACATCTTCGCCACCATCGGCGAAGTAGGACAGAAGGCGGTTGATAACCTCGGCGCGAACGGCATTTGCAAGTGCAAGTTTCATTTTTTGCTCTCCTTTCTTTGGAACTCTTTGTTCCCTTCAGTGTCTATAATATACCATAGAAACACGGTTTTGTCAATGGGAAAATGAAAGTTTATTTAGACGTCTTACGTCTAAATATAAAACTGTGGAACTTAAAATTCCACAGTCAATTCCGCTTCACCTTTTTTGACCCATTTGTCATCTGGAAAAGAACAACATAACCCATTATTGAGGCAAACTGCATTAACTGGGTCGCTTTCCTGTGTGTTAACTTCGTCAGTTTTAATAAAAAAGGAATTGTCGCACAAAAAAATATCTCCCGGTTTAAGTGCTGCAAAAAGATCTTTTTTATTATTATGCTTTTTAGTAATTTTCATTTTCTTACCTCCTTTAGTGTCTATAATATATCATATTTTCCGGAAAAATGCAAGAGTTACTTTTAGACGCATTACGTCTAAATCCTATTTTTGTAAAAAGGGACTTTTTACAGTCCCTTTAATACTTTAAAAATTTCTTTTTCTGTATATGCTCCCTCGCCCCATGCTTCCCTGTTGTGCGTTTCATCATCAAACAGGATTCCGTGGCCGTAAAGCTGCTTCGGCGTTCCATAGGGCAGAATCTGAATACTTGTGAAGTAAACAGAGCCGAGATGCTTTTCAAGCCACTTGATTTTGACCTGCCGCACAGCTTCGTTATACTCAGGGGAACCGCTGCGGCTTGTCCAGCTAATCACGTTAATCGTGTAGCCTTCGCGGGTGAGGCGGTTGAGGATGCGCGCCAGCGCCTGGAGATTTACCAGCGGGCGCGCGATTGCATAGGGCCGCACGTCCTCATTAATCAAGTCCTCCAACCAATTCGGGACACCGTAAAGGTCGGCGATAGTGCCGTCCATGTCGAAGTAAATATTTTTCATTGGGTTTCCTCCTTCTTTATTGTGACTAAAGTATATCATAGAAAAGGGATTTTGTCAATCGGGAGATTTAGACGTAAGACGTCTAAATTAGATTTTCGGAGAAAATCTCCGAAAATTTTTATTTAATTTTATTTCGCCTACCTTTACTAGAAATATATAATGGTGAAAGTTCAATTTCTTTTTTATTATTGTATCCACCAATATATACGTATTTATCATATTCTTTTATTGCTTCCCATGCTTCCCAAAAATTTTCTGCAAGTGCAGAAAAGATTGCATCATCTCGTTTGTTAAGTTCATCATCCACAATTTTTTTGATTTCTTTTAGTCCTTCGGTTGGGAACTCATCAATTTCTACAAACATTGTTTTATCTCCTTTCTTATTGTGGTTATATATTATCATAAATTTTCGGATTTGTCAACTATATATTTAGACGTAGTACGTCTAAATTCTAAAAATTACGAAACGGTAACATTTCTGTTACCGTTTCGATTTGGTTTACGCTTCGATTTCGTGGTTGAGATGCTGCGCGCCCTCGGGGACGGAGTACACCACGCGGCGAGCTTTGCCGATCTTCGCCTCGCCCTTCATCACCTTTCCGGTGGTAATGAGAGCCTTACAGGCGGCGGTAGCCTCGGCGGGCTTCATACCAGTGGCGGCGGCAATATCGTCGCGGGTGAAGAACTCGTCAGGGTTGTGCTTCTCAAAGAAGCCTTTGACAAGCAGAACACGCTGGGCGGCTTCACGCTGTTCCTTCGTGGGAGTAGCCTTGCGCTTTGCGTTCTTCTCATCCAGCTTCTGGATAAACTGGCGGCTGACCTCGTCCATAGAGTCGGAGATATGAGCGTCAAGAACGGCCTGGAAATACTCACGAGTAGTCATAGTGGTTTCCTTTCTGCGCTTCATGCGCTGGCGGTAGGTCGCTACCCTTATTTATTGCTTGGGTTCTTTCCCCCTTGCAAGTATAAGATACCACATCTTTAGGGAAATTGCAAGACCCTGTTTTAGACGTTTTACGTCTAAATCTAATTTTTAAGAAAAAGAAAAGCCTTGCGGCTTTCTTTTGTTAGTTGTCCTCATCTATGATATATTTTTCTTCTAACAGAGTTGTTTCATCCCATAGAATAACATGGTCGCGATTACATAGCTCAGCACTTTCAATAGTCGCATCATATAACTTTTTGGCTTCCTCATAAGTATCACAATACTCATAATAGCCACCTTCATACTGATGATGATAATAAACACTATACATTATTTTTTTCTTCCTTTTCAGTATATTGAGTTTTCCTTTCTTCTTGGTGATTATAATATAACACACTTTTAGGAAGATTGCAAGAAGGAGAATTAGACGTTATACGTCTAAAAATGAATTTTTTGAAAAGGGGAGAATTTTCTCCCCTTTCATTTATGCGATGGAATACGCCACCTTGCGCGCCTTGTCCACCTTGATTTCCGTCTTGGTGACGGCCTCACCGAGTGCCTTGCACGCGGCGGACGCCTGAGCGGGCGACATACCGAGGACTCCCGCGATGGTATCACGGGTCACAGGCTCAGTCTGCTCCTTGAGGAAAGCCAGCACAGCCGCGGCACGGGCGGCAGCTTCCTTCTGCTCCTTGGTCTCCGTATTCTTGCGCTTTTCGTTCTTGGCATCAAGTGCTGCAATCAGCTCCTGTGCCTTCGTGGTCAGCTCCTCATTGACATTGGCCTCAACAACAGCAGTATAGAATTCGCGAGTGGTCATGGTGTTTCCTTTCTGCACTTATCAGTGCCTGTGGTGTCGGTCACCGCCCTATTTTATTCTGTCGGGTTATCTCCCCTTCAGTGTCTATATATTACCATAGAAACCCGTTTTTGTCAACGGGATGTTTTAGACGTTCTACGTCTAAATTTACCATGCACAAGAGGCGCGGAGTGATCGGTTCCGCGCCCCTGTGCCCATATTCAACCCAGCTGGCTTTGGATACCAGCTTTCGGACGCCTCTTTTTTGGCGGGCGTGCGTCTTTTTCCACGTTAGTAACTCATATGAGAATCTTTTCCTTACCTTTTTATTCTCTTTTGGGAGTTATGGCCACTCACTTCCCTTGGAGTGATTATATATTACTATATTTTTGGGAAAAAGTCAAGAGCATGAGTTAGACGTATGACGTCTAAATATAAAAAAGTGAGAATAAAATCTCACTTTTCTGTTTTTACGGTGGTCTTAAAAATCCCACGTAACAGTGCAGATATAATCCAGATTGCCAACACAAGCGGCCAGCTGAAAGTTACTGCTACGCCGCAGATAGTGGTGATTCCGATTGCGTTAAGCGCCCAGCAAAGAATCCAGATAAAACCTGCTTCCATTAAGAAACTGAAAGCACCGCCGAGGATAATGATAAGAATTGTAATAATCATTTTTTTTGTTCTCCTTTCCTTTTGTGATTATAATATATCAGATTTTCGGCAAAAAGTCAATCCCCCAATTTAGACGTACCACGTCTAAATACTTTTTCTAAAAATGACGGCCACATCCGGAGGTAGATGCAGCCGTCCCGTAGTATCAATTATTTTGAAGGTCTACGTGGTTCTCCATGAAGTGGAGGAGAGCGTCGAGGCCGTCAAACAGGCAACCCTCTTTGACATTATAATCATTTTGTTCCTCGCTTACCTGCTCACCCAGCTCTTGATAATCGTAATCATCCATATCCTGCAACATTTCCCAGACCGCACGCACATGTGCGATTTCTTCCTCAGTGAAGATGAACTTTATAGAATGAATAGATACCATTTTTATTATCTCCTTCCCTTTTGTGATTATATATTACCACAAAGACTTATATTTGTCAACGACCACTTTTAGACGTTCCACGTCTAACTTTAACTGCGGGAGAATTAATCCTCTCCCGCGCATGAACTGCAATAGCATTGATAATCATCATCAATCAGTGCCGATGGCGCCGCCATTGTCATGCCGCAACAAGTGCAAGCAACAATCATTGGGAAACCGTTCTGAGAAAACCACGTTCCGGGAATGGAATCGTGCGGCATTTCCAGACCATACTCATCTTTTACAAAATTTCTGAAAGTTTTCATTTTAGGAACCTCCATATATTATTTTCCTTTCGGTGAGTATATATTACTATATTTTCGGAAAATTGTCAAGAGTTTTATTAGACGTATCACGTCTAAATCTAATTTTGGGAGAAATTTTCTCCCAATTTTAGGCAATGAATTGAACATAAAAATGTTTCAGAAGTTCACCGGTTTCGTGGTCGATTTCGGCATATACAACGCCATTACAAACAAATTCCTGTGTATGTAGTTCGTTTCTGAAACCGAGATGAGCTGCGCACAGCTCACGTGCCTCATCGTAGCTCTGACACGGGGAACCGATATAACGATCCCGAAAGTCAGGGTTTGCAACAGAATAGTCTCTTTCAATAACGGCGATAATCATTTTTAAGTCCTCCTATATTTTGTTTGTTCCCTTGGAACGATTATATATTACCATATATATATTTATTTGTCAACGGGATGATTTAGACGTAACACGTCTAAATAGGGAAGATCTCACTCAACGAGTGAGAACTCATTCCCTTTTAACTGCAAAGTTGCAAAGTCAATGTCGTGATAACTGAACACGACCGGTTCGCCATTGAGAAGCCGCTGTGCAAGACTCCAGCTTGTCATGCGTGCGGCTGGTTCCATTTCCCATGCCACGTACACAGCTTCCTCGACGGAAAAACCGAAATTCCGGAGATCGGAGTCGTCCGCATGAAAAATCCAAGATTCGCCCCAAGAAGCAGAAATAGTGTAAGTTTTCATTGAATTTTACCTCCCCTTTGATGGTACCAATATACCACATTTTGGGGGAAATGTCAACTGGATGAATTAGACGTATCACGTCTAAAAAGACTTTCTAAAAATGACGGGACCGTTGAGGAGGTAACGGCCCCGCCCCGAAGTAGCAAAATTAAGGGAGAAGAAAGCTAATGCTTTTCTGGCGAGAAGGTCTTATGGTTGCCTTTTGGATTCCATTTCTTCCCCCCTTGACAATTATGATTATACCAGAATTTCCGGAAAAGTCAATACTCAACTTTAGACGCAACACGTCTAAATATAGAATTGGGAGAAACTCCCAATTACTTCCAGTAATCATCATCATCCTTTTCATATTTCGCGGAAAGTTCGTCATTAATTTTCCAAACAAACCACCCCGCACCGATAATTCCGAGAATTGTGAGAATTGCCCAAGAAATAACAGAATCCATTTTTATTCCCTCCTTTATTTTCTATAAATAGTTTAACATAAAAATATATTTATGTCAACTTTTTAATTTAGACGACACACGTCTAAGCTAGCTTTCAGCTTCCAGCTTGCAGCTTTCGCAGCTGCTAAAAATTGTATAATTTAGACGTGCGCGTAAAAGAAAATGGGAGAAAATGTGGTGAGATTTGAATCGGGTGGCCTTAACTTGATAGTTTTGGGGAAAAGCTCATGATATTAACAAAACATCAAACCATCAAACCCTTATCCGTCCCTACATTTGATAGTATACCACAATTTTGGGCGTGCTGCAAGGCCCTGATTTAGACGCCATGCGTCTAAATGAATATTTATACAAAATTTAGACGCAACGCGTCTAAATCGGGATTCGGTTAGCAGTCGCTAACTGGACACGTCTAAATTGGGAGAAAATGGGAGCAGTTAGTTATTGCTAACTCGACACGTCTAAATTTCCCCTATACCAGTTAGCACATGCTAACTCACAGTAAAAAATAAAGGAAGGCCTTCCGGCCTCCCCTTACGGTGCTACATGCAGTTCGTAGTCTATGCGCTCGCACAGCCTTTTAATCTCTTCGAGGCTCCTCGTTCCTCCGAGGCGCTTGTAAATCTGACAAGCGCCGAGGCCTCCGGCTCTAAACAGCTCGGTAACTGTTCTCTTGCCGCCTCCGACACACGGCCGCCTGAGCAAATCCTCAGCGGCCTCGATGCATCCGGCCTGAGTGGTCAGGTTATAACCACGCTTGCGGCCTACCCAATAGGCTCTGACTGATACGGAAAACTTATACATGTTTATATCCTCCTCTTTGTAGTGGTGGGGGATTACATCCCCCACCTGCTCAGCTCTTCATCATTTGCGGCGTCGTGGGCAATTACTGTATAGATTTCGCTGATTCGTGCAATTACATTACCTGCCCTGCGCCCTGCCTCATCGAGGTTTTCAACTATGAAATCATTACTCCAGCCCGTGATACCTGTGTATTTATTGCGATATTCAAAGTAGATTTTCATTTTCATTCCCTCCTTAGCTTATTAGCAGGGGCGCTTAGAAGCGCCCCTCGCAATCGAAATACTCCTCAAGAGTCATGAGGCAAGAATCATACAAGCTGTCAAGCAGCTTGTAATATTTCGCCCCGTGAGGCTTGCCCTTAGCGTTATTCCAGAAGGTCTGGATTGTAACCTTGTGCTGACCGGAGGAGCTAACCTTCTCACGAATCAAGCCGCAGGATTCAAGGCACTCAAGAAAAGCCTCACGCTCAAGAATAAAACCTTCCTGAGCAGTAACTTTCAGCTTTGCCTGAACCACAGGCACATAAACAACATACTTGACTTTGCTGTGCAGGAGCTGGTCAAGTTCGCCTGCGCAGGTCTTGACCTCATAGCACTTGTTATCACGTCTGAAGTCAATCTTGCCCTGCTTTGCAACAACAGCCTTCTGATTAAACATAGCCTTCAAGTCACGCTCGAAGGTCTTGCCGTTAGCGCCGGAATCCGTAACTTTATAACCGTAATCGTTCATTTTTATATCCTCCTCAAAATTATTTGTAGCTTTGAGCGTTCCCTTGTTGCAAGTTTGCCGCCGACTAACTCGACAGAGGGCAGGGGCCTGTTAACAACGCCTCATTCAATTCTGACCGCCTCGGAAGGACTCGCTTTGACTTATGTCCTTCACTGTCTGTATACTATCACAGGCGCGTCTAAATTGCAAGCCCTATTTTTCACTTTGTAGACTTGCACAAAAACCGATCCGGGGTACTTCTGGGATTTGTGCAATTTGACGGCGGCTCTGCGCGGGACCCCTGGTTACAATTCCCACCGAAATAAAAATTTCAATTCACTAAAATAAAAATCCCATCTCTATATTTTTCTCCCAATCCCCCTACTTTAAAATAGAAAATAAATAAATAAATTTATCTTTATAGGAGGTATTCTATGTCTCGTTCATACTATGATTGGATGCGGGCGAAACGCAACTTTTTCTCTTCCCAAGCCACTCGCATTACATCTATTCCAAAACCAGACGACGCAGTCGTATACGAACGCGAATCAACTAATCCATATTGGCAACGATATCGCGAATCCTATCTAGATCGAATTCCGACTGCCCTAAACCTAAATTTCCCCGCCGAGCGCATACAACAATTCATAACCCAAGCCGCGCAATTCGAATATAATAAAGAAGAAGAATTTTTATCAAAGTTTTATAAATCCAATAACACAAATGAATCCCATATAGAAAAATTCAACAATTTATTCTAGTCACGCGAGATGTACACCAAATTTAATGACCGAATACAAAATATTTTAAATAATAAATAGTATTAGAAGAATAAAGATTAGAGCGCGAACGAATACTATACCGGTATGGCGCCAAACCTAAGCTCAGTTTTTATTACATACTTTGACAAACATTTTCAAACTCAATTATATGAGTTTTATAAAAACTTTAGTGTTGAGACACCTGATACAAAATTATTAGACGACTTTGATAATATTATACGTAAAGCTATTTTAGAAGCCTCGCGCGAAATGGCGCAAATTTCACTTGAAAGAGCAAATGAATACGGTTCAGGTGATGAGTGGGCGCCAATCTACGATATGCTACAAAATAATGATCGTTCAATGGAATTATTTTTAAATACTTTAAAAGAAGCAATAGGCCCAACAAATTTTAATGATTTATTAGAAGAATTAAAGTCGTAGAAACATACAGCGAAACGAGTTTCAAAAAAACGTATTTCAGATGCAACTTTTTAGAAGCTTGCAAATATAAAAGGTCGTAAAGCTTCAATTGGCGGTTCTATATTAGAGCCAGTTATTGCAATGATGGCGAATTATTTTAATGGAAGTAATAGTAATGGAGATTCAAAGTTAAGTTATAAAATGTTGGCTGAAAATTTTGGCGGCAATAAAGTTATGAGTGACGTGGTTTAGATGTGGACTACAAATGTAGATGTAGACTTATAGCCTTTAATAGATGAGCTGCGCGAAGCCATGAATGCGGCAGATAGCGCGCATATTCGCGAAGTTTATAAAAAGATTAGTGATTATTATCTATGGAATGATTTAGAAGGTAAATTAGATGACCTTTATACTGTATTTGTAAACGCTAAGAACTATGGCATTGGCGCAAATGGACGTGATTATACAAAATCTTACAAAGGCTAGCTTGAAGAATTACCTTCTTTTTTATAGGCTAACGGAATTGAAGTAGGTCGCGCTAGTGATTTTTTAGCTTTTGCTTATAATACTGGTGAAGGTGCAGTACGGGCGGGTTATCGTTAGGATTTCATGGAAGAATGCAGTAATGCACTTAAAGCTATGGCAGCGAATATAATGTTTGATGATTATGAGTCTGTTGGACATGGGGGTACTACTCAAATTCACATGTATTATTTAAGTGGTAAATATATACCAGCATCAGTTGTATTTTAGTCTATGGCTGACTCTATGAATGATGCAAAAGCTACAATAACATTACCGCCAGCAATTAAAGATGATGGGCCAGGATGGGGTGATATAAAACGAACTTCAACCAATGATGCAGATTTTAAAGAAAAACTTTGGGAACACTGGAGGCAAGAATATAACGATGCTAAAGTTGCATCTACATGGAGCGTTTCATTTACTTTAAGAATTAAGAAATTAGTTGGATTAATATAAAATTTGACATTTCTCCCAACCTATGCTATAATATATTTGTAAGGGGGAAAAACTAAGGAGTGGCGCCCGTATTACCTAACCCCTGGCACTATCGTACGCGCGCCGTCAACGTAAATTGGCAAATAACAGACTAAGATTAGATTTTTCTTTATAGACCGCAGAAGAACGTCTAAACTTTTTAAATTCATATCTCCCCACTATCAACTTTAAACCAAATGAGCATGAAATGGAAACACTTTCTGATTATGTGCTTTGGGGCAAAAATAAAAGTGGCCTCAACGCACAACAAGAAGGTGACGTCACCTTAAAAGAATGGGCCGCCTCCAAAGTCGAATCAATAGACGGCCTCATAGAAAATCCTGGCTTTCAAGAATAGCGTTTTCAAAAACTCGGCGGCACACATTATAAGACAGCGCGCGTCGTATTCGATAGAGACGAAGTTTTAAAGAAAGCGCCGCAAAATCTCAAACAAATTTTTGAAGACTTATTTGCGCAAATTGACTATATGGAACTGGTCATAAATTATTATGACTTATAGAATGGAAAGCGCAAAACTCCGCCGCGCGAAGCCTTACTGAAGCGTTTTAGTGAAGAAAAACAACAAAAATGTATGAAGAGGGCGGCCGAGCTAACGCAAAGACAATACCTCAAGATGCGGCACCACCTAGTAGAGCTTAGAACAGAACAATACACTTATCGTGATTGCGTCTGTAATACTATACTGCCGCATACAGAAATATATCCTATTGAATCTGAAGAACCATTTAGATTTGATGCAGACATGGAAATACTGCCGTTTGGCCTTCATGATGGGTCTCAATGGGCCACAAAAGTATTCCAAATGGCGCCAGAACCACTTTCTTTTACAGAAGAAGATTTGAAAAAAGTTAGTAGTTAGATTTGGAAAAAACCAGAACATAATTAGTTTTTTAGTTTTGAAAATCCAGAACATTTACTTGCTCTTTATAAATCATATAAAGATATAAAATTTGAAGCTGACCAGGACCCAGAACAAATTTATAGCGCGGCCGCTTCATTACTTAGAACTCTTCACTTTTATGAAGAAAATGCGAAACTAAATGACTTATAGAGAGAAATACTACATATGAAAATTGATTAGGTGCCGAATTTAGATATTTCTTTATATATAAACAAAAAATATGGTACGACTTATAATGATAATTATATTTCTACTATCTTTAGAAAGAAAATTCTTTCAACTATAGCTGAAGCGGCGTCTTATCATAAAATGATTATGGAGAATATTTTTTATCCCGAAAACTTTAAGCGCTGTAAAGATTGCGGCCGGATGCTCCTGCGCTCCCCTGAGTTCTTTATGCGTCAGCACAAAGCGCCAGATGGGTTTTCTCCAAGATGTAAGGAGTGCTAGAAAATTAAAAGAGAAAAGGAGAAAAATAAATATGAAATTAGGTATGTAGCTAATAGAGCAGATCTCTAAGATGGAACCAGTTGAATTTCTTGGTTTGGCTAGGCTTTTAGGTGTACAAGTCTTAGAAGAAAATAAAGAAGCAACTGAAGATAAAGATAAATTTAAACCACGTAGTTTTGCGGACGTATTAGAAGATGTATTGGCAAAATATGAAAAACAAAATCGTAGCCGCAAACGCGAAATTATTAAGTTAGTAAAAAAATCTAATGCTGTGCGTAGAGGTGACCCTGATGCCAGTAATGCCGCAGATTCCTAAGAGGGCGGCCGGTTCATCAAAACGATGTGAAAAATGCGGCCGGTCACTACCTCTTTCTTAGTTTTCTATCACTCATAGTAAATTCTATAGTGATGGTTATTTACCTTTATGTAATGAATGTATTTCTAACATGATTAATGAAGATGATAATAACTGGAAGACTATAGATAAAATATGCCAATGGGCAGATATTCCATTCGTAGTAAAAGAATGGGAACGAATTTCACAAATAACTCTACCAACTGAAACCTGGGCGACATATGCTAAAGTTTTCTCTACACAAGACTATGAAGATCTTGGATGGGGGGACTATTATAGGCAGTACAAAAAGTTAAAAGAGGTTGGTCTTATTGAAGAGGAAATACCAGAAGTGCGCGAGAAGCGTTATATAGAGCTTCGCCGCAAATGGGGCGAAAATTATGATGATGAAGAATTAAATCGTTTAGAAGACCTCTACAAAGGTCTCATGAACACTCAAAATATAAGCGGCGCGCTTCAAATAGATCAAGCCCAAAAACTTTGTAAGCTTTCTCTTGAGATAGATAATCGTATTCGTGCTGGAGACAAAGAAGTAGATAAATTTATGTCGGCATATAGTAAAATTATCAAAGATGCTGAATTTACACCGAAGAATGCGAAAAATGCAACTGATTTTGATTCCTTCGCTGAAGTTGCATATTGGCTTGAAAAACATGGGAAAATTAATAAATTCTACGATAATGTTACGCGCGATGTTATAGACGAAGCGCTTAAAAACATTGAAAATTATAATCAACGACTTTATGTAAACGAAGGCGGTATTGGAGAAGAAATTACTCAGCGTTTACATGCTTTAAATATGGCGAATAGTATGGAGCAAAATGATGGAATTTATGATATACAACCCGACTTTGATTCAGATGAATATGATAATGAAGCATATATTATAGATGGTGAAGAGGACGAATTTGACCCAGGTGGTGAAGAATAATGGCAGCAATTGAGTTGCTTAATCCAAATTCTTTATAGTTTAATACTCAAGAGAAAATATATCATGGGGGTATAGAATTAGAGAAAGGAGTTGTAATTACCCCCTACTTTTTAGAGAAGAATTAGGATTTTCTTTAGGAGTGCTTTTAGATTTTTAGTGTTTATCCTGACGTTTTTCTTGATTTAATCACTCCAGGAAATTCTAATTTTACTCTATTCCCTTATCAACGTATATTTCTGCGCGCATGCATGAGATATACTTCAATATATATTACCGCGGCCCGTGCCACATCGAAAACTTTTCTTTCGATACTTGCAAAATACCTTCAATGTGTATTCCTACCAAACCATGTTGGTTCTATTGTTGCACCGAACAAAGGCCAGGCCGCGAAAATCAGTAAACAAAAGATTCAAGAAATTTGGCGCATTTGGCCTTTACTTAAAAATGAGTTAGAACCAGGTATGACGGATGGAGTTCATGCTAACTTTGGTAAAGACTACGTTGAGCTATTCTTCAAGAACGGCGCACGACTAACAGTCGTCGGCGCTCTTGATAGTGACCGTGGTATTCGTACTCACGCAACTCTTATAGATGAGGCGCGCGACCAAGATGGCGATGCTATTGCAGAAATCGTTCTGCCGCAAATGAACGTATCTCGAAGAATGGATAATGGATTAGTTAACCCGTATGAAAAAATAAATACGTAGGTTATTTATGCTACTTCTGCGGGGACTAAAGCATCATATGCATACGAAGCTCTTATTGATACTTTTGAGAAAGCTATAATTGACCCAAAAACAAGTTTTTGTATTGGACTTGATTATAGAATACCTGCCGCGCATGGGCTTATTGACCCGACATATGTTCGTAATCTAAAACTTTCTCCATCATATAACGAAACTACATTCGCGGCCGAGTATCTTGGCGTCTGGCTTGGTGGTAGTGATGAATCTTGGTTTGATTATTCTAAACTTACAAAATATCGAAAAATTAAAAATCCAGAGTGGATTCAAAAATTTAGAGAAGAAAAAAATGTATTCTACTTAATATCAGTAGACGTAGGTAGGCTCCACGACTAGACTGTCGCATGTATATGGCGCGTTAATATTCGTGATAATAAATACTATGCAACTCTTGTAAATTTATTTGTCCTTGGCCGCCAAGCCGAAACAAAAACATTTACATAGCAGGCCGCAGATTTAAAATAGCTTATTGCAATTTATAGACCACGAGAAGTAGTTATAGACTGTAATGGCTTGGGTGTTGGTCTTGCTGATGAAATGATTCGGACCTAGTTAGATGAAAATGGTAACGAACTTCCAGCTTATGGTTTTTTTAATAATGATGATTATAAAAAAATCCAGCCGAAAGACGCACCACAAATTCTCTATTCTTTGAAGGCCAATGGCCCTTTAAATTCAAAAATTCATGGTAATGCTTACTCTCGTATTAATAGTGGTATGGTTCGTTTTCTAATTAGTGAGCAAGAAGCACGAACCGCGCTACTTGCAACTAAAACTGGTTAGAAAATGAAAACAGAAGAACGTATAAAACGTCTTATGCCACATGAGCTTACTACAAAATTATTTGAAGAAATGTCTAACTTGCGGCTTAAGAAAAGTGGACTTGACATTGTACTTGAATAGATTAATCCTCGGTTCCCTAAAGATAAATATTCTGCTTTTGCCTATGGGTTATGGAGAATAAAGGAACTTGAAGAGGAAAACTATAAGAAAGTCGTTCGTCGAGGAAACGGATAGAAGCGATAGTTAATTTTCTTTACTGGAGGACAAACTTAATGGAAGAGACTAAACGAATTGATGATTTAAGCACTTTTAAAGCGAGCATTAAGGAAATGGTCGCAAAAAGTGAATAGTCTTGGAACGAGTCTTTAGGCTACTCTTTCCATTCTCAAAGAATAAGAGAATATACAAAGGAAGAAGTAGATAATATCATTAATAGTAGTTCTTTACAGCAACAACAAGAGCTTTCTAGGAATTTCTTTTTTAAAGATGGTTTTTATAAACGTATTATTTTTTATTATGCTACGCTTTTGAAATACATAGGTATATTAATCCCTAATCCAAGTGCGGGTAATGAACTCTCCACCCCCTATGTACAAAAGCGGTATAATAATGCCCTTGATTATCTTGATAAGATAAATTTACCAGAATTATTAACAAGAATTTCAATGAAAGCACTTATAGATGGTTGCTACTATGGTGTGCTCCAGAATGTAAGTAGAAGCGATTTCGTAATTTTTGATTTACCAGCTAAATATTGTCGTTCTAATTTTCGTGACTTTCATGGTAATGATGTAATAGAATTTAATGTATTATATTTTAATACAATTACAGATGAAAAAATAAGACAACAAGCTTTGAAGATTTATCCAAAAGTTTTAGCAGACCATTATCGTAGATATAAAAAGTCTTAGGTAAAAACTCCTTGGGTAAAAGTACCAACTGATATTGGTTTTTGTTTCTCTTTCTCAGATGATAACAGACCATTATTTTTAGATGTAATTCCAGCTACGATGGATTACGATGAAGCAGTAGATATTAATAGAGAACGTGACTTAGAAGAAATTCGGAAGATTATTGTTCAAAAGATACCACATTTACAAGACGGCGCGTTGTTATTTGAGCCAAATGAAGCTCAAGTAATGCATGACGGTGCAGTTGGTATGATGCGCGGCAACAAAAATATAAGCGTTTTAACTACTTATGCTGATGTTGACTCTGTTGTATCAAATACTTCATCAGAAGCATCTACAAATGCGTTGGAAAAGAGTCTACAAAATATTTATTCTAATATTGGTGCTAGTGGGCAACTTTTTGCGCCAACTGGTAGCCAAGCTTTAATGATTTCTATTAAGAATGATATCGCGTTAATGATGGTATTAGGGAATAAATATTCTCGTTTCTTTACTTTTATTATTAATTCTCTTTTTGCAAATTCTAATGTAACATTTAAATACACATTATTACCAATTTCGTATTATGATAGTAGTGATTATATTACTGATGCGTTTAAATTAGCGCAAAGTGGTTATTCACTTTTATTACCATGTTTGGCTTTAGGTATTACACAAAAAGATTTGCTGAATTTGAAAGATTTAGAGAATAACGCTTTGAAACTAATTGATAAACTAATACCACCTGCTTCTGCATATACTGCGGGCGCCGGCGCTGGAACTGGTAAAGTTGGGCGTCCAGAATTACCAGCAGACCAAAAGTCACAAAAGACCATTTAGAACGAATAGGCTTTAGATAATAATGGAGGCTCAAATGAATAAACCATTATGCGAATTTACTGTACAAGTATATGGAGAATTAAATAAGTATAATGAAGTTTTGAGCAAGGCAAGATGCAGAATCTTTTATAAGTATGAAAATCGCAATGGTACTTATATTACTGATGAATTTGCAGAGAAGTTAATAAGTTCTCTTCCATATGTTCCAGTCAAAGGAATTTATTCCGATGAAGATTATACAGACCATGGCGTGCGGCGTGATCAGGGGCGTATTTATGGTATTGTCCCTGAAAACCCAAACGTAGCTTGGGAAGAATTTACTGACGACGATGGAATTACGAGAACTTATGCTTGCACAGATGTTTTGATTTTTACTGCTATATATGAAGAAGCAAATGATATTATTGGTAAAAGTCAATCTATGGAATTGTATCCACCTTCTTTAAAATATCATGAAGCTATTGTCCATAATAAGCGTTATATTGTTTTTGA
>Ga0326512_10000038_pt1 | contig 115743 bp, 130 predicted proteins | sample 1_2617_0518_D_FD_203652 | JGI IMG/M metagenome (GOLD analysis project Ga0326512, IMG submission 203652) | Bovine rumen microbial communities from UC Davis, California, United States - 1_2617_0518 | ecosystem: Host-associated > Mammals > Digestive system > Stomach > Rumen | place: USA...
TGATCGCACGCCCGGAGAGATCAGCACGCAGAGCAGGCGCAGACGGTCAGCATCGCCCACGGTCAACGCCTGCCCGATGATCGCACGCCCGGAGAGATCAGCACGCAGAGCAGGCGCAGACGGTCAGCATCGCCCACGGTCAACGCCTGCCCGATGATCGCACGCCCGGAGAGATCAGCACGCAGAGCAGGCGCAGACGGTCAGAGGATGCGCGCCCGCTGCCCACGATGACGCGATGCTTCAATTTGATATACCCCCATAGGGTATTATTCGCCGCATCATATATGATTTACTATTGAAACAGGCTATAAATACCCTGTTTTTGCGCCTGTTGCATTTTTAGATAGTAGCCAATATAAATTCATTATTTCAAAAAAAGTTGCTTAGATCGCAATTCTCGCCATGTTAGAGCTATGAACATTTGTTCTATTGATAGATCGCAGACATTAGAACAACTGTTTTGTAAACTTTCAACAAAGAAATACCCTGACCATTTGTGCAAATTGCTATTTTGAATAATTATGTAGTAGTTTTGAATAATTATGTGCAAATGGTGAAAATAGTTCACATAGTTTGAGGATGAAAAAGTGGTGAAAAAAGTTCACAACGAATCTATTTAAAAAATTTTTGAAATAGGTGTATTACCGAGATGATACACTTTCTGCTGATCTCTTTACATGGTCACATGAACCTGTTACACAGTCGGAACTACCCGACGAAGCCGGACAGATCGAGCAGATCAGAGCCTAAAACAAGTTCATAAAATGAGAGATTATGAACTTGACCAGTTATTACCCTACTTGCCTACGTTCTTGATAGGTAGTGGGGCATGTTTACATCCGAACGTTTGTTCTATTCCTGCGTGCAGGGTAGGTGTGTTCCCCACTAAACCCAACCGGAATTTTTGACTTTAACCCCCAATGTTTCTTACATTACCGAAACATACACTCATAATTTTTAAACACTCAATATTTCGCAGCTTAAAATTCATTACAATAAATTTACCGAAAACAGCAATACATTGTTAAATCCTCAATGTTTCGAATAATAACTGGTATCAGATTCGGGAAAAATTGTGATGATCGTATTTTGCGCAAAAATTGCAAATTTAAAAAGCTCAATGTTTCGACAATTACCTATTCCCTATCACGTTTTATCAAGGCAATAAAAGATAGAGTATGATGATTAAGACTGATAAGGTGTGAAAAATTCATATGATATGATTGCGAATAATACAAGAAATATTTGCCGAAAAGAATAATAAACAAAATCGAAATTTGTATTTTGAAATCACTTAAATTCGTGTGAAAAACGCGAATGAAAAGTGATTGAAAAATGCGTATATTATAATGATTTATAATATGGATATAATGAATAATAAAGGTGAAGGTATTATATTATTATAAAGCATTATAATATACGCTAATCATGTCTTATATCCATAGCATATAATACATGGTATAGTACGCTCATTATAAGCATATAATATATTATATAATACGCTTATTATATATAATATAATACCATAGTATAATATGCTTATTATATATAATATAATATATAGTATAATACGCTTATTATATATAATATAATACCATAGTATAATATGCTTATTATATATAATATAATATATAGTATAATACGCTTATAATATATAATATAATGCCATAGCATAATATGCTTATTATATATAATATATAATATAATAATTAAGGACAAAATTTTCAGCCACATAAAAATTTTTCTGATAGTTTAACTTTATGGGTGAAAAAACTTGTTTGAAAAGTTTCAGTACAGGTATTGACAAATGATTTTTCGCGTGATATACTATTTCATGAATTGAGAAAACACTACGTTGGTAGTTAAGTATCAAATAACTTTTTATCATATAAGAAAGGAGCGGCAAACAATTAGCAAGAAGTTAAATGCCCCACCGCCGGATATGTCCGATAGTGAATGGCAGATTTTATTTGAAACGTTTCGTGCGAACGCTGTACAATCATCGCATAAGCTAATTCCCCCACTAAGAAATTCTCGTATATTGGGCGGCGTATATGACGGTGATACTCAGTTTGAATATTTTCGCACATTTATCAATGACATCTTGCGGAACATTCGCAAAGGTAAAATTGATTATTGTTTTAATTACGAGCATATTAAAGAATTGTTAAAGTATGAGCGCGATAACCTTATGGCTGAATGGCAGCCTTCAGATCGTTGCTTTAAAATTTATCTCAAATAACTGTATTGAAAGATTACATGAAAGTATTACATAATAATTATCCGATTTATAGAAAACTAATATTTCCAACCGTAGTTCTCCTAATAGCTATTATCGTTTATTTCTTATTAGGAGCGGCGCAAGTTGGACATCAACCTATTCAACAAGATAACCAAGCTGTTAGTTGGCAAGGTGAGCAATCATTAAAGCCTCCTACTTCTGATGGTGTACCGTCTGTGATAGTTCCTTCTATCAGTGATTTAACATTTACCTCTAATTCTACAACCCAACTTGTTAATTTTTATAATCCTGATAAGAACATCCGTTATTTTAAAATGCTGCTGTTTGTTGATGATGAACAGCTATGGGAATCTGGATATGTTGCTCCGGGTGATGGATATTACTCGATTGAACTTAATCACCCATTACAAGCAGGTACATCAACTGGTTATCTTAAAATATATTTCTTTACTGATAGCGGCGAGAAATTGCCATCATCGGCTAAAGTTAAATTTAATGTTAATATTATTTAAAGGACTGATTTATTTTATGAAAAAATTCATCGCGCTTATTTTGTGCGCATTTATGATCGTTTGTTTCTCTTGTGTGGCAGTTAATGCCGCTACATCATCTCAGCAGGATAGTGCAAGCACCTCTACTCTGTATTTTAACGAGCCGAGCCACTATGCTCTATATATCCCTGAGTCGCTTGATTTAACAATGGATTATATTACTCTACAGGCAGATTACATGGATATGCTGCCGAACGAATATCTTAGTGTAAATATTAATGGCATGGATAGCTCAAACAACATTACGTTTACACATGATAACGGCGAGAATGTTGTTGATCGGCAAATTTCTATTCTTGAAGATGGTACTAATTTCAAAATTAGTGGAGATGATCTTTACGCTCCTAATTGTGTCGGTTATTTTACTGGCGATTCTACAAATTCACATTTATCATTCTATCTCGGACAGTATTATAGTTCCGAGCCGTTAAAGGCAGGACGATATACTGCGGATGTTGAATTTGAAATTTGTCATAATACCGTGACTGACTAATTACTTAATATGGAGGTGTTTGATTGCAACAAGTCGCACCTCATAGACTAATTTATAAAATAGAGAGCAAGATATTGAAACGTGCAAATTGGAATTTGAAGCTACCGCTTGAAACTGCTATGCGCGTTTGCCCAGAAACAATAGTTGCTCTGAGTGATAGTCAATGTTTGAGGTTTATTGATGAAATCAACGGTGTGCGGGATTTGCAGGAAAAGGTTAGAGCTTTACAACGCAAAATTCGCAAAATTAAGCGTAAGCCTAAGAATCCTATCAACCGAAGATTGATTGAAGATTACTATCAGACTTTATACAATATTCAGTTCCAAAAAGATTATGTGTGTGTCGTTATGAGCTGTGATAACGATTATGATCGGGCGAATCTTGGGTTTTCCATCAATTATGGGTTGGTTGATGGAAAAGCTGATATTGTTCATTACAGACGATTTCTTGGAACGAATGGCGGTATAAAGAACTCAACGATAGTTTATGTAAATGAAAATATTTATCCTGAACTTAAAAAGAGATTAGATAACGGGCGCAATTTGGCGCAAAAATTTGTACCCGCTAAACTTGAAGCATATCAATCTCTTATTTGTTCCGGTTCTATACCTCTGCCGCTACCAAAAGGCTTTATTGTAGTTAAAGATTGCATTACGCGATTTAAAGAAGATGTTATTCTTATTGATGATAGCGGCGAAGGTGAACCAAAACTTACACATGAGAAACAATACGAGATCGAGCATAACGATTCTGACGGTTATGGTTTAATGCTCCCCTCGTATGCGCGAAAAGTTAATTTAGCATTAAATGGCATAGATTCACCGTTATCTGGTATGAATACCAGATTCGCTTGGACTAAGGGTATGTTATATACGATGGACTTCATTGAATTTGCAGAAAAAGTTGCGGGGTCGTATTACATTACCGATGTTTGGGGTGATAAGCGAGATGTGCGAGATGCAGAAGTAATATTAACAGAATCTATGTTAAAACTCTGGGCGGGATATGATAGTTGGGAATCGTACTATGAAAATTGCCTCAGTAATTCTTATCAATTTTCAGCTACAAAAACTGCGCCGGAGGAACTTGAAAATGTAAGGAACACGAATTATCAGTTTCTACAAAGTTATTCTTTTACTAAAGACGAGATCATTTCTTTGTGTGAACCAACGGTGCGAGAAATTAAAGAAGTTGTAGGATTAGACTACAGGAAAGCGATTGCGTTTCTCGGTGGGTTTGGTTTGGACTCAGATAGTTTCATTAAGGGCAATCTTGAAAATAGTGTGAAAGCATTGATGATCTGCCCTGATATGATAAAAGACCCTTACATACAAAAAACTATATATAATCGCATTAGAAATCGTATTACTATGGGCGAACGTGGCGCAATATTAGTAAATGCGAATTATGCGATGATTAGCGGCGACCCCTATGCCCTATTGCAATCAATGTGGGGTATGGAGATCACAGGCTTATTAGACAAAGGCGAGGTTTATCATAAATATTGGATTGATAAAGGTGCGAAAGAAATTGCTTGCTTCAGAGCGCCGATGACTTGTCATAACAATATTCGTAAGATGAAACTTCGCTCAGATGAAAATACTGAGCATTGGTATCAGTATATTAAGACCGTGCTTATTTACAACGCATGGGATTCTGCCTGTGAAGCTATGAACGGCGCGGACAAGGATAAAATGCTGTCCTTGTAAAACTCGGTGAACTGTTAATTGGCAGGTGTCGTAATTTACGGCTAACGGTGAAAATCTATCTAATTTGTATTAAAATAGGCAATACCGTGCCAAGTCTTAATGGAAACATTTTGGAAGGTGTAACGACTATAAAATACGGGCTAAGTTGAAAAATAAGCCTATGAATTTAGTACATTTATGGTGAAATTCCATATTTGGAAGCGCCGAGCGAATGACCCAATTCGAAGAGATAGTCTACTCCCCTAATAAATATCGGGCAACCGAGGGTAGTAACGGGCGACACAAATATGTGTACTGACAACCCTATTATTTTAAAAAACACATTAAACTCTCCCACGATAATTTGTTTACAAAAGAACGCGGAAAAGATTATTCCTACAGAAAAGGATATTATCGCCGCAAACAAATTAGCTTTTAATGATGATATAGGTGTTGTCACTAATTATATTACCTCAATGATAGAGGTTCAATCCGGGTTTCCGGTTGATTCAGTTGAATATCAAGTTCTCGCATACCGTATTATGTGTGGGCAGCTTTATCAGCAGAATACGATTGAAATTAGTCGCTCCGTGTAGTAATATGCGGATGAAAACAAGGTGAACCTATAAATATAGGGTGTCAATCAAACGTTTAGGAATAATAGGAAATAATTATTAGTTGATTGGCTAACAGGGAAATCTAAGTATATGGAAAATATTTATAAACGATATGGAATTTATGGAATTAAAAATAAAATAAATAATAAGATATATATTGGCAAAACCATGCAGAGTTTTGGAGATAGATGGGATTGTCATAAAGCACAATTAAATGGTGGCTATCATGATAATCCATATTTACAAAATTCATGGAATAAATATGGTGCGGATAATTTTGAATTTATAATTATTTATGATTGTACCAATAATGAAGATGATGATTTTGTAAATCAATTAGAAATAACTGAAATAGCAAAATATAAAGCATTAAATCTCGCCTATAATATTCATGAAGGTGGAACTGGTGGAATGTGGTTGGGAAAACATTTACCAGAAGAAACAAAACGAAAAATTGGTGAAAAGAATAGAATTAATATGTTAGGCAAGAAGTTTTCAGATAATGTTAAACAAAAAATGTCAAATTCTCAAAAGGAAAGATATGATAGTTGGAGTGAACAAGATCGTATCGAATGGGGCAATAAGTTATCTAAGTGTTTAACTGGCATTAAAAAACCTTCACTTTCTATTGCCATGAAAAATAATAAACATGGTGCAAAATATTCCATAGATCAAGTAAAACAAATTCGTAAATTGCATGAACAAGATGGATTAGGATATACAGAAATATCTAATATTTTAAATATTCCGCGTCCCGCAGTTTATTTAATCGCAACATATCGTCGTTGGAAAGATGTTTAAATATATATGATAATCCTGTGCCGAGCCGTAGCAGCGATGCTGCGGAAGGTCAAACGACTAAGACATACGTTCTCTATGAGAATATGAAGTCTGTACTATATTGGTGAAATTCCATTATGGGAAGTGCCTTGCGCGGAAAACTATTATCGAAAGATAATCCTATGAAATTACATAGGGCGATGATATAGTCTATTCCCCTAATAAATATCGGGAAACCGAGGGTGTATAAGTGATCGGGCGAAGGGAATCATTTCCAAGCCAATGCCCTCTACATGGTATACATATCGTGATAATAAGATTGAATCTGATGATACTAAAGAAATCCAACAGGCGAAAGAATTTAATATTAGAATCGCCGCCACTAAAAAACCTTATTTTATGATTTATGTTTATCCCAGACTAAAATCTGAATTAAGTAATTATAAAAAGAATAGTGACAAAAATGCAATTCGTAATTTTTCTGAATACGGCGTTCATAGTGTTCAAGATATTATAGATCATCCGTGTCAAACTGATGAAATGATTAAATATTATGAATATTATAAGAAACTACTTCCTGTCGGAGATAACGAATGTATTGTAAATCAAATTGCATGGTATTTTGAAAATGAATTTAATAGTTTATTAACAAAAATGCCTAATTTGATTAAGAAAACTTACGATACTGATTTTGATTATAATATTTTAAAATGTGGCGTTACATATAGTAACGTAACTTACAATAAAATACTTGAATTATATAAGCTGCACAATTTACAAGTGAATAAAGTCATGCAAAAAGGCTCAGAAGAAAAAGTTGATCGCTTTGATAATCATATGGAATATGAAATTCTTCTGAATATATTCAAAAGTCGTTGCTATGAGATATGTTCTAATCGAGAAGAATTATGTGATATTATTCTTGATATTTGTTATACGCATGAAAAATCAAAGCAATTTGCTTGGGATATGTGTTCTGATGTAATGATTGAAAACTTGTTGAATAAAAGCGGCGGCAATATATCATTCCCGATTCTTTCGGACGATAATTATGATTTTGAATATTCGGGCAGGAAATTCAAAATGGTTACTATTAACGTATCGGAGGTGAGTGAATGATTATATTGAACGAAAAACAATATGCTGAAGATCGGTTAGAGCAGAGAAATATTGGCGAGAATCCTTATTACACATTAAGTATTCTTTCTCATTATTTTTATCAGTGTTTAGGTTATCGGCGCAAAAAGATTCATGATCTGCTTTTAGAATTTTTGCGAGATACATATTCTAAATACGTTGTAAATTCTATGGGTTGGGAATCTACTATTGATAAGTTGGCAAGCAAAGCGGGTAAAAAGCAATTATGTATTATATCCGGTATTGGTATTACACAAGCGGAATTAGATACTATTGCTGATATCAATAATAAAGTTCTTGAACGATTAGCATTTACCATGCTTTGTCTTGCCAAATATCATAATATGCGTAACGCAGCTAATAATAGTTGGGTTAATACTGATTCTAAGGATATATTCAAATTGGCGCGAATTTCTTGTACCTCTATTGAGCGTGAAGAAAAGATCGGCGCTCTGCATCGTATGGGATTACTTCAATTTTCACAAAGAATAGACAATACTAATTGCCAAGTCACGTTTATTAATGATAACAGCGAAGAAATTTTGTTTATTCAAGATTATCGTGAATTAGGATATGAATATTTGAAGTATAAGGGTGGCAATTTCATACGGTGCGCCGAGTGCGGTATTCTTACGAGAGGTAATAAGAACGGTACAAAGAAATATTGTAAAAGTTGCGCTGTTTATACTCCGCAGGAGATCAAAACTATTACTTGCGTTGATTGTGGGCAGAAATTTGAAGTTCTTGCTAAGAACAATAAATCTTGTAGATGTGATAGTTGTTATACAACATATAGACACAATAGGAAACTCGAAACACAAAGAATTAGACGAGAAAATGTTAAATGAAGTCAGAGCAATTTTGAGATGATTTTTATTTTTGTGCAAATTGCACAATAAAAATGGCTTAAAATAGGCATTTTTTCACATTGAAATTTTTGTTCTAAAAAACTGGTGTTTTTCTTAAATGAAGGGAATATATACCCTTTATCGCTCTCTCATTTCTTTATTTTATCTTTCTCTTTTCTTTTTCAAAGGCGTTGGCATGGGTAACTGTGTCAACGCCACCCCAACCCAAATTATATGGCAGAGTAGGCGAGCGGTATTAAGCCACCACCCTTTCAAGGTGGTGATCGCGGGTTCGAATCCCGCCTCTGTCACCATGACAAAACTTTTAATGATCTGTCAATCAATGGCAGATATTTTTTTTATATATTCTAACATAGTTCAGTAGGTAGAACGCTTGACTGTTAATCAAGAAGTCGCAGGTTCGAACCCTGCTGTTAGAGCCAATGAATAGCGGGTATGTTCTTGTATAGACATAGAAGATGAAAACCCCTCCCTGTCAGGATGCGTCCAAAGGGAGCTTCACTGTGGTAGGAGAATGACCACTTATACTAAACCCACCGTGCCTTTAATTAGGTTTGATTCGGTGGGTTCAATTAAATTTATAAAGGAGAGTTTAAACATGAAAAAAATATTATCTTTAATCATTGTTATGATTATGCTAATTACGATTTCTTGTTTGCCTATTAATGCTTATACAAATAATTCACTTATTTTTGCAGGGGCAACTTTTAATAATGCTTTTGGTGATTTGCTTAATTGGACGGGCATGATTTTTGAAAATGTAAATAATTCTGGTATTTTCGATATGAAGGGTTCACTTGCTGTTGGCGGCGATGTGACGATTTCTGGTGGATTTACTATAAGTAATTCTCAAAATGCCGTTATTGATGATATTGCCTTTTTGGTTAATGGTAGTGCAAATATCAATGGATATGGTAGTGTTGCCGGACAAACTGTATTAGGAAAAGCAGATGGAAACAATTATCGTTTATCAAATATTACATCATCTGAAACTACTAATGGCAAATATTCTGTTGCGGATTCTTCTCAATATTTTATTCAAGCAAAAAATACAGCTAATGATGTAAAATCCGCTATCAATGCGGCGACGGTAAACGGCGTATGCGAAGTTTCTGATGGGGTATATACTTTTGTTGGTAATTCAAATGCAGATGTTATTGTTTATAATGTAGATGATGTCACTATCAATTCGTATCGCTTTGATTTTAATATTTCTGATGGTCAAACGATTATTGTTAATCTTACGGCTTCTGATTTCATCAAAATGAGTTATGGTGCGTTTTGCATTAATGGTAGCTTAGACCCCGAATATTTAAGTAATTATAATCGTAATATTATCATCAATGTTGTTAATGCTACCGACATGGAAATGAATCATTGTGATATGTATGGTATTCTTGTCGCGCCAAATACGAATTTGGTAGGTAAAGGCGGCGATGTTTGTGGCACGGTTATTTTAAATAGTCTTGATGCTTCAAACGGATTTGAAATTCATAATGGTAATAACGATAGCTTTATTCCTGTTATTCCCGGTACTGTTCCTATGTCAGATCATAACGAGCCTACTGTTTCTAAAAATGATGAAAAAGTTGGCATTAGAATTGATGCACCTCGTAAGATGGCGGTCGCTTTTGCGGACGGCAGCGTATATTACGGCGGTGAAATGAAAGACATTGTAGTTGGACAGGAATACCCTTTTCAAATGTGTACTGTTAATTGGAATAATGGCATTTACGATGAAAATGGAAATGGATTAAAGGGAACTGTTGTCTATAGAATGATTGCGGTTCATCGTAACGATTTCAATGAACGTGTTCGTACAGCAAAAGAAGATTCTGATAGATATATCGTTAAAGGCATTGATATTATAGATAAAGAATCTAAAACAATTATTGTTAATTGTGATTCTGTAGATGCGCATCTTGAAACAGATGTTAATAGTTTCTTTGTTGCGTATAGATTCCATTTTGAACATGGAGATTACAACAAAAAGACTGGAATTAAAAATGTTATTGATACTCCTATTGAAAGTCTTTCAGTAAATTTACCTGTTGGTTCAACCGTTACTTGTAACGCTTATGTTAATGGCGAGATGGTTCAAACTGATGATGTGTTTATTGCTGTAAATTCTGGCGAAGGAATTTATGAGGATGAATATTTAACGAGTGTTAATGATTATTTTTGGAATTATTAATAATGTAAGCTGCCTATTTATATAGGCGGCTTATTTTAATATAGCAAACAGCTAAATAAATATTAAGGTGGTAAACCAAATTGAAGAAAGTTACTAAAGAAGAGATTGATCTATTACTTAAAAATAACATTATTAAGAATACTACTCGCGGATTTGTAGGTCAGGACAATAATTATACCGTGGGTTTTTATCGCACAAGACATAATCGTTATATGGAAGATAAGTATGTAGACATCGCAAAGAAATTAAGTTGAGAGGTACTATATGGCTAAAAAGAAATTGAAATCCAATGGTATTTATTTCACAGGTGAAGCGAGTGAGGATGTAACTGGTTCACAATATTATGTGAGATTTGGCGATACGCAGCTTTTAATTGAGTGCGGATTACACCAATCTCGAAGTAATGACTATTTGGACTCATATAAAATAAATTCTGAAAAATTTCGTTTTAAGCCATCTGAACTTGATTATGTATTTTGCGCACATACTCACATAGATCATATCGGTATCATACCGAGATTAGTCAAGGAAGGTTTTAAAGGTCAGATTATTGTAACGGAAAATACCGCAGAAATAATGAAACCATTATTGCTTAATTCTTGTATGATACTTAAAGAAGAAGCGAGAATATTATCTAAACGATATAAGCGAGAGTACAAGCCGTTATATGAGGAAAAGGATGTTTATGATACTTTCGCCCTTATTAAGCCATATGCTGAATATAATAAAACAATCAAATTAAATGATAACGTAAGTTTTCAATGGCTGAAAAATTCGCATTGTGTGGGCGCTGCGCAACTGCTTCTTACTTTAAAAGATAATAATAATACGAAAAAGATTTTATATACTTCTGATCTTGGCGCATTAAATACAAAAAATCATTATATTGAGAATACTGAGATACCGGAACAACATATTGATGTTGCGATTATGGAAGGAACGTATGGTGATTCGAAACGAGAAACCAAAAAGAAACGTTCTTTTGATGTAAAGCACTTACAAACGGCTATTAATACGGTTTTAGATCGTAAAGGTACGGCAATTTTACCATGTTTTAGTTTTAGTCGTACACAAGAATTGCTTACAACTTTATATGAGATTTATGGTGAGCAAAAAGATTTTTGTTCACCTATTTTTATAGATTCAAAACTCAGTTGTGATATTTCAAAACTATATTGTGATGTTTTATCAGGTAAAGATTTAAAAACGTGGCAAAAGATTTACGCATGGGAGAATGTTCATTTTGTTGAGGAAAAAGATGAATCGGCATTGATTGTGAATAATACTATGCCAAAAATCGTATTGTCATCTTCTGGATTTTGCACAAATGGTCGCGTAGTTGGATATTTAAAGAAATATATTAGCGACTCAAATTCTATGATAATTTTTTCTGGGTATACGGGCGACAATCCGTCATATTTATCTTATCGTATTAAAAATTATCGTGATAATAAATTCATTAAGATCAATAAAGAACAGATTCCTAATCGTGCGGACTGTATAACATTATCAACATTTAGCAGTCATGCAAGTTTTACTGATTTAGTTAAATTCGGCAGTTCGTTGAATACAAACAAATTGGTTATTGTTCATGCTTCAGATGAAGCCAAAAAGTGTTTGGCAACAAAATTAGTTGATGAAATATCAAAAAATAATAAAACTTATAAAGTCTTACAATCTTTTAAAGGTATGCAAATTAGACTTTAAGGAGCTAATATGGAAGAATTTAATAACAAATTGTTAGAATTTGAAGAGGTCGATGGCTCTTTTAATTTAACATTTGATAACAAATATGATATTGAAGATGAATATAACAGGGTATTGCTTTTAAATACAGATATTGATGGTGATGTTATCCATACTCTTGTTTATTCTATTTTAAGATATAATAGAATGGATAAAAAGATTCCCCCTAACGAAAGAAAGCCTATTATTTTATATCTTAATTCATTAGGCGGTGATGTTTCGGCGGGATTGTCGCTTGTCGATTCAATTAAGTTATCAAGGACACCAATTTATACAGTAAATCTTGGTGTTTGTTACTCTATGGCGTTATATGTATTTATGGCGGGACACAAGAGATATTCATTACCGCATAGCGAATATTTGCTACACGAAGGACAATTATCCGGTTGGGATGCAACAAATAAATTACGAGATTTAGTTGAATTTCATACTTGCCAAGTAGAAAAAAAGATAAAGAATATCGTTTTAAACAATTCAACGATTGATTCAGAAACGTATGATAAGAACATTCGCAAAGAATGGTATTTTCTCCCGGAAGAAGGCAAGGAACTTGGCATTGTAGATTGCATCATTGGGCAAGATTGTGACATTGATGATATTCTTTAAATTGGAAGTTGGTGAAAAGAAATGATTAAGAGATTAGATAATGAAAATGAGGCTCAATTTTTGTGGCGGCTTGGTCAAGCTAAAGATAATGGCATTGAGGATTTAAGTTGGAATGATATTGCTGATATTATGAATAAAGAATTTCGTGATGATGTCACAGAATATTTGAGCGAAGCCGCATATAGAAAACCTTATCAGCAAGCAAAAAGATTTTTTGAATCTGGCGTATTCGATAATTTTACGGATGATAAATATCTTGAAATTATTCGTGAGGCAGAAAAAAGTGCGCGTATTGAACGCTTTAAATTATTTGATGAACGCACAGCGAGGCGTAAGAATGAGCGATCTGAAGCTCGTAGAGAGGTATTATTAGATTCGTTTAAGAGAATCATTAAAGAACATCAACCTATTAGGTTAAATTATGAGCCGATTCATATCGAACATAGCAATAATGATATGATTATTCATTTAACGGATATACATTACGGTGTGTATGTTGATTCTGTATTTAATAAATGCTCTGGTGAAATTATCAAGGAAAGATTAACTAAATTTTTATATGAGATTGATGAAGCTGTTAATCTATATCATCCTGAAAAAGCGTATGTTATTTTGGGCGGTGATACAGTTCATGGATTAATTCATCAAAATGGACGAATTGAATCTAATGAGAATGTTTTATCACAAGTTGTCAAAGCTGCTGATCTCATTTGTGATTTTCTATATGAATTAAGCAAGAAATTTAGTGTTGTTGAGGTTCATACTACAGCAGGAAATCACGGCAGATTAAATCCTAAGAAAGATAATAATGCTTTAGGCGAAAATCTTGATCTGTTAATTCCTGAGTTTGGTCGTCGCACATTACAAAATATTAAGAATGTTATATTTGTTGATAATATCATGTCTTATGATATCGCAACTTTTACCGTGAGAGGTTGGAATGTTTATGCTACTCATGGTGATAAGGATAATAGAAATACAATAGTTAATAATATGACTGATTTTGCGCGGAAAGTTGGTGCGCCGTTGCCGGATATATGTTATTTAGGACATAGACATACAAATGGTTATAGCACATCACACAATGTTAAGGTGATTGAATCAGGCTGTGTCGATGGTATGGATAATTACGCTATTGATATGCGTTTAGTTGGTATGCCCGAACAAACAATTACTATTGTAACAGAGAAATCTAAAATCAAAGCACTAATTGATGTGCAACTATATTGTTAAAAAAAATATGAACCTGCCACGCCTCTTATCTTTGATAATGCGTACCACGGCAGGTCTTTAATTATATTGGAGAGATAAAATGGGAAAGACAGAATTTTTGAAACTGATCTGTGAAAGAATGTATGGTAATACAAGTGAAGAAAATATGGAAACCATAACCGAGTTCTATGAGATATTTGTTGATATTTTCACAGACGCTTTATTAAGTAAAGATAAAATTCTATTAAAGGGATTTATGTCGGCAGAAGTTATTCAACGTGCGGAACGTAAAGGTAGAAACCCATTGAATAATAAGGTTACGGTATTCCCTCCTACTAAGTCTATACGTTGTCGTATGAGCAGAAATATTAAAGATTTAGTGAATGATAGATAATGAACGAAATTTTGATTCATGATGAAATTGAACTCGGTGAACATATGTTTGGGTTAGCAAGTAATGGTATGACTGTTACTGCGGTTGTTTTTAGCAATTATGCGGAACGATTGATGGAATATTTTATTTCAGACCCGGATATTGTTTTAGAATCTATTATATACGATTCGTGTGATGAACGCGAATATTATGTTACGCTAAGTAGCAATATGGTATTTAATATTTCACCAGTATGGGATTTTAATGGTGATATTTGTTGTCAATATAAAACAGATCGAATGATCTTTGGAAATAATGTTGATGAAAGAATTGCATTGGAAAATCGTCATTGTGAGCAAAGCCATATCGCTTTCTATGATGATATTTCTCCATGCGATAAAGATTGCATGGAAAATTGCAGCTATTGTCCATATGCGGAATCCATTGATGAAATTTCTAATAATTTAGAATTGTTTGATACCATACTTAGCAAATGATTTTTAGTTGAAAATATAAACAATAGTTGATACGGGGGTGGCAGATATGCCAAAATCTTCTGCAAAGCCTATTTGCTGTCTTTGTGGAGAACATTCTACTGATGAAAAGAAAGTAGAATTTTATAAATCTAATAGTGATTTATATAGAAACAGACAATTACCGATTTGCAAGGAATGTTTTGCACGAAAATTCGCGCAGTATTCTCAAATGTATCTTAGTAATAAAAAAGCTATGCAAAGAATGTGTATGGCGTTTGATGTGTATTTTAATGAAAAAACATTTGATAAATGCGATACAGATGATGAAACAGTAATTGGTAATTATTTTAGAATGTTGAATATGTCACAGAATAAAGGCAAAACCTTTGAAAACTCTTTGGAGGAAGGCGTATTCAATTTATCGGGTGATCGTAAACTTGACACGGGGCATCGCACAGTTGTAGTCGATGAATATGGAAATGAAGTCGAGGATGAATCGGTTGACCCGGAACTTATTAAAAAATGGGGAACTGGATTTTCTAAATCTGAATATGATTATTTGAAATCTCATTATCAATGGCTTAAAGAGAAAAATCCTCGTGCAGATAGCAACCAAGAATTATTTATAACTACTTTATGTTATACATATATGAAATCTATGACAGCGTTGCGTGATAACGATATGAAATTGTATAAGGATATGCAAGAGCTATATATGAAACAGTTCAAAGAATCAGGAATTAAAACTGTTGATGACGTTAATACGGAAGGCGACAGTTGGGGTACATGGGTTGAACAAATCAGTCAATATACTCCCGAAGAGATATATAGAAACAAAAAACGTTATAGCGATTTCGATGGATTTGATGATTATATGCAACGGAATGTAATACGTCCGCGTGACAATATTATTAATGGCACAGAAATTCGCGACGATGTTTTTTATGTGCATGATGAGGATGAAGAATAATGGTTACTTCATCCGCTCAAAAGAAACGCGTGTACAATCCAGATTTAGATGATTTACAAAAAGAATTATATAAAAAGTTCCCACCAAATCATTTTTTAAGTAATCCAATTAATTGCGATCATTTTTTGAGATGGAATACTTTTTTCAGAAGGAATTATCAAAGATTCGCAATAGATTACTTGAAAATTAATTTATATGAATATCAAGCCTTATCTCTTTATGAGTTAGGCGTTAATAATATGACAGTGATTATAGCTTCCCGTGCGGCGGCTAAATCATTTTTAATTGCCTTATACGCTTGTATAAGGTGTATTTTATATCCGGGTACTAAGATTCTGTTGTCAAGTGCTAAGAATATACTTAATGTTAAAATTGGCATCTTGATTAGAAATAATCAAGTAATAAATCGGGGTGTATCGGTGAAGTCCGCTAATCATTTGGATAATACCGAGAGTAACAATATCTAATGTTATTTGTAACGCATAGTAGATGACCGTTATTATGAAAGGAATAATTCTACCACGAGCCTCCGACACCTTAACGTAAAGCCGATGGTGAAAATGTATGCTGAACTTATACGATAGTAAAGTATAAGAACTATTAGATAAAAAGCTAATAGGGTAACATAATTGACAAAAGGGCAATCAGAATTAATTATCACAGAAAAGATCAAAAATGAGCTTATGGTTTGGTCGCCAATGTTGGCACGCGAAATTGAAAGTATCAAGGATAATCAGAATAAAACAACTGTTCAATTTAAAAATAAGAGCAAGATCACGGTTGTTGTTGCGAGCGATAATGCTCGTGGTAATCGTTCAAACGTAATTGTTAGAGAAGAGTGCAGACAGATTGATAAGGCTATTGATGATAGTGTTTTATCACCTTGTCAGATTCTTAGACAAGCACCTTATATGAATAATCCTTTCTATGCTAAGATGCCGGAATTAAAAGAAGAACCAGTTGATGTATATATTAGTTCAAGTTGGTTTGATAACGGGCATTGGATGTGGAAAATTGTTGATAATGCAAATGAACAGATGATGCAAGGTAAACCATCATGTTTCTTGGCATTTGATGAATCGGTTGTTTTAAGACATAATATCAAATCCATGAATCAGTTAATCGGCGAAAAACGCAAACAAGACCCAATCACATGGAAATTAGAATTTTTGAATTGTCGATTGAAAGAAAATCAATCGGCATTTTTTACATATACCATGTTTCAAAATAATCAGCGTGGTGTGAATCCATTTTACCCCAGAATGTTGATTGATATTAAAACTGGTAAGAAAAATAAATATGAAATCCCAAAACTTAATGATGAAGTTAGGCTTGTAGCCTGTGATATGGCGTTTGTAACGAATGAGAAAAACGATAATTCTATTTTTAGTTGTATGCGCGGCTTGCCGGAGTACACAACTTATAATCGTGAATTATCTGGGCAACTAACAGTTGATAATGGATATAGGCGAATCCTCACTTATATGGAATCGGTGCAGGGCGGCGATATTACCAAACAGGCTTTGCGTATTCGTCAGCTTTATGAGGATTTTAATTCTGATTATATCGTGCTTGATACCAGAAATGGCGGTATAAATGTATTAAATCTATTGAGTAATATTATGTACGATGAAGAACGCGGAAAGGAATACACACCATTAATTTGTATGAATGTTGAGGAATATAAACCAAAGATCAGAATAGATGGCTCAGTTGAATGTGTCTATGCGATTAACGCTACACAGAAATTAAATAGCGATATCGCAACGGATTTTCGTCGTATATTAGAAGCTCAAAAAATTGATTTGCCATTTCCATTCGAAAAGGCAAAAGAAGAAATTTTAAGTAATATGTCTGATTATGTTGGCGCTGTTGATGGCGCAACGCAAGCATTTTATGAATTGCCATTTCTTGAATCACAAGCGCTTATTAGTGAGGCTACAAGTTTAACATATGAGGTTAAAGATCAAACTGGTGCGATTGTAGTGCGAGAACAGGGAAATAATCGCAAAGATAGATATACGAGCGTGAGCTATGCATCGTGGTATCTCACGCAATTAGAAAAAGATTTGGTAAATCGCGGAAGCGATTATGAATTTGCTACATTAGTTAATTGAGAAAGGAGGTAAGAGAAATTGAGTAAGAAAAATAATAAGAAAAGATTTTATTCCAATCAGCCACAAACTATTCCTATTAATAGAAATAATAATAATGATAAAGATAATAATTCTCATGAATTTTCATCATATCGAAGTCAAGTAGCATATTCAAAATTCTATTTTGGATATAATATTTTCAATGAGTATTCTCATAAACAGTTAATGAATGTACTACGTTATCCGATGGAAAATAATAAACTATTGCGCGAAATATCATTGTCTTTATATGGTACTTGCGGTGCATATACGAACATTGTTGATTTTTTGGTTTCAATGCCAACATTAGACAAGGTTGTTGTTGCACATGGTAAAAACAAGAACCAAAAAGCTAAGAATAAAGATTTAATGACCGCAGCATTACGGACTATCAAAGATGATGAATTTGTTAGAGATGCTTTGTTTTGCGGTATGATTGAGGGTGTAGCTTTTTATTATTTGGAAACAACTTCAAGACCGAATACGGCGCAAAAATTCTATTCAGATTTTGAGGTTGATAGCATTTTTGAAATCAATGAAATCGGAATGAACGCCAGTATTATTTCTCTGCCTACTGATTATACACAAATAATGGGCATGAAGAACAATTCATATCAATTAGCTTTTAATTTAAAGTATTTTAATGACTATACAGGCGAACCTACTGAAAAACTATTGAAAAAGTTTCCAAAAGAGATTCGTGAGGCTTATAGTAGATGGTCTGAAAATAAGAGTCAACAAAAAGGCTCATGGTATTTATTAGATAATACAAAAACTATTACATTTAAGATCAGGAGTAAACGCACAGAAAAATGGGGCAGACCTTTAGTTTTAGCTGCTATTAGAGATATACTTTATGAGGATTATTTTACTGCTACAAAGCGAAATACTCTTAAAGAGATAAACAATAAGGTTGTTTATCAAACATTCCCTGAAGGGCAAAATAAAGGTATTTGTGCACTAACGAGGCAACAACAAGATGACCAACATAATATTGTTAAAAATGCAATTATGAATAAAAACAGTTTAGGTCAAACTACTGTAATTAGCGTTTCGGCAGGAACTAAACTTAATACTCTTGATGTTAGCAACACGGACATTTTTGATGAAAAGTATGAATCAGATTTGCCTGATAAGATTACTTCCGCTATGGGTATGGCACGTTCATTACTTAGTGGAATTGGTGGCGGTAGCTTTTCCGCACAGACACAGAATCTTGAATTATTAACGGCTAAATTGTTTCAATGGATTAAACAAATTAGTAATGAGTTAAATAAATGTATTAGTAATAATATTATTGAAAATAATAAAAATAGAGTGGAGTTTAAATATCTTCCCATGACGTTTGTTAATAAAAAAGAAATGGTTGCAAATATGAAAGATTTATATTTACAAGGAAAAGGTTCTTTAACAGCATGGGCAAGTGCTTGTGGATTATCACCTGATGTTTTCTATGCTTTGTTAGATCAAGAATTAGAAGAAGATGTTGAGAACAAATATCCTGTTCATCAAACAAGTTATACATATTCATCTAAAAATGATTCTACAACTGCCGATAATAAAGGCGGTAGACCTACAACTGATAATCCAACTGAGAATACCGTTAAATCTCAAAATAATAACGGTAACGCTCTCCCCTCTCCCTCAGATTAATATATATTAGTTTAGAACATCCATGAATAATTTCGTGGATGTTTTTATATATGCAGTTATTTTAAGAAAGGTGGTGAAGAGTGAATGAAAACTTTCGAGATGTTTAGCGTATCTAAAAAAGGTGAAAATGGTCGGCGAAAATTTAAAGTTGTTTTATATAAAATACATCCTGATGAATGTGAAGATACAGTGAACGGTGTAGGTACTGAATATAATTTGAATGGTATTACATGGTTAAGAGAATATTGTGAACTGGCACTTCCGTCAATTAAAGGGATGTCAATTAGATGCGAATTTCTTGATGAAGATCGCACGGAAATTTGCGGTCATGGTTTCACCGAAATCAAAGATGATGTTCCGCTATTTGAAAACGCAACCGTAATCGGTCACTTTACAGATGGTTACATTGAAGAAATGTATGATGAAAATGGAGAACCGTTTTTGGCTTGTATCGGCGTTGGTGAAATAGATAGTAGTTGCTATAACAAATTTTGCGACAAAATTGATGAACTCGCGGAAGAAAATATTTATCCACAGGGCAGCGTGGAGATTATGCGTGTTCCCGGAACAAAAGGTATTGAATACAAATATGGTTATAAAGATTACGGTAGAATCCCGACAAAATTTATCCACTCAGGCTATGCCCTATTAGCCATTAAGCCTTCAGATTCTACTGCAAAATTATTGGAATTAAATAATAAGGAGGACGACAAGAAGATGAATGAAAAGGAAGTTCAGGCTCTCATTGATAAAACTCTTTCTTCATATAAGCAGGTAGAACAGACTATCGCAGAGGCAAAGGCTGATTGTGAAGCAAAGGTTGGCGAGGCTAATGCTGCTGTTGAGGCTGCTATTGCCGAAAAAGAAGCGGTTGTGGCTGAGAAAAATGAGTTAAACGCAACTGTTGAACAGTTACAGGCAGCTCTTGAAAAGGTTCAGGCTGAATTTAAAGAGCTGAATGAAAAGTATGATACCCTTTGGGCAGCTCGTGAAGAATTAGATAAGGCTCTTGCAGAAGCAAAGGCTAAAGAGCTTATTGGCGAGATGAATGAAGCCATTTCTATTTTTACTGATGAAGAGCAAGAATACGCAAAGGAAAGTATTGAAAAGTTTAAAGCTGACCCGACAAGCGTAGAGATCAATTCAATTATTTCAGAAATTTATGTAGGCATTGGTAAAGCTAATAAGAGCGCAGCCGAAGCTGAGAAACAATCTGAAATTAATTCCGCTGCTGATGTTAAAGCAGAGGATATTTTTAGTGTTGTTGACACAACCGAAAATGGTAAATCTTCTGAGGAAGATTATGATATTTTCTCTAAATAATAAATGAAAGGAATGAATTAAATGATTAAATTTGAAACTTTAGGCGGCGAGATTGCTGCTAAGACTAATCCTGTTATCAAACTGGATGCTGATGTAGCTAATTATACTTTTAAGGAAATCGACGGTATTCTTTATCTTATTATGACCGAGCTTAATGGCGACGATGCTTATATTGATGATACCGTTCTAAAGGCGGGTACTTATCTTAACGGCGTTATCGTTAAGAGCCTTGATGGTTTAAAGCTCGTTGTTGATGGTAAACACATCACTGGTGGTGTTGACGGCAAGACTGTTGGTACTACTCTGATTGCTAATTCGGATGGCACTCTAAAGACCGGCACTGCTACAAGCGGTGTATATTTCAAGGTTACCGATGTTGGTTTAAGACTTACTGAGGCTGCTGTTAAAGTTATGGTTATGGTTGCCGATGCTGACACTACTGTTGAAGTTCCTGCTACTCTATCTGATCTGACTGATGTTGATACTACAGGTGCTACTGAGGGTCAGGTTCTGAAGCTCAACAGTGATGGCACATGGGTTCCTGCGACCGATGCAACTGAATAATTTAAAAAATTATAGAAAGGAATGAATAATTAATGTTTAATACTACATTCAAAATGGATAATGAACGTAAGGATTCTAAGGTCTTTACTGGCAACCTTCAAAAAGATTATAAGGTATGCGAAATTTTTAGTGCGCTAACCAGTGGTCGTGATGTTTCTAAGTACGGTCATGGTACTGATAAGACTATGGAATACGTTCAGGGTCTTGGTGAGCGTGCAAACAACGGTGATATCGTTGCTATTTCTGAAATGAATACTCTAAGACGTTTTGAGATTGAAAGCCCTGTTCTTGAAAAGATGAAGCTATTAGGCGTTTTCGGTCGTTTTGAACAGCTTGGTTTCGATGATAGCGTTCAGCGTGAAGTCTGGACTCATGTTGGTGAGTTCTCTCGTCCGCAAGCTAATCGCGGCGACGTTGTTTATCCAAAGCGTCATAAGGTAAGATATACTGTTCCTACCCAGACCGTTTCTGGTGGTTATTCTTTCGACTATCGCAGACTTGAACTTGGCGATATGAGCAAGGAAAATGAGGGTATGGAAATTGTTCAGACTGATATTCTGAACCGTGCTATTCAGTATGTCATGATTAACACTTACAATTCTATCGAGAACGCTGAAGGCGTTAAATTTGATTGCGTTGGCGATCATTTCACTAAGGCGGGTTACGATGCTCTTATTTCTAAGGTTCGTAGATTTGGTAAACCTACCCTCGTAGGCGACTATGCGCTTGTTTCTCAGGTTGCTGATTTCGCAGGTTATCAGGGTGTTACTCCTTCTGTCATGGGTATTTCTGAGAAGGCTATGAACGAAATTGCTTCAAAGGGTTATGTAACTGAGTATAAGGGCACTATCGTTACCGATATTCCTAACCCTTATAATACTTTTGAGTATGACGAGAAAGGCGAAACCTTCGCTACATTATATCCGCAGGGTCTTGGTTTCTGCACTCCCGCAGGTGGCGAAACTCCTGTTATGTCTTGGACTCGCGGCGGTCTGACCTCTTTCAGCGGCAACAATGTTAAGGATGGTTCTATTGAAACCAGATTTGACCTTGAAGTTGCTACCGACGTTGCAAAGGGTCATGAGTATGAGATCGGTGTTGTTTACGATAAGTCGCTTGGCGGTTTAGATGTATAATAAACATTTATCTTGATTTTTGATAATTATAGGGGCAGTTGAAATAACTGCCCCTTTTAGTTATACCGCAAAGGAGATAAATTAAATGGATAATAATAATTATTACTGCTATTCTTTGCGACAATATCATTTTTTATCAGCGTTTGGCGAAAGGTGCTATGTTTCAAAGATAAATTCAGTAAGCCGAAAACGATATTGGGTTTTCAAAAAGTCTGAACGCTTAGATTCATTAATTAAACTATATAAAAAGATTATTCATAATTATTAGTTGAAATCAAAGAAAATAATTGAAAGAAGGTAATTAATAATGGCAAAAGGAAATACTACAAAGTCAACGAAAGCAAAATCTACTAAGGCAAAATCTACTAAGACAAATGTTGATGATGATAATAATGTTTTAACTGTTGAGGAAACAGTTCCCGATATTGACGAAGCTCCTGTAAAGAATAGAGGCACAAGAAAACCTGCTAAACCGGAAATCGAGGATTACAGAAGTAGTTCATTTGACGAGAATAAGAGTGTTAGAATTGTTAATCTAAGTAATTGGAATTTAACATTTAGATTAAGCAATAACGGCGAATATGGCGATATTCTTATTCCACCAAAAGGTACGGCTTATATTAAGCGTAATGAAATTCAATCTCAGGTGCGAAACAATAATATTCTGTTTGTTGGAGTAGATGGCAGAGGTAGTCATGCGGAAATTTATATTGACGATACCGCTACAAGATGTTGGCTTGGTTTTGAAACTCCCGAAGAGCCACAAGTAATCTTTACAAAGCAAATTGTAAAAGATCTTTTTGATCTATCATATTCTGAGTTTGTGGAAACTTTGCCAAAGTATATCGTTACAAGGGCAGAAAAATTAGCTTTCAAAGAGGCTATTGATGAACTTGGAATCAATGATTATTCAAAGATTAAATTTGCAGCCCAACATTTAGGATTTAAAATGTTCTAATTATTTTAAAGTGAGGTGTTATGATGACTACAACGAAAGATGTTTTTGATAGTTTTGAAACTTCTTTTGCGGATAAAATCGTTGTTAATAATGCCGTTGAACTAATATGGTTGCGTAAAGCTGTAGCAAGATATTCTATTGAAATCGACAAAATTGATTATGATTTTGAAAATAACACTTTTGGCGAAACTCTGAATCCATACGTTATTGATACTTTAGCTGCCTTTATGAAAGAATTATATCAAGAGCGTGAGGTTTCGAGAATTAATAAAACTATTTCTATCACTGGTAAAGATATTAGCATAACTAATGGACAGGGTGGCAAAGCTGCTGCTGCAAATGAATTAGCATATGTTAGTTATAAGAGTGAGAAAATGGCGGCAAATCAAAAGCCCACAGCATATTCGTAAGGGGTGATTTGAATGTCGCAAGAATGGTACTTGATGAAATCTGACCACGATACAGTCAGTGGATTCGAAGGCGAGGATTTTGAATATTTTGCGCAAGACGCATTTGAAGAAGCGTTAGAATCACCTATTGGTACGAATGTTAAAATACTAAATTATGATTTATCAAAATGTACAAAGCATAGAGTGATTATCGAAGGTAATGTTCAAGACACTAAGTTAAATACTTTGATTCGAAGAATGTTAGCTCCGATTGGAACTTGTCATGCGGGAATGTATGTATTTTATGATAATAGATATTGGTTAATTACTGGTTTTGTAGACAATAATGGTGTGTATGAAAAAGCGATATTATCACTGTGTAATTATTGTTTAACATGGTTAAATGATAACAAAGAAATCATTCAACGTTGGGTTAATATCGTGTCAGCTTCACAGTATAACAATGGTGAAACTACAACTAATCATTATGTGATACGTTCTGACCAATTATTGGTTATTATGCCACCAGATGATGAAAGCGTATTATTATCAACTGGCAAGAGATTCATTATAGATGATAGATGCAAAGTTTATGAAAAGCATTTTAATGAAAATGTAAAAGTTGATACATCTAAGCCAGTTAATGTGTATAAGATCACACGAAATGATAGTGTTCTGTTTGATTATCAAGGTAGTGGTAATCATGAATTTATGTGTTCACAAGTTGAGCAAGATAAAGTTGATGGTTATTATGTCATTGATAATAAAGGATATTGGTTATGTGAACTTCCCAAAGAAGAAAACAAAGATACTGATGTATTTATTTCGCAAATTGAATATGATAAGCCGATTGTCACATTGGGCGGCGGTATCGAAACTAAATTTGATGCGAAATTCATCAACTACACAGGGGAAGATTCTGAAGCTGTTCCTGTATGGAATATTGATTGTGAATTTATGGATAAGCTGAATGTTAGATATGATAATAAGTCTATTTATATTTCTGCTAATGATAAAACACGCAAGATACTTAATAAAACATTTATACTGTCATTGAGTGCAGAAAATTATCAGACCACGAATTTAGTTATAACGATTAAACCATTTTAATTTAAGGAGTGATTATCGTGGTAGCGAAAAAATTTAGCGCGGGTGCAACATCGGCTGAATTTAAGCAAGGAATTTCAGAAGCATTGTTTACAAGTGAAGATATCAGAGAATTATTATTTGAAGATATCGGCGTTACTTTAGATAGTCCTTTAAGTGAGCAAAAGGATGCTTTTGATAGTCGTGTGTCGCAACATTTATATATTGATGATGTTATTGAAAAACGTGGGACATATATCTTCTTTGAGGTTGTTTTCCCTATGATACGCAATAACACAAAAAATTGTGAAATCATAATGTATATCATGTGTAATACTGAGATTATTAATACATATATGAATGATAAGTATTTTGGTAATCGAATTGATTCATTATTACAAATGATTGAAGATAAATTGATTAATGATACATCAAATGCTCAAAATTTTGGAATTGGCAATCTTAGTTTAGACAGCGTAAAGCCATTTGCAAATAAAAGAATGTACGGACGACAATTAAGGTTTATTGTTTCTGATTTTAGATGAAAATAGATCAAGGCACATTAAACTCCCCATACCCTATTCCGCTGTCAATGGGTACTATAAAAAAACCTACGTTGGAAAGCATAGCAAAACCGCCTATGTCGTTCCAACGTTTTTATTATTATGAGGCTTTAACGGTCGCAACACCAAAATCTATTTTTACGGAATCCGATAATGAAGAGGATATTAAATTATGGGAATCATTCTCAATACAAAAGCAAGTTAATATGAAAATTTTTGATTTAATCTATTCGAGTAAAGAATTTCAAAAAGAATATTTGGAGATGCTGAATTTTTTCTTTGTTGAGAATGTTGCTTATATTGAAAATATGGGATTTGTAACACTTAATCCTAACAAGGATTATAATACCGAAGATTTTGAGCGTAAGGATATTATTGGTGTAATTGATCGTGATAATTTCGATGATGTTTTAAATTATATACAGCAAGTTTGTTGTATCGCCCCGGAAGAACCGGAGAAAGTTATATATAAAAATAAGACAGCAGAGAAATTAGACAAGCTGTTTCAAAAAGCAGAAGCTGAAAATAAGAAAAACTCTAAAGCAGATAATAATTTAACTTTATCGAACATTGTTTCTAAGGTGGCGGCTAATCATAATTCAATTAATTATTTGAATATTTATCGACTAACTGTGCCACAAGTATTAGACAATTTTAGATCGCTACAAAATATTGAAATTTATAGGATTGAACGCACCCGTGTATCAGTATGGGGCGATGAAAAGAAAACATTTGATTCTGCTTTATGGTATAAAAATGATTATGATAAAAATGCTAAATAAGCATTAAAAATATATTACAAGGAGGAATATACTAATGGAAATTAACAAGGCTAATCGACAGGTTGCTGATGTTTTAATTTGTGAGTTAAAAACCAAGAAGCCTTTCTTAAATTTCGTTACTGCTAATACTACTACTACTGGTATTTCTGCTGATAGCGTATATGCAAGAGCTAAAGGTGCAAATAAAGTTTCTTTCCCTAATTCGCCAGATGGTACTTTAGCTATTGAGGCACAGGTTTATCCTTTTAAGCTGTATGCCCTATTTAGTGATGGTACTATTTCTGCTGATGGTGTTTATGCAGAAGCCGTTACTATTACTGCTACTGTGGCAGGTTCACTTTCAATTCCTACTCCGGCTGATGGCACTATTCAGGCGGGTACTGTATTTGCTTATCCCGCTGAGAGATTTGGCGATGATAATGCTGTAATTAGCGGCACATTTGCAAATGGTACATTTACTGCTGATGCAATTCAGCAAGGTGAGTCTTATGAGGTAGGTTATGTAATTAACCGTACTAACATTAAGCGTGTATCATTTAACGCTAAGAAAACTCCAAAGGATTATTTCATCACTCTGTCAACTCTTGATAAGGATGAAGAAGGCGTTCTAACTCCGTTTAAGCAGGTATTCTATAAGGCTACTCCGCAGCGCAACTTCAACCTTGCTCTAAGTTCTGATGGCGATCCTGCGACATTAACTGTTACTTTCGATCTGCTTGAAGATAGACATGGTGATTTCGTTGATATGATCGAGATTACTGATAACGAGATCATGGAAGTAAGCACTTCTGCAATTAAGCTCGAAATTGGTGGCACAAGTTCAAACATTGACATCAATGGTGCTGTTGGTGCTGTAACCGTTACTGTTAAGGATAGTTCTGACGCAGCTTATAGCAAGATTCATGGTTTAGTATCTGGTGATAATGATACTGTTATCATTTATGCTGATGCGGATGCGGTAGCAGGTTCTTATACTGTTACTCTAACTGACAGTAAGGCAGGTACACCTCAGAGTGTTAATATTGCCGTTACTGTTCCTACTGCCGGTTAATCTAATTGAAAAATAATGGGCTGCCAATAAAGGCAGCCCTATTTTTAAGGAGTTCATACTATGGTTAAGATTTGTAAGGTTATCCAAAATAATCAATATGTGACCGTAGTACGGTTCAATGGTATGGAAATCCAGTTTCCTTCAATTAAAAGAGAAACCGACACGGTTAAGGTATTGGCTAAAGATGGAAAATATACAATAGTTGCGGACGATTATGTTGAAAAAGAGTTAAAAGAAGAAAAAGTCGAAAAAAAATCACAGACAAAGCCCGCTACGAAAAAGAGAAATAAGAAAACAACGAATAAAAACGCAGAGAAGTAAAATGCAAGATTAAGTTGTTATATAGTTTTTATAATAAGGGGAATATACCACTTAATCTTGGTATGTTTCCCTTTTCTTTTTGCGTTTTATGAGAGATGAATTATAGGAGAGCAAATATGAAATTAATTCAATTTAAAAGTTTAGATGAATGTATTGAGTGTTATGGTCGAGGGAATCTTGTTGCGATTGATTCTGTGCAACAGATTATTTTTTATACATCCAAAGGAGTGCAGCCAAAATATATTACTGAGAACGAAAAGAAACCCGGAAAGATTAGCTGTTGGTTTTTAAAATCAGAAACGTCATATTTCTATAAATTGTGGCTTGAATATCAACAAAGAGGTAGATACGATGGCGAATAATGAGGGCAAGATATTCGAAGAGCAATTTAGGCGTTCTGCACCAGATTATGTTATTTTGCACCGATTACGAGATTCATCACAAAGTTTTAGTGGTGGTGAATTAAGTAAATTTTCAGTAAAGAATCCTTTTGATTATATTTTGTGGGATTCAAAAGCTCATGTTCTTTATGCTCTTGAATTAAAATCAACAAAGTCAGATCGGATTCAATTTGAAAGAAAAGGTGATCGTAAACGGAATGGTATTCATTGGCATCAAATTGACGCTTTGAATAAATGGAATGAATTTGATGGTGTTGTTGGAGGTATCATCATAGAATTTCGCAAGATAGAAAAGGTGATTTTCATTCATATAGATGATTTCAATAAATTATCAGATACTATTGATTCTGTTGGATTTCGAATTAGAGATTTGGAAGAATATAATATTCCGTATACAGTCATTGATCGGCGACTTGCAAAGACCAAATACAAGTACGATATTGATAAGTTCCTTGCAAATAGCTCTGTTTAGCCAAGATTTAAGCTGTGTTGCGTTTTTACGCTAAAGATATAAACTTATACTATTTTAATAAAAGTTCGTTAGAACGTAAAATTAGGCAAATTAGAGCTATTAAGTAAATAAAAGGATAGTTTTAATGACATAGATGAAAGGAAAGTTGAAATATAAAATGTTAAATATAGCAAATAAATTTGATGTTGCCAATTATTTAAATTTGGTAGATGTATTATGCGAGGGGTTTTTCTTTTTGGGTAACTACTCCCCCGCTCGTGGAAGAATCAATGCTATTCGTCATTTTTATAATATCTGTGTGTTAGATGATATTGATGACTTAGAGCATGATATTCAAGATGATATTGAGATTGATAAGCTATTATTGAATGAAGATTTTATGAAAGAGTTTGGTGCAGAAATTAGCGATACAAATAAGAGTAATGATTTAACTTTTGGTATGGCATATCATGATGCGCTTGAAATGGTTAATACAAAGAAAAGTTCATTGGGGCAAATTACTGATGCGATTCTATCTATAGTGTCTGATTTCACGGATAAGATTACAGATACTCTTAGTGAGGAATCGCTTCAAAAAATGGAAAAGATTGCGGAAGATATTAAAAATGGGAAAATTAGTGAGGATGCGATTACGGAAGCTGTAGGTAAAAAACACTTTTCATAAAGGAAGTGGTTCGCATTGGCTAATAACAATAAGTTGATCGGCGCAAATAATATGGCGCAATTAAATCGACTTTTGCGAGATCACGCTATAAAAGCTATGCGTGTTATTTCAAAAAAATCAGAAGAAATTCTTTATGAGGAAACAGCAGGATTTTATGCAGATACCGAACCGGATGTATACATTAGAACAGGTCATTTAGGAGATACGCCGCGTATTACGCCTATTGAAATTGGTTCAACGGATTCAGATGTTACTGTTGGATTTAAGGCTTTATTAGATACAAATTATACATATGATACGGGTAGCGAACCAACTATGGAAGATGTATTGCATTTGGCAAATCCATCGTTTGATAGTTCTTATGTATTTTCGGTGAATGACGGAAATTTGCGCCCTGTTGTTGGTAATGAGGATTTCTGGGTTAGGGCTAACAAAAGAATACAAGAGATGGCAGAAAGTGAGATGGCGAAGTTCTTCAAGTAAGAGGTGATGTCATGAAAAAAGGAAGAACTACCGTTTATAACAGAATCACATCTCCCGCCAAATTAAAGCAAGTTAATGAAGAAAACCTATTATTAGAGGATGATTATTTATCATATCTTTCTTCTATTGATAAAGCGGAAAGCACCATTAAACAATATAAAGCGAATTTACACGTTTTCTGGTGTTGGAATTTAGAATTTAATAATAATAAATTTTTTGTGGATTTGACTAAGCGTGAGGTATCACGTTTTCAAAATCACGCATTGAAAGAGTGGCGGTGGTCGCCGAAAAGAATCCGCACCGTGAAGGCTACTCTTTCATCATTAAGTAATTATATCGAAGAAATGCTTGATGATGATTATAAAAATTATAAGCCTATAATTAACAAAATACAATCACCTGCCGATGAACCTGTGCGTGAGAAAACTATTATGAACATGGAAGATGTTCAGTGGCTTTTGGACAAGTTGGTTGAGCGAGAGGATTATATGCGAGCTTGTATGTTGGCTTTAGCGATTTTTAGCGGCAAGCGGAAAGCTGAATTGCCACAGTTCAAAGTAAGTTATTTTGATGACAAGAATTTGATTTGCGGTGGCGCATTATATAAAACTCCTGAGAAAATTCGATCAAAAGGCAGAGGCTCAAAAGGAAAGATGATTGATGTGTACATTCTCGCAAAACCATTTAAACCATATTTAGATTTATGGATGGAGCAACGTAAGATTTTGGAAATCGAAAGCGAGTGGCTATTCCCTGATTATGAACATGGTGAATGGTATGATAGTATTCCGATTCCATTAACTACTATGGAATCATGGGCTGAGATTTTTAACAACATATTAGAAGAACGTGGAAAATGTTTCTATTTCCATGCTGCGCGACATTTCTTCACAACATATTTATTAGAACAGAATTTGCCTGAAAATATAGTCCAAAACATTCAACAATGGTCAAGTAGTGATATGGTGCGTATTTATGATGATCGTAGCACAGAATCGCAATTAGAACAGTATTTTACTTCTGATGGTATTGTTGTCGAACGTAAAGGATTAAATGATCTATGATCGTCCAATAGGGCGATTTTTTAATTGCCAAGAAAGGAGGTAATGTATGGCAGATTTTGTAGCTAACATACAAGCCAGATTAGATACGAAAAATATACCGTCTGATATTAAAAATATTGAAACTAAAAATACAGTTCAATTATCACAATTTACGGTAAATCAAGCTAATCTGACAAGGGCTATTCAAAATGCGTTGAATAGCACTACTTTTACTATTAGAAATATTAACATTCCGAATATAGCCCCACAATTTCAAAATGTAGGGCAAAATATTGGAAATTCTATTTCTACTGGATTACAGCGTTCGCTTAGTGTTGGCGTTGATAGCATAAATGATATGACTGCTCTTCTTCAAAATATGGGAGTTAGCGGGCGCAACATTGATGCTGTTACCGATAGATTGAACAACATGAATATCGCTGTAACAAGAATCAATACCCAAATGCGTGGCACGAACATTGATATGCGTGTTACTGGTATTGATGAATTAGGCAGAGTGGTTACAACTGTTCAGCGTTTAAACACTGCCGCTGAAGAAGGCAAAGAGCCTATTACCCATTTGGGTACAACTATTCAGCAATCATTTGATACAGGTGCAGCCGCCGCCAAGAAATTTGCCACAGATTTAGAACACGCGCAAACTGCAATAAATAATAATTCTTTTAATGCTTCTATTTCGGGATTACAAGCAAGTTATGAAAAAGTCGCTAATACAGGTCATGCCAGTTTATCCTCAATTCGTGAGGATATTCAAACTTTGATTACTTTACAAAATCAAATGGGTACTGCGACTAATGATAATGAACTTGTTGCTCGTTATAATCAATTTAATGAGGTTTTAGCTCGTGTACAAAATAATCTGAAAATTGCGAATAGTTATAAACAGCAATTCGCAAGTGCAACTGAAGTTAATGCCATGATTAACAAAATGGAGGCATGGCTTTCAAATAATACAAAAGCTGCAAAAACTTATGGTGCGCAAGTTTCTGGGTATATTCAGCAATTAAGAAACATGAATAATACCGGCAATCGTTCGCGCAGTACGCTCAATAGTATTGCGGATGGTTTCAGAAATGTTGATATGCAAGCAGGAGCAGCAGGGCTTAAAACCCAGACATTTATGGATAAGCTGCGCACATCGTTTGGTACTGTATCGAGATATATTAGTGCGTCTACGGTGTTATATGCAGTTTTTCGCTCCATAAGAAATGGCATTTCGAATGTAGTGGAATTAGATACAGCTTTAGTTGATCTAAAGAAAACTACGGATGCTACAGAAAGTCAGTTAGAGAGTTTTTATTATTCTTCTAATGATATAGCAAAACAATTAGGCGTAACGACTAAGGAAGTCATAAGCGCCGCCGCCGAATGGTCGCGTTTAGGATTAACAAGAATAGTCCCCCTATATGGTGACATATAGGTAAACTTCCTGCTCAAATCGGTGAAACTCCTGAGAAGGACAATACCGAGGGTAAGATTAAAATACTATCAGAAAATTATAAGTAAAGGTGGTGAATAAATGAAAAGAAAAGATTATACAAACCAAAGATTTGGAAGATTAACAGTAGTTGAAATGTTGTATGGTTATAGAAACAAACAAACATACGCAAGATGTATATGTGATTGTGGTCAAGAAACGATTGCTTATATAGGCAATATAGTAAAAGGTGCAACGGCATCTTGTGGGTGTTGGGAAGAACAATCAAGGTATAATAGAAAAAATCACGAAAAAGACATTTGCGGAAAAAGATTTGGTCATTTATTGGTTATAAAGAAAACAGATAAAAGATATTTAAATAAAAGTGTTGGGTGGCTATGCAAATGTGATTGTGGGAATGAAATTATTGTTCGTTCTGGAAGTTTATTAAGAGGAAAAACACGTTCTTGTGGTTGTAATAGAAGAAGTAAATATGAAGAATTTGTTGAAGCATATTTAAAATTGGCTAATATTGATTATGATTGCGAACATAGATTTCCAGATTGCAAAAATCATTTTATGCTTCCTTTTGACTTTTATTTACCAAATCACAATGGCAAGAATTATTGTATAGAGGTGCAAGGGCAACATCACTACGAGCCAATTAAAGGATGGCGTGGAGAAGAAGGGTTTAGAGATATACAGCGTAATGATTCAATTAAAAGAGATTATTGCAAAAATAATAATATTATTTTAATTGAATTGCCATATACTCTCAAAGAATCCGAAGTTATACATAAATTAGATAGTATTTTAAATCCCGTAACGATCACAGCAGCATAAGTAATTATGTTGCGTATGCAGGACATCTTAAAAAGATGAAGGTATGATCTGCTCTGCAAATATAATCAATTAAATATGAAATTGCAGAGGTAGGCAGAAATGACCTACCCCTTTTCTTTATGAAAAGAGCAACAAAAGGATTCGATCAAAGATGCGGAAACTATGGCTAAAACGTCGTCAATATTCTCGTCTATTTCTCCGGGCTTAGATATTGAACAGGCGACAGACGGGCTTGTTTCGGCTATGAAGGCAAATCTAAATGCCTTGTTGTATAGAAATATGCAACTTGTTTACATTTAACGGCAGGTAAAACCTAAAGCCTTGCACCACAATAATCGGAAAACCAGATTATGACGGTACGAAAGTAGAAAAAACGCAAGGATGGCATAAGGTCAAAAGCCTAAGTGTTTATACAATGGTAGTTCATGCCGCCAAGCACCCTAACGTTATACATAGATCATATGTTATTAGTCGAGGGTGAAGGTTCAACGACTATTCCGATAATGGTCGTAGGCTTTGTTAATAAGGGTGGAAATCCCGAATATCTACGACAATAGAAGTACGGCGCAATCGCAAATGGCGTGGGTGAAATTCCCTTAAATGGAAAAGGTGTACTCTCATTTTTTGAGATGAAGAAATAGTCTATTCTCATGTGAAAGCATGAGTGAATTATTGTGATTATTATAATTCAGCCATATCTTGCGAATATGGTAAATAATAAGATTTGATATTGAAGCAAATGATGCTTTGGATGGTATCGCCAGTAAGATAAATTCGATTGGCAACAGCCAAGCCGTCAGTAACGAAGATATTGTAGAATTTTTAACAAGATCATCGTCCGCTATGAAAGAAGCGAACAATAGTCTTGAAGAAACAATAGCGCTTGGCACGGCGGCGACAGAGATCACAAGGGACGCCGCATCCGTCGGACAAGCCCTGAAAACAGAACTTTGTTTTTGTGTATAGAAATATGCACATAGCACATATTTAATGGCAGGTAAAACCTAAAGCCTTACACCACAATAATCGAGAAATCAGATTATGAAGGCACGAAAGTAGAAACAACGTAAGGATAGCGCAAGGTCAAAAGCCTAAACGCTGTTATAATGGTAGTTCTGCCGCGAAGCACCCTAACGTCAAACATAGATCATATGTTATTAGTCGAGGGTGAACGTTCAACGACTATTCCGAATAGGGTTACAGACAAGAGAATAAGGGTGGAAATCCCGAATATCTGTAACAAAAGAAGTACGGCGCAAATTTAGGCGTGGGTGAAAACCCCTTAAATGGAAAAGGTATGACTGCTATCTTTTAGATGTGGTTAAGAAATAGTCTACTCTCATGCGAAAGTATGAGTATCAAGGAATTTCAATGCGTATTAGAGGTAAAATCATCGTTGCCTCCATATTCAGTAATGAATATGCGGTGTACGCTTAAACACTGATGATAACTATATCGGTTAAAAGACGGAAGCGTTTTAGACCGAGGGAAGGTTGCGCGTTTACATCGGAAAGGATGTAAATGAAACATAGAAAATATACATTTGAAAGTATTAGCCAAATTCTTAAAGAATATGGCTTTATTTTATTGGATTTTATCTCAACAACAGAATTAATATCAAAAGATAAAGAAGGATATATGTATAAACTCAATTTGGTCAATTTAAAAAATGGTAAAAAGCCCAATAAATATATGTTAAATCCTTTTGCTTTGGATAATTTTAAACTTTATTTACAAAATAATTATCCACATTATCATTTGTTAGATGATAAATATATTAATAGTAAAACTAAAATGAAATTTATTTGTGATTTACATATAGAAAAAGGCATACAAGAAAACTACGTTAGTAACATTGTGCATAATCATCATGCTTGTTTATATTGCGGTTGTAAAGAATTATGGGATAAGAAAAGAACAACGATAGAGCAAATGCAAAATGAATGTAGTAGAGTAGGAGTAGAATTTGTTGAAAGAACTTCAAAGAATAATGAATGTTGGGTTAATTATATTTGCCCAAATCATAGAGAAGTTGGCGTTCAATCTACTTCATGGACACATTTTAAAGAAATTCGTAATGGATGTCCTTTATGCAATAAAATAAGCAAAGGTGAAGATGAAATTTATTTATATTTATCAGAAAGAGAAATTGATTTTATAAAAGAATATCGGTTTGATGATTGTAAATATAAACGAAGATTACCTTTTGATTATTATTTGCCGCAATATAATATGGTTATTGAGTACAATGGCAAACAACATTATGAACCCGTAAAGATTTTTGGCGGTAAAGAAAATTACGAAAAAACAGTGTTAAGAGATAAAATAAAACAAGATTACTGTAAAGATAACAATATTAAAATGATAATAATTCCATATTGGGAGTATAAGAATATAAAAACCATTTTAGATAATGAAATTGGATGTAAAGCGCAAAACCCGTAACGACTGCGGGAGGTGTTTGGTAACAAACATCTTGAAGTTATCCCCCATTATTAATGGGTGAATATACAGTCTGGACTCACGCAATAACTTAATTATGAAACGTGAGAGTAAGGTTTAACGACCTTGCCGCCATTATTTAATGGTCAGTAGCCTATCGGTTGGTGAAAGTAACAGAATCGTATGATGAAGAAACCGAACAATTCACTGGTGATGTGGAAATTCTTTCGGGTAAAATCGCTGATTTAACGAAAACGGCTGATAATCCGGGCGGCGTTTCATTATTCACTGATGATTCAAAAGAAACGTTTAAATCAACAACGCAATTACTCAGAGATATTTCTGAGATTTATGATGAACTTACAGATAAGCAACAAGCCGAATTATTAGAGAAACTTGCCTCTAAAAGGCAGGGACAGATAGTTGCGGCAATCCTCAACAATTTTGATGCCGTAGAATCCTCACTTAAAACGATGGAAAATTCAGCGGGTAATGCCGAAGCTGAAATGTCGGTTATTATGGATTCTATGGAATATAAGATCAATAAATTAAAAGAAACAGGCACAGGTGTATTTCAAAATTTATTTAAAACTGAAGATATGGGAAATATCGTCGAGTTATTAACCGATGTATTGAATGTAGTGGATTTCTTAACTAATAAGGTTGGCTTATTAGGAACTGCTATGATTGCCGTTCCCATAGTTTCTTTTATTAAAAATTTTGGAGAATTAAAACTTTTAGGTATACAAGGTTCAACAAGCATAACTGCCGTTTCTGCTGCAATTAAAGGTTTGACCATAGATGAAGCGGCGGCGGCATTAGCTACTACTAATTTATCTGAGGCTGAAATAGCCGCTGTTCTTGTAAAGAACGGATTTACAAGTGCTACGGCATTAGAAACAGCTGCAAATATAGTTGATGCAAGAACGAAAGAAGCAGCGGCGGCATCAACTATGGGTTTAGCGGGTGCTGAAACTACTGCTACTGCTACTACTTCTGGTTTGGCGGGTGCAACAGGAGGACTAACAGCTGCATTTAATGGTTTGAAAGCAGCGATTGTAAGTAACCCCATTGGATTCATAGCTACTGTTGCTGTTGCAGCATTTGTGACTATTAATACTATAATCAATAGTATTGAAAGTGCTTCTGAAAAACTTGAAAATAGTTCTGAAAAAGTTGCTGATGCAAAAAGTGAATTAGATGGATTAAATTCAGAATTATCTACGACTCAAAAAAGAATTATAGAATTAAATCAATTAGATTCACTTACACTTGTGCAAAAAAATGAACTGCGCGATTTAAAGAAAACTAATGCAGAGCTAAAACAAAAAATAGCTTTGCAAAAGCAATTACTATTAACTGAGCAAAAGGCGAATGAAGATAATTTTGTAAAAGCAGTAAATTCAAAAACTAATTCTTCTGAAAATTCAGAAAATTTCAAATGGTATTATCCTTTATTGCAAAATATACCACTGGTTAGTTTGTTTAATGAAGATGTTCGAAAATGGAAATATTCAGATCATACAAATAATCAACAGAGATTTGATAATTATGTAGAAAATTATTCTAAAGCAGATGATGATAAACTCACAAAAGATGTTTTTGGCAATACTATTGAAAGTAAAAAAGCCATGAGCGAATTTATGGGTAAATATATTCAAGAATTATCTGACTATGTAGAACAATTAGGCGATTATGATTATAAGTCATTATCTGATGAAGCGAAAAAATCAGTAGACCTTTATTATGATAATTTAAATAAATTTAGTGTAATAATGGGCGAATACTCTGATGCTTGGAATGGTGTTTATAATCAACAGAGATTTGATTCGGCTCGCGAAAAAATAGAAGAAGTATCTAAAGATGGCTTAACAGGCGATGAACTTTCCGATTTATATAATAATAATTCCGATGTAAAAGCTATGATAGACAACATGAAGGAAGTCGGTTTAATTAGCGGAAATGTTGAGGATAATTTTGCGGGAATTGCTTTAAATATTTCAAAAGCTGATAAAAATATTGATTCTTTTTCTAATAATGAAAAGATTAGTTTTTCTGATTTAATGAAAAATGAATCTTTTACAGATCAGGTAGATGATTATAAAGATAAACTCACTGAACTTGACGAAGCATTAGAAAAACTGCGTGACGGTACTTTAAGCGAAGAAGATAAAACTGATTTATTTATGGATTTCCCTGAATTGGCAGGGCAAGCTGATAATCTTGATGAAGCAATTACTAATTTAATAAGCGATACTGAAAATAATGCTATTGATTATTTCGACAAAAAGGTAGGAAATATGGATACGGAAGAATCCGTAAATGCCTTAAATAATCTCAAAAATAGCATTTTGGGTCTATCAAACGCCACGGGACATAGTTCTGAGGTTGAAGAATATCGCGATATTTTAAATCATTTAGAAACTAAGGAATCTTGTGATAATATTGATGAACTTACCGAAAAAATGAAATCATATGCTGACGAGTATAATAGACTTGTTGGTTATGGTAAAAAAGGTAATGTTGATTATAATAAAAGACCTGTTGTTTCAAAAGATGATGTAAAGGAGAAATATCCTGATTTTGATGGTGATTATGCTACTACATACGATCAAGGTTATGAAATTACGGATTCGAGCGGCAAGAATTATGCGGTTGTCGTAACACCCATTTTAGAAAATGGTAAAATTTTATCTCAGGAAGAATTAGATAAATATATTGATGATGTTTTAGAAGGTTCGGACGATGTATTAGAGGCAGATACTAAAAATCTAATAATTCATGCGGAGGCTGAAGGTGAAGGAGATTATTGGATTAAAAACGATGATGGCAGTCTTGAATTTGATTTTGAAAGTTTTAACGAGCAGTTAATTCCTGCAAAAGAGGGACATTTAGAAGCCTATCTTGATATTAATACCAATATGGACGATCTTATTCCTTATGCGGATAAATTAGGAATCTCTGTTGAACAGTTGAAATCAATAGGTGATATTCCCGCCGATCTATTTGCATCTGCTGATGAAGTAACCGATAAAATATCAAAACTCACATCGGAAATAGATGGTTTATCTGACACATATTCTGATATGATATCTATTATAGAAGATTATAATGATAATGGTTATCTTACTCTTGATAATTTACAATCTATAATGGATATGGAACCGGAATATATTAATTTACTTATTGATGAAAATGGGCAAATTAATCTTAATAGTCAAGCATATAAGGACTATGTAGCATCTAAAGCAAAATCATTATTGGTTAATGAACTGCAAGATTTATATAATTCTATTCTTGGTATGCAAGTGGAAGAGGCACAGGCTTATGCGAACGCACAAGCATATGATGAAGAAACAGAAAGTGTGCAAAGTCTGCTTAATGCTACCACTAAATTATATTATGCCAAAGCTATGGCGAAAGATTCCGCTAATAATACTACTGCTTATACGGATGCTTTATCTCAGTCATTTAATACGGCGGCGAATTATGCTGCTATGGTAGATAGTTATATTAGTAGTTTATCTACGCCTTTAAATGAATTTGATGTTGCCACAGAAGAAGCTACCGATTCTACTGACGAAATGACCTCGGCATTAGAAGCGGAAAAAGATGCTCTCGAATCCCAAAAAGATGCTTTGGAGGATAGTAAAGATTCTTTAGAGGATTATAAAGATTCAATAACTGATGCACAATCTGATATTCAAAGTTTAATTGATCTTGTAACCGATTATATTAAGCAAACTAAAGAGGATGAAAAATCTGCTATACAAGACAGCATTGATGCTTTAGAAGATAAGAAAACTTCGTTGGATGAACAGAAAGATGCTTATTCTGAACTGATTGATAAACGCAAGGAAGAAATTGAGGCTTTATATGAAGAAAAGAAAGCCCAAGATGAATTATCAGAAAAGCAAAAATCTGTCGCCAAAGATGCACTTGCATTAGCTGTTGCACAACTTGATGATAGTTCAGCCGGAAGAAAAGCGCAAAAGCAAGCACAAGATAATTTAAATACCAGTAATAAAGACCTAAAAGATTATCTTGATGAACAAGAAAAAGATAAACGTATTGAGGCTCTCGAAAACGATGAAACTGAATACGAAGAAATGATTGAGAAACGTAAAGCTGCTATTGATGAACAAGTTGAATATTACGAATCTAAGATTGATGAAATAGACGCTTATCTTGATAATTCTCGTCAAATGTATGAAGATGCTTGCGCTATGATTGATAATGATACGGGCGAATTATATAGTAAATTATGGAATGAATATGTATATCCATATACTACACAAACTCGCGCGGAATTCGATCATTTGTGGAGTAGCGCACAAGAAGCAATTCAAAAATACATTGGGGACAATGGAACATTAATTGGTACTATGGAATGGCTGCAAACTGAGATTTATACTACAGAATCGCAGATCGCAGAACTTGATAGCCAAATTGGAATTTTGGATGATTCGATAGATGATATTGATGAATCTATTAATAGCGTCAGTAGTTCAGTAGATACACAAAAAGATAAAGTAGGCGAACTTGGTAAGTCGTGGTCAAGTGCTACTTCCGATGTATCTAAATATATTGATGAATTAAATAAGATACCAGATAGTGTTCCTGCTGTTAACAATACATCAAATCAAAATGATATTGAGATACCTTCGGATGCAAAATGGTATTTTGATTATTATAAAAACGGGAAATTACATCGAGCTTGGTCTAAATCGAGAGATTATAATGTTGCCGTACAAGATATTATGAGGGAAATCCAAAAAGAAACTGGACAATACCGATCAGATGTATATGGTGGCATAAAGAAACGATATGCAGTAGGAACGTATAGCTCTATTGGCGGCGTTGCTGTAACGCAAGAGAATAATCGACTCGAAGAAATTTTCGGTAAATTACAAAATGGTCAATACACTATGATGTCTGAGGGTTCTCATGTATTAACACCACAGGCGACTACTAATTTACATAAATTCGCAGATAATCCCCCTGAATTTGTCGCACAGGCATTAAGTTATAGCGGATATTTGGGTAGAATTGAAAATGCGGCAAGAAACGTTGTAAGAAACATTGATAATCGTTCAATGGGCAATACTGAGATTTCTGCGCCGATTCAAATAAGTATTCAAGGTGATGCTACTCAATCAACCGTTAATGCTTTAAGAGCGGAATCAAAGAATATTGAGGAATCTATCATTAAAAAATTAGTAAGGATTAGAGAAGGAAAAAGAGGAATTATGATTAAATAATATACCCGCCCATTTAGGGCGGGTATTAATATTTTGGAGGTGATATTTTGTTTAGAGATTGTTATTTTGACTATAATGGAATATCGTCAGAAAAATATAATCTAAAAATGTATTATATAGAAAATGATAATATGAAATTTAATAGCGGGGGCGAATTTGAATTAAAAACAGATAGTATTCCTTATTCGTATGAGAAACTTTATTATGGAAAAGATTATTCAGCAGCACCATTAGAGTTTGATATTGAAATAATTAATCCTGACGAGAATATAACAAGACAAAAGATGGCAGAAATAAAAAATTGGTTGTTTGACCAAGATGGTTGGAAAATTTTTAAAGTATTAGATGACACACAAGATGTATCATTAAAATGTATTTTGACTCCGATTGAAGATATTACAAATTCTCGAGGATATATAGGTCTGAGATGTCATGTGAATAATGTGAGTCCTTTTTGGTATTCAAATAGTCGAAAAATTATTTTAACTAAAGAAAGTGGAAAATCTTGTTTTGGAACACTCATTAATATGAGTGGAATAATTATTGATAGTTTTAATGTAAATATTCCTAAAAATGATTATGCTAATTTTATAATTAAACCTAAAATGACAGTTGAGTTAGATAAAACTGTAAGCAATCAATATCATAATAACAACACCACTTTTAGATTATGGTGTGCAGATAATGTATCTATTCATTCAGAATTAAGTTTTAATTATCCATATTTGTTGGCAAATCAAAAAGATGTTTTATCAATTAACACAAAATATATCACTATTAAATCTAATGATTTTCCATTACAAGATATAACTCCTTCGATTTCGGGAAACAATTATTCATTTTTGAAATTGAAATATGGAAATAATAGCTTCCAATTATATGGCTATGAAAATTGTACAAAGATCACATTTGAATATACTCCTGTTTATAGAATGGGGGCGTTTTAAATGTATAATATATCAGAAATTCCCACCATGTATGTTTATAATTCTAATAGAGCAATTAATTATGGTGCAATTAGTCAGTGTTCAGACTTTACAGAAGATATAAGATTTGGAACTGCTTCTGAAATTAGTTTTAAAATTCCAAAGAAAATATATGATCCAGATTCTTGTGAATGGATTGATAATGTTACATATGATAGATTAGAAAAAGATAATTTAATATTTATTGCTGATGATACTGATTATTTCACTTTTCCAAAAAGAACGATATTAGCTGATTCTGCATATAAAATTAATAATACGGATAATTCTGCCGGTTATGAGGGTGGAATGGATTTAGAATATCTTATAAATTCTGATTTGTCACATTTTAAAGTCCAGAAAGAAACAATGCTTTATAATATTTGTTCATATAGCGGGTATGATTTTGAAAGATTATCCGAGATAAATTTAACTAATGGTGAATATAAAACATTTTCTAATTGGAGAAATCATTTTAATTTTTTGGCGTGTACTGATTTCATACCGATCAATCCATATGATGTTATTGCGGTGAGAAGTAGAAAATGGTATGGCGATTATATACCTGAAAGTGGAAATCTTACACCAGAAATTACCTTTCGATATATCACTGTATATTTTTATGAAGAGGCAGATGCAGCTACTTTTGTTGATAGATGTACTATGGGATGGAATGTTACTAATCCAAAAGGCAGAATTAGTATAAATCAATTAATAAAAGATGGCTCACAAATTTTAAAAGAAAAAATGTCAAATGGTGGTTATATTCGTGTATCTGTAGAAAATGGTACGGATAAAAACAATATAGGAAATACTAATTATCCGGCATATTATTATGAGGATGATTCACATGAATATATGGGTTGGACAAAAGTACCAGATGGATGGATTAAGGTATATAGCGGAGAAAAAAGGTGTATTGAAGTTGATAATGGAGTAGTTGATGGAACATATGATCTAAAAATGAGATGGTTTGTAATTAAGGACGTAGATGTTGATGACGATGGCGTTGTTCCAATTAAAACGATATCAGCTCAATCATACGAGATTACATTAAGTAATAGGAGTGTTTCATTACAAGAGGGTACTTTACCGTTTTTTATTCCCGATGTAATAGTAAATACTGTTAATAGTGATAATTGGATTTTTGATAAACATTACGAAAAAAATAGCAGCAACGTTAGGAGCTTGGTTACAAAAAAAGGCGCACAATATATGCAAAGGGGATTGTTAAATCAAATATTAGATATTGTACCGGATTGGTCTGTCGGACATATTTCAAAAGAATTAATGACAAGGTATAGACAGATCGATGAAGTAGATAATATTGATATATATACATTTTTAACTGATAATGTCCAAAAAGCTTATGGGTGTTTCTTTGTATTTGATAATGATAACAAAAAAATATCTGCATACACACAAGAAGATATTATTCAAAATTCATCTGTATTTTTAGATTGGAATAATGCAATTAAATACTTAAAAGTGAATAGTTCATCTGTTAATAGGGTAACATCGTTAAGAGTTCATACGGAAAATGATTTGTATGGTCTTGGACTTGTTAATCCATTTGGTGGCAACACAATTTATAATTTTTCTGAAGTGCTTGACCAAATGGATTTTGTTGCAGATAACACCGATAATGACCCGTGGCAACGCAATCAAATTTTATCATCTAATAATACTTTTGTAAGATATAGAACATTAAAAGAAGCTGTAATTCAAATGATGAATTTTGCGGCTAATCCTCGGCTGACATATACTTATGGTGGATTTATAAATCCTTTTCAAAATGGTATTCCAATGCAAAGTATAGACGATTATTATAATTGTGCAAAAAATTTTATTGATGCAAACAATCAATTAGTTAAGGCAAGATCGAGAAAGAGAGAATCATTAACACAATTTAAAATAGTTGTCGATAAGATAAATACTTTATTAGCGGATTATCATCCAAATAATTACGAAAATTATTTGTTGTCAGAAATTCCTAATAATAGCCCATTACCTACAACACAATCATCATATTCTAATTATGTTAATAAAAGCCTGTATCAAGAGTATCGAACTGCGTGTAAAAATTATTGGGATAATGATTCAGAATTAGGTGTAATTGGAATTGATGTCGGTGGTGTGTCTGAAAGATGTTCTTTATATACACAATATTTATTATATTATTCTGCATTACGTCAGGTATCGCAAAGGCTAAATTTGAATTATAAGAGGCAAGTTGAGTTAATTAATAAATATCCAGATGGTGATATTGCCTCACCAAGGTCGGCTTCTGATTACGCAAATGTTGATATTGTTAGTATATTAACTCCTAAAGAGATATTGGCATTACAACCCTTTATTATTGAAGGAGATTGGGTAAATGAAAATTTAGTATTTTCAGAAGATTATAGTGGCGAAGATATCATTGATGTATTAGATCAGGCAAAATCACAGGCAAATTATGACTTAAACAATTTGTATTCAAAATATAATTATGATTTTGAATTGGATATGGCGAATTTCATTAAATTAACAGAAATGGATGAACAATCTAAAAGACTTAGAATTGGACAGACATTACATATTAATGTTGATACTCAAAAATGGATTTCACCTATATTATTAGAAATTCATATTAATTATACTGACCCAAGCGACTTCTCAATGAAATTCACTACTGATTATAACAGGAAAATTACATCATTTCGATATGCGGATTTATATGACTCAATTACCAAAATAAGTGTTTCAAATAATCAATTTACTTTTGATGAATAAGAAAGGAGGTTTTTATGTCAGAATATTTTTCATATGATGAAATATATAATATTTATGCTTGGAGAGATAATCATCTAAAACTTGTTTCTGTACAAGGCGAGGGAACAAATGCAACCGTAAATGAATTAACAGAAGATGATTTATTAAAAGCTCCACATTTTCAACTTCATGATGAAAGAGGCATTTTAGCTATACCCGATAATGGAAACCCAAGAGTTGAGCTTGCTGTTAAGAAGCAAAATGGAACTGAGGATTTATTGGATTGTGTAATTTCCGATGCTGATAACGGAATTATAATCTGTCCTATTCGCAAATCATTAACTGATGTTCCCGGATATGTTGAGGGAGAAATTAGATTAATTTCTGCTAATGCTGTTATTAAATTCACTGGAATTAATTTTTATATTTATGATGGTGTTTCTGATAATGCCGCTATGCAAAGTTCTCAATTTAGTGATTTGATTTTAGCTTTACAACAGGTTAGTGCAATTATTACTGGCGGGTCAAGCGGTACTATTTCTTTAGATACCGAAATAAAACATAACGGAACAAAGCCTGTAGCAAGTGGAGTTATATATGATTTTGTTGATGGAAATTATTTTAGATATAAGAGTATATCTAACGATGAAGCCGACACAGCAAATGATTCAAGAACTATATATATACATCATGTAAATGGATTTCGCGGCATAATATTTTTTGCCGGATATAATAATTATAATGGAACAACTACTGTAAAACAATTCCGCTTATGCAAAGATGGAAAATTCGAATATAGAACAGGCACGGTCAAGACACCTGTAGATAATCCTAATAAATATGATTGGGATAAAACATATAGCGAGAATTGGAATCCGATTGGTTCGACATTCAATATTCAAGATGCAGCTATTATCGCTGCTAAAATAGCTAATAATGCTGTTATTACTGAAAAAATACAAGATTCAGCAGTAACTACGAATAAAATTGCAAATTCGGCAGTAGTTGAAGGTAAAATTGCAGATGGTTCTGTAACTACGGCAAAAATCAATAATGCGGCAGTAACTGAAAATAAAATTGCTGATAGCGCTATTACAACTAATAAAATTGCTACAAAAGCGGTAACAAGCGCAAAAATTGATGATGGTGCAGTAACAACGGATAAAATTGAAGATTCTGCTGTTACAACTGATAAGATTCGTAATTCGTCTGTTTCAACTGCTAAATTAGCCAATGGTTCTGTAGAAACAAGTAAAATTGCAGATAGCGCTGTAACTACTAATAAGATCAATGATTCAGCCGTTTCTAACTCAAAGATAGCTGATAATGCAGTTTCAAGTGGTAAAATCGCTGATAATGCTGTCATTACAGATAAGATTGCGACAAGAGCTGTCACGCCTAATAAATTAGATCGAACATACAAAGAAAGTCTAAGCATTTCAGCAAACGAAATTGATGATGCGGTACAAGAGAACGTTATTTATCATACCATTGTAGGTGGCGAAGTAGCTTCAGTAAGATGTGTTTATAATGGTTCAGCATTACGCGCACAATACGCTGAAACTGTTAGTGGTAAATTAAAATACCGTACACAGGCTAAAGCCGCAGATGAATGGCAAGCATGGAGTGATTGGCATTTATATGCTTCAACTCAAAATATTGAAAATGGCGCGATAACAGCAGACAAAATTGGTACGAACGCTGTAACTTCTATAAAGATAAATAATGGCGCTGTATCAACTGATAAAATCGCTAATTATGCGGTAACGGCTGATAAACTTGCTAATAATTCAGTAACCGAAAGTAAGATACAAGATAGTGCTATTACTACTGGTAAAATAAATACGGGTGCTGTTACTACTGGTAAAATTGCAAATGGTGCGGTAACCGCTGAAAAATTAGCAGAAACCTATGTTCAAACAATTCGTACTATTGCAGGTATTGATTTAAAGGATAATATTACAGATTCAGAACTTGCTCATGCTTTGTCTTATACTTTGGTCAATAATGAGGGTCTTTTAAATCGTGCGCAAAACATTCATATAGGCAAAAATAATGTTCCTGTTACTGGCGGCAGTTTACAATCTTATTATGTTAATGATATTTATGTAAATTCGCTAACTGGTGATTTATGGATATGCAAGACGGCTGTTTTAAATTCAGTGTGGCAATATACATGGGATTATCGTGGTTCAGTATATAATTATCCATTATTTCTTACTTGTGAAATTGATAGCGATAATTGGGATAACAATGAATATGATCTAACATCTGAATTAAGAAGTGCCGCTAATGGAAGAAATATGGTTGATATTAATTTGGATGATACGACATATAATCAATTAGTTATAGATGGTTGCTATGGTTTATATGTTGAAACTGATACAAGCCAATCACAACCTACTTTTACATTACACGCTATGAATAATGCACCAACTGTAGATATAACTATTCAACTCATTTTGAGTCAAGTAGTTATATCACAATAAAAATGTCTTTTGATTTGGAGGTGAATGTATGAAAAATGTGAAATTATATGACAAATTCGGTAATGAAATTGAATATTTGACACGTTGGGATTTAAATGTTAATGTTCAAATTCATGATTTTGATTATGGAATTGCGCCGATTTGTCATTTTGCCACAAGATATGATAATACATCTATGACTGTTACCGCAAATTTAAAAGATAATATTGCTTCTGTTGAAATACCTAACATATTATTGACTGAAACAGAAACCATTGATATGTTTGTGTTTTTATATGATGAAGAAACAGATAGCGGACGAACATTATATACAATTCGTATTCCGGTTCGTGATAAGCCGAAACCTGATGATTATGAATATAGCGATAATTACGATATTGTTCAGATCAGCGTATTGAAAGCTGAGATTGAAGCCTTTCTTGCTGAAACTAAAGTTTTGGTAAATACCATGCTTGAAGAATTGAAAGATTCTTATGATATGCAAGTATTGGAAATCAAAAATGATATTCATGCGGATGTTGTGCGGCTCAATCAAGAGATCAGCGAAAATAACGCGCAATTAACAGAGGATATTACAACTGCTCGCGAAACTTTAGAAAATGATATCACTACTTCTCGTGAAACCCTTGAAAATGATATTACTACATCAAATAGCGAGCTGACTGAAAAAATTGATAATGCTGTTGATACGTTACTAAATGGTATACAAGATGGAACACCTAAAGGCGTATTCTCTGATGTATCTGATCTCGCTAATAAAGAAGAAGGAATTTATTTATTTATAAATAATGAGAGTCCAAATAATGGGTATATTTATTATTGGGATGGTGAAACATTATCAGATAGGTTATTATATTATGCCGGAATGGTTATCAATAATAATACTATAACTTACGAGATGTTGACAGATGAATTAAAGAAGCAATCCGTAGGAACTATAAAACCATATATTCTGCTTGCAAATAATTGGGAAAATGGTGTACAAGCTATTAATGTAGCACAATATACGCCGACAATACACACAAAGGCTGATATTGACATTGATGCAAACACTTTAATACAGCTTGCAAGAATCGGATGTATAGGTATATATGTGATGACTGATAATAATGGGCTTTTTGCCCACGCAATAGGAGAAACACCTAATATGGATGTTTCTATACAATTAACATTAAAAGAAATGGTTTGATATGAGTCGTGATCTTAATGGTCACGACTTTTATTATATTTCAAAGAACCGATAGAGGTGGTTTTGTATGAGATACTTGACTAAACGTGGGTTCGAAGAAGAAATGGAAAAAATCAAAAAGAGAAATAAGCAGATCGAGCTTAAACAAGCCTTGCAAACGGAAAAGGATAAATATAAGAAACCAAAGATGGAAACGAGCAAAAAATTGATGATCTATATGTTTGTTTTATTCAATATTGTTCTATTCTATGCTTTGATTGCCATGTGGCATTTCCAAAATTTATCTTATCTCGGTGTAATTATTTCAGATATTGCAGGACAAGCGGTAAATTATGGCATTTATTGCTTAAAGGCTTTTAATAGCAAAAAATCGTCTGAAGAAATGAAATTTAAGAAAGAGAAATTTGAAATTGAGCAAGGCATTAATGAAAATGAAGAAAATATGGAGGAAGAACAATGTTGACAGGTATTCAAAATTTTTTGCAGTATATCACAGATAATTGGACTACTATTACGATAATTATCGCTTTGCTGATTGGGTTATATGTAAGAATTAAAGCGTTTGTCAAAAAGGTTAAAGTGGAAAAGGACGCAAACGAGAAAAAGCAATTAGAAGAATTGATTGCTTGCGCTAAAAAACAAGCGGCTGAAATGATTCTAAAATGGGTTACTGATGCTGAAATTGATTATGAATCATGGACAAAAGCGGGCGCAATTAAACGATCTCAGGTAATTGAAAAAGTATTTGAGAAATTCCCTGTTTTAACCAAAGTTACTAATCAAGACGAAGTAATCGCATGGATTGATGAAACTATTAATACTGCTTTAAAAGATTTGAGAAAGATTGTTGCAGAAAACAAAGAGGCTGCAAAAGAAGAAATTGTTGAGCAAAACGAATTGAGCGAATAAACATATAACTTGCTATAAAGCAAGTACAAAAAAAGGAGGCTATGTTATGGCTACTGCTAATGATATTATTAGAATTGCGCAATCTCAGGTAGGAACATATGCAACTGCCGTTAAGAAATGTAAGTATAATACATGGTATTATGGCTCTGCTGTATCAGGTAGTGAATATGATTGGTGCGAAGTGTTCGTACAATGGGTATTCGATCAGGCGGGTGCCTCTTCCCTATTGTATAACAAAACTGCTAATTGTGGTTATGCCGCTAAAGCATTTCAAGATAGAGGTAGACTTGTTACATCTGGTTATAAAGCAGGTGACGTTGTATTCTTCCATTGGAGCAGCGAACGCTCTACTTTAGTACCGGGTACATATGTAAGTGACCACGTTGGTATTATTAAATCTGTTAATTCCAATGGTACTTATACTACAATCGAAGGTAATACTGGCGGCGGCAACGGCGCTGTATTAGAACAAACACGTTATGCTTCACAGATTTCGTGTGCGGGTAGACCTGCTTATTCCGGCTCGTCATCTGGCGGCGGTACATCAAGCGGCGACTATAATCCCGATATCACATATCGTGTTAGAACAATGAAAAAGGGTTGGCTACCTGCCGTTAAAAATTTAGAAGATTACGCAGGTATTGAGAACGATGCTATTACTGCTATTACTATGACAACCGATGTAGGTTCAGTATGGTATCAAGTATATTCTGGCGGTAAATGGTTAAGCAAAATTTCAGGCTATAGCACGACTGATTCTTCAAAATACGCAGGATATAGTTCAAACGATAAGCCTGTAACTGGTTTAAGAGTATATTATAACTCACCAAAAGCGCCATATTATGAGGCAAAATATCGTGTGTCTGTAATTGGTTCTACTGGCTATTATGATTATCAATATGATGATGATACGTCAAACGGCATGGATGGTTATGCGGGTGATTTAAAGAAATCTATTGATAAAGTTGAAATTTCGTTAGTTAAAGCATAATTAGAAGGAGATACGCCAATGGACACGCAATCGGTTTGGGAAGTATTAGCGCAAATTCCGATTGGTACTATTGTGGCATGGGTTATTGTGATCGTTGCAATCATCACCGCATTGTGTACTGGAATTTTTAAAACATATAAAGCGTTTTCGAAATACAGAGAGTTAAAAGAAGAAAATGAGCGGTATCAGCATCTTGTCGAACAAAATTCGCAGATGTTGCAAGAAATAAATGAAAAGTTTGATAAGATGAATAAAGAATTTGAATCGCAACGAAAGATCAACTATAAACAAGTAAGATTTGAGATTATTCATACCTGTGATGAAGCGTTAAGCTCTGGTCATATCTCGGCAAATAAATATAAATCTTTAATTGAAATGTATGATGAATATGTCGAAGTGTTTTCTGATATGAAACCTAATGGGTATGTACATAATCAAATTGATAGGGTTAAAGACCCACAACAAGTAAAAATTGTTGGAAAAGTAGATGAATAATTTAAGACAGAATAGCGGGCGCAGAAATGCGTCCGTTTATTCTATTTATTAATTTAGAAAGAGGTGGATTTTTAATGATTATAGGTCGTATTGCTTATGCGGCTTCTCCATCGCAAGAGGATTTTAGAGTATTTGATACTGAGAATGAACTTTTGACTTATTTAGAAACGCCAAGTGCTAAAGCAGGTCAGAGTTTTAAATTGCTTGATACTACAAGCACACCGAGCAAATATAAAACCTATACCATTCAAAATGATGGTCATGGTGGATTAACTTATACGGCTTCTGGTGCAGGAGATTATGTTACCGCCATTGGGCAGGATTTCCCGGAAGTCGGTGATAAAGATTTAAACTATTATAAATATAATGGCGAAAAACGAGTTTATGAACATTATCGTTATGATGAAAGTTCTGAGGACTATATTATGGTCGGCGGCGACACATATAGTCAAGACGAAATTGATGAAATGTTTGACAATTTGGCTTATGTAGCCGATGTTTCAGATACAGCTACGGGTATTATTTTTACGTTTAAAGATGGTACAACTAAAACCATTCCATTAAGCAGAGAAATCGTAGTTTCTGACGTAAACCCGCATCTCGATCAGGATAATATTCAAGATGGTATTTCTATTGAATACACAAATGGTGACACTAAATTTATTGAAATTAGAGGCGGTGGCGGCGGTAGTTCGACATCTGGTTCTGCCACTATTACTCGTATTACCGATGCTTCAACTCAATGTGTATTTAGTGACCATACTTGCCCTATTTCATATTCTTTTACTGCCGTAGATTCATCTGGTGATGTTGTAGGTGATGGTGCAGCTACTTGGTATGTCAACGGTATTCGTCGTGCTACATCTACCGCAAAGCAGGGCAGCAATACGTTTGATGTAGGTCAATATTTAGTTGCAGGTGTTAATAATATTAAAATTTCTGTTGTCGTTGATACTGGCGGCGAAAGCCCGATTACTGTCACTAAAACATGGACTGTTAATGCTATCAATATGTATGTTGAATGGAATTATAATGAAGCAACGATTCATACAGATGACACGTTTAGTATTGAATGGACACCATATGGTGATTTGGTAAAAACTACTCATATCATTATTAATGAAGGAACTCCAAGCGAAATCGTAAGGACTTCTACTACGGCAAAATCTGGCGATCCTGAGAGTATTGAATTATCTAAACTTTCTCATGGTAGTCATATGGTTAAATTATATGTTACTGCGGTTGTTAATGATAATGAAATTTCTACTACGCCAATGTACCATGATATGATTTTCGTAGATGATGAATCTACTACTCCGATTATTGCAACTAATTTTAGAGGCACTACTATGACGCAGTACAACACTGTGCGTATTCCTATTGTTGCTTATACTCCGAACAGTTTAACATCTGACGTTATTTTCTCGGTTAATGGAGTTGAAGTTGGTAGATGGATGAATTGTGATAGAACATTACATAATTTCAACTATACGCCAACAGATTATGGTACAAAAACATTCCGCGTTACTAACGGTAGCATTTATCGTGAGTTTACTATTGTTGTTGAAGAACTTGACATTGATAACGAGGAAATTGCGAACTATAAATTCAAATTAAAAGCAAGTGATTTTGCGGGTAACGATAACTTGCGTGCATGGTCACAGGATGGCGTTGATTTAACATTCTCTGATAATTTCGATTGGGATAATGGCGGTATTAAGACCGAAGAAGATTCTGAGGGAAATATCAGACAGTATATTTGCGTTAAAGCAGGTACAAGAATGACGATCAATCACAAGCCGTTTAGTACCGATATTCGTACAGCCGGACAGACTTTCAAATTTATTTTCAAAACGGTTAATTGCCGCAATTATGATGCCAAAATCGCAACTTGTTTTGCGGATAATGTTGGTATTGAGATGTATGCTTATAAAGCAACATTTAGATCGACTGGTACAAAGATTTCAGTTGATTATAGCGATAATGAATATATTGAATTTGAATATGATGTATATCCGTCAAACGCTAAAGGTCGTTATATGATGACATGGCTTGACGGTGTGCCTTCATCTGCTCGTGTGTATAACGCTTCTGATAGCTTTACACAGGGTATTAATAATCAAAAGAATATCGTTATCGGTTCTGATGATTGTGATGTATATATTTATCTTGCAAAATTATATAATCGTGGTTTATCAAGAGATAATCATATTGAAAACTTTATTGCTGATGCACCAAATGCGCAAGAAATGTTAAAGCGTTATACTCGTAATGATATTCTTGATAATAAAATTATTAGTTATCAGAAACTATATCAAAACAATCCTGATTGTCGTGTATGGTTATATGATATTCCTTATATGACTACGGGTAAAAAGGACTATGTTGATAATTGTATTTTTAATCAGTTCTGGGTTAATGGCGATCAGTATTATACATTATCAGGTGTTGGTACAATGTCTGTACAGGGTACTTCATCTGTTGACTATATTCGTGGTGCGGCAAATACGGATATCAACTTCAAGGTCTTAAAAGATGGTTATGACAACGATCTATTAGAGAATGGTGTTGTAGAGAAAGATTTATACGGTAATAACTATTATGTTGGTGATAAATCTACTGGTCATGTTACTGTGTTCGATGTAGATGAAAACACTAAATTAACCGCAGATTGTATTCCGATTGAGAGAGATTCAAGCGGTAATGTTACAAAGTATATTAAAGCATTAGGCTATAAAGTCAATGATGATTCTACTCCTATTTCATATTCTAACACGAAAGTAAATTTTGCTTCTTGTGAGCAAGTTAATAATATGCTTAATGCGGCATGGTATCAGCGTTTTCAGCCTTATAAGAGTAAGACACCGCGCGATTGTATGGAATTTGCTATGGGTGTTCAGTTTATTAAGGACGAAGGTAATATCCCTGATACAGAATCACACTTTATTCTATTTGATAATGATAGATACAACTTCTATTCTATTGCAAACATGGGTACAAGTAAAAAGAATGTTCATGTATTCCATGATATGTCTAATCCGAATGAATGTTGTGTTGAGGTAATGAACAACCTTAATGACCTTTGCCGTATGGTTACGGATGATATGACTAATCTTGACTGGTCTGGTAAAGTCGATGGAAAAGATCATTCATTTGAAATGCGTTATCCTGATACTTCAAATCCGTCACAGTCTATTAAGACAGCATGGCAGAGATTCGTTACATGGATGGCAACTAACAATCCGAACGCTGCTACAGATCAGCTTCTGTCTACTCCCGAAACTTATGGTGAGTATACGTTTAGAGGTCATGATGGCGATGGAGATCAGGTTCTAAAAGGAACTAAAGTTACGCAATATGCGGGTACATACACACACGATACATTTAATCGTCGTGTTGCTAAAATGCTATCTGAATGTGAAGATTATCTCATAATGGATTCTGTTATCTATCATTTTGTTTATATTGAAAGACATACGATGGTGGATAATGTTTCTAAAAATACTTTCTGGTCTACCCGTGATGGTATTCATTGGGATTTATCTAAAGCATATGATATGGACACATCCGACGGTAACAATAATGAAGGCAAAATGACGTTTGATTACGGCTATGAAGCTAATGATAAAGTTATTGTTGACGATAGCGGTTCGACATCTACTAAAGATGTATTTAATGCAAAGGATGCCGTATGGTTTGTATTCTCTAATGCTCTATTAGAGGCTTGCGAAACAATGTTTGTTGATCGTGAAAAAGAAGGATGTTGGTCTGCATCCGCATATCATGAATTTTTCTTAGCGGAGCAAAGAAAAGTCCCTGAGAGAATTTGGGTTGAATGTTATTGGTACGATTATTTAAGAACCTTAGAAGATGGTATCAACGATAGTTGGATTGAGTTCCTTGACGGTGGTACTAAAGCACATCAAAGATGGCATTATGAGTTCTTTGAAGAAATTTATGATAGCTCAAAATATCGCGGTAATAATGCGACAGCTAATAATATTAACTTCCGTGGTTATCATCCAGAAAAATGGGATGGTATTTCAGATGAAACATGGGCACAAATTTCGCCACTACATCAAATTCCCATTAAAATGTTTAATAAATGTTATGTCAATGTATCTGTTGATGGTAACTTGTATAGACAAAAAGTGGAAAAGGGACAAACATATGTTGTTGACTTTAGCGCACAGTCTAAACTGAACGATACTGTCATTAATATTTATTCTGCACAGATGATTCAAGAAATCGGCAACTTATCTCGTCTTTATCCGGGTACGCTGAATCTTTCTAACGCAAAGAGATTACGTTCTTTGACCGTAGGTTCGGCTGTTGAAGGATATAGAAATATGAACCTTAGTGCATTAACTCTTGGTCAAAACACAATGCTTGAATATCTGTATGTTCAGAATTTAGGCTATGTTGATGGCGGTCTTGATTTGAGTTCTTGCCCATCATTGATTTATTTGGATGCAAGTGGTTCTACATTTACTGCGTATACTTTCGCAAATGCGGGATTATTACAAACTGCTATTATTGAAAAGCCAACGGCTTTAGTAATGAGAAACCTGTTATATATTGATGATAATCATCTATCTATCAATGATAACAGTTTATTTGATACAATTATTATCGAGAATTGTCCGCAACTCGATACCGAGGCGATTACCGATGCGGCAAAATCTTCACTAACAAAAGTTCGTCTGTTAGGTATTGATTGGGATATGCTTGATACAACTTTACTTAACGCACTTTTGACAAAACAGGGTGTTGGCGATGATGGTAGCTTTACTCCTGTTTCTGTATTAACTGGTTCTGTGCATTTTGATACATTAACTGAGCGTGATCTTAATATGTTCCGTAGGGCATGGAGTCCAGAGGCTTTATCTATTACTGCGGATAACTTAATTGAACAATGTGCTTTAACATTTTTAAATTATGATGAATCATCGATTTATGGCAAAGATGGCGATGAATATGTTCAATGGGTTGATAAAGGACAGAGAGCGTATGACCCATTAGAAGCTGACCCTGCGGAAATCAATACGCCTGTTAAGCCAAGCTCTGAAATGTACGATTATACATTTTCACATTGGGCGATTTATCAAGATGGTGTAATTAGCGATACACCTTATGATTTCTCAAATGTTGTTCTCACTCCTATTACTTTAATTGCCGTATATACTCAATCTCTCCGTACTTTCACTGTTAATTGGTATACCGCGCCTGTTAATAATGGTATGATTAGAGGAAGTTGGGATTCAGAGAATAATAAAGCAAATCGTACTCTAATTCATTCTGAAACTGGTATTTCATATGGCGAAGAAGCTGTTTTAGATAATTTCAAAAAGCTGAGTGTTAAAGATATATCATCTGGAAGCACTCAATATGTTGAATGTTACAATTTTGAAAATTGGAACAGATCAACGGGCAATATCACAGAAGATATTGATGTATATGCTGTTTGGGATTATGCAAAGGTATTCAAAGATGTTGACGATAATCTAATCTTAAAAGATAGTTTGGGAGCGAATAAGAATTTAAAGGATATGTCAACAGCCGAAATCGCTATTGTTATGGCAAAAGGCGAAACTCGTAATTTCTTTGAAAACAAAGACTATTTTGATTTTGTTATGGGGCACGATTATGACTTTAAGAATGTTGACTCAGATACATTAGTTGATATTGACAACTATTTATATGTAGATGGTCTTGAAGGCATTATTCCTGTCGATAAGAACGGAAATCAGATTAAATTATTTGCTGAAGATAGTCCGTCATTTACAATGGCTATTGATATGATGGTTACTAATGACGCACATGATTATTCTCCGCAAAATAAAAATACTCTTTTATCTTGCTTTGAAAACCCTGATAACGGCAATTATGGCGTTGCTTTACGCAGTATGGGTAGTAAAGTTAATGTATTATGGGGCGATAAATCAGACGATTTAGGCTATAATACAGCGCGAGATATGATTGTATTAAGACATATTAAAGGTAGTCCAACGTTATATATCTATTCGTTTAATGGTTCTGCTCCTGCTGCTGAAAATTATGGTGATACTTTAAAGACAGTTGAATCTGTTCGTACCGCGTTTAATTATACCGATGCTCCTTTAGTATTTGGTAGTATTGCTGAATACGATGAAGATTCACAAAGATATATAGCAAGTACAGATGATACTTATTTAGGTGCAGGTATGATTTATTGGTGCAAAATTTGGTATGCTGATTTAGGTGATACTGTTGCCAGAAATCTCGCCTCATGGACTCGTGATGAAGATAGACAAGATTATTTTGAGGTTGCACTTGATTCTACTGGTGAATGGTTAGGCAGTCCTTATATTATTTCTGGTACTGTCAATAAACGTCCAAACGCTTCATTCTGTTCAAATAACTTAATGAGATATCTACATAGGATGAATAGCGATAATACCAACTCAGGAGGTTGGGGCGGTAATCAAGCCACTGGTAAATACCAATATTCTATGCACAACTTTATGCAGACACGTTTTTATCCTGCAATTCCCAACAATGTGCGCAGTTTAATTGTTCAAGTTAAAGTGCCATCAACTATTGGTGGAGCGTCAACTTCTATCGGTAATTATGATAGCTATGTTTATATTCCTTGTTTGCGTGAGGAAACTGGCGATACCGGAGCGGGATATGCTAATGAGGGTGAACGTATTCCGTGGAATGTTACAAATGCTCGTAGGCTGAAATTCAGAGATATTATCGTATTAGATACCTCTTTAAACGCTGCGGGTAACGCTGTACATTCAGGCGCTAACGAACCAATCTTCGGGCAAGGTAAAGGCTTCTATGACCCAGATACAAATCCGAACGGCGTTCGAGAATTTGATATTTGGCAAAACGGTACTAACACTGGTTATATTTATTTGTCAGCCGAAACATTAAGGAAGAAACAGATCACGCCTACGACGAGAATCACACGCGGCGACGAGCTGTTAGGCGGTTGGGTGGCAGCTGTGGTTTGGTGGTTGCGCTCTCCGAATACTGGTAATACCATCAGCTTCTGGAGCATCTACACCATTGGCACGACGAACTACAGCGGCGCGAGCTACTTCTACGCGCTTTGCCCCTGTTTCTCTCTTTACGCAGAAATTGACGATTCAGAATAAATATAAATCGTGCGCAAAGCAAAATATATTAGTTATGATTATTTATTTAAAGACCTATATCTGGTGGTAACTCGCTTACCACCAAATAGGTCTTATTTATTTAAGGAAAGATGATGATAAAATTGTCCGTATTAAAAGTAAATAGGCATTTATCTCATACTGAATATGAGGAAGCATATTATAGATATTTTCATGATTCAGAAAGAATATTGAACAAATGTTCTAAAAGACGAGAGAAATATATAGCTCAACCTATTGCGGAATTGAATGTACTTCTGTATGAGGAAATAATGTCTATTACAACAAATCTATATGCAAGGTCAAAAGAGAAAAAGAAACAAAAACAAGACAAAATACAAAATTGTTTCAAATATATAAAAGGACTGAATAAAGCTATTATGGTTTATGCAAATATTAGAGAAATCAGTTTTGATTCACAATGTAGGTGGTGCGAACCTCTCGTTGATATAATGGAATATTTGAATAATAAAGTAGATCATCCATATCCACATTCTAAGTATAAATTTCGAGTTTTAGATTGGGATAAGATCAAAGATTTCGAGGTATTGAATAATATGTGTGAACTTCATAGGTATTGTCATTGTAAAGCCGTAAGAGCTAAAGAAATATTGGACGATAATACAGTTTCTCTATTGATATACTTAATCGACGAATCGTTCTACTTAACGATGATAGCAAATTCATATATTCCTCGTACTAAAGCTGAATATGAAGAACGTAAAAAGATGCTCGATGAATCTTTGGCTCTTCTATATCATATTCAAAGACCTATGATTACACTTTATAATGTGATGAAATATAGTAATAGGATTCAAACTGAATGGAGCAATCTTTTAACTAAACAAATTAAGTTATTAAATGGTTTGCGAGAATCGGATAAATCTCGATTTAGCAAACTATCTTAATATATCATTAGGTTAAGGGCTAATTTTATGGTAGGCGCTTTTGCGGGCTGCCTTGTCTGTGGTTTGGTGGTTGCGCTCTCCGAATACTGGTAATACCAACAACTTCTGGAACATCAACACCAATGGCACGACGAACAACAACAACGCGAACAACTTCTACGCGCTTTGCCCCTGATTCTCATTTTATAGTAGCTACGTTATAGGAGTGAAGGAGATATTTTTTAAGATATTATCTAAATTGAGAAGGAGCTTTTAACCTTCTATTTTATTTTTTTAAAATAGCAAATATACGCACCGATTATGCTTTAATTTTCGGTACGCCATGCTGTATTATGCGGCATGACGGTTCTGTTTCAGGAAAGTTGAAGCTACTTGCATGGTAGTGGGGATTGCGGCAACCACTATTTCATACTTGCCTGAGAAAGCTGTAACTCGCAATCAAATATTAAGCCCGACAGAAGTATTTTAAACTAATTATATTGAAAAGAGGTGAATAGATTATAAATAATAATGAACGAATACAAAATAGAATAGCTCGTGATAAAATTAGAAGAGCTATTAAAAAAGAATTTAAGAATAAAGATTTTGATGATTTCTATCAAGTTATTACTATGGAACATTATACTGCGGCTTTATATAAGTGTAAAAAGGGAGTCATGTGGAAAGGTAAACCTCAAAAATATTGTTTTATGGCTATAACACGGATGGATGAAACGATCAACTCAGTAATTAAAGGTGAGTTGCCATCTCTCAAAAATTATAAAGTAATGATATTGAGGGAGCGCGGAACTGAAAGAAGTATTGTTGCCATAGTATTTGATGACCGCATCACGCAGAGAACATTAGCGGATTTTGCTTTAGTTCCTGTCGTGTCGCGGTCTTTAATATATGATAATGGTGCAAGTACAAAAGGCAAAGGAACTGATTTTGCACGCAACAGAATAAATAAGTTTATGCACGATGCTGCCTGTAAATATGGAGATGATTTCTACATATTGAAATTTGATTTCAAAAAATTTTTCGAAAGCATACCACACTCAACTTGTCAAAAGATATATGAGAAATATTTTAATGATAAAAGAATAGTGGATTTAATTATGAATATCATAAAATCATATTATAAACCACTAATTATGGAAATCGAGGATGAAAATGAGCGAGAAGAACAGCTACGAAAATTAGAAAACAATGAATTGTGTGGAATTACATTAGGAAGTCAAATTTCGCAAGTTACTGCTTTAATTGTGCCAAACGCAATAGATCATTATATTAAAGATAAATGTGGCATTAAATATTATGTTAGATATATGGATGATGGTATTGTAATTCATCATGACAAAGAGGTTTTAATCAAACTTCTTGATGACTTAAAAAAGATTGCAGATGAATTAGGATTATCTTTTAATGAGAACAAAACTATGATTGTTAAAGCAAAGAAAGGCTTTGTATTTCTTAAAGTAAAATATAGAGTTGTTGAAAATAAAGTTGTTAAAACATTATCTCGTTCCGGTATTACTCGCATGAGAAGAAAACTTAAAAAATACGCAATTAAAGTTCAAAATAACGAAATGACATTAGATGATGTTTATAATTCAATGCAATCTTGGTTAGATCACGCTAAAATAGCAAATTCTTATCGAACTGTTCAAAATATGTTGAAGCTGTATGATGATCTATTTGATGGATATCTAATTACGGATAAATATTTTGAAAAAATAAAACAAAATAAGAAGGAGGGTAATAATCTTGAAATATTACAAAATAATAAGTGGGCAGCTTTTCGTTGGGATAGCTACGACATCTGAATTGCGTAAAATCCAATCAAAACATAATATTCTTGTTGAATGTAAAGAGCGTGAAGCTCAATGTGTTCAATGTAATGAATATTACTATCATGCGGGTTGGATGCTGCCAATTCCAGAAAACGTCGGGGCGATTTTCGCGCAAGTAATCGAAATTGACAAGGAAGAATATGATTATTTATACGAATTGATTGATGGTGATGAAGATATTCCAGACCCAGAACCGCCAGAGCCAGAACCCGAACCTATTGAACCTGATTCTGATATCACAGTAGAGTATGCAAGGAAATTAAAAACTGAACAAATGGAAAAATATAAAGATAATATTCTTTATGAAGGAATTGATGTAATTCTGCCGGATGGTACTGCTTCTCATTTTAGACTTAGAACCGGAGATCAATTATATTTATTTAGATTAGAGTTGATGGCTAATAATGGAGCGGAAAAAATCGCATATCATTCTGATGATGATCTTTGCAAATATTATACACGAGAGGAAATTCTTTCGATAACAGGGCAGGTATTACCATATATCACATATCATGAAACGTATTTTAATAGTTTGAAATACTATATCAATCATTATTTAGATACTGTTGCAGATATTGCAAATGTTTATTATGGCATGGATATTCCCGAAGAAAGTCAATCGGAAGTTTGGAATGATATTATTAATGGTAAGATTAATGCGGATTCTATTTAAATATATTATATTGTTATCAGTAGGTGGGTTATTATATTGTGGCTGCGAAATATTATGGCGTGGCTATACCCATTGGACTATGTTTTTTGTAGGTGGCATTTGTTTCATATTTTGTGGTAGTTTAAATGAAATATTTGATAAAAATATGCCATTATGGAAACAGATGGCAATTTGTTCCTTTGGGATAACGTTAATAGAGTTCATATCTGGTTTTATTCTTAATATCATCATGCAATTACATATATGGGATTATAGTAATATGCCATTAAATGTTTTAGGACAAGTCTGTTTACCATTTATGATATTATGGTTTATTCTATCTTTAGTGGCGATTGTCGTTGATGATTGGATAAGGTATTTATGGTTTGGTGAAGAAAAACCACATTACAAATTATGGTGATCTTAAATTTAGTCAATAATAAAAATAGGGCTACAAGAAATTGTAGCCCTTAATTTTTGCGCTTTATAAATTGTTTTTCAATGAATCTACCGCCAAATATCCCTCGGCTTCAGCAAAATGAATGTAAGTATCGAGCGTGATCTGCACGCTTGCATGACCGAGTAGAGTAGAGATTGTTTTAATATCTGTATGATTTCTAAATAGCATATTGGCAAAAGTGTGCCTCAAAGAATGTGTTGAACCTTTATTTATATTTGTATTTTGAATTATTCTGCGGAAGGTTCTATCATATTGTTGCGGCGCAAGAACACCGCCATCTTTCGCACATACTATTCTTTCAGACAGCGGAAATTTATCGCACATTCTTTGTAATGCTTTTTCAGCCATTTCATTTAGCGGAATTTTTCTATAGCCGGAATATGTTTTGGTAGTTGTAGATATTGTTTCATATCCTATGGCATTTCCATTATCATCACGTTTTCTAACTGTCTGCACATTTTCTCTGATAGTCAAAACATGATTTTCTTTATTCCAATCCGATTTTTTGAGAGCTACAATCTCACCTCTTCTCGCCCCGGTATTAAGCTGCAAGATATAAGCATCACCATATAAATATACTGGCGTTTCTGAATTTGGATATAATCTTCTACATTCTTCAACTATAAGTCTTGATTCCTTATCGGTAAACCACACCATGTCTTTTTTTGGAAAACTGGATTTTTTCGCAAGAACAACTCCATCCATCGGATTATATTCAATGTGTTTCATTTTAAAAGCGTGAGAAAGAATCATTTTTGCGCCATCACGAGCTTTTTTCACAGTAGAGTATGACAATCCTTGCTTCTTTAATGTGTTTAGCATGATCTGTATATCTTTTGTTGTAATTTCAGAAATACGAATCATTCCGATATGAGGATAAATTTGATTTTTAAATGTTTTTTCAAGAGTATCATATGTGGATGCTTTAACGGTGTTTAATTTATATGTTACGAGCCATTCCTTTGCATATGTTTCGAATGATGTGGTTATAGGGTTGATATGAGTTTCGACATTGAATTGATTGATCTGCTTTTGTACTTCCATTTTTGTCTTGCCTGAAAAATAAGCCATTTCTGGTTTACCATTAGATTTGTATCTGCCCGTTCTTATTCTGCCGTAATATTTATCACCTCTTTTGTAAATACTTCCTGTTCCTTTTGGTCGTCGTGTTTGAGCCATAAAGACATCTCCTTTGCAAGATAAAAATATGTAAAATACATGATATTTTTGGATAGTGCTACAAATTAGCCTTTTGTAGCACTATTGTAGCACTATAATTTGGAATTAGGTGATATTAGATAACATTTCTATGCCTATATTATTTTGTCATTAATTTAAAAAAATGACGAAAAATATTATCAAACATTTGTTTGCAATTATGTATTATAGCACATATTTTCGAGAATGTCAAACAATATTATAAAACAATAGTATGCTCAAAAATGGCTTATCCATGCGGTTTTTAATATAAAAAAGCACCCCAACTCCGAAGAATTGAGGTGCGAAAATTTGGAGGCGACGAACGGATTTGAACCGATGAATCAGGCTTTTGCAGAGCCGTGCCTTACCACTTGGCTACGTCGCCGTATATCAAATTTTATTCCGCGATAAGGTTTTGCAGACCTTGATTCCTCAACTCAAAACAATAGATGTAACCTACGCTTTTCAAGCATTGTTTCTGTTTTGTAGCACTATTGTCGCACTATTATTTTTCTTAGAAAGAAAATAATCAATAATGGTAAACTTTATTTGTTTGTTTATTAAACCATTTTTCAAAATTTTCTTTGCTAACATAAAGCCTATTATTAAGTTTCACAGACGGAAATCCATCGCTCCGCATAAGTTCATATGCTTTTGTTCTGCCTAAAGATAGAATATTTTGCACATCTGTTACTGTATATATAATAGTATCACATTCAAAATCCTTTGTCAATCATAAACCTCCTATATAAATGGATATAAGGTAGGAGAATTTATCTCCTACCAAATTCCCTTTTGTCACTTCGCCACACCATAATGTTTTGATGGGCTTCAGCTTCTTCTTTTGTTGTAAATACGCGCATATTAATGCTGTTTTGATTAGATAGCATAAGATCATTTGATACAGATGAACCGATATCTGTTTTCATTGTGAAACTATAATAGAGTTTCTTTTTAAGGGTAATTTTATACAGTCGCATTTTAACTATTTTATTTGATATATCATCTTTTGGCATAATCACATAATATAAGTTACCGACTTGTAATTCTTTTGATATGTGATTCATTATAATGCCTAAAGCATCTGAAAGTCCCGCAACATAGTGTTCTTGACAACTATTTTGAATACCTTTCATTTCAAAATTGATCTTATCTTGTAATTCTTTAATTGCCGGATGCGTGTATTCAATTTGAATCGGTGCTACCAAAGCCACCTTCTCTCGTTGATTCTACATTATCCTCTTCTGCAATTCCATAAGGTAAAAATACGCCCTGAAACATAGCAGCACCTGCGCAAATTTGAAACTGCTTATTCTTGCCAAGAGTTGAATCATTTACGAGCTTAACAAAAATATGTCCTTCATTTTTCGCACCATAATAGTCTGAATCAATAATGCCAACTGTATTTGCTAATCGCAATCCAAACTTAAATCCGAGTCCACTTCTTGGATATGCGGTTAATACCCAACCATTATCAATTTTGCAACGAATACCGGTAGGAATGGTGATACTTTCATCATATGGAATTTCAATGCTGATCGGACAAAAGAAATCATATCCTGCACTTCCACTTGTCGCACGCTTTGGTAATACAATATTATCATAAATAGTTTTAATGATTTCATCTTGCCATTCGACAGGCATATAATCAAATACTTCGAGCCAATCAGATTTAAATTGTTCAAAACTGACTTTTTCGAATTTCGCAATCGTATTGTTCATTATCCCTCTCCTTGTTTTCTACAAAAGAATTTATTATCATGTAAATGTTTAAATAAGTTTTGTTTTAGATTCTGCGTATCAATTACTCTTTGATTGTAGCTTCCTGCCCAAATAATTTTTTCGTTATATGTATCTACTTTATCTTCATCAAAACGTCCTTCGACTACTGTATCAACACAACAAACGGTTTCAAATCTATTATAAGGTGGGCTATCTTGAATCCATTCGGTTAAAATTTCATCAAAAGTATATCCAGTATATAACCATATTTTTTTATCTGGGAAACGTTCTTTAACTGAACGAATTATATGATTAACATAACCGAGATTTTCATCACATAGCGGTTCGCCGCCTAATACGGTAAATCTATCTATATAAGGTTTATTAATACATTTATATAGGAAACTTTCTGTTTCATAAGTAAATTCTTTGCCTCCATTAAAATCCCACGTTTCTGGGTTAAAGCAATTTTTACAATGAAATTTACAACCTTGAACGAAGAGGGACACGCCAATTCCCTCTCCGTTCGTGTATTCGCATTTATCAATAAAGGCGTATCTCATAGCATTATCCTTTTAAATGTTTTACTCTATCTTCGGTTTCTGCTCTTTTGCCCGGATTAAATGCTTCAATGTAATCACCAGTTAGATATCCTGTTACTCGGCGCAATCTGCGAATTTCTGTACATCCACATTTGGGGCAAGCATCTTTAATTTCATCCGTCCAACCGCAGTTTTTGCACATATCATTAGGTACATTTGCCGCCGCATAAGGAATATCCTTATCCATCGCATAGTTAATAATGGTTTCAACTGCTTTAGGATTATCTTTTACACGAGCATTTAATTCAACATAAGTAATACAACCTGCACTTGAATAACCAGTTAATTGAGATTCAATATCAATTTTTTCGAAAGGAGTCATTTCTTTCCAAACAGGAACATGAATTGAATTAGTAAAATATTCACGATCAGAAACATTTGGAATAACGCCATATTTTTCTTTAAACTTCTTCATGGCTGTATAGCAAAGATTTTCAGCAGGAGTATAATACACACCAAAGTTTAGTTTATATTTAGTTTTAAATTCAGCGCAGCGATCTTTGAATAATTGCTCAATTTTTTTCGCAAGTTCCATGCCTCTTTCTTCGGTATGATCGCAACCGATAAGAATTTGAAGAGCTTCTGCAAGACCGAGCTGACCTACTGCAAGCGTACCATGCTTTAATGCAGATCGAATATCTTTACCATCATAGCCCTCCATTAAACCGTTTTCATACATGAACTTTGCGGCATCTGCGGGCTGAGAACAAATATATTCAAATCTTTCAATAAGCATATCTTTCGCTTCGTGGATTTTTGCATCGAGCATATTTAAGAATACAGTAGGAATATCATCGTCATAATTTGAATCATATGATTCTTTCGCCATCATAGCGATTGTCGGTAAAATAATTGTTACGGGGCAGATATTTCCACGACCATCTTTTAATTGACCGAAGCCGTTAATATCATACCCATTAGCTGTTCTACACGTTTAAACCCTCTGTCACCAGAGGAACTGACTATATCTTCTATCTTTCGATAGCCTTCCGCTTCGGATGCGTGCCTATCTCGCATCCTACTCCCTTACATTCATCAGGGATAGTCGATACACTTTTAATTTAGCATAGATATTTTAATACTATTCTAAATCACTTAGCACGGTTTCAACTTATTAACTAAGTCCTGACCGTTAGCCCGTTTTATCGGACACCTTCGGGCGAAGTTCAAAAGGTTTTAGATGAGCTGTAGTTTACGCTTACCCATCGTTGAGAAATATGTTTTAGGGTCATTTCTGTCATATCCCTTATTACCAGACCAATCTACATTAGCGTAGTTCGGATATAATCTTAATGATGTTGATCTGATTGCTAACTGGAATAAATCGTAATTTGGTTCGCCCTCTTTACGATTCACGCCGCGCATTAATTGAAAAATACCGCACGGGAAAATAGAGGTTTTATGTAGCTTGCCGATACCTTTAATCGAGGTTTCGAGTAGGCAACGAATAATCAGTCTACCTTCGGGAGAAGTGCAAGTACCGTAGTTGATTGAGGTGAATGGCAACTGGTTTCCTGACCTGCTTTGAAGTGTATTTAAATTGTGATACATTCCCTCAACAGCTTGTTTGGTTTCAATAATTGTGTCATATAAAGCACTTTGCGCGTATTTCTTGTTTAAATCAGTATTACCGAGATGATAATCATCTTCGGTTGTATTAGTTGCGGCGAAAAATTCGTCCTTATGGGAATCTACCCAATCATCAAATCTGTTTCTCCAAACAATATTGCCATCAACGATTTCTTTGTAATCATCGAAAACCATATTAATGAGATCAAGTTCGACAAACTCAGGACGATCTTTTAGCCATGCGGCGATATAATGCTTTAGGAAACTTTTCTTAACATACGGCACCATTGTCCAATCTAAGTGTGTAGCGGAAACGCCGCCAAATTGCTGAAGGCTCTGTAATTGGAAAATCACAGCTACTAATTGAAAAGCTGTGCCTACAGATTGTGCGGGTCGAACATCTGTTTGTCTTGTGTTAAATCCATTTGCTAATAATTTATCAAAAGGAATAGACAAGCAGTTATGATCTCCGACAGAATAATGGTCTAAATCATGAACGTAAATCATATTATTCACATGATTGATATAAGACATTTTAGACATTCGATTATTTAGTGCATCGTCTTTCATGGTTACACTTAGCGCAGCGCCCATTCTGCCGCCAAATGAATGTTCATCAACATTTGCGTTCTGATTCTTAACATTCTTCGCAAAGAGTTTTTCTTCCACTTCTTTCGAAAGTTTACTCTTTTGTTGTCTTGCGCGTGTTCTGTCGTTACGATAGATAATGTATGCTTTTGCGACATCTTTGCGAGAACTCTGCATGAGCTGCTTTTCGATAAGGTCTTGGATTTCTTCTACATTCATTTGTGGCTTATCAAGATTTGTAATGGATTGAGCAATATTCTCACAAATCTTTTCGGACGTTTCATCAAAATAGCCATCAATTTCGATGAAAGCCTTTTTCATGGCGTTGAGAATTTTCTGAACATTAAACTCTACAACACGACCATCACGTTTAATTACTTTCATTAGATACCTCCATATTGTGTGTTTCACCATTTAAGGCGTGATTGTATATTAGACTAACAACTTCTTCGGGCGAAAGTTTGTATCTATCATTTTCAATAACGTAATTAACTTCACGCTCAAATCCGGCAAACTGCCCTTCATCAGATGTGCAACGGCGATACGCTTCTTCAATATCGTCGCCACGTTCTAACATTTTAATTAGTCGAGAACGTCGATCTACATTAAGATAAACGATAACCATATCAGTATGGTAATATTTATTGTATGTTTTAAACGCCCTAACGCCAGTAGGATTAAGAACTACAACTTGATTTAGCATTGGGTTCATATCAATTTTTGTGCCATATTGCCAATTCTTATATGTAACAAATTCAAAGAACTCATTATTATCTTTCATTCGGTTGAATTGCTCGTCCGTTACAAAGTGATAGTCAACACAATCTTGCTCATTTTCTCTTGGCTTTCTTGTAGTGTATGTGATAACTTGTTTTATATCATTACGATTATCATCGTTAATCATTTTGGCGCAAGTAGATTTACCACTCGCACTTGCACCTGCTAAAATCAATATCATTCGTTCCATTCCTCCGATAAATCAATATCTAATAATTTAGCTTTTTCATGTAATGTTAAATCATTAAATAGCTCTTGATATAATTCATCAGGCGTGATTTCAAGTAGTTGCGCTTTTTGAGATAATGATGTTTCATTGAATATTTTTTGCAACATTTTTCTCGCACATTCCGCGCAAATATCTGTTTCATTATCGAGATTATATTTTGCATAGTCCCCACATATATCGCAGTATCTAACTGGAACATTCATATAAGGGCATGATTTTCCCAAGCATCCCATTTCAGTAGGACAGCCAACGCAGTTATCTTCATAACGTAGCATTATTTATCCTCCTGAACACCTTGAAATCGACCTGTTTCCCGTTATAATAATCTTTTTCTAATTTCGCTGAAGATTCAGCCCAATCAGGCATTGTATTTAATGCAGGAAAATGAGTATCAGCTTCAAAAGTATCATGTAAATAGGTTACATACGCAAGATCACATAACGGCAACAGTTGTTTATAAATACTTTCGCCGCCGATAATATATAAATTTTGTTGATGAATATGACTAATTCGTTTTACATTATTGATATATTGTTTCACATGATACATATTCGAATATATAACACCGTTATCATCTCTAACTGGATTTGCGTATTCGTGCGTAATAACAATATTTGTACGATGCGGCAAAGGCTTTAAACCAAGAGATAAGAATGTATTCTTGCCCATGATAACGATATTATCTGTTGTTAATTCTTTAAAGCGTTTCAAATCTTTAGGGATTTTGAATAGGAGCTGATTTTTGTTACCTATTCCCCAATTTTCATCAACGGCTACAATAGCTATAACCATTTCGCACCTCAGATTCCAATATCTAATGTTAATTGTGGCTTGATCGGGTCATAATTAATCATCTCAAAATCATCAATGGTAAAGTCATAAAAATTGTTTTTATCAGGGTTCAGAATAAGTTGCGGCTGATTTTCTGGCTGATCGTCAATATGTTTATTAAATCTTTTGAAAAGTTCGTCCGCAGCTTCGGTGTGCCTATCATATATTTGCTCATTGGCAACAACATGAGAGAATACGCCCGGTTCATATCCTGTATGTCTTGCAATCATCATCAGTAGTGCGGCATATTGTACTTCATTTACGCCACCGCCGCCAGATGCCATTAACATATCGCCAGAGCGTTGAATTAGCATCATATCAAGGAATTTACCTCTAACGTTCCAAATTGTTAAGAAGGCGCAAGGTGCAAGTCCGGGTGTTTCATTCAAATCCGTATCTTGCCAAAGATTGACGATTTTGCGGCGACCATAAGGGTCTGTTTGAATATCTTTGATTAATTTATTAATTAAATCGTAACGCTTTACAGTGCCGCCATATCTTTGCCCGATAGTGCCATCGCCAATATCCCATTCATTCCACCATTTAACACCCATCTGCTCCATTTCTGAAATTACATTGGTAGGCTTTTGATAAATGGTGAAAATCTCTTTGATTGCTGTTCTCCATGCAATTGGTCTTAGGGTGCAGATCGGAAATTCGCCAATGCCTAAATCATACATTCTTCCAACATGATTAACTGAATATGTATGTGCAGGTGTGCCGTCTTTGTATTTCGGGCGCGGATTTTCATCTTTATAACCAAATTCTTTAATTTTTTGAATACCATAAGCTAAGTAATAATCAGCTTTTGTCATTTATTCACTCTCCATACTTTGCGATATACGCATTATTTTTAAATGTGATCTTATATTCGTTAGTAGTTTCTTTTTGCTCGAATTGATCGTAAATTGGTTCAGTGCGAGAAATAGATATTGAAATAGGAGAATTTGATCTCGCTACTTGCTCCATTAGCCCAGAAAACTCACTCATGATAAGTAATGCAGGAGATGTTATTTGTTTCGCGCTCTTTACGCCGTCATTGTTAAGTTCAATTAATACGGTGAAAATTTCAAAAGTTTCAAACATTTTAGCTCCTTATCTTAACTTAATTCTACTAAGTATTTGATTGTTGATTGTTCTTCTTTATAAACTATAATTTCATCGTTATAGAGCATTTTCCCTGCATGAGCGTGTAAACAATTTGCGCCCGGACAATTCTTTTGCAAGCGATCATAATTAAAATCATAATATTTTGAATCATGCGAATATACATCAAACGGCTTGCCATAGGCAACACTCATGAGCGCCATGAAACCTGAGTGTGAATTACCTCTCGCCCAATAGCTACCATTAATACTTGTATATCCTAATGACTTTTTGGCTTTTGGCGCATAATAAATGCCATATCCAAACATTTTGCCTGTGATAACAGCATTTGTAGGTCTAAGGACTAAACCGCCTTGAATAATCGACCACCAATTCTCATTTCTGCTACCATGAAACAGCAAACGAACATCATGAATATGATTCTCTGCAACAAAGTTATCAAATCTTTCTTGCGTTTTAATATTCGTAACCTTCCATGCGTTGCGAAATCTGTCTACGCAACTGCCAAGAGCCACTTTGATTGTTGCAATATCATCTCTATCACATTCTTCAATAATAAGCCCAAGAGATTCAAGAATCGTTTTATCATAAATGGGTGCTGTTTCATCATGCACTGTTTCATCAAGCGCTTGTTTTTCAATTACTTGTCCTTTCATAACGTCAAGCAGATTTTGCTCTTTATCAATGATCTTATTAAAATCTTTATTGTCTTTTGCGAGATAGCTTCCTACGCTACCCATTTTTCGCGGAATAGTAGTAAACAACTTGATTAAACTATCATTAAAGTCTTGAACGTTAGTGATGGAAAGTAATCCATTGATAATATCTTGCGCTTCGTCGATCATCGCATGAGTAACTTTATTAGAAGAAACAGTGTAATTTTCGCTAATAACTTTCTTTGCCATACGTTGTAAACGATCAACAATATTCGCTATATTAGCATTTTCAATGGGCTTATATTCTGGATTCATTGTCGGCGAAACTTTCTGAATAGTAATTAAATCTTGTACTAAATCCGTCTGATCTTTATACCCTTTACGAATTTTTTCTTTATATTTTTTATCCCATTCAGATAACGGATAGGAGCGAATTTGTGGATTGCTCCCTACTCTGCCATATTCAGCAATCCACGAATCGCCATTTGGTTTCATGTCATAATATTTATTGTTGTTCGCTCCTGCCGTAACCATAACTAAGTGTTTAGGAGTGTAATCCGGCATAAGTCACCTCTTAAAGCGTATAAACAACAATTTCAATATCAGTACCACTAAAGACATCTTCGAGAATGTCTTTTACCGTTTCCCAATTCAATCGGTCAAGTCCGCAGCCAATTCGCGGAATAGCTAATTTGTCAATGTCAAAAAGGCACATTTGTTCTTTCATATCCACCAATGAATCATAAAGATCATCATAAGTTGGTTTATGGAAACAACGGGCTTTAGTGACCAAATTAAATACATTATCTACAAGTAGCGCACGACCTACATTCGCAAATTTTGCACCTTCAGGAATCGCATAATCTCTGTGTAGCTTAAATTTCATGTTATAAGTTTCATCAAACTTAACCGCAATTCCCGCGCCAAGAGCGTAATCGCCACTGATACAATGTGCAAGGTAATATCCTTGCGGGGCTGAGAATAGATCACCCTGTTTTTCAATTAATTGCATATAAATAAACCTCCATGTTTATAATGAGGATATTTTTTGATAGCGAGATATCCATAACTCGCTTGTATTGGGTATAGATTCCCATTTACCTAATTCATTTTTGCGCTGTTTAGGCTTTTTTGTAGTGCTGCTGATCGTAACAATATCGCCCTCTTCTAATACGCATTTTTTGAATAAAGGTTTTGAGATTTTACAGTCAATAGTCGTACCATTTTTTAAAGAGTACATTTTACAGCGCGGAGAATATTTAGTATCAATTTCTAATACTACCGCCATACCACTGTATCTATCATCACGAATAGTTAAATATCCAAGATACTCTTTTTGCGCTTTGATATCGTCTGATAATTTTCGTGGCGAAAATTTCAGCTTATTTGCAACAGAATTAGCAAATTCTCTAAAATTCACATCCGTAAACATTGTTTGTGTTTCTCTTTTGGCATAAGGCTTAATATCTTCAGTGCCTAAATTAAATGTAGCTAAAGCATCTTTTTTAAATTGTTTCTTGCCGACGAATTTGTTGAAAAATTCAGCTTGTTTTAGCAATAAGTTAATATCGCCAAATTCAGAAAAGTAATCCAATTCAATCAAACACTTTAATTGTGATTTTGTTGCAGAAGTTTTATACTTTATATCAAATAGTAATTCAAAGAATGTCTTATAATTATTGTCGCGAAATTCGTAGATTTCATCAGCTACTTTAGCGTTCATGCCTTTAATACTCTGTATGCCTTTATAAATACTGTAATCAGTCCTTGATAAAGCATAATCGCCTTTTGAATATCTGAACTTAATCGGGCGCAATTTTATTCCCCAATAATCCAATTCTTTAGTAAGTCTTAATGTACGCTTTTCGTCATCACCATAAAAGTTTAGAGCTGTTGTATAATATTCCAATGGATAATGTGATTTTAAATACGCGCCGTATAAGCTATCGTAAGCATAAGAGAGAGAATGTGAAGCGTTAAATGAATAGTGCGCCGCTTGTTCAACAACTGTCCACGTTCCATCAAAATTATCAGGATTTCCAACTTTTTTATTCCAACCTTCAAGAAGTTGTTGTTTCAGTGCTTTCAATTCCGGCTCTTTAAATTTTTTCTTTGATATTTTTTTGATAATATCATATGAACCTGTTTCTTTAACGCCTAACCAGATCAAGTATTTCATGATTAGTTCCTGATAAATCATGCGGTTATTGCCCTCTGCGAGAAGATCATCTAATTCTTTAACACCAGTAGAGTAATCTTTGCGATCTATGAAATCTTGTAAAAGGCTTGCGCAACCCGGACGAATGATCGCAACAAACGCAGACATCTCAGATACACTTTTAGGTTTATAACGTTTGACCAAGCCTGTTGCGAAATCGCTATCAGCCTGATTGATAGTACACGTTAATCCATTTTTATATATGTCAAATGTTTCATCGTCAAGTAATTCGTTAAATTCGCGGATTGTTGGAATAGGAATATTCGCCATTTTGCACACTTCGCGAATAATTGCCCAAACTGTGACGGTCAAATAATCATTTTTCAAATATTTATATTTATCACAGTTGTAACCATCAAGTAGACAACATATTTTCGGCGAATCTTTAGAATTTGTTCTAATAAGACCTAATTCTTGTCTTACAGGTTTATAGTACAATAACATCGAGCATGGTGATTCGGATATGCTTTCTATAACTCCGATGAATCGTTTGCTTTCTTGTATGATATTCTTCCATTTCTTATCATGCTCGTAAGCTGCTAAATTTTTCGCTACATCATCGTAGTCTTTAATATCTAATCCAATTCCTTTGCAGTAAAGGCGAAACGCTTTTGCGGCTTGTAATGGATTCCATGCTACCATCCATGCGCAATTTTCTGCGCCAAGTAAATCTTCTGTTGCTTTAATAAATGGAACTCTGTCTGTTGTATTAAGGTCTATCCTTTATACCCTCGGTTTCCCGATATTTATTAGGGGAGTAGACTATACCATCATCGTTGATATTATCTTGGATGCCAGTTGGTAGTCGTTGGGGGCTTTAATAATATAAATTATTACTATCCCTGCTGATTGCCCATTGTTACATACGCAACATTTTCACACTTTGGTAGTTACGTCTTTAGGGGTTTCCAGCATATTCTGGTTTTCATTACATATCACTATGTAATGCGACAAAATAACTATGTTATAAATATTTCCAATGCAATCCCGCCGCTGTCCTTGTTGGGTGCTTTAACGCAACGGTCAATGAACCATCTGATTTAATTTTATATTTTTCTTTTGCATATTTGATACATTCAAATATTTCACCAGTTTCAATGCACATGATTCTTTTAGCATTTGGATTATTTTCATTTTTATATATAGGATTGTTTCGTTGCTTTATACTTAATTTTTCTTTTTGGTCGTCTGTCCAATAATGTTTAAAATTAGGATTATTCTCGCCAGACACTAATTTGGAAATTTTTGCTCTAAATTCAGCGGATTGATATATTCCGCTTTCTTGACGTTCTTTAAGAACTCTGGCTTTATAATCTTCATCTTCCCATTTCTTCTTATTAATTTGCGATTGCTTTTTTCTAAACTCTTCGGGTGCTTTCCAACCTACAGTACCTTCACCACCTTTCGTAAGATTATACCCATTTGGTGCTTTAGAGTTATACATTTCAATATATTTCTTTTCTAAAGCGCAAGCACTTTCGAATGTTAAATTATCAGCTATAATTTTATGGCTGAAGTTTTCCCAACCATATTTATTAATCGCATTTCTAAAATATCCTTTATATCCTTTACCACCTTTTCTCCATCTTTTTTCCGGTGGTATTTGACTGGTTATTCCTATATATTTTTTACCATTGAACAAATTTGTGTGCATATATACGCACCAATTAGAATTAACATTGTTATACATTTATCGGGTAAAGACCTTGCACCCAATATTCTTTCGACAGACATAAATCTATGTGGAAACAGCGTAATCGGTGAAGCAATACGATCAATATCGGTTAAACCAAGTAATTTAGTAATATAAAAACTGGGAGCTGACCCGCGCCCCGTATTGGTTAATCTGCCATCATATTTTGCTTGTCCGTTTTTTGCAACAATATAATCAATTAAGAAATAGTTCTCCATATGAGTTTTTTCAACGATATCTAACTCATACTCAATAGCTTTGGTGTATTCTTCCCAACGCTCTTTTGGAACATTATGTTTCTCGATATCCCATTGATTATTGATAATTTCGCGCAAATCTTCTGTTGGTGTTTCAGAAACTTGCGGCAATTTTATATCATCATTAATCAATGTAATCGATTCACATTCATCAAACACATTAGTCTTATCGAGCGCAGATTTTGCCAACGAACTTTTTACAACACCTTGCTTATCATATCTGTCGAGGATTTCATCATATCCGGGATAATCAAGACACATTTCATCTTCATTATCATATTTAAAACCTTTGGCTTCTAATAGAATATCGCGATATTTTGAATCCTCTGGATAAATATAGTGACTATCATTTGCATGAATTATCGGTATTCCAACTTGCTCATGAAGTTTCAGCATTTTTTGATTTACGGTCTTTTGTAGAGCGAAATTATGATTTTGAATTTCTAAAAAGAAATTATCTCCGAACTTTCTATATAAAGCTAAGATCAATTCACTATCGTCCCAAATTCCCGCAACACACGCTGTTGTAATAATGAAGTTTTTAGGATTTAAAGAGAATAATAATTGCCGATCAATTCTTGGTTTGCGATAAAAGCCCGTAATATGCGCCTCAGACATGATATCATTAAGCTGCATTACACCTTCATTATTTTTCGCAATAATTATTAAGTGCTTGTTGCTATTATCTTTTTCAAATCTATCAGTAACATAATACGCTTCAGTTCCATAACACATTTTGAGATTATATTTTTTAGATTTCTCCATCCACTCAAAAATGTTGCCTGTAACGCCATGATTCACAGTAAAAACGGTATCATGCCCTAATTCAACAGCACGTTTACAATAATCTTCGGGACTTACTGCAACGTCCATCATCCACGGATTACCATAATAATCATGCTTATGATAATTTTTATAAATATCAGTTATCATTTTTATTCCACCATTTCTTTCTGCTTTCTTTGTTATATTCGCAGCTATTACGGAAATTACAAAGATTATTACAATAGAAATAATCCGTATTAGCGGGAAAATCTGTTTCTTTCTCTATTTTTTTAATGGTGGTTTTGAACCATTCCATAGTTTCATCATATTCTTTTTTGATGAAAGGAATCGTCGCTAATTTGCCATTTTCTTTAAAATGATGCCATGTCATTTCTTTTGGAAATTCATCGTATAATTGATGAACAGCATGGGCGTATAAGTACATTTGCTTTTTATAAGAATAGAAGCTGTGCGCAACACTTTTTTTGACTTCTCCATTCTTTTTAAATGGATAAGCTGAACTTTTATGATCGAGTACAACAATTCTGCCGTCACGTTTGTCGCGCAAGAGTAAATCAATATATCCTATGAAATCATATTTATACAGCTTGAATTTTGCTTTTAATTCTATTCCTATAACATCGTAATATTTTAACCACGGGAAAGATAAATTACTAAAATAATCAGATAATTTGTTATATGTGTTCTCCATAATTGAATCTTTAACTTTATAGAAAACATTATTATCATAATTTGTTTCGAAATATTTTAGCGCATTATCTATGGTCAATTCTTTTTTAAATATCAATTCCATAATACTGTGAACGTAACTTCCGATTTCAGCATAGTAGTTACCTTCGGATAAATACAGATCGTTATCATGGATAATATATTGCAAATAATACTCATATGGACAATGCTCAAAACAGGTGGTGCGAGAGTAAGACCACCTGATCTGATGTTCTTTGTCTATACCTTTACACCACCTTTCTTTTATTAGAATACAAATCCTCCCAGACTTCTTTACCGCAATCTACGGGGGAATTTTTTGCTTCTTGTCCACCTAAATATCCGTAAGCATCATGAATTTCATATACATTAGTTATACGGCGCAAAATATCAATATCGTGTTTTACGTCATTTGCGTTATAACTAACATCGGAATCATAAGCGAACACTATATTCACATTCAGTTTAACTAATAATTGTATTTGTTCCGGCGTTAATGTATGCTTTTCAGCAGAGGCGCAATTTTTGTAACCCCAACCATATGCTTTCATTACGCTCTTAACAGATTCAAAAATAATAATTTCGTTAGCTTCTTTAATGTTTTCAAGTGTGATATTTAGCCCTTGAAAATAATCCATTACGCCAACTTTATAATAGTTTATATATTTTGATAAACCCAATTCTTTATAATTAAGATATCTGGTGCGCCCTTTTATATTGATTAAATCACCTTGGATATCATAAACAGGATATACAATTCTATTGCTGTAAATATCAATTCTTACACCAAACAAATCCATTACTTCTTGCGAAATACCTTCTTCGAGCCATTCTGTTGCTTTTAGATCGGCATCGAATTTTTCGAGCGTACTATCGGGCAGGATAGTATGCTCAAATGTGTCATTTTCATGGTGCAACACTTTGCGATATTTTTTCAGCATCGTCATAGTAGACGATTTACAAATTTTACTCAGATCAAGACTTGCGAGTTTTGCAGCTTTTTGAACAGCATCATCAAAACTTAGTTTTTCAAATGCCATTAAATAACCGATAATGCCGCCACCCACACCACACGAGAAACAATAGAAAGAATTAACAGATGGGGTGAAACACAAAGACGGGGTGAGGTCTGTATGTAGCGGACAATTTGTAAAATAATGATCTTGCCGCTCAACGAAGTCCATTTGAGTTTGGGCATATTCAAAGAGGTTAGCGTTTTCGTTGATTTCAGCTAAAGTGTCATCATCGTATTTCACATCTAACCCTCTTTCTTATTTATGTAAAACTATTATCTCTTTGATGTTGCTGCGCCTCGATAATTGTAAATGTATCTCCTGAGAAAACGAAATCAATATAATCTTTTTCGTCATCTTCCATCATTTGTTCTCCTAATCTATTTACATATATCTTGGCATAAGCATTACCACATTCCATTCCATCATCCGCTATCATAGCTTGGGTTTTATATCCCCATTTAATTCCTACGGATAGATAACGATTGATCTTATCTGAATCAGCGACTTCATCTTGACGGTTAAGTTGACAAGCGGAAAGAACAGCTAAATCAAGTTCACCCGCAATCATGTTTTTCAAAAAATCACACTGAGCGCCCAGAATATTGTAATTCTCACTTGTTTTCTTTGCGTTTGATTTCATATAATCAAATACAACGAAAGTTAAGCCCATTTTATATTTCAGCATTTTACAAATGGAGTATAATTTTTCGTTACTCATGTTTGGGGCGAAAAGATGAACAAAAGGTTGTTTTTTAATCCACGCCTTACAATCCTCAATTTTCTTTGCTTCTTGTTCGTTGTAATTGCCGGATTTTATCTTTTTTACGCTGATTCCTGTGATATGTGCCATTAGACGCTCAACATATAATCGTGTTTTCATTTCTGTATCTACGACTAATGTTGGCACGCCGTTTCGCAACTTATGGACAACTTCATTCATTAACAAAATTGATTTGCCTTTTTTATACTTTGCTTGTACAACAACTAATTCACCTTGTTCAAATGTAAAATAATTATTGAACATAGGATATTTTGATGGGATTCCATATAAGCCATTTTCTGATCGGCGGCTTACAATTTCATCCCAATAATCATCAATATCTTCTCCTAATAAATGAATTTCATTATTAGTTGTTAAATATTTTTCTGTTAATTCATTGATGTCTGTGTAAGTTGCGGAATCTAAATCATCTAACGAAATATTAGAGTCGTAACATTTACGTTCTAAGTTTTTAAGCAGTTTAATATAATCTCTTTTGAACGAAAGCGAGATCACATTATCAACAAGCATCTTATATTCTTCAAGAGTATTTCGTGTAGTTTCCTTATAAAGTTCTAAAACCTCTTGAATGGATGGAAGATTATATTTTTCTATTTCTCTTGCAACCGCCGCATTACTTTGTAATTTATTTGAAATATTGTAGGCATCAATATTAGTGATACCATCCCGATATAGTTCTTGAATTGCCCAATAGATACAAGCATTTTCTTTCCCTACAAAATAATTTGGTTTCAAGTAATCAGTATGTAGAATAAATTCGGGATGTTGAATCACAGTACCAATGATGCCGCTTTCAGACTGAATGTCGGAAAGCTCAGATATATTGTGATTCATTAACTACCTCCCTTTAAAATACCTCCGAAGCCCTTTTTTGCTGAATGGTTAATAGTAAATTCGGGAGCGTTTTTACTATCTTCTGCTGTAAAATCAGAAAATGATTTTATACCGCTTTTGCGTAGCTTTTCTTTTCGATATGCGGACTTTATTTCTTCTTTATCAACGTAGTATCTAAACCCGTTAGGGTAGCGGAGTGGCATTTTGTGGTCTACAATATAATCCATAGTAAAAGTAAGATATTCTGTAGAAATACCACGCCCAATTAAATCATTCAATACACGCTTTAATTCGCTAATCACAACAGTATTACTAATGTGCAAAAACCATTGATTCTTGATATATTCAATATCCGCTTTTGTGTTTTTATTAGCTATTTTCTTAGCATTTTCAGTTTTTTTGACGATTTTTGCTTGCTTTTCAGCTAATTGTTTGGCTTCAAAGCAATCTTTATGGAAATAAAATGTCTTTTTTATTTTTACATACGGTTCACAAGAGATATCAATTTCTTTGCTATTATGCAAGCAATCAGCATATCTACAGATTTTAATATCTGTTTTTTTGCTCATTATTCCTCTTCCTCTAATAAATAGGTTGATTCAAGGTCTGATTCATGGATTGCCAAAATCAATGGATATTTACGAATAGCTGCGCTAAGTGTATTCCATGACTCCTTCGGTTCAGTAAAGCCCATATGCCAACGAATAGCATATCTCTCGACAGGCTCTAACGTAATATAACTCTCAACTATCATCACGGATTTCTCTCCGTGTCCATATGGAATCCTATCGTCTACTACATAACCCGGTACGGATTGCCAATCAAATCGACCTTTTTCATCACGCTTTGTGCCATGTTCGTCATATATCTTCTTGTTTCTATACTCAACGTTATAGAAATATGTTTTGCAAATATCGTGCAGTAGCGCAGAAATGACGATATTATCGTGAGTAACATTTACACAATGCGGTTCTTTGTTGATAAATTTCTTATTCAGTTGTTCGTAAACATTTAAGGTATGTTCAAGCAATCCACCCTCATGACATGAGTGATAGCGTGTACTCGCCGGAGCGGTATAGAAGTCTGACTTTCTAATGAAAGAAAGCAGATCATCCATACCGTCACGACTAACATCACCTAATAATGTTTCGAACTTTACAACATTATCTTGATTCATCATTATTATTCAAAAGGAAGATCGTCGTCATCATCAACGGCAACATCCGGCTTCTTAGTAGACGGCTTTCTTGTCGGCTTCGCCGCTTCGCCGTTGCCATTGTAAATTTCAAGGGCATAAACGTGGAAATTGGTATAACCAACTTTCTTTTCCGCATCATAAGGTGTCTTAACACCAGTAGCGAGAAGTCTTACGGTAAGACCATTCTCAGGGATTTCAACGCCCTTGATAGCTTCATGCGCCTGTCCGCTAAGAGTAACGAACTTATTATTCATATCCGTTTCATAATGAGCCTTGCCGCTTTCATCAACTCTCTTAACAGATGTGCTAAGTTCAACCGTAGAGAACTCGCCTCTATCAGTAACAGCCCAAATACGGGCGAAACCACCAGAGCGATTTTTTGCGATAAGTGCAGACAGCTCCTTTTCATTCATACCAAGATCGTTTGCTAAACCTTTAACGTAAATATTTGCTGAACAAAATGCCATAATTGTTACCTCTTTCTTATTATTTTCTTACTGCAAGCAGATTTTTTTGGAGAGTTTTAAGAATCTCTTCGTCATCAATAGTCTTATAATTGCCGCGAATCAAATCATCATCAATGTTCGGATTTGCGGTCTTTTCAGCCTTCTTGCAAAGATCAGATACTTGTTTCTTTGCCTTATCCGATAATGCAGTTTTCTTTGTGACCAGATCGCCGATTTCCTTTTTCAGCTTAATTACCTCGGCAGCAACATCAGGCAAATCTTCACCCATGAATACATATAGACCAATACCGTGTAAAGCAAGGCACTTAGCGAGGCAACGCTTGAATGACTTATTCGCCACAAATGATGTGATCTTGTCAATGGTAACAGGCTGATTCTTATGATCGAGGATAGGAAGTGTTTCAACGTGAGATACGCCGCAAATTGTAACTTCTACCTCTACCCAACCGTACTTGCCATCATCATGCCAAAATCTGGTGTTACCATATTCATCCATAATCTGCGGAATAATTCTGAAATTAGCGTCCGGGAAACGTGACTTTACTTCAGCCCACGCCGCAGCCCACGGCAAATAAGATAACTGGTTTTTTGTCTTGACTTTGTTTGAAACATCAACATTATTAAGTGTTTCAAACACTTTTTTCTCAGTGTATTCTGAGTTTAATGTTTCGACATTTGTTTGAATGTTATCCATAACAATCAATCCTTTCATTAAATAATAAATCTATGTAATCACTCTAAGAGTGTTATTGTTTTTTGACTGCGCGGCAAATATAACCATGATTGAGGAAACTAATAAATGCACGAAATTGCATACTTTCAATCCATCCATAGTGTCTTATTGCATCACGGAAATAAAATAAAGATTCGCCGTTTTCTTTGAGATGAAAGTATTCATCAACGCTTTTAATTGGTTCGCCTTGACGATATTGGCGACGACTTTCGAGATATTCATCATATTTCTTGCGCTTTTCACATTCGCGACAAACTTCACCAACTATGCCCCAATTTGAGCTGTCGTATCTCGTCTGACCACTTGGCGTTTTATATGAATAGGCGCATTTACATTTATTACAAGGTTTCTGCATAATACATCACTTTAATGCGCCGCCACATCCGCTTCATGGATTAGCATAACGTCATTAAACATATCCTCTCCAATTAGCTTTAAATCACGATTGCGCGATTTTTCTGATCTATTCCAACTCATGTACGGGTGCATATGGTAATAAATCAAATTACATAAATAACTCAATTTATCGGAATTAAGTTCATCCATAAAGCCGTAGAATAGAGCCTCATAAGCGCCGACACATTGATGCTGATAATAGTGACATTCACCGTCGTCAATTCCCTTGAAGTTCACTCTTGTCTTTGTGTGTTCTTTGCCGTTATCATGTAACACAGTTGCAAATTTAAAGAGAACAAAATCATTTTTAACCTTTGCGGCAATTTCATCTCGATCAACATACTCTAACGCCTTAATAGAATGACTGCCCAAAGTGAGTGCATGATGTGAATTTTCTTGGTCAAAATGTGCCGCTCTTGAAAGATAATCCATGAGATAATAAGTGTTTGAATAAGTATTAACTATACTTTTATCAAAGATATAATAAATATCATTAAATCCCTCATGCTTATGTGGCGGTGTGTAGTTAAAATACATTCTCTTAACTACTTCCTGCGGTACTTTCTGGGTGCGAAATTCATTTGTCGGTCTTTCGGCGCACCTTTGCAAACATTTCTCATAAGGTGTCGCCATTACCACACAAATCTTCTCGCAATCAATTTTCTTAATACGTTGCAGGAAATCAATTCTCAATGACTTTTTGATATTTGTCGCATCATAAATAACGCTTTTACCGTTAGACAAATCATTGATGATATTTTTATGTAATTGATTGAAAAGAGTTTGATTATCTCCTTGAATAGCTGCATCACCATATAATTCATGGCGTAATTTATCAGAAGAATGAATAATTGGAGTAATTAATAAATGAGCATTAAATGTTGCGTCGAATTTAATCTTGTTGCCGTGTAGACAAGTTGTGGGATATTCTTCGGAAATATGAATTCGATTTTCCGCATAATAAGATTTGCCAGAACCCGGAAGTCCTATCATCATAATGAAATAAGGCTTCTCTTTTTTATCTAATAAAAGCTGATAATCATTGAATAAAATATTATTTTGCTGATTATTTTTCACTGTTCATCATCCTCTTCAAGCTCTGGAATCCGATCATTCTCTTGAATATCTTCGTCAATTACTTTCTTATCCTGTTCGGTGATAAGTCCAAATTCAGCCATTTCGGGGTTGTTATTCGCCACTCGGCAATAAGCCTTGACCTCACTAATGCGCTGAATAAGCGGTTTAGATGTATCGGCGAGCTTATCAAGCACAACCTTAGAGCAAATATAAATTCCCTTTTTCAAGCCCTCTACGAATTGTTTCCGTAAGGCATCAGCAATAATCCGATTCATTTCTTCATCGGCTTTTCTTTTTTCTTCCTCGGTGATTTTCTTAGGTGCGGCAGGTTCAACACCTAAAGGGGTAATCGGTGATTTAGGATTAGTTGTGTCCATATTAACCTCCATAATTAACTGTGATGTTTTAGTAGGTATTCGTTTGATACATTCTTAAAGCTCATATCATTAGTCGGGTCACGCAATACAACACCCTCACGAAGAACATTAGGATTGATCGCTGAAGGAGCGGTTGCATATTTCTTAAACGTTTCCATATCATTCGGGATATGGTAATTTGTATCTAAGATAGGCACAAATTTCATGCCCATGCTTTCGACAATTTCTTTCGCTTCAACTGACGGCAAACGCCCACGATCTGAACGAATAAAGTTAAAGATATATAAATCATCTTCATCAAGTTTCAACGGATTGCCTTGAACCTTGCCAACAGCTTCACCTTGAATACATACATAATCAAGCTCCGGAAATGCGTTCAGATAACTTTTTAATACATTTTCAATATCGTATTTAAAGGCGTTATTCCAATAAATATTTTCATCGTGATAACACTCCTGATCGGGCGTAAGTTGTCGCACATTTCTTGAAAGAACATAAAACTCAAACTTCTTCTTACCTTTGCGTTCGAGAATATATGTTGAACTCGTTCCATCTAATTTTTCAGTAACAACGAATTTGTTTGGTAAACCTAATACCCACGGCATATTTTCGCAGCGCTCTTCGTCGGTCTTATGTACAAACGAGAACTGAGTAGGAAAAGCAAGTGGTTTATCTTTCTTTCTACCAAAGATAAAGAATAGTAACTTTCTGCCCCACTTTCGTTTCATCAGCTTTCTGATAAATGGCTTTCTAAATAATTCTTTATGTCGTGCAGCCATTGATTTATATTTTGCGTTAGGGTCTGGCTTTGCGGATTTTCTGACATTATCTTCCGGCACATAGTATTTTACTCCCAACAGATCAGTAACATCAGCACCGATATCAAGATCATTGACTTCCGGGAATACATTCGCGGGCATCAATAGACCCTGCGATAATACCTTGCACATCTTTTGCGTTTTGATCTTATAATGCTTTGACTCTAAAAACGCAAAACGCTCGTCTGTTTCGGGAACTTTACTGTCAATTTCAAAGTAAATTGCCCTATCCCCTACATTAAATTCATCTTTACGAACGACACACCACCAACCGTTTGTTCTTGCATGAACAACACGATCATAGTTCGGAATCGGGCGAATTTCATCAATCGTAACAATATAAGCTAACGCTCTTTTGCTATTACTTACCATTGTTTCGCCTCCGCTTGTTATATTTCTTTCTATTAGGTCTGGCGCGTGTCATCTTGCCCTTTTCATCAAATCCAATAGTTTCGCCATCAGCTACATGACCGCAATTTGGACAAGTATATTTCGTATATGAATTACTTGGTTCAAAGCAATAGCTGATTGTCATTTCAACATTACATTTTTTGCAAATCATTTTTACCTCCTGTAATCTTTCAGTACAGCAATTAAGAATAATCAATTAATAATTTCGGCGATTTCATATTTCTCAGCTTCTCCGCTTCTAATGTACCAATTCATTTTCTTGTCTGCAATTTCATGCAGTTTTTCAAGAGGAATTTTAGTGCGTTCAGCCACAAAGTATTCATACTGAGCATATATTCTCTTTGTTTCATCAATATCTTCAATTAAATCGTTTAATTTACCGCTTATTCTTGTACTTGTTTGGTGGTACATGAGTACCGCATTTTTAGACATAAATCTTTTATGTCCGGCAAGAAATATCTTGAATCCTGCGCTCATAGCATATCCCATGCAATATGTATAAATAGGTGTCTTAGAATTAAGCATTATACCGATTATGCTCCACGCATCATATGCACTACCTCCGCGTGAATCAATATAAAAATGAATAGGTTGCCTTGTATATTCTTTCAGTTGAGTTTCTTTATTATCATCGGCAAAAATTAGCGATAATAAATAAGAATTGATCTGTCCACAAATTTCATTATCAATTATATCATTCACGACAATTACTCTATTATTTTCATCAAAGGATATATTTGCGATCTGAACCACTCCTTAAAGTGTTATTATGAATAATTCTTATAACACCCGCCCATGAATTTGCTATTACCATACTATCGCTATTAATTTTATAATTCCGATTATGCGGTGCGTCAAATAAAATTTTAAATTGTTTTTCACTCGTTAAATTATGAACACCATCATCAATTAGAAAGTGTCCGTTAATCAAGTCTTTACGAGAAGTAATAATAACATCATTCCATGAAATAAATGGAAAATATTTCTTTACCACATACTCAAATTTCGGCTCAACACACTTATAATATGTAGTAGAGCAAGGCATGATATGATAGCCTTCATCAGACAGTAATTTAAGTGATTCCACAGCACCAAATTTAGGTTTAACGGTGCACCAGAATAGTTTGCTGTTAAATGGTTCATATATTTCATCATTCTTTAATGTCGGAAATGCTTTCTGCATATTCCATTCAGTAATATCATCAACGGACACACTCAATGAGTGCATACGATTCAAACGCTCTACCCATGCAGGTAATAAGTCTATCATTACATCATCTATGTCAACCAAAATAATGATTTGATCTGGCGGCAAATTATAATACGGTTTCTTCATAAATCAATCCCACAAACAATAGTAATACTTTTTGAACAAATCCATAAATTCACACAAACATTCTTCGCGATATTTTTCTAATTCTATATCAGCTTCTAAATGTTTCTTGATGATGTTTTCATATTCCGGCACATCATCTGCGGAACTATTCAAATAATCGCATATGTTCCCAATCGTTTCCCGATATTCATCATCGTATGGATTTTTCTTTGTACAAGTAAATTCATCAGATTCGCCGAGCAAGAAAATCATTCTGTTTAATAATTTGACATATGCTTCATCTTGCTTGTCCACATCACAAGGGTCAACATTTTCATCAATTTGAATTGTTGGTACGCCACAATGATTATCTCTAAGAGTTGTTAAAATCTTTATCATTGTAGGTGCGAACCAAGTATCGACTTCCCAATTTGCGGTGATATCATAACCATTCTTAATAAGATAATGAAGATCACTGAAATATCTCGGAATTGCTTTAATATTTTTATACCAACGTTTTTTATCCCAACAAAAACAACGTTGCCATATTTTGCGATTGTATAAAATCATAATGTATCACCTTATGAAAATTTTATATTAGACTTACTTGGGATGGTTATCCTATATTGCGTATCACCATACGATAAACACCAAAGATTCCAGAAGGGATTTGCTTTGCGAGAAGTAATCTCTACATTTGGTGTTTCTGATTTATCAAAGTTCAAATGAACATCCTCTTTTTTGTCTTTATAAACTGTTATTTCATCATCTTTATATGCAAAATAATATCGAGAATCCTCAAATTCACCGCTAATTTCAAGATAATAATCAATATTATCGTCAGAAGTTTGAATCAAATCATATGTTTCGCACGTTGCATATGATGCAGAATCATTTGAATATATAATTGCACCAGTTATGAGATTAATGATTGAACCTAAAAATAAACTACCAATAATGGCAACCGCACAAGCCGTTACAATTAAACCGATAAGATGTGATACATCATCTCGAAAATAAATAATAATTATAGCTGCAATAATAGCAAATACCAAAATATATGTAAGCATATTAACTCCTTATCTATTCAAAATATTAATCTGGCAACTTTCCATAACATCGAGAGCTTCATTATGTTTTTCTGGTGTAGTTCCGGCACAACACGAGGCATCAACATAAATTTCAGCAAATGGAAACTCTGTCTTTAAATATAATGCGTTGCTAATAACACAAATATCAGTGCAAAGACCGATCAAATGAAATTCAAGAGATTTGCCATTTGTAAGTTTACCTGCCAACATTTCGCCCACCATTAAAGGAAGAACAGTTGAAGCGAAAATACCTTTTGCTGCAATTCTTTCCTTAGAAATTTTCTTTTCGCAAATATATGTTTTCAATTCATCGGGGAAATCCCAACCATTAGTTTTATAAATACAATGCGGTACAGGAAGATGTTGTCCTTCAACTGTTTTTAAATAACTATCATCATAGTGTGTATCTTTTGTAAAGAAAATCTCGTCATCCCAATTTTTGATCTTATCCATAACATTAGAATAGATAGCTTGCGCCTCTTTCGTGCCTAATGTGCCATTGATAAAATCATTTTGGAAATCAATACAAAATAAAACCTTAATTTTATCCATTTGAAACCTCGTCATCCATGTGTTCATATTGATACTGTGCTATAAGATCACAACCAATTTTCTTTGCATATTCCTCGGTTTTTGCGTAAACCCAAACTTCATAACGCTCTTGATTATAAATACTTGCTGCACGACAATATTTAACATTATTGATTTCAATACTTTCATCATAATGATCTCGTTCAAAAGTAGTAATTTCATTATCATTTAAATATTTGCTAACTTTATATAAATGATATCCTCGCGCCGCAAAATCTACGGCTTGTTCATATTGGTCACTGTCATATATTTCAATATTAGCATTACTATCCCAAACTGAGTTGCTATAATAATTCCTTAATTTTTCAGCCATCTCTGGTGTAGTAGCAACACCACAAACATGATAATCTGAATAGCTACCCGCAGTAATTACATAAATTTTCATATATTATCCTTTCACACCAATGATTTTATTCTTTTGTGATCTTATATCCTAATTTTTGAATCAATTTTAATGTTTCCATAGCCGTATTCAGATCATATGCCTGTTCACATTCCGGCAACTCGTCATAAGGAACAAGACAAGGATTTGTCTTTGCGACATCATCACGGGTTTCGCCATATGTCCAACCATCACGAATCCTACCTTCAGCCCAAACATCATGAACATTAGCGGCGATTTTTTCGCTCAACTCCATAATATTATCACTTAATTCAACATCGGTTGTATCAATAGGCTTTGGCTTATATGCCTCTGGTTCTCCTGTTTCTTCTTCACCGAATATTGAATTTAAAAATAGCGCAAATGCAGCTATACAAGCGATAATACACATAAGTTGTACAATATTACAAAATAACATAACCATAATTAACACTCCGATACGGTACTATCAAGATAAATAATATATTCATATTTGATTTCGCTCATTTGTACCTCCGCTTAATGGTCGCACGATTTCTATTATTAAATTTTTCAGAACAGTAATTATTTATATAATAAATTGCAAGAATAATTGATTCAATCATACGCTCATCTTCTTTATCCATATGACAAATTGGCATTTCGGAATAATGATGACATAGATCAATCATAAATTGCCACAAATTATTTTGTTGCTTAATCTTTGATTCTAAAACATGAATGGGAACAAATTCTTTAACTGAAAAAGTAAAAGGATATTTCGTACTCCTTTCTAAAAGAGTATTTATAAAACCGAATAAACCTTTTTCAATCAAAATATCACAATGAAATTTTGTAGATTCGTATAAATGCTGCGGAATATTTTCAATCTCAGTTAATAATGCAAGCATAATTGTATCAGCATAATCCGCATCTTTTAAGCAATATCCCGATTCGCGCGAATTATAATAATAGCTATCAACAATATGCCAACCTTTATTTTCACCGTCAGAATATCTCCATAAAGTCCATGCCATAGGGTTTACTGTTCCATAATTAACCGATAAGATAAAATGATTATTATCCATTGTCAAACTCCTTACCCGGATAGAAAATGTATGTTTTGATTCTTTTACTCTTTGCGATGCCTACCATGTGCGAAGTTCCGCGACTTTTGCCATCCCAAAAAGCTATTAAAACACCCTTATGACCATCTTCTTTTGCCCATTGTGCCATTTGAGTATTTCTAATAAATCCGGCTGATTTGCCATAGTTTGTCCATTGAGCGTGATAGATCGTCAATTTAATATTGTTTTCACGAGCGTATCTATTACCGAGAAGATCAGCACCTTTTGCGCCGCCAGTAATTATTTCAATATAGTCACAATCATATTTTGAAATAACTTCATCAATCTTTTCTTTAACATAATCATAATCATTAAACGAGCGGCAACCCGCAACAATTATTCTTAAATTCACCATATTATCACCTATATAAGATTTTTTAAATATGCAATTACTGCTTTCAAATCATAATAATCCATTATATCATTTAAAGATAATTCATCGGGTGAAACTTCAGTATAATAATGTTTCAATCTGCCTTTTTTAAAATTTTTATGTGATGCTGTCTTATTATAACCGTATAGTAGAATATTGCCCTTTTGTGTTGTTCGTGCGCTGACATATGTATGTTCTTTAATTACAGCTTCAGCAAAACTTTGCCAATCATCATATGTTTCATCCGAATCAGGCTTTCTTTCGCCAATGTACACTTGTGATCTGCTATCGAATAACTTGCCGTTAATCCGCACTTCAAGGCGTTCATTATAATATGCGATGTCATTTGATTTTTTATAATAATGTTCAAGTGCCTGTTTAACACGAAATACAGGAATTAATTTTGCACCATTAGTATAGATTTCTTGCTTATCTTTAAATGAATGATCTTCAAGAAATTCTTCTATTGTATCAGGGAATGACATAATGTCCGGCATTTAATCGCTCTCACTTTCTTTAAATTTATCTCCTATATTCATTCACAATTTTGTGATTGGCTTCCCGGAGCTTTTCAATTTCTCTTAGATTTTGCCGATAATTTGCAATAGAAATGCGCAAATTTGGCGGGAAATCTACTGTTTCTTTACGCGAAAAATTAGTTATTCGATATGATATTATTTCATCACGATATATACAATACACATATCTATAGTCTTTCGGATTGATATAAAACTTAACTGCACTTTTAACGGTTTCGCCATTTATAAAATGTAAATTATAATATGATTTGTACAGCCTCAAAATATGCCCATCATAATCGGAATGTGCGGAAATTAAATCGCCGAATTTCTTATCATCAAATATTTTGATGTCTGCATAAAACTCATTATTCACATCAATGCCTCATATGGTAGATCATGATTTGTTGCGCATAAAGTTAATCATCTTATTAACACCATCAATTACACCAACATAGTATTCTACGTCAAGTTGAGCTGATGATAATTGCTTACTTAATGCTTTATTATTTGATGATAATTCTTGATTCTTATTCTTTAAATCATTATTTTTGTCGTTTAATTCTGATAATTCTGTCTTTAACTTATCAATATAAGAATTTAATTCCGCAATTCTCGCTTTGTATTCAGCGATGATTCCAGAGCCATCGTTATGTGTTTCGTTTGTTTCGTACATTTGTTCTAATCCTCCCACTTATATTAATATTTGTCATAATATGCTAATCCTTTTTTAATGGTTTAACAAAGCTAAATTCATATACATCTGTTGGTTCAACTAAAATGTGATGACAAGTTTCGCCATCATATATGCTGCCTTTGTGGTGATTACAAAGCGGTGATCTTACGTCCTCGCCGCAGATAGAACAAATGGTACGATTTACGCTACAACCAATAGATACTTCATTTAATTCACCGGATTCAATTTGTTGGATTATTTCAGCGTTTTCGTTTGAGCGTATCATAAATATTCTTGCAGTTAAATTGAAAAGCTGCTCTCCGGTCTTAGTAGCTTTGCCATCAGGTGCTTCAACATCGCAAGAAATAATTCGCATTATCTGAGTTGGCATGACATCGGTATCAACATATCCAGTTTTGCCAACGAATAATTTCTTAAAGCCATATAATGTATCTACGGAAAATTGTTCATTATCTTTGTCGATATCATTATTACAAAGAATAACAGTAAACAAATAAACTTCTTCAGGATTCAAATAGCGGCGAGAATAGCTATTGACGAGTTCCATTTCTTCTGCGCTCCACTTTGATGCCGCAAGAGAACCTACACGACAGTTCCAAAACTCCGCAGCTTTACCGTAACCATCTTCGAGAACAACGAAATCGCCTTCAACATATTGCGAACGATGTTCAAACTCTCTTGTTTGAATTTTGCAATCGCAACATTCTATATTGAATTTTTCGGTATAAATTCCACCACTTGCGATAGTGCGATGAAGAACATGAAATCTTGATTTGCCGCCACATATCGGGCAATTTTTTAAAATCATTTTAACCACCTACAATAAATTTGATAAATATTCGCGCAATTCTTTTACGATCACAGGATTTTTTCTTAATAGGTTCTTTGTGTATTTGAGATCATCATTTGCGACAGGTGCAATATTTTGTTGATCTTCGCCCGGAATAGGAGGCAACTCCATCCAATACCGCACATTAGTCCATTCGTAATATCCTACTTCAGAATCATAAGCATACCAACCGCTTTCGCCACGTTTATGATTGAAATCATCATTATCGACTGCATATAAATTTCTCGCAAAATAACAAATATTATGCCTGAGATATTTTTTGCCGCCAGATATTGATTCTGTTAAAACATAATAGCGTTTACGATCTTTTTGCGGTAACTCTTTGCTTGCATCATGCCAAAACATTTCCATTTATGTCATCTTTCCTTCGTGATTTCATATTGTGTTGCACACATTCCTATACATTGTGGCGTTTCATATTTTTTATTACCGAATCTTTTGGAACATACATAATGAGTATCATGCCAATTAATTCTATCGTCAGGAAATGATCTTTCGTCAATCACCAAATCATTAATATCAAATAAGTTTTGCGAATGATACTTTATGATATATTCAAACATTTCTTCTTTTGTATTAAACTCTTTTGCTTCTGCCATAGCATCAGCTAAAAGGTAACGGCGCGGTCTAAATATATACATTACACATTACCCCTCTATGAAATCGCTTTATATTCGTGAATTATTGCACGCTTGAAATTATCATCGCGATTTATGCACATTCTCCATATTTCAGTAAGAGGAATTTCAATAACGATAAAGCTCACATTTGGCAGAAGAGCCATAATTTTTAATTGCACATTCAAATAACCAGTTTCTACACCTGCACCGATCTCGTCTAATCCGTTATATTCTATCGAACTATCTTTTATAATCTCGGCATCTAATTTGATTATTTCAGCTTTTTCATATGAACCATGTTCACATATTTCTTTATCTTTCGATAAATAATATGCTAATACTGTTTCTGCTTCTTCATTGAAGTCAAATCTATGAGAAAGTTCTTTAACTGCTTGCACCTGTTCATATTCTCTCAGAGTGAATATATCTTTATAATTATTTGGCAATTTAACTGTCATTGTTGTCCCTCTTAATCATCAATTTTAACGCATTTCTTTCGGTCGAATTGATATTTACCTTTTTCGCCACCAATTTCTTTGTCGCTAACAATTCTTTCCATACCGTTACTACGCAACTTAATATCACATGAATAATCTTCGTGTTGAGTGACCGAAATTACTTTATATGTATCTAATGACCAATCTAAGCAATACTCATATGCAAATAGAATATCTCCAACTTGGCATGGTGGTGCTTTTCGTAAAGATTTTAAACCATCAAGAGTAAATGCTTCATGAACGCTAACATAATATTTATTGGGTTTATAATCAGCGTATGTTACTTCACGAACTTGCTCATAAATCTTAATGTCGCTATGATCGCCAATGGTTAGCCAATGATATTTAACACGATCACGAAATTGCTTATTATAGATTCGATATTCTTGTCCGGGCGCAATAGATAATCTTTTTACAATATCTTCTTTTGAAAATTCTATAAAAGCACCGTAATCTCCAATTACAATACGATCATATTTTTTACATATGATAGTGCCTTCGATGGTATATAATTCTTTATTATCACCATTTACATCTAAATAAGCAGGTATATTCTCAGCCCAAAATGTTCTATATTTTTCAGATAGATCATCTGGTAATTTTTTGTATTTATACTTTTCTGCTAATTTTGCTTCAATTCGTAATGTATTCATTATATTTCAACCTCTTGCTCCCACCTTATACAAGCAGCATTGTTAATCAGTTCATTAGTAAAATAAGGTTTTAAGAATTGAATTTGAGGCTCAGTTAGGAACTTATTCCATTCAATATAAAATTTGCGATAAGGTGCAAGAGAACAAGTAATATGTACCCACGAATGACTTAAAAGAATATCATCGACAGATTTATAACCTTCATATCCGAACTTTTTACAAATCTCTTTTGCCATTTCTATATGATCGTAAAGATCACATTCATACATATCACCATCAGGCGCAAGCCAACCTACTTGTAGTCCATTATATTTCATAATCCACCTTAACTTTTACATCAGATAATCATAATTTGCCCTTGCTACCCACTCAGCATTTTGAAAAATTATGACTGCCTTGCCATTATCATCTCTTATAAAAATGCAAGGAGTTTTTACATCGGGATTTTGTGGAGAAACATATAATACTTTATCTCCAAATCTAAATTCATAGCTTTTATTAGCAGATTCTTGCTTTTTATCATCAAGTATAATGTATTGTTTCTCGCCATCTACCATTTTCCAAAATGTATAAGCAGTTCGCGGAACTGCAATATCAAAGTATTCAAATTCTTCTTTCGTGTTTGATTGAATGATCTGACAATCTGGTGGAGTTGTGAAAATCGGGTGAAAATCAACACCGTCTGCTTCTAATTCATTCATTGTTTTTAAAAATGGATTCATTTTTTGTTCCTTATCTAATTATATTTTAGAAATGATCTCATTAAAAACTGCATCTCGTTCAGATTCAGTTTTAGCGCACCAAATGTAACCTATCTTTGGCAACTTGAAACCACTTTTCCTCAATTTCAATACCGATAAAATGACGATCTAAAGCGATTGCAGCCGCGCCGGATGTTCCGCTACCCATAAAAATGTCTAAAACAATATCGCCCGGTTCACTCCATGTCTTGATCTGGTCGCTTGCAAGCTGCTCCGGGAATGGAGCAGGATGACCTTTGGTCGCTTTATCCTTATTTGTTAAATAAGTAAAGATGTTACCGTGTTGCTTATATTGATTAACTACATGAGAACCACAATTAACTAATCCGCTGTCATTACTCTTATGGTATGTTGCTCCACCCCAAGTTTTTGTTCCGGCATATTTGCATGGTATCATAATTGGGTGGAAAGATTTTGGACGACCTTTAGAGAACACAAACATATACTCAAATTCCTGCTCATACCTACGGTGAGTAAGCGGTACATAATTTTGTTTTCTGTATATCATTGTGTCATATATGTTAAAGCCACAATCTTTAAACATTAATGCCTGTCGAAAACTTGTGCCTGTTTCTGAACCGTTGAACGTAGCGTCGGCAACTATCCATATAACGACACCGCCATTTTTTACTACGCGATATAGTTCTTTTACAATCTTTACAAAGTGTTCCCAACTCAACCGATCATTATTAGTTCCATATTTTCTGAGATTGTCATATGGTGGAGAAGTAATCACCATGTCAACACTATTTGCCTCCATTGAAGATAAAGTTGTTAAGCAATCGTCACAGTACAGACTACAACACTCGCTAATATACTCATTAATGATTATATTACCCCCATTCTCTAATATCGTTTTAAAATATCGAATTATAAAATATACCAAGAAACATAGAAACGATAAACCCTATAATACTAATTCCACCACAAAATTTAGCTGTCCCAAAAATGTCTGATTTTTCTTTAAATAAAGAAATTCCACATATTAAGAAAATGAAAGCGAGCATAAAAATGCCAACTTGACTTCCAAGAAATGATTTAATGCTAACTATATTCATACATTAACACTTATTGTTCTATTCCTTTCACGCGACAGTAAACATCTGCTACGATCTCTTTGTAGCCGCCTATATAGCCCTCAATGTTTTTATATTCAACATTATAATTATCAAGTAATTGTTTGATTTCATCACCTATCTTATCTGATTCTTCTTCTGTCTGAAATCGCCCGTTAGGATTGTATTCTTTCACTCTTGTAAGATAATAATTCATATTATCATAAGAGTTAAATACGTCTAATACATAATTATTAAAACTTTCTTTAAGATTAGATGTTTGATTATATTGAATAGAAAGTAATAGCGGAGAATCAGTAACGATTACATTTACTTTATTGGTGCATCTTGATATTTTGAATGACTGTTTTCCAAAGATATATGCTTGGTTTTCAAATACAGCTTTATTGCCTTCCCACAATTTATCTTTTGCAAATTCCGTTACAAGCTCCGCATCTATTCCTTGCATTTTAAGTAGCGCAAAAACATATGCTGCACCCGTACTTTTACCTGCGCCGGGTGCGCCAAATAAATTAACAATAATTGTTTTCAAACAATCACTCCTATTGGATTTTTACATTTATGTAATCAAGCACATTTTTCATTCCTAAACCACCGTCATTCCAATCTCTCATACAATACTCCCATAACTTCGGATGCGTTTCATGTAATCTTTGAAATCTATTAGGTTCTTTTTCAAGATGACATCCAAAGCCGCAGAAAACACAGCCCGTTCTATCACAGCCGGTCGTATATAGTTTGCCGTTTTCATCTTCCTTGATTTCGCTGTAAACAGAAGCATAGGGAATGTTGTAATTGCGGAGATATTGCAATACGTCTTGCTCAGTCCAAAAGCTCATAGGGCGGGAAGTTGGACGTTTACTATTAAAAGCATTACAACCATACATTAACCAGTTAGACTTTCTCTGCACTGATTCTTCTGTCATAGTTGCGATAATTGGAACTTTACCAGTTTCTTTTTCATACTGTTTGGCAGGATTCTTTTTCATCACATCACAGCATTTATCAGAAATAAGAAATGGAGCATCAACTAAATATTTATGACATTCCGAAATTTTACCACGACCATATTTATTGCCATTCCAACGAATATCTTTTAGCTTTTCAGATTTTGTAGTTCGATATTCTTGAATAAAAGCCGCTTGTTCTTTTCCTATAATGGGATAGCCATATGTTTCGATAACTTTTCTGAAATTCATCTTTGGTTTAAGTCGAATAACATTTTCTTGACTTAACGCAAATTCCCTTACTTCTGGATATTCCAATCCCGTATCGACAAATACCGCAGGAATATTTGGTCTTAATTGTCTGGCAATATGTAATAATACTGTGCTGTCCTTACCTCCGCTAAACGAAACATAAGCATCATATTCTCTTAACCATTCTCTAATTCTGTTTGTTGTTAGACCAATCTTGACATTTAAAGGCATTGATTGAAAATACTTTAAATGCTCTGCGGTAAAACTTGAATTAGATTTTTTATTTAGATTTTAGTCAAATAAAATACCAATGTTTCGGTAAATTATTTAGCTGTTATCAATTAGATCATAAAGTGAAAGTTTAATAAGCAGCGAAAGTTAGGTGTTTAATAAATGGAAGAGCCAAATAAAAAATCTATTTGATTGTTAAATTATCGTTCATAAATTTATTTATTTCTTAATTTTTAGTTTTATCGTTTCTGGCACAACTTCGGCAAACCCAATTCCAATATCATATTCATCATCAGATTGACCTTCATAATCATCCACGATAATTTCTCCTATGAATTTTCTACCATCATAATTGTTAATTAAATCGCCTGAGATAGTCTTACCATTGTCTTTTCGCTTTCCCGAAAAAATATATTTGGAATTATTCATTTTTACCTCTTGGCATCTCCAATATCATTCACATAAAAATAAGATTGTGGCGATCTTGTTAATTTCATTTTAGGACAATCTTCACCGCTAAAATCATATCCACATACCATCATATTCTCACAATAATCAAACATATATGCGTCACATGATTTGCAAGGTCGCTTATCTTCGTCATAATTCCAATACTTAGAAAATTCTCCAAGCTCTTTTGGTTTATCATAAATAATAAGATTTGTAATGTGCCAAAGGTAAACGTCATTACGGTTGTTATATCTCATGATTTCACCAAGCGACATACAAATTCTAAGTAATGGTGTTGTAAAATCTACAAATAATCCAGAAGCATTTGGGTCTAACCAATCTGTTCGATCACATATAAACTCGCCGATAACTTTCCCATTAAGAAAATTATCTTTGTTCCATTGGTTAGGAAACCGAGCTAACTCAATAGATGAACCATATTTGATTTCGCCGTTTGGTAATCTGTATAATTCATCTGTATAAAGCGAAACATCTGAATTGTAATTTTTAGGTTTAGAGCAATATATATAGCACTTGAATGGTGGCTTTATTTTTGGAATTGTTTTCTTAACTTCCTCGGTTTTCTCTCCATCAATAATTTTTGCACACAATTTTGGGTTTATATTGATTAGTATAGCTTTACCAGAATTTTCGCTCATTTTAGAATCTCACTTTCCTTGTTATTTATAGTTCAACTTTAAATAAAAGATTTTTTGCAGAATTTAAGATATCTTCATCTGTAGAAATTCTATGCCAAAAATCAGAAATACTTTCGCAAAAATGTATTTCATCCATTATTCCGACAAATGTTGATACATACCATTCGTCATTAGAACTCGGAAACAACTGAAATATCGTATCTTTGCCATTAATAAGCGTAGGAAAATGCTTAAACATAGAAGTCAGAACACGATAAATATAATCCGGCACAGAAAGAACATCTGCATCATCACCGATATCTTCTATGATGATGTAATTATTATCAGTGCCTTGAAAATAATGTTCTACTACATAGTTCCATTTTGATTCCGGCACACTAAAAGTATTACTACCAGAATGTTCTTTTAATTTGCTATACGTCACTTTAAATTCTCGGATTAGTCGCAAATTACATTCAAATTTAATATCATTGATTTTGAATTTCATTGAATCTAATTCTTTACTGCTGCTGAGATTCATCATTACCTCCATCGGGTTCGTTCAGCAGCTTGCCGTGCAGATCATAAATATCAAGATGATCTCTTGATAATAAATCCTCGAATCCTTCATATTTTTCGCTCTTATATGTCGGAACTGGCGTTACATCCGTCCACGATTTGTTCTTTTTAACAATAACAATATAATTCATATACACATATACATAATAATCATTATTGTTTAAGACGACCTCTGTTAAGATAAAGTTCTCAGTATCGGGCGCAAGATCAGCACGAATCAAACTTTCATTAGCGAATCTTTCATCAACCAAAAGTTCGCACACCTTGTTATAAATACTATTAATGTCATAATCTACTTGAATATTTACCATTTCAATAAATCCACCTCAATTCTTTAATGCGGTTAAATAGCTATCATTGGCGAAAAATTCCATATCAGAATTTTCAAATTGAATTACTGCATGATGTTTTGAATATCTAATAAAGACACATTTAGATACCAATCCATTTCGATAGGGAGATGAATATAGGCATTGATCTCCGCTTTTAAATTTATTAGGATAATGGATTCTCGACATTAACCTTTCCTCTTTTTATTCACGATGATAGCAATAATTCCAACAATAAGTTGCAAGATATTCACGACGAGAATTGCGAATGAAAAGTTGCCCAAATATGCTTCATTCGCAACATTTCGCAAAAATTGCAAAAATTCCTCCATTTAATCACCCTGCTTTACCTGTCGTATTCTGACTATTTCAATTTCTTTAGGTTTATATCTCTTTTTTAATTTCCTTAAAACCTTGCGTCTTGCTCCGGCTTCAGTAAATGCGCGGACGTAAACAGTCCTTTTCTGCGGACGATAAACACCGATATAATACAGCATGGTTACAACGGCTCTTACTTTCCATTTCTTAATCATAGATCATTCCCATGCAAATAATTGTCCGCATCTTGGACAACGATTATCCCTTGTTAAACAATTAGCAGCTCGCCCATCTCTAATTCTTCTGCCACAAGCAGGGCAATATCTTTTTAAAGCACTTCCATTCGGAGCAGTAGGAGTATTTTTCGCAATCACTTCATCAATGGCTTGAACCAAATTATATGGTAAAGGACATAAAGATTCTTTGGATTTTGATTCTAAGATAACTTTCACATCTTTTAAGCAATCAAGAAGTTCATAGTCATTCATATATATCACTCCTTTTTAAAGGATTTAATTGATACGAATAATCGTTTAATACGTTTTTTAGTCTTTTTAATAAACTGGCGATAATTCCTATTCCTATATTCTTTGCGACTATATGTGATGAATCCTTTCTGAGATAACTCAAAATATCTATCAAATGTAGATTTCTTCATCCAACGAAATCTTTTGGAATTATCTTCAGAAACACATCCAAACTCCCACGCAACATAACGCATAATCCACGCAAAGAATCTTTCAAAAATATTAAGATAAACCCTCATATCAACAATATATGTACCTTTAGGAATAAGTTCATCGCACTCAGGTATAAATACCTGTCTTGTGCAAATATATGTGTCATAACAAAACGGACTTTTAATCACATAATAAGTTTCGCCACTTGTACTATTTGGATTTATCATTTTGATCTCCTTTAATCGGATTTCTTTAATACTGTATTTGCTGCTTTAGATTTCTTTAATATTGTATTTGCTGCTTCAGATATTCTTCTTAATGCTATATCATCATATTCAAGATTGTTCTCGATGCCGATGAAATAACGATTTGTATTCACGCACGCTACGCCAGTTGAACCGCTGCCCATACAATTATCAAGAACTACGTCGCCCGGATTCGTATATGTTTTAATCAAATACTCTAATAAGGCAACTGGCTTTTGAGTTGGATGAAATCTACCTCCATCTCTCGGATAACTTAATATACTTAGCGGATTTCGCGCACCGTCCAAAGATTCAGTATAAGCTACTCCCCTATTGCCGTAATTATCAGACAATCTACCGTTTTTAGTCTTTTTATACGGCGAGGAATACCATAACTGCTTATTATATATAGGTTTCTTTTTGTAAAAAATCGCAATTTCTTCATGGGATTTAAGTGGCTTTACATTGGCGTTTAGAAAATCTGAGCCGCGCTGCTTATCCCAAATCAGATTGTATCGCCATAGCTTAGTATTAGATAACATGAGATTTGCCATGAATAAACCATCACAAAATAAAGCGATACAACCGTGTTCTTTAATAATTCTTGTGTAATGCTCCCATAATTTATCGAGCGGAATAACTATGTCCCATTTATTATGGGTTGTACCATAAGGCAGATCACATAAAATCATGTCTATGGATTCATCTGGTATTGTTTGCATTACATTTAAACAGTCACCAAAATGTAATTCATAGTTATACGGGGGGGGTGTTGAAGCTGAATTGTTAAATATTTTTCTCACCTTGCTCTTGATTTGTTGCTAAAATACGCTCTTTGGCGATTTCAAAAGAGTGATCGTCTAATTCAATACCGAAGAATTTTCTGCCAGTTTCCAATGCGGCGATTCCCGTAGTTCCCGAACCCATACAAGGGTCAAAGATCAAATCACCAACATTACTATTGTCTAATAGTAATTCTTTACATAAATCGAGATTCTTTTGAGTAGGATGAACCTTATTCCTGCCACACGGATATTCAAAAACTGTATTCTTACAATTAGCATTAAAAACTGCACCACGTTTTTTAAACCATATAGCGTTTTCAATGCCGGATAAGTAAATGTATTTGCCGTTCATTGGAGAAGGATTAGTTTTCTTCCAAATTAATTGGCGCACCGTACCTTTATGTTTATCTTGTAAATCTTGAAAGAAATTTTTAATTTCGCTTAATTGATGCTGACCACAAAATATAATAATTGTGCCAGAAGTAACACGATTGATTTCTTTAAGAAAATCTATTAGACAAAAAGTAGTAATATCTGCATATTCTTTGTTGAGATTTCTCAAACCGTTATCAGCACGATTGATCTCACCATACGGAATATCTGTTAATGTAACATTTACTGAATCAGATTCCATTTGTTGCAAAACTGTCATGCAATCTGCATTTAATAATTTTGCGGGGGGGGGTTCTACTGGCTATTGAATTAATCATAATCATTCCTATCTTTCAATACAGTAATTAGTTATATAAGTTCAATGCCACATTTGGGGCAAAATTTCGCTGCCACTAAATCGAATTGTCCCTCAACCTTTGGAGCGGTTGATGTGAATAATAAGCAATTACACTTCGGGCAGAACATCTTGATAGTTTCGCCATATTTGGAAATTCGCTTTACTGCAATATTATCATTCAATACAGCGGTGTTGATCTTCCTGCGAATATTAAGCATATTGGTGTGGGTTGTATTGGTTATACGGGTATTGCATTTGATACAATACACACCTGCACGTTTGCCTTCCATTTTTGCATAAACATCTTGACTACCGCAGGATGGACAAGTATAAACTATCTCTTTAGCCATTACGACACACCATCTTATTGTAACGATCAGTAAGATAGTTCATAATTTCATTGTGCGAATTTCTCAGATTCTCTTGCATAATCTGATCTACAACATCGTCTAAAGCTGCGCCGATTTCTTTACCTTTATAACCAATAGACATTACATCATTACCGTCAACGGTTAAATATCTCATATCGGCAAATCCACTCTCGCGGAAATCCTCTTGAATACAATGAAAAACATTCTCTGTAATATAAGCATATGCTAACAGCTTTTTGTTTTCATCATTTGCTAAAACAGCTTTCAAATAATCGAAAACCATATCCGTCATAACACAGTTGTGAGTTTTACGATAAACATCGCGGCAGAAATATCTAACGAATTTCATATAATCAAGGGATTTAATTTCGCCAAGTGTCGTAATGCGCGGAATACCGCTCTTTTGCGGAGATTCAATGTATTCAAAATAATACTTCGCAATAGCATCTGAATACGGCTTATTTTGCCACCCATTAAATTCATCAATCATATTTTGGGCGGCACTATGAATCGTAGCAACCTCTTTAATGAGCCTGTTAGAATAACGAAGTTTTTTCATGACAGATTCTACATTATAATCATGAAAAACCACCGCTAATCTTAATGTTAGATCATTATATGTATGCTCCAAATTCTCATAAATACCACGAGGGTACACCCAAAGTTGTCCTATAATATCTTGAATAACCACCATGAATAAACGAAAATATTTAATCATAGTTTCACGATCAAGCCGATTATAATGAACTATATCTGAAATTGATGAAAAGTATGTATCTTTAAGCATACGAGAAAATTCTGATCTAATTCTCTCAACTGAAACACATGACACGGCTTTAATAAGATTAGTGTTTAATGCTTTATATGTTTCTTCCTCAATCGCAAAGCTATATGTCAAAGCGAAACGTAGCGCACGAAGTCGTCGCAAAGCATCTTCATTAAATCTGTCTACAGGATTACCAACGCAACGAATAATGCCATTTTTGAGATCGTTTTCGCCACCAAATGGGTCAATTAATCCGCTTGTATAGTTATATGCCATAGCGTTGATCGTAAAATCTCTGCGTGACAAATCCTCTTGAATATCAGAAACAAATTCTACATTATTTGGGTGGCGTGAATCATCATACTGACCATCTTTGCGGAAAGTTGTTACTTCAAATGCTCCGTCTGGTTCGCCATCATTCTGAAGAACTACGGTTATTGTGCCATGCTGAATACCTGTCGGAACAATAGGACAATCATAAAATACTTCAGCGACTTGTTCCGGCAAAGCAGATGTAGTAATATCCCAATCTTTTGGAGCTTTGCACATCAACGAATCACGAACGCAGCCACCAACAACATATGCTTCGAATCCCGCTTTTTCGAGCTTATCAATAATATATTCAACTCTAATAGGCAATTTAATCTCAATCATTATATTCACCGCCAAAAGGATATTTCACAGGATTCTTAATAGGCTCTAAAAATTTCGCAAGCATATGATTATATCTAAATACAAGATCGGAATCTGTCGGCGTTTGACCGTTCATGTAGCGCAAAATCTGCGGCAAAATGTCGCCATCTACACACTTGATTTGAGTTGGCTCAAATGCAAAATATTTAGCCCACCCATAATCACCAAGTTTGCTTAAACAGAATACTTCCATTCTAAACAAAGCACCAATATCACAATCCAGAACATCTTTTAATTCTGTAAGAGTAACATCACCGACGTTTTCAATGATAATTTCATCGTTGCTTACGCTGTAAATTTTAATATCGGGCATTTTTTCGGAAATCAAAAACGCTAAATGAGTAGTTAAATATCTTTCGTATTGTATCTGCTTTTTAGGGTTACAAGCACCCATAATCACTTGACGAATATACTTGCTATGAATGATGTGCTGAAAATTAGTAAACATACCAATGTATTGTTCCCATGTTTCAGCGTTTTTGAAAATTTGCGAATTAAAATGCCGTAATGCGGAAAAATTCGCCTTTTTCATATCAATCGAAATAAAGTGCTTATTATCATTTTCATCAATATAAAGATTTCTATTAGGAAAATTACCAATGGGCGCAATAGCGCCGACATCAACATTATTAAAAATGTTATAATATTCATTCTCTTTAATCATGTTGATAATGCTATCTTTAACGGAATTATAGAACTCAAAATATGATTGCTCGTCGGGATAGTGTTCTAACTCTTTCGCAAATAGAACGAATTTTTCAACGCACCCATAATAATCATCGAGTAATTCCAACCTTTGCGAAAAATACGGTTCATCAAAAACTGTGATCGGCACGTTCGCATCTTTACAGAATCGCTTTTTTAATGCAACTGAGCTTAAAACCTGTTCATATGTCATTATCTCAACACCAATCTATTCATGGAATATTTTCTCACACCAGTTTGCCAATTAATTTCAATTAGCAATTCATCAATCTTTTTGCGATCTGGCGCTTCCGGCAAGGAAGTTGTCTTAGAAAGTTTATTTAGCTTATTTTCATATTCATCTACAATATCATAAAACTCTGGCAGTACCTGACGATCATCATCAAGATATTTACCGTTGCGAATATCCATCAAGAAATCATGCTCTTTTTCACGATATGTAATAATTTCGCCGTTTTCAAGAATATCAAAAGCCATTAAATACAAGCGTACAAGGTGCATCATGTGCTTACCTAATTTATTATGCTCAATAGCTTTTTCATTTCTCTTACCCATTTTCTTATATCCGCTGAGAATAGCTTGCATATCAGAGAACATAGATTTATGATCTCTCAAAGGATAATGATCTAAATGAATATCACAGAAGATTTCACTATCATAGCCTTCCCTATCAGTTTCATCAACATAAAGTTCTATTGCACCGGGCGGGACATTCTCGTATCTTTCGCTAAACATAACAGAAGCGTGTTTGATGCTATTAAGAATGTTTTGCTCTTGATGTGTCTGATCTGTTAATCTCGCAGATTTATTTTCAAGCCTACGAAGCTGCGAATTTGCATACCCTCCAAAAGAATGAATTGCTTTTTTAGATAAGAACAGATGTTTATTTTGTAATAACAAATCACCTGCATATGTTGTATGTAAATAGTGTTCGGGCTTCAATCCCAGAATTTCTATCGTATTGGGATTACAATCATAAAGCAGCTTAAATATTTTATTAACTGAATAGATTGTCGTATCGGTTTCAACATCAACAACCTGTTCAAAATCTTTACCGCTTAAAATATTTTCAGCAGAATTGGCGGCGATTCCCCGAATGTCTAAATCGGAGTTTTCATTATTAGTGCCATATGCGTGGCTGCCGCCAAGTCCAAGAAGAATAATCTTATCATTATTGATTTCCGGGTTATCTCTTAAAGAATCATATTCTTTTTTCTTAATTGTTTCTCTATAATCATTCATAACTTTCAGTACAGCAATTAACGCTTTGAATAAATCTCAAACAAGTCATTATCTAAATATTGCTTTAGATACTGATCTGCGTTTGAGATCAAATCATCTTTCTCAAATAATTCTTCAGCAATACCGCCACCAATCGCCGCTATAGTATCTGTGTCTACTTTGAATGACAAAACATTATGGATAAACTCAGAATAACTATCAGCTTCATATAAACAGCGAATTGCGAAAGGAACGCTACCTTGACAAGTTTCATCCCAATGATAATATTTACGCATTTCTGACAAAGAATTTTCTGCGCTGAAAGCATAATTGCATTTCGGATAACGCCAATTTACAAATGATAGAATATCGTCCTTTGTGGCGTTATCATATTTTACCATCCAAACGCAAGTCGCAATCGTAATTGCACCCTTGATTCCCTCGTCGTGATTATGTGTAACTTCTGCCGATCTATGTGCAAAAAGAACAACATCGGCGAGCTTGTTATAATAATCACCTATGTAAGACACACGCATAGCTGCGCCGTTGCCATAACTGTTATAAGGCTCATGATTATCACTCTCTAACCAGTCCATGAACATTGAACCATAACCGCCATATTTGTACTTAATTCCGTACTCTAAATACGCAGATTTGAAGTCTGGGTCGTCTGGATTTCGCAAAATTGCGGCTTTTGTGGCTAAAGATAGCACAGAATCGTCTGTAAAATGCGTTTTTTCTCCAAATAAAATAGGTGTTTTATCACGGTTATAATAATCGTCTGCAAACTCATTTTTGAACTCATATGCAGAACCAATGATATCTCCTAAGATCGCTCCCTTTAGAGCCATATAATATTCCCTCCGGCTTACCGATCAGTTAGCTAACCACCACACCATCAACGCACCAGTATTGAAGTTCACCATCATTATTAACAGTTGCGTTGCTGAAAATTACAGGAATACCCGCAACGCCTTGAATAATATTTTTGAAATCATTATACCCCATCAGGATATTAGATGGTGTTTTTACTTCTATGTATACCCCATCGGGAGTTTTATATATAAATTCGCGCAGATAAGGAAGTTTATCAAGCAACTTATCGGTGAAATTCTCAATAAATTTATCTAATGCATCTGTATTAAAAACCATCTCAATAAATTCTCTACCTGCATCCTGCTTTCCCACAACTAAATCTCTCATGATAAACATCCTCCATTTTCTTTTATTTCGAATGAATTTTCGAATAAATTGTTGACTTTTCAAGAAATTTCGACTATAATTTTATTGAAAATAAGTCCGTTTTTCTCCAACGGTTCTTATTTTAGCAGAATATTTTCTACTTGTCAAGTCCTACAGAAGAAAATATCACTAAATTGAGGTGCGAAATTATGGAAAACATTCTTTACGCTCGTATTAAACAGCTATGTGACGAACGAGGAATAAGCATAAAGAAACTTGAATCTATGCTTGGTTTTGGTGCATCTTCAATTCAAAAATGGAAAGATTCTACATCTCCATCTATAGATAAAGTAAAACGTGTTGCGACGTTTTTCAATGTTTCTATTGATTATCTAACCGGTAGGACAGACATAAGAGAAATAGATTATTTTAAAGAACCTAATGTCGTCACATTCCAACGTGCGCGAGAAAAGATGGATTCAGATACCGAAGAGCGCATGATGGCTACTTTGCGTGCGGCATTTGGTAATGATTACTTTCCGCAGGAGGATAATAACGAATAAATGATAAGATATGCCTTTGTGAATAATCAAGTATTACGAATTTATAGAAGTTTACCTTATATTGAATTTCCGATCAACGTAAAGAATATTATTAGTTTAATCCCAAATTGTAGATATATGTCGTATGAACAATTTGCAAAATTAAGTGATTGTTCGGTTGATGATGTTATCAAATTTTGTAAAAGTAGATTTGGCTGTACAAAATATGATGCTAAAAGTGATAGATATATAATTCTGTGTAATGAGCAAACAAACGATAATAATAATATAGGTCGTCAAGCATGGACGTTAGCTCATGAAATAGGTCATATTGTGTGCAATCATCATAAGATCATTCTCTACTCTAAACCAAATAGTGAAAAAATAGTGAAATCTATTACGAAAGATTTTGAAAGTGAAGCGGATTATTTCACCGCTATGTTGCTTTCCCCATTTCCTATCTTTGGTGCATTTAATATCCATTCTGTAATAGATATTAAGAACACATTTGGATTGTCAATGCAAGCCGCACGAAATCGTTTTGCTCATTATCAACGATGGAAATTAAACCATCGTAAAACATCATGGGAACATGATATGCTAAATACTATCACATTCAATTATTTAAAAGCAAGTTCATTATAAGTCGCATGGTAATGTATATTAAGATATACACTACCATGCTTTTTTATTTAATTACTGCGCGGTAGGAATTTGTACAGGCTCTTTTTCATCTGCCACAAGAGTTTCAGTTGTCAGAATCATACCTGCAACAGACATAGCATTTTCAAGTGCCTTAATAGTCACCTTTGCAGGGTCGATAATGCCACTTTCGAGCATATCAACCATTTCGCCGCTCGTAACATCGAATCCCATATTGGGGTTGTTTCTTTCAACATTATCGACTTTATATCTAAGAGCGCAACCGGATGGCGATAATCCTGCGTTATTGACAATGTTGTTAAAAGGCTCTGAAATTGCAAAAGAAACTGCATCAAAATATTTCTGATCTTCTGATTCAGAATACTTAGCAGCAAGCGGAACAATAGCGTTCATAAGAGCAATACCGCCGCCCGGAACAATGCCAAACTCGATAGCTGCTCTTGTCGCTGACAGTGCATCTTCAAGACGAAGTTTCTTATCCTTCAACTCGATCTCTGTATTTGCACCAACGCGAATAACTGCAACACCATTTGTCATCTTTGCAAGACGTTCCTTGAACTGCTTGCGATCATATTCATTAGTCGCTGAGTCACAAGCGCAACGAATAGAATTTGCTCTTTCCTCGATATTCTTTGTATCGCCATGACCGCCGATAATAGTAGTGCTTTCCTTTTCAACCTTAACCTTGTCGGCACTACCAAGATCATCAATAGTGACATCTTTAATTGTATATCCTAACTTAGATGTGAAACACTTAGCGCCAGTTACAACAGCAATATCCTCTAACCATGCTTCTCTGTTTTCGCCAAACTTAGGAGGCTTTACGCACACAACATTGATAATGCCTTTCATCTTATTAGTAATAAGAGTACCCGCAACCTCATTACTAATTTCATCAGAAATAATTACTAAACTTCTGCCACGCTTTACCGTGCTTTCAAGTAGCGGAAGGATATCAGGAACAGAATTGATTCGAATATCAGAAACGAGAATAAGAGGATTATTGTATTCCGCAACCATTTTGTCGGGGTCTGTTACCATATAAGGTGAAATATAGCCCTTGTCAAACTGAATACCCTTTACGATCTCATGCTTAGTTTCGTTTGTCTGAGAATCATCAACAGTAATCACCAGATCGTTACCAAGTTCACTAATAATATTCGCAATAATTTCGCCAAACTCAGGGTCACGAGAAGAAATTGTGGCTACCTTTTCAATATCATCACTACCACGCACAGGAATAGCATATGCTCTAATGATAGAGATTACATCTTCAACAACCTTCTCCATATTTCTCTTAACGATAACGGGATTCTCGCCAGATGCAACTAATTTCATTCCCTGCTCAACAAGAGCTTGTGCAAGCACAATAGCGGTAGTTGTGCCATCGCCGGAATCCGTATTTGTTTGTGAAGAAATTTCACTTACGAGCTTTGCACCCATATTTTCAAATTCATCCGGCAAACTAATCTCTTTGGCAATAGTTACGCCATCATTAGTGATTAGCGGAAATGTATAAGAGCGATCAAGGGCGACAAATCTTCCCTTTGCGCCAAGTGTTGACTTTACGCAATTTGCAACAATATTGATTCCCTTAATAAGCGCATTTTTAGCTTCAGCACCCATAAGAATTTTCTTAGCCATTGTCATCATCCTCCGTATTCAGCTTTAAAATAATATCCTTATTCTTTGCAATATAATACTCTTGTCCATCATACTCAATTCTTAGAGTTTCACGAAAATCAAAAAGCACAATATCGCCAATTTCAAGATTATGATGTTTCTGCTTATTAACAACTTTCGCAATACAGCGTGTGTCCTTATTGTTAGTAAGAATCAAACTATTTGAGCCATCATGTTCAATTTCACAAGGTAAAAGCAGTAGATAATTATTAAACATTTCGCCCTGTTCAATCTTATTATTCATCTTTCAATCCCTCTCTTTTATTATTCTGCATCAGTCACAAAACGATAAGGCTTCTTTTCTACAATAGGTAAAGCCTTAGTAATGTAATATACAGCGATGTTTTCAACAGCACCTTCAATTTGCTGCTCATTGATTCTATGATCGTACATAATCACATTAGATTCAATTTGCATTGACTTTGCTGTAGGCTTTGCAATCGTAATTGTGCCGCCATTTGTGAATCGAATTACATAATAGAGATTACTATTTTTAGCTGTATATTCTTGAATTTCATCAATTAACGAAGTAGAAATCTTATTGTAATATTCACTTAATTCATTACAAAGAGCGATTGCCTTTTCACGATCTGCCATAAAGAACAGAATTTGATAGTTATGATACATCTGAAGTCTTTTAAGGATTCTATCAATCAAAAAAGTCTGATTATTAATCATTTGTTTCACCTCTCTTCCCACGGAAAATTATTTGTTCCAAAATGTCCAAATTTAGCTGTTTCATAGAATTTAACATGACCATCATTAAGATGTAAGTCCTTAATCATTCTTTCTGGGGTACATTCTTCAAGATATTGATATTTATTGATACCAAGAATTGCATTATTTCTGTCACTAATTGCAATATTTTTATCGCTTTGAATATCAATAGATACAGGCTCGGCAATACCAATAGCATAAGATAGTTGAACTTGCACCCAATTCAAATCTTCATTACGGTTTAAAACATCAATGGCGATCTGTCGTGCCTTATAAGCTGCGGAACGATCAACCTTAGTCGCATCTTTACCGGAGAAAGCACCGCCACCAATCGGCGCAAATGAATGATAATTGTCTACACATAGCTTTCTGCCAGTTAATCCCGCATCGCCATCAAAACCACCAATCAGAAATTTGCCAGTAGGATTGATATGAAAATTCTCAATAGAGATATAAAATTGATGACATAAACTACGGCAAAAATCTATTAGAATCTGATCTGTTTCTTTGCGTTCAACTTCTGTATTTTGATATGAGATAATAAAATCTTTAATGTAGCGCAATTTGTTATTTTCATCATAACAACCGACAATCTGTGCTTTACCATCTGGTAAAAATCTTGAATCTGATCGTCGCAAGGAATCATAATACATTGAAAGTATCTGAAGAATATTCATAGCAAGTGGAATATTATTTTGCGTATCTCTACAAGCAAATCCGAACATCATTCCTTGATCTCCTGCACCGCCGATATCCACACCTTGTGCAATATCGGGAGATTGTTTACCAATGTTATTGATTACAGCATATTCTCTTGTATAACCCACATCTTGTAAGACTTTTCTTACAACTTCTTGGATATTAACATTAGCGGTTGATGTAACTTCGCCAGTTACGAAAATCACACCTTTGCCGCCAACTACTTCGATTCCGCAGCGACTATTGCGATCTTTCGCCAAATAAGCGTCAAGAATAGCATCGCTAATCTGATCGCAAACTTTATCCGGGTGTCCTCTAAAAACTATCTCATTACTATATAGCATTTGGTTTTATATCCTTTTCAATATATAATTTGTATTTTCGTATTACATCTTCAAAAAATCTATTCCATTCGCTATCTTTAAGATCATATATGCCTTTTGACTTTAATAAATCCGAGCGAAGAAAACTCCTTCTCAAAGAATCAACCATATGGGATTTACATATAGGATATACTTTTGCAAAATTTCTGAACACTATCCATGCTTCGTTCCGCAAAACTACATCTCCCCAAGCATCATCATAAATAAATTTCTTGTGTTTCTCTTTAATTTCAGGGAAATATTTACTTATGATAACGCTTAACGGTGCGCCAATATCTTCAACCGGAGGTCTAAAAGATTGCGAGAAGAAATCACGGTGTTTAAGCCATAGATCGTTATCTTTAATAAAACATTGAAATTTCGCACGATCACCAAGCCAACTAACAGAAAACGATGGTTTTATACCTTTTAATTCAAATGGCTTTTCAAGTTTTGGTTCACCATAAATACGATATGAATAAATTTCACAGATCATAGGCTCTAAAAAGTATTTTTCATATACTTCGCGCAAATTATCGGACACAGTTACAATATCAAATGTAACAGGAAAATTTAACTTACCATACGGCACGACTTGATAATCTACTCTATCGAGATATTCACAATCATCCATACTATCACGGTAAAATCTAACGATTATTGAAAAATCGCTTGTTTCACATTGTCGCCATTCTCGCCAACCGTCTTTTCGTTTCTCGACCTTAATAGGATAGGATTTGTCGCGCATTAAGTTTATATATGTCAGATAAGTCTTATCGGTATAAGGCTCTATTTTTATGATCTTTTCGGACGGGAAATATTTCGCAGCTTCTTCTTTAGTATCAGCATATATCTTTGGCTGATAATCTCTACCATCAAGGGTTAATATCCAACGGTTCATTTTCGCTCCTATTATAATATGGCACAAGACAAGGAGTATACGTTTTACAATCAACATGATTAGAATGTAAAAGCGCATTAATTCGCAACCCGGTTGCAACCCAATCCTTATTCAAAACTAATGTGATCTTGCTCTGATTGCTGAAAAATATATGTCCTTGTTCATGTCTATGAACAAATTTCACATTAGGGATTTGGCGACAACATTCGCGCAATTCTTTAATACTTGCAAATACCACCAATGCTTGAAAGCGAGGATAAGTGCAACAATAAAATATAATCTCACCCATTGTATCGAAAGAATACTTTTTATGAATCGGATTAAGATATGTATTACCCAAAGAAGCCTCCGAACGCAAGCAGCGCTACCTGTATGCCAACACTAATCAACGCTCCCCAAAAATTATTCTTCGTTTCTTTACCGTGTAGATATGCGTTTGCACATAAACTTAATCCCATAAGAACAATCCAAATAATTTGGCACACACCCATGTTAATCACCTCTGCTTTCAAACATCACTTGATGATGCTCCTTAATTTGTGGAAAATCGGACTTTAACATCGCTTTTAATTCGGCAACTAATCCCTTTAAATATGCCTTTGTTAAGCCGCTAAAAACATATTCACATATATATTTCTTATCCGCAGAACCGCCAAACATGATACACAGATCAAGTTTATTACCCCAATCAATAACTCCATCTATGACTTTTTTGTGTTCATTATATATTTTAGCGGTTGCCTCATTAAGTGCTTCGGTCAATAATTCTGATTTATCGAGATCATTATAATATACTGTATCGTTTGCCTCATTAAGTGCTTCTGATTTATCGGGAACATTATTTGAATCGACAATATCCGATTTAAGTATAAACATTCCTTTAACCATCATTTCTTATCAGACCTTTCAAAATATGTTTGATAACTTCAATACACCAACCATCGCCGCACATATTATAAATATGACTATCTGCAAAATCCATTTTATACCACTCAGGTATCGTTTGTAATTTACGATATTCATGCGGTGTGAGTTTGCGACATCTGCCGTGATCGTATACTTTCTTTTGCAAATTCCCGCCACGACAAGCTGTCAATGTTGGTGATTTATAATTAGGATTGTTGACACGTTTTAAGATATCGTGTCCATTAATATGTAATATAGCGCAAACTTTTTTGCCATCATAATAATCATAGCTTTGCGTATAATAATATTTTTCATCTACATCTGAATCCATAATATCGCGCAAAACTAATGAACAATTATCCGGCAACTTATTTATAGGAATGTTTGTCCAATAATTTCTCGCCCGATCTTGTGCGGAAAATAAATTTGCGTTTATTAAAATGGGTTCAACTCCTAATATTTTGCTCATTTCATGAATATCATCTTTGCGATTACTATCCACGTTTTCTACGAGAAAATAAACCATAGAATTATTATTTATTTGAATCCATTTAAGAATCTTAGCGCATGAGTAGAATAAACTTGATGAACCTTTTAATCCATTATTATATTCTGATCTACCCATTGTAACTTTAGATAATGATCGACACGGACTGCCGAACATCACCAAATCAATTCTTGGTAAACTTTGTAACATATTATCAGTAATTTTCGTTACATCTCCAAGCTGTATGGTGTTCGGAAAATTATCTTGTGTGCATTTTATCGCAACTTTATCAATTTCACTCGCATAATAATTATTGATCTTAAACCCTAATTCGGTTAATGCAATTTGACCGCAACTCATTCCATCACACAAACTAAGCACATTTAATCCTTCATCGCCAAATAAAGTGTTGTTTTTATCTTTTAATTCTATTTTAAGTCACCAAACTTTCGAATGTTAATTTCATATTATATGATGGTTAATTGTTGATAATTCAATATAACTCCGCAATATAAGGGCTTTCTTAACAAAATTCGCACAATAAAAACAACATTTGCTTAATGAAACATATTTTTCATTAAATGCGCAATTACCTCTACAGTCCAACCGTTGCCTAAACATTTATAAGCCTGTGAATCACTAATCACGCTAAAATCATACCATTCCGGCACAGTCTGTAATCTCTTACATTCACTCACCGTTAATTTTCTGATTATGTAAAAACCATCTGCTAATTTAATAGGATAGGTTTTACCTTTAATTTCAATCATACCGTTCTCTACGGTATGAACAACATAAGTTTTACCATCTGCTGACGATACAGCTTTAATTGGTTTATCGTTTTCAAACTTAACTGGAATAGCATAAAGTCCAGTATTAGAACCAATCCCACCACTATTGGATTGTTGCGTTACTGATTTACCATTTATACTATAAATTCTGTTGCCTTGCCCACCGTTTCCTATTTCACCGATTTTATGAGATGTAAGTAATTTATCATGTTCAATATTTTCATTTACTGGTTCAATTACACCTTCATAACCGCGACCATGAATAATATTTTCTTCAAGATTTCTTCCATTACCGATTTTATAATATGTAGCTCTTAAACAACTTGATTTATCTTTACATCTCGTAGTAACCGGCTCAGCAACCATCCTGCGTGCAGCGACAGATGTTAAAGCAGCAGACTTATTATCTGTTTTAGCTTCATATCTGCGGTCATACGTTCCATCAGATTGTTTCTTTCTGCCGTATACTTGTTCTTGTACAGCTACAGGTTCGGCAACACCACTTGCTCCGTAGGTAGAAGTATATTTGCAAATATTCGCAATACTTGTTTGCTGATATTGTGCTTTAATTGTTTGAGATTTGCCATCCTTAGTAGTATTCACAGGTTCAAATGTCATTTGACCTTGATTTTTCTTAAAATATTCTCGCGTAGTAGTTCTCCCGATACTGCTAATAATTGCGCGAGATTTATCACGATTAACTACGCCATCAAGAACATCTCGTAATAATATTCCCCTATCTTCCGGTTGCGGAATATCAGCTTTTCTATATGTGCCATCATCATTTCTGATTCCGCACCAATAATATCTATTGCGATTTTGTGCCGATACTAAAGCGGAATTTATTAAAATAGGTTCAAATCCGAATGTATTTGAAATACTTTCGTAAATAGCTTTTGCCATTGACTTATTGTTTTCATAAATAAAGTATTTAGGTTTAGCTTCTTTCAATGCTCTAACATATTGACTGAATAATTCCCAACCTAAACCACTTGCTTCAGTTTCGCGGCGATCATTCTTTTGAGCGATTGACCAATATGTGCAAGGGCTGCCGCCAATTAAGAAATCAATATTTTCATATTGAGTGAAATCCGCGTCAAATACATCACCATTTTGCTCGATCTCAGGGAAATTATGCTGTGTAACAGCGATCGCATACTTGTCGATCTCATAAGCGGAATATTTTGCAACGTTAATGCCGCTGCTCATGAACGCCAACATTCCGCAAGCCATGCCGTCAAATAGGCTCAGAACTGAAACTCCGTCATTTGCGGATAAATCAGTGTTTTTATTTTAAATTCCGGTACTTTAAATGCCCAATAATTGAGAATTTATAATTCGCTGTTTATCTTAGATATTTTAACAACGACATAAAAACATATAGAAAGGTGGGTGTTTCACAATAGATTTAGCCAATAAAAACACTGTTTACTTGTATGCGGGTGAGGATTCGCACCTCACATGGCACACTTTCGCTTAGTTATCGAGTTTCTTCCACCCTACTCTCACTTCGCCACAGGAAATTGTGTACCTTCCCATCA
>Ga0326512_10000039_pt1 | contig 112852 bp, 160 predicted proteins | sample 1_2617_0518_D_FD_203652 | JGI IMG/M metagenome (GOLD analysis project Ga0326512, IMG submission 203652) | Bovine rumen microbial communities from UC Davis, California, United States - 1_2617_0518 | ecosystem: Host-associated > Mammals > Digestive system > Stomach > Rumen | place: USA...
CCGACCGCAAGAGATTTTGAGATACACATTTATGTCTGCGTTCACAAGAGCCAGATGAATTTTATTGACGAGAACGGGCGCGGCCAGATCCGCAGAGACCTGATCTGTTCCCGGATCGACGCCCTGCTCAACAACCGGACGGACATGGGTTTTCAGAAAATGAAACCCCAGCGCGGTTACAGGATCATCTTCTCCTCTGACTTCCGCACCAAGGACATGGTCTACAGGACGAAATGGGGTAATGCCATTGGCGAAGGGCTTGATCGATAGAGTCCCCGTGGAGCCGATTGATTTCGGCGCGGCCTATTTCGGCGCTGACTACAAAGTCAATCCATTGATCACGGTACACCAGCCGACGATCGGGGAGATCATCCAGTACGGGGAAAAATCCTACTGGGGACTGGTCAACACGGTCACGGTAATTTCATCGGACATGAAGTCCGAGCTGGCAGACGACGGCGTCTACTGGGGCGACGTGCCGGACTTTGAACTGTTCAAGTCCATCATGCACGGGATACCGGTAGAGCGCACGAGGATTCTGTTTGGCGACGTGGATTTCACGAAGATGGGGTGGTACCGGCAGGTTGAAAACGACAGCTACTGCATGTATGACCCGGACAGCGGCGTAAAGATCGATATCCTGATTTACAGTCATATTTTCAACTACGTGGCCACCATACACGGTATCAAGAAACAGCCGGAGTATGCGGGCAACATGACGACCAGGAGATTCATGGTTGAAGAGGACAGGCTCAACAAGCAGCGTCAGCGGGACAAGGACTATAAGTCGACCCTGATGCCGCTGGCGAGCTTTCTGGCCAACAGCCCCGGCTCAACGCTGGGCGTCAACGACATGAACGATCTGCACATTTTTCCGTTCTTCGATTCGGTCAGGCGTATCTGCACGATCAACTCGGCCAATCTGCTGTTAAACGGTATCTACGCCGGCAAGGTCAACCCGGACAAGATCCAGAAGAAATATCTGGATGGTCTGCGCGACCTGTACGACGGCAAAGCTTAATCACTTTATCAACAATGGCGGCTCTAAGCGGGGCCGCCTTTTGTATTGTTGAACACACTACAAACAAAGAAAGGATGTATGAACTATGGCTTTCGATATTTCTTCTTTCGTCATCGACCGCGCTATCCGCGGCACCATGTTCAAGAAGGGCACCTACGAAATGCTCTGGTCCCTGAATCAGATCACTGACCCCAGCATCTCCATGACCGCTGACAGCACCGACGCCGTTGACGCCATCGGTGTACCGATCATGACTTTCGAGCGTGCCAAGACCTGCGAATTCTCCGGCACCAACGCCCTGTTCGATCTGGGCCTGCTGGCTGCTCAGTCTGGTACCGTGAAGAAGGCTGCTACCGCTCAGGACACCCTGCAGGTTTCCATCTGCGAGACCCTCGACTGGGTTACCGGCACCGGCGCTGTGCTCAAGCACATCCCCGTCGGCACCGCTGGCGCTGAAGTTCCCTTCGCGTATGCCCTGAATCCCGATGGCACCGTCGGCAAGAAGTACGAAGTCGGCGCCTCTGCCGGCGCTGGCGTGTTCTCCGTGAACGCCGCCACCAAGACCATCACCCCGCCCACCGACGTGACCACCAGCTCCAAGGTTCTGGTGTTCTACGACTACATCGCTGACGGCACGGATGGCAACGGCGCTGTGCAGGCCACCGCGGATGCTATCAACTTCCCGGATGCCGGCCGCTTCCTGCTGGAAGTTCTGGGCCACGACACCTGCGACATCACCACGAAGTACTACGCCTACGTGGACTTCCCGGCTGCCAAGCTCAGCTCCGAGTTCGATCTCGACCTGACCACCGACGGCCAGCACCCCTTCACCCTGCGCTGCATGCAGGACTACTGCGACTACGAGAAGAAGCTGTTCACCGTCACCATCCCCGAACAGTAATCGATAACACAACGGCGGCAGGCCTCGTGAGGTCTGCCGCCTGATCATGTACGGAGGATGAAGCGATGCAGGACAATCACAAGCCAAATCACAAATGTCTGGCGTGCGGCAAGGAATACTACGCCTGTGACAGCTGTGACAAAAAGATCAACAAGACATGGCGGGCAGCCTGCTGCGCTGAAGGCCATTATCAGGCGTACTACGCCATGTGGCAGTACGCGCACGGGCAGCTCGACCGGAGCGCGGCCAGAGACATTCTGGCTGCACAGGACGCCCTGAGCTGGGAGAAGGCTCCCGGACGGGCGCTGATCGAAGAGATCATGAACACCGGTGAAGAAGCCGGTGACGAGGGCGAACCGGAGAAGGAAGTTTCCGAAGAACCGGAAGGGGAACAGGTGGAGCCCGAAAAAACACCCGCTGTGTCTGCGGGCAAAAAGAAGAGACGCAGATAAAGCAGAAAGGAGTGGCTTTTCAACAGCCACTCTTTTCGCAACTTTCTGGAAACCAAAGCCGAGGTTGTAATGACGGGGGTAGCACCTTCGTCATAGTTAGCAGGCATTTTTCTTTACAAAAGGAGACGGCATGAATACAGGAAAGAAATTTGAAAACAACTTCAAGGCGTCCGTCCCCAAAGAATTTTACTATCTGAGACTGCATGACCCGGCAGTCGGGTTTACTGGGGGCAATTCGTCCTACGCTGTCAGTAACCCCTTTGACTGCCTTATGTATACCGGGCAGAGGTTATACTGTCTGGAGCTGAAGAGCACCAAACAGAGTATTACCTACTGGCGGGAAGACTTTGAAACGGACGGCAAAAAGCATACCTTTGAAATCAAGAAGCATCAGATCCAGGGGCTGCAGAAGGCAGCCGCCTTTCCCAGCATCTTCGCCGGACTGGTGATCAACTTCCGGCAGGCGGGGGAGACGTACTACATCCCGATCGACAGGTTCATCGCATACACGGACGTACTGGACAAGAAGAGTCTCAACGCAAAGGACGCCGCCGCGATGGGTGGTACTCCTATGGGAGTACGCAAGCTGAAGGTCAATGAGCGATATGACATACGGGGGCTGACGGAGGTGATGGAGCATGGCGGCTGATAATTACAGCGACGTTGTACAGGCGCTGGCTCAACAGATCGTAGAAGCCTGTATGCAGACGCTGCGGAAGAACATGCAGGGCATGATCTCCAGCGCCGTAATCAGCGCGGATCAGATTGAGGGCGACGTCTCAAACGTCAATACATCCAATCTGGTGATGAATGTCGACAATATCACCGGGCTGAATGACTTTGTGGCAGGGGCCATCCGCAACGCAGACATCGACATCAGCCAGATCGCCACGCTGGGCGAGGACGGCAAGCTATACCTGAATGACGTGTATATCAACCGCAGTCAGGTTGACGAGCTGGAAGCCAGGTTTGCTGAGATCTGGACGGCGGACATCTATAACGCGAACATCCAACAGGCTGTTATTGACGCACTGCATGCTAACTTCGCTCAGATTGCGGACGCACAGATCGGTCAGGCGAAAATTGATTCGGCGCAGATTACTGACCTTGAGGCAAAGGCGGCGAAGATCGCGCAGGCAGAGATCGGCGACGCCAAGATCGACTGGGCGCAGATCAAGGCCCTGACAGCGGACGACGTAATCATTCAGAAGGGTCTGGGCGGCAAGCTGTACATCGCGGACCTCGCCGTGACAGACGCCAACATGGTCAGCCTGACGGTTGGCCAGCTGGTGGTTAAGGGCAAGGAAGGCGGATACTATCAGGTGACCGTCGAGGTCGGGCCGGATGGAGTCCCGACACTGCATGCCGAGGAAAGGATCCAGATCGGCAACGATGAGGTCGCCGACCTGTCGATCAACGCAGGGGAGAAGATCGTCGAGGGCAGTGTGACGGCGAAGACGCTGAACGCGGAGGACATCTTTGTCAACAACGCGATGATCAATAAAATGATCGCCAACAACATCAACGTGTCCGAGCTGTTTGCCCGTCAGGCTTTTATCAACGAACTGAACGCTGTGGATATCGTCGGCAACGGATCCCTGCAGCTGGCGCTCAAGCAGCTTTACGACGACACGATGAAAGAGGTTTCCATCAGGCTGTCTGACCAGGCGATCATTTCGACAGTAACGGGCAGTACGGAGTTTTCGGACGCAATCAACCAGCGCACGAGGCAGACGGTAACGGTCACCTACTGTATCGGTGACAGCGGCACGGAGCCGCCGGGCGACGAAGCGGACTGGCAGAGCACCATCCCGGAAGCGGGCGGCGGAGACTACCTGTGGACGAAGACCCTGACGGAATACGCCAACGGGGGAGAGCCGTGCACCGTCTATACGGTGACGCAGTTCGGCGTGCGCGGCGCGGACGTCGTGGTGATCAAGATCACATCAGAATCTGGCATGACGTACCGGGCGGAGGAAGGATCCATGACCCTGACGGCCGACGTATATGCCGGCAGCAGGATGCTGTCACAGGCGGAGATTTATGCGCTGGGCGGCATTCAGTGGTTCATCGACGGAAGGCGGCTGACGGCGGACAGGCTGGACAACTGGCACCAGATCACGATTGATCCGGGCGCCATGGGGACGAAGGCCGTGATCTTCGCCAGACTGATGGGGTGAGATCATGCAGGAAAAAATTGACGGCGTCGTCCAGAATGACGGCATTATCAACTTTCTCGGCGGCAGAAACTTTATCGTGAAGAGCGCCGCGCCCGAGTTCGCTGTGGACTCCGGGCGGGAGAAGCCCATCGCGGACGTCGGCCAGGCGGACTATGCCATCCTGCCGCACGATGATCCCAACGAGCTGCCCTTCGTCATCGACTCGCTGATGACGTTTGAGAACAGGCGCATGTATGATACAGGATTCTATCCATCACAATTTCTTCCATATCAGTATCTGGCGGAGCAGGAGGATTGCCTGCTGACGAACGGTCTGTCAATGACGGGTCTGTTCAACGCGGAGATCTGAGTGGGATTCATCAGGAGGGTTGCGCATGGCATACCAAAAAACTATATGGAGCCCGGGCGATACGATCTCATCGGCGGCGATGAACAAGATCGAAGAGGGAATCGCAGGGGTGGAAGCGGAGGTCGCCGAGGCGGGAAACGGGCTGGTATCCTATGCGGACGACCAGGGACTGACCACGGCACAGAAGGCGACTGCCCGCAGTAATATCGGCGCAGAAGCGGCCGGCGTGGCCGTGAAGTTTACCGAGGCACAGGTATTGACACCGGCGCAGAAAGCGCAGGCACAGGCCAACATCGGTCTGGAAAATATGGACGACATGGTCAGCGGCCGGGTGCGCTATGACGAGGCGCAGGAGCTGACCGAAGAAGAGAAGGCGCAGGCACAGGCCAACATCGGTCTGGATGACATCGGGTCGATGGTGACCGGGACAGTCAAGTACAGCGAGGCGCAGGAGTTGAGCCCGGAAGAGAAGGCGCAGGCGCTCGAAAACCTCGGGCTGGATCAGCTGGACAGTCTGACCGAAGGAACGGTCAAATACAGCGAAGCGCAGACGCTGAACAACACGGAGCGCGGTCAGGCCCGGAGCAACATCGGCGCAGCGGCGGCCAGTGAGCTGACCGACCTGAGCGGCGTGGTGTCCGAGCTGCAGCTGGCTGTAGACGCGGTCGGCAACGCGGTGACGAACATCACCCGGACGGAAGATGGCCTGCGCGTGGATTACTCCAGCGGGTCGAGCCAGACGATCGGGATCGATCAGGGGCTGGCCATCGACGCGGTGGAATACGACGCGAACCACTATCTGCATTTCTATGACGAGGACGGCAACGACCTGTTCAACCCCGTCTTCATCGAGGGTGGCGGAGGCGGCGGTGCGAGCGGCTACGCGGTGCGCATCATCAACGGGCTGACATCTACCACGCTGACCGTGGCGTCGAACCAGCGGACCGTGATCCCGTTCACCTACACGGAATACTACGGCTCCGAGCTGCAGAACCAGAACGGCCTGCTGACGGTGCAGTACAAGCTGGCGAGCGCGGCCAACTGGATTACCTACATCTCCAACCAGCAGATCCCGGCCAACGTGCAGCAGCGGCTGGACGTGACCGACCTGCTGACAGAGGGCAGCGTGACCAACATCCGGCTGATCTGCGCCAACGGGCGGTCGGACGAGGATGCGCAGTCGAAGACCATCCAGTACAACATCACGAGCGTGGCGCTGAATATCTCCACGACGTTCAACGCCTCCGCCACCTACACCGGCAACCTGACCATCCCCTACACCTGCACGGGCGCGGGCGTCAGGAAGACGGTATATCTGTATATTGATGGGGCGGAATATACCCATGTGGACGTCGGCGAGAGCCACAACCAGCAGCTGAGGATTCAGGTCAGGCTGGCCGGCAGCTACAGCTACGGGGCGCACAGCGCCAGACTGTGGTTTGCGACGCCCGAAGGGGCGACTTCCAACGAAGTACGCTTCCCGATTCTCTACGACAATGGGGTCGGCGACGCCCCGATCGTCGGCGCTACCCTGCGGGACGACGTCATCGAAAACGGCGAGACGCTGTACCTGGACTACGTGTGCTATACGCCCGGCAGAGAGACGACCGAAAGCCTGTCGGTCAGGGTGTATTCATCCAACAACGGGGCGGAGACCAACTATTACGAGGCCTCCTTCAGCGACATCCAGAACAACAGAATGACCGCACTGCCGATCAGCCGGTATCCAGATCTCGGCACCGGGTACATCGAGCTGAGGAGCGGCACGACCACTTCGACCATCACCTTCACGGTGACCGAGGTGCAGACGAGCTATGAGATCAACCCGGTGGAAACCGGCCTCGTCTACAGCTACCGGCCTGCCGGCTACACCAACAGCACCGTCGGACGCGAAGAGTACGTCTACGAGCTGGAAGACGCGGCGGGCAACGACGTCAACATCTATACCGAGCTGACGGATTTCAACTGGGTCAACGACGGCTACATTGACGGCGAATCCCTGACCATCGCAGGGGCGGCCCGCATGAATATTCAGCTGCCGATTCTGACCACGGACTTCATCAACAAGGACAATCAAACCGTCGTACTGGACGCCGCGAGCGGAGCGACCGTGACGACCAGCGGACGTACGATCGAGTTTGAGTTCGAGCTGGACAACGTGACCAATCAGAACAGCGTAGTCTTCAGCTGCCTGGACGCAAACGGGGTCGGCTTTGTGATCACGCCGCAGGTGTGCTATCTGCTGGCTGACGGTCAGGCTCCCGTACTGGACAGCACCGGCTTTATTGAAAACGAAGAATCTATCCCGTGCGCGTACATCAAGGACGAAAAGCACATCCGGGTATCCTTTGTCATTCAGCCGAAGACCTATACGCAGGACAACCGCTTCACCAGCTACGCGAATATCTTCATCAACGGCGAGTACGCCAACAGCTATCTGTACGACGAAACGGCTGTGTACAACGGCACGGCCGGCATCACCATCGGATCGGACGACTGCGTGACCAAGCTGTACGACGTCAGGATGTATAACCGCGGGCTGACGCGGGCAGAGGTGCTGCGCAACCACATGAACAGCGACATTGACATCCGCGACAGGATCATGCAGAACAGGTTCAATGACATCCTGAACAGCAACGGACATGTCGACTACGCAAAGGCCCGGCTCAAGTACCCGTGCTTGCTGTTCATCGGCAACCTGTCCAACCACAAGAATGACCGCCAGTACATCGGCACCGTGCTGACCAAGCCGGACGGGGCAGGATCCTATCAGACGGAGTTCTCCATGCTGGACAGGGATCAGGCCGACCGCTTCGTATCTTCGATCAAGGTACAGGGCACGTCTTCCCAGCGGTTCATGCGCAAGAATTTCAAGGTGTATCTGGTCAGGAACAAAGCGGACGGCAGCGGGACGGAGAAGGTCAAGTACGTCCTGAAGGGCTACGACAGCAACAACCAGCCGCTGTCCAAGGGCGAGAGCACCCTGTGCTTTAAGATGGACTACATGTCTACCGACCACGCCAACACCTTCAACGCCAACATCGCCGACACCCTGTTCAATGACAAGGAAGCCGGCAGTCTGGTACAGAACACGATCTGGGGCTTCAGGTGTCTACTGTTCAACATGGCAGCGGAAGATTATGACCCGGACACCCTGTTTGAAGACTATGCCCCGGACGTCATTCAGTTTGCGGGCGACGGGTGTCTGAACAACGACAAGAGCAACGTCAGCTCCTTCGGCCTGAAGGACGACGGCGACGACGGGGCGGATACGCTTCAGCAGAAGTGGGAATTCAAGGACAACTCCAACCCGCTGTGCACGTTCACGACCGACCGGCTGATGGAAAAGATCTATGCGACGGACGGCACCAGCTATAAGCTGCAGGCCAGAAACGGTCTGGAAAGCTGCTACCCGGACGAAGGCGATCTGGATGACGCCGGCATTGATCCTGACTACAGCCACATTCAGGTACTGTTCTCCTGGGTGTATCAGCGCGCCAACTTCTGGGATGCTTCAACCCGGAGCGGTACCGGTGGCGTGTACGACGGCCGCAGCTATACGACGGAGCGGGCGCTCAAGCGGGCGATCTTCATTCGAGAGTTCCCGCGTCACTTCAACATGGAGCACGCGCTGATCTACTACCTGTTCATTGAATGGGTGGCGCTGTGTGATAACCGCGCCAAGAATATGTTCCTGAGCTGCAAGGACGTGCGGAGCGAATCGCTGGTGTTTACCGACACCTCCACGTCTATCTGGGACTGCGTAACGCCTGATACCGGCGTCGTGGACATCTCGAAGATCGACTGGGAGAACTCCACCTTCGGCGTCTGGTACACGGATCTGTACGACCTGGACTCCTGCTTCGGAGCGGAGAACAGCGGTTATATCCGCATCCCGTACTACGCGGACTGGAACTACATCCTGCCGAGAACCGGCACGCATCAGTTCAACGGCTACGACAGCCGGCTCTGGTGCATGTTTGAAGACGCCTTCGCCGACGAGATCAAGGCCCGGGCAAAGCTGCTGACCAGAAGCAACACCGGCAGCGGGACGCTCAACTACGCTGTGCTTCGGCAGGTGCATATCACCGAAAACGCTGAGCTGGTGTGCCCGGCCGTGGTCAACGAGGACATGGAGTACAAGTACGAAGACGCATGGACGAAGGGTTACTGGGATTACTCCGTGGACGTGGAGAACCCGGTCTGGACGCAGACGAGCGCCTACAAGTATCTGCAGCGCGGCTCGCGTACGGAGCAGAAGGAATCCTTCATCTACCGGCGCTCGGTCATGCTGTACTCCAAATACCAGTGCGACCAGTTCCTGAATGACCAGCTGGCCTTCAGGTGCGGTACGCCCGTCGCGATTGCCGACAGCACCATCTCCATGGCCGCCATTCAGGCCATGTGGCTTGGCGTCACCTACGGCGACAGCGGTTCGCCGCAGATGAGCGACAAGCGGGCTGCCGGGCAGACGGCCTCCATTGTTTCTCCGAACGTCCTCGGCCGGTCGGACAACATTCACATTCACGGCGCGAGCAACCTGACAGAACTGTCCAGTCTCGCGGCGTTTCACCCGTATGAGATCGGCCTGACCAACGCGGGCAAACTGAAAACCCTGCTGATCGGATCCAACGCAGAGGGCTATACCAACGGCGACCTGTCCAGCCTGGACACCAGCGCGTGCGTGCTGCTGGATACGCTGAACGTACAGGGCTGCACCGGCTTTACGGACACGCCCATCAACCTGACGGCCAACACGCTGATCAGGGCGGTGTATGCCGGTGGATCAACCGTGCCCTACTTCATGTTTGCCAACGGCGGCATTCTGGAGACGCTGGAGCTCGGACGGCCCAAGCGCATCGTGGTGCTGAACCAGCCGTACATGACGACATTCAGCTATGACAGTCTGGATGATCTGGTCATGCTGCGCGTGGAGAACACCCCGAACATGGGCGTGCTGGACATTCTGGCCGAAAAGCTGGCAGACCTGCGCCTTGGCATCCGTCTGGTTGGGATCGACGAGACCATTACCGGCTCGGACTTCTCTCTGCTCAGAGCGCTGACCAGCAGCGACGCACAGGGGAAACAGCTGAACGCGGACGGCAACCTGGTCAATGACCCGGAGGCATGGCCTGTGATCACGGGCACCATTCACTGCAACTACGTGGGCGACCGGACGCTGGCACTGCTGGGCGAATACTACCCGAACCTTACGATCGACTATACGGACATCACGCCGCAGTACGTGGTGACGTTCGTCAACGAGGACGGCACACAGATTCTCGACAAGAAGGGCAACCCGTACATTCAGTACGTGGATCAGGGCGGTACGCCGTATGACCCTGTAGCGGCTGGCGAAGTCTATACGCCGGTCAAGCAGGAAGACCAGCAGTACACCTATACCTACAGCGGGTGGGATGACCTGAACAGCGCCGTGCTGGCCAACAAGACCATCAGGGCGCAGTATACAAACGTACCGAAGGTCTACACCGTGCGCTGGTTTGCCGCCAGAGGCGGAGAGCCGCTGAAGGTGCTGAACAACGTGACTTATGGCACCGAGGTCACCTACAACGCCAACCAGACCGTCTTCCCGACGCTGGATGACGAAGAGGCCAACCTGATCTACAAGGTCTTCACAGGCTGGGACAAGAGCACCGGCTTTATTACCGGAGACACTGATGTCTATGCCGTATGGGACAGAGCTCCCATGATGATGCCAAAGACTGTAGAGCTGAAGGATATGACGCCGGCCCAGATCAGCGGTGTGGTGAAAAACAGACGGGCGGACGAATTCTGGGAACCCAAGGACTATATTGATATCCCGCTTGGCAAAGACTTCGAGTACAGCAACGTGAGAAGCGAAGTGGTGCTGCAGAACAAATTCTTCGGCGGCACCGTGGCGGAAGTCGTCAAGACCAACATCAAGTTGTTTGACGCGGACGCCCCGGACTTCACGCTGGCCATCGACTACGAGTTTACGGCCACCACGGCCAACGCTACGCTGGCAAGCTGTATGACGGAGGAGGGGGCCAAAGGCTTCCGCCTGCGCTACAACTCTGCGCCCGACATTCAGTGGGGCGACAAGCATCTGGTGATCGGCTACGGGATGCAGCGGGCCATCGTGGTGCTGCGGCATTACAAGGGATCCAACAACCTGTACGTGGTATCCAATAACCCGACCGCCGACTCCTATAACAACACCGTGCTGATCGGTGAGCTGGTCAGGACGCAGTCTGCGGATACGGATGCTGTGCTTGCATTCGGTGGGCTGCCCATCGGATCCTCGTCCTACGACTACCCGGCCACCGGATGGATTCACTGGTGCAAGATCTGGTACGCAGATCTCGGTAGCGTTGCTATCCGACAGCTGGCTACATGGCCGCACGAAACGCTGCGGATGGAGTACATCGACTCCGGGCGGTACAGGCTTCCCGGAGATACAGCCGAGCGGTGCGCGGCATCGTTTATCGCCAACCACGGGCTGGCGCTGCTGAAGCAGATAAATCCAACTCAGAATAATACCGGCGGCTGGCCGTCGATGCCGATGCGTACCTTCCTGAACAGTATGTTCTTCAGCGCCCTGCCCTTTGCGTGGCAGGCCATGTTGACAACGGTCAGGGTGACATCAGTGGCTGGTAACTCCACCGACGCCGTGACGTCCGAAGACAAAGTTTATCTGGCATCCGGATATGAAATGAATACTCTGACAGGTACGACGTATGCGCAGGAGGGGTCGCCCATCGCATTCTATGCAACGAGACCGTCCTGTATTAAATTCTGCGGTCTGAAGATCTCTGAAGACGCGCAGATCATTTCCAGTCAGACAGACCCGACTCTGCTGGACGCGCTGTACACAATCCATGAGGGCGACGTCTGGATCAACGAGCAGTATTACGATGTCGGCTATATGTACATCAGCGCCGAAACGGTCGCCAAGCACGGATATATCGGTTCCTATGCCATGAACTCGAGCGATCACATCGATGCTGCAGGGACACAGGGAGGCAAATGGATTGCGGCCCGCAACCAGTGGACGCGTTCCGCGTCGACGGCTAATACTGTCAACTTCGCTATCGTCTCCTGGTACGGCGGTTCTAACACATTCCCGACCACCAGCCGGATGCAGGTCGTTCCGTGCTTCTCTCTGTAAGCGAATGGGGGTGTAACGGTTGACGTACTACAAAGTGATTCAGGACGACAAAGTCATCGACGCCGGTTTTACCTGGCTGACGTGGAACGTGAAGCACCGCTGTCTGATGATTTGCGGGGCCGACGCTGCGTGCTATGTACAGGGGCGCGACAGAAAAACCATTTACGCTGACACCTGGCTGACCCCGGTCAAACGGGGCTGGCCGGTGGGCGAGCCTGCGACGGTGGTCGTGATCGACGCCGTCGAATATGACGAGATCATGGCGATGCTGGACGGCGGGGAGGAGATCCCCGTCGACCCGGTACCGCCGGAACCGGAACCCGTAGAGCCAGACGAACCGGTCGAGCCGGACGAGCGGCCCATGACGGTAGCGGAAATGCGGGAGAAAATTGTAGAACAGCAGGGCTCGATCGACATGCTGGTCGAGTGTCTGCTTGAAATGAGCGAGGTGGTTTACGGTGGGTAAACTGCGATCGTTTATTTGCACGCTGCTATTTAACAAGGAGGGGGAAACTATGATGGCGATGCTCTGGTGCCAGCAGATTTTGCTTGGCAAGAAGACCTTCGCGCAGGTACCCAAGCTGCTGAAGGACAAAGTCAGAGAGCTCCTGATCGACTCCGGTTACCCGGAGCTGGCCGAGGAGTAAGACCTGGGGAGGGCGGCTGTCAGACGACGGTCGCCCTCCTGCGAAAGGGGCATGAATATGAATAAGAAAATCACCGACGGCGTCTGGCAGCTGAGCAGCGACACGGTACTGGCTGACGGCAGATGGCAGAGCGCGGGCGCATCGGTTTATATGGTAGAAAGCGAGAGCAAGCTCGCTGACATCCCGGACGCCGTACCGGGAGATATGGCCTACACTGCCGGGTACGAAAACATATGGCAGCTGGGCACTGACGGCACGACATGGGCCACCGTCAGCATCGACATGCAGGAAGGTATGGGATCTGTGCTGGCCCTCAGGCGCATGGGTGTCTGACACGACAGCCGGCTCATCTGAATCGAAGGGAGAAGAATGATCATGGCGAGCGAATATGTAGCCGATGGCGTCTATCGCGTCAGCGGATTAAAAACACAGATGAAGGACGGGGCCTGGTCATCTGACCCGGGGATGTATCTGGTAGCGGATCAGACGAAGCTGGCTTCTATCGAAGGTGCGACCCCGGGCGACCGGGCGTTTACTGCCGGGTACAGGAAGGTCTGGCAGCTGGCGGCGGACGGGACGACGTGGGTCGAGCTCCCGGCGACCATTGCCTCTGCAGTGGCTCAGGCGGCTGCGAGTGCGAGCGCTGCGGCTGCGGATGCGGCGAGGGCCGCGAGTGCGGCGGCGTCTATCCCGACGGATTACGATACCGTGCGCAGCGACGTAGCTGTCCTGAAAACCGAGGCTGCAAAGAGCCTCACGGTCAATGCGGTGCCGGCCTCTGCGCTGACTCTTGGCGGCGGATGGGTGGATCTCGCGATGACCGTGGACTGCGATGAAATACTGGCGGTGGCGGCAACCGGAAGGTGTGTGATCAATCTGCAGTACAACGACTATACGAAGGTTGTCTGTACGCAGAGAGAAACCGTTCAGTACCCGAACCTTACTCCGCAAGTGTTCTTCACCGGCATGTCGCTGGATACCCCAATGTATATTATCAACGTCAAGATTACGGCTGACGGCGCACAGGCCGCAGTCATCGGGACTGTTGCCATCTCTACCTGATTGTAAAGGAGTATGAGTTATGACGAATGAATTGATCGCTGACGGCATCTATCGCGTCAGTGGTATGGAGACCTCGCTGAAAAACGGGGCATGGGTGTCGGACGCCGGGACGTATCTGGTGACCAACCAGACGAAGCTCGCTGATATTCCCGATGCCCGTCCGGGCGACATCGCCTTTACAGCGGGATACGGCCACATCTGGCAGCTGGATGTGGACGGCACGACCTGGGTGGAGCTGCCGAAAACTGCCGCCGGTACTGCGGCTTCTCAGGCTGCGGCCAGTGCGACCGCTGCTGCCGGAAGCGCCTCTGCCGCGGCTGCGAGCGCCAGCCAGGCGCAGACTGTTGCCGCCTCTATCCCCGCGGATTACACCTCTCTGAGCAACTCCGTGGTTGATTTAAAGAGCGCCTTAGACGATACAGAAAACGCTATCGGATCTGAAAATAATATAATAAACGTCGATATAACACCAGTTAGCGGACACAGATACTATTATGATTATCCAAACCCCGGCTTCAATGATATTTCAGATGTTGGCATGACTTATTTTTCGACTATTTTAAACGTGCAAGCAGGGCAGATTTATTATTACAGCGGCCGTGTATATAACTATGATAAACAGTATTCTGTTATCGTTACGGATGACAATAACACCGTGCTTTTATACGATCTTGGTTATACGTCAGATACAAATGTTGTTGATTATCAGTTTACAATTCCACAAAATGGCACAAAGTTGTATATCACATCTTACAAAAGCGATTCCGACCCACTTACCAGCGCGCTTGCGTTAAAGATGCTTAAAAAACAGTTGTTCCATGTAAACCGCATCACAGAAGAAATCGGCGGGGTAATTCCGGAATACTATACAGCGAACGATTGGTTGCAGAGCAAAATGAAAAACATCAATGATAAATGTGGATTTATAAACGGCGTGGTTTTCCCATTTATCACAGATGTTCATTTTGCCAATAACGCAGGAAACAGCAAGTTTTTACTCCGAGAAATCCTCGAAAAAACGGCATGTTCCTTTGTAATCGGCGGCGGGGATTATCAAGGGGGATTCGGTGGGGCCGAAGATTTGTCTGCCCAATTCAAGGCTATGTTTGATTTTACTGGATATGTCGGGCATGACAGATTTTTCTCCGTTGCAGGGAATCATGATTTTTATGAGCAAGAAAGTATTGGAAGCAGTACAAGGATAAACGCCACATATGGCGAGGTTTACAATGCCATCTTCCGTCCGTCTGAGCGTTGGCAACGTGAAAGGATGCCGGGTGGGTATTACTGCATAGATATTGATTCACAAAAAACACGCTTTATCATGCTCAATTCTCATGAGCCATCTCCGGTAGCAAGCGGAACAGAAATAGATGGACTGATAAGAGTAAGGCCGGAGCAGATTCAATGGTTGATTTCTGCCCTGACTGAGAAAACAGGATATAGAATTATTGTTATAAGCCATGCAACATCCGACCCTGATATGCCAGACTATTCAGCAACAATAGAAAACGTTCAGAAAGTCCTCGTTGCATATGCAAATCATACTACTGACACTATAAGGTTTACTGATACGTGGAGCGTAAATGTTGATTTTACTAATGCTCAAAACACGATAATATGCCACATCAATGGACATTCGCATGTTGATGCGAGCCATGTGGATAGGAATGTGTTATCAATATGCACCACATGCGACGCCTGTTTGCAAGATGACGGATATGGTGCAGTAATGGGAACAGTAACAGAACAGGCTTTCGATGTTTTCTGTATTGATTATGATGCTATGACTATAAAGGCTGTGAGAGTTGGCAGAGGCAGTAATAGAGCGTGGGCGTATGTCAATGAAGCGTGGCAAATTGTTAATTAAATAACACTTTAACTCAACACAGGCCCCGCTGATTTGCAAAAAGCCGCACCCGCGTGCTATAATCCAGTCATCCCATCTGGGGGATAATTTTATAGAAACGGGGTGCGGCGCCATGTCTATGGAAGCCAGAGCTACTTTCATGCACAGTCTCGAACAGAGGCTGTCTTCTTTATTAACGGCCGACGATATGAAGCGCGTGATGACAGAGGTGGCAGAGAACCTTGACGGGTACGAGCTGACCGACAACCGGGGCGAGCCGGACGATAACGACGACCTGCTGGACGCCTACCTGGCGACCATGGCCGTACAGGGCCGCAGCCCGAAAACCATTGAGCGGTACCGGTACGTGCTGCAGCGCATGATGACCGCGCTCAGGACGGGCACCCGGCGAATCACGGTGTACCACCTGAGGCGGTATCTCGCAGATGAGAAGGCACGCGGGATCAGCGACAGCACGCTGGATGGTATCAGGCAGGTGTTCTCAGCGTACTTCAACTGGCTGCAGAAGGAGTCCCTGATACAGGTCAACCCCACTACCAACCTCGGCGCGATACGGCGACCGAAGAAGATCAGAGAAGTCTACAGCGAATCAGAACTCGCCCGGCTCAAGATGGGTGCGCAGAGTGCCCGCGACCGGGCGATCATTTATTTTCTGGAGTCTACCGGATGCCGCATCAACGAGGTGGTGCAGCTCAACCGGGACGACATCAACTTCTCCAAGCTGGAATGCAAAGTGTTGGGTAAGGGTAACAAGGAGCGCACGGTGTACCTCAACGAGGTAGCGGCCATGATGCTTCAGACATATCTGGATCAGCGGACGGACGACCTGCCCGCTCTTTTTATTGGCAAAGGGACCGAGCGCATGCATGCCGGCGGGGTGAGAGCCATGCTCTGTAAGCTGGGCGCGGCTACGCGGGTAGCTCACGTCCATCCCCATCGTTTCAGGAGGACGCTGGCGACCAACCTCATCCGGCGCGGCATGGTGATCCAGGAGGTCGCCGCCATCCTCGGGCACGACAAACTCGATACGACCATGAAGTACGTCGTGCTTAATCAGGATGACGTCCAGCACTCCTACCAGAAGTTTTCTTAAAAGAGGGGTGAGCCCTTGAAGATTCAGGTCAACATCACCCGGCAGGAGAACGCTGACTATTTCAGCGCGGCTGTCGGGGATACTGTAGAGGTAGAACTCGAAGACTATGTGGCGGCCGTAACGGCGTCCGAGCTCGCATCAGGCGGGACGGAAGGATGCCGGGCACAGGCAGTGGCCGCAAGGACGTTCGCTGTCAACCACGGCGTGCTGAAGGGCAAGGCCATCTCGGACAGCTCTTCTACGGCACAGGCCTACCGGGCCAGCCGGAACGACCCGGCGAAGTACCCGACCGCTGTACAGGCGGCGAAGGATACGGCCGGGGAGATCCTGACGTACAAAGGCAGCGCGATCAGCGCGGTGTACTCGGCCGGCAACGGCGGGCGCACGGTATCATCGAAGGAGCGGTGGGGAGGCGACAGGCCTTACCTGATCGCACAGGACGACCCGTGGGACGCAGCGGCCGGAGGTGGACGCACAGGACACGGCGTAGGCATGAGCCAGCGCGGAGCCCGATACGCCGCATCACAAGGCAGAACCTACCGGGAGATTCTGGCGTTCTATTATCCCGGCACACAGATCGAGACGATTGACAAAGGGGGTGGTCGCATGATATCAGCTTCTGATTTTGTCGAGAAGGTTAAAATACCGCTCGCCGAAAGATGGGGCTATATCCTATCTACGACACACACGGAGTAATCTGGACGGCGGAGAAGCAGGCGGCTGCGACCAGAGAGCAGACGGTCGCCTACGGAAAACAATGGATCGGCCGCATGGTGACCGACTGCAGCGGGCTGATCTACTGGGCCTGCATGCAGCTGGGCGAGAAGGTTGTGCATCACGCGACCTACCTGTACACCGACTGGAGCAGGCCGAAGGGCAAGCTGGTCAGCATCCCGGTCAACGCCGCCGGGGAAACCAAAGGGCGCGACGACGGCCAGCCCATCAAACCCGGGACGCTGGTGTTTCTCAAGGGCAACAAAGAGAAGATTCACCACACCGGGGTCTATATCGGCGACAACACCGTCATTGAAGCAAAGGGCACAAAGTCCGGCGTGACGACGAGCCAGCTCAGTCACTGGGAGTACTGGGGTGAGCTCAAGGTGCTGGACTATACAGGCGCGAAGACGCCGGAAAGCGGAGAGAAACCCATGAGCAGAACCATGCGGGCGGTGGTCAATAACCCGCACAACAAACTGAATGTACGCAAGGAGCCGTCCCAGGCGGCGGCCAAGGTCTGTCAGGTGCTGAAGGGCACCATCGTTGACGTCGTCGAGCAGACGAACGCCGAGTGGTGGAAGATCAGCTATAACGGAAAGACGGGCTACACGATGGCGAAGTACCTGCAGCTGCAGGGGCCGGCAGAGGAACCTGTCGCAGAGGAACCTGTGATCGAGTGGCCCGCTGAGGTTGAACCCGTAGCGGCTGAGCCTGTGGCAGAAGAGCCGCAGAAGAAGGAATCCCTGCTGGACAAGATCAGGGGGATCTTCGGCGGCCGGAAGGAAGAGCTGCCGGAGGAAGCGCCAGAGGAGCTGCCCGAAGACGAAGAGGCCGAAGACGCACCCTTCGACAAGGTGGTCGGCCCTGAGACGGTACAGGCGCAGCTGGTGGGGATCGCCGGGGATCTGGACATCCTGACCCGGCTGGTGAACGACGCCAAGGCTACGCTGAACCCGGAAGAGCTGGTCGAGATCCTGAACGCGCTGGACAAGGTGCTGCCGGAAATCCAGCAGGCCAAGGACGATATGTGGACTATGATTACCGTAGGATAAGGAGAAAAGCATGATTTTGAAGATTACACAACTGTCAGCACCGTGGGAAACGTATTACAAGAAGCTCCAGGCACTGCTCGGAGAAGACCCGGAAATTTCCCTGAAGTTTGATAAGGCCGCAGGGGTCATTAAGATCTATGTGGACAACGCCAAAAAAGCGGACGCACTGGATCGTCTGCTGATCGCCAGGAAGGTCTTCGGGAATGTCAAAATCAACATCACAGTGATCCCTTCCAACAAGGTATACCATGGGGAATATGAGGATCTGTATGACTGCGCGTTTGACGGCAACCCGGTTTTCGTCGGCACGCAGTATGCCTCTCTGCCTGAGGGCGGCGACCTGTCCTATGTCATCTGGAGCCGGGAAGTGGCTCAGTTCTTCAACGACAACCTTGCGGACTATCAGGGCAACCAGACCATGCTCTACGAGCAGATCGCCCGGGACGTGCTGAAATATGAGCCCGCAGTATACCACTGCACCGAGTGATTATAGAGGAGGGGATGCGATACGGCAAGCACATTATCGAATATGCGGGGCAAGTTTGCGCGGATTGAAGCGTTGTCGCCGCGTCCCGAAGGAGCTTACCGGCTGGCGGTCAGAATGAAATCCAGCGTCCCGATGTCGGTGACGATGGAGGCGCTCGGAACGTGGGGAATCTTCGATATCACCACGGACTGGGAGCTGTACAGTCTGCTGATCGCCGAGCCGGCGGGCGACTACATCGACCTGTACCCGCTGTCGGACGACACGCTGTATGTAGAGGACATGCAGCTGACGTACGGGAAGGACGCCTATGACTGGCGGCCCGCGCCGGAAGACGACGTAACGTATGACTGGACGTGTGTGTCGGTGGACGAGGCAACGATCGCCAACATCCGCGACATCGTCAGCTATACGGAGTACTCCTGTCTGGTCAACGCAGGGGACCCCGCGCCCGCTGCTCCTACGACCAACCCGCCGCCCGCGCCATGGGTGCAGAGCGGTGCGCTGGACGGGGCTTATCAGGCGACCGCCCGGACGACGGGCGACGGCATCAGCGGGGCTACGGTCAACGCCATCCTGTTTGCGCATGCAGTGGAAGGAGCCGCCGGGTTGTACAGGCTTGTCTATGACGGAGCCGCGTGGCGGCTGGACGGCAGCGTCGTCAAACTGTCCGACTACGGGGTGGGGGTCGCAGGATCACCCATGGCCGGGGACACGGTGGCAGTGGAACTGAAGTTTGCTGCCGGCATGGAGATGTACCGGTGCGCCGTTACACTGTACAGCGACGGGTCTTTCAGCTGGGGAGAAGTAACGCTGTCTGATGCCTTCGATGCGGCCCGGGCGGCCATGAATACCAGCACGAAATACCAGACGCAGGTGCAGCAGCTGCTGGACAGCTGGGACGTGAGCGTGCGAAGGACGGAAGTCGACGAAGAGACGCATGAAACTGTGGCTGGCATGCTGGGGCGCATTCAGGTAACAGAGAGCACGATCAGCAACCTGATCGACGAAATGCAGAAGGGCGACAACGGGCTGAATGAGCGGATCACCAGCCTGCAGACGCAGACCAGCCGCGACATTACGAACACGTTCACACAGGCCAAGGAGTACGCCGACGAGCAGTACGGCGTGGCGAGAGACTATGTGACGACCGCCCAGACATGGCAGCGGTTCAGCGCGGACGGGATTGAGCAGGGGAAGCTCGGCAGCCCGTTCAAGAGCAGGCTGAACAACGAAGAACTGGGCTTCTATGAGAACGAGCAGAAGGTTGCCTACATCAGCAACCACAAATTCATGATCACCGTCGGGGAGGTCGAAGACTCCCTGATGATCGGCAACTTTGAATTTACGAGCAGCGAGAACGGGCTCGGCATTATTTACGGGAGACGGGGGTGATGACAGATGGCTGTAATTGAGATACAGGGAAACCCATCACCCTTTCAGGGCAAGACGCAGATGTATGTTTCAAGCTCCGGCAGCGGCACAGCGCAGCATATTTCTGTCAGCGTAACACCGTCTAAACACATCATACAGTTTGATCTGAGCCGGCTCGGTGCGAACCCCGAAGTGCGCTCTGCAACGCTGACGTTCACCTCCACGCACAGCGAGAAGGACTCGATCGGCGTAGTGATGGGCAGTGTCAGCAAAAGCTGCAAACCGGAGACGGCGCTGGATGTCACCGCTGCGGTACAAAACGGCGTTGACTCGGCCACGATTTCGTTCTATGCCTATCTGCCGAACCCCAAAAGCCAGACGGTACAGTCCACCATCACTGTGGTGCTGCGGGTGGAGACCACGGGTGAGGACCCCGGATCAGACCTCCGGTCGAATCTGACCGTCGCGGAGACAACGGTTGACTTCGGCGGCGCTGTACACCTGACCATTGAACAGGCCCGGGCGTCGAGCGCGCCTTCGCACAGCTACTGGTTTACGATTGGCAAGAAGAGCAGCGACCCGCGGACTCTTCCGGCCGGAGTAACCACGGCGACCATCAATGTGCCGACAGACGAAGACTGGCTGGCGGAACTGTCGGACACCACGGCGGGGACCATGACCATTACGCTGGACACACTATACGACGGGCAGTCGGTGGGCATGCGCGAGCACACGATGCAGGTGACGGTACCGGCGTCGATGGGTCTCACGATGAACAATGTGTCTTACAGTATTGTCAACCCAGACACCCTGACGGGTAACGAGATTCTGACAGGCGTCACCCGGCTCCAGTTCAATATCGGAACGCTGGCAGGCAGCAGGGGCGCCACCATCGCTTCTGTCCGTTACGCGGGCTGGGGCGACGCCATCACGATCAGCAGGCCCACCAGCACGGAGAACATCACCCAGCTGAGCACTGTCGTGCAGCAGACGGGGGTGCTGAAGCTCCTGATCACGGCAACGGATACCCGCGGCAGGACGATCAGCCGGGAGTTGAGTACGACGGCCCCCGCTACTCCGTATACGCCGCCATCCTTTACTTCTGTTGCCTGCGTGAGATGCGACACGGACGGCACACCGCTGGATCGCGGATCGACGGCAAAGGTACGGGCTGCCTTTCAGTGTGATACCACGGCTATCGCCGGCAACACGGTCAGGGGTGAAGTTTCTCTGCGGCAGGCAGGGGCCTCCGACTGGCTGATTGACAAAGCTACGCTGCCGAACGGCACAGAGAAGATCTTTGACACGCTGACGCTGGACACCATGCTGAGCTACGAGATCGTGCTGGTGATCACGGACAACGTCATGAGCGCCCAGCAGGTGGTGCGCCTGACAGCGCTTCAGTATATGCTGCACTTCTCCAACAACGGCCGGTCAATCGGCGTCGGGCAGGTAGCGGCAGACCTGGCGGATACTGACCCCGGCCAGCTGACCGTCAACCCGGACTGGACAGTGGCTTTCGGTACTAACGTGATGATCGGCAGCCAGACGCTGGCAGAGTATATACAGAGCATCGTAACGGCGATGCAGGGGAGTTGATAACCGATGCATGAGTATGATTATCAGATACCGCCGCAGGCCGTGTGGGAATGGGACGACGGCCAGAGCATGTACCCGCCGAACACCGACGAGCCCATGCTGATCTACCGGGGAGCGGACAGCAGATTCACCCCACCGGTCAGCGAGACGACCGAAGAGGGAGAGCTGGTGCTGACCATCCGTTCCCGGGACGGGCGGCATGTGTGGCATCAGACGCTGGCCGACCTGACCACGGAGATCACCGTGCCTGCCTCTGTCACAAAGGACATGCAGGAGGGGCGGCATTACTATTTCTATGACATCATGGCTGTGGGCGATGAAACCATCTTCACCGTACAGCCGCTGACACCCGTCGAGGTACACCCGACTGCCGGCGGCGCACAGTACCGGAGGTGAGAGCATGGAGACCATCAGACTGGAGCTGCTTGACAAAAGTCAAGTGTATTACATCCCGGTGTCGAGCGAGAACGAGGTGACGGAGATCGTCATCGACATGAGCCGGGCATATGAAGACTGGCCGCTGGGCGAGGGCGAGATCTGGTACAGGCGGCCGGACGGAGAGTTTTACCTCAAGGATGTGACGCAGGAGGGCGGCGTGCTGACGGCGGTGCTGACGGACGTTGACACGGCCATCAGCGGCATCGCGAAGGTGGAAGGCTGGTGGGTGGATGGCACCCATTTGAAGAAGAGCCCGGAATACCGGCTCGGCATTCACCAGAGCTTTACCACGCCGGATGAGATCCGCTCTGCCAGAGCACAGGCGCTGACCCTGCTGGCTGAGTGCGAAGAGCTGCTGGCTACGATGACGGAGACCCGGGACGCCACCTACGAGGCCAGAGACATGGCGGCAGTGGCCCGGGACGAAGCGATGGAGAGCGCAGAGCAGGCGGCTCAGTACGCACAGGACGCAGACGACGCGGCGCAGCTGGCGAATGAGTACGCGGAGAACGCGGCGACGTCGGCCACGGCTGCTGCTCAGTCTGCGACGAATGCTTCCGGCAGCGCGGCTATCGCCCAGCAGGAGCGCATCGACGCCCAGACGGCGGCGCAGAACGCGGCGACTGACCGGGCGGCTATTGCGGGCGCAACGGACAACGCGGCGGCTTCTGCGGCTGCGGCACAGCAGTACGCCCAGCTGGCGATGCGCGAACACAACGGGGCAGACGCTGCGTATCAGGCGGCGCTCGGCGAGCAGGACAAGGCGCAGGAGGCCAGGCGCGACGCACAGACTGCCCAGATGGCGGCAGAGGCGGCGAAGGACGGGGCGGTCAGCGCGATGAACACGGCGGCCGAAAACTCCGACCAGACCGAGCAGCTGTACGCAACGTTTCTGCAGCAGTACGAATCAATCGACCAGAGACTGACGGCGCTGGAACAACAGCTGCCGTAAAGGAGGAAGGACTATGGATACGTTTTTCACATGGGAATATCTGCTGACCTTTGCCGGCTGCGTGCTGGCGACCGGTCTGCTCACACAGGGGATCAAGGCCGCGCTGCCCAAGGTGCATGCGCAGCTGATCAGCTACATTATCGCGCTGGCCATCCTGGTCGTCGGTCAGATTGCTACCGGTGAAATGACCGGCTGGGAAGCGGTGGCGCTTGACCTGATCAACGCGATGGTGGTCAGCCTGTCTGCCAACGGCGGGTATGACGCCATCAAGAATATCGCAAAGGCTGACGCCTGAAAAGGAGAAACACAATGAAGCAAAGCGATTTCACGTTCAAAGAGAAGGTTTCCTACGGCGAAATGCTGGAGATGGCCAGCAAATATGTGAGCAACCTGTACGAAGATCCGGACAAACGTCTGACCATGGCCATCGGGGCCGAGTACCTGTGGCTGCAGGCGGCCATGCGGCTGTTCACCAACTACGGGGCAACGGACGGTGTGGACGACCTCGAGGGCTTCATGGAGATGGTGTTCTCCGTGGGCGTCGAACGGTTTAAAAACTGGCTGATGGAAGGCGCCGGGGTGGAAAAGTACCGGGCGTTTGAACGGATGACGGAGCGCGGCGCCCAGCTGTATCTGGACATGGGGCCGCTGGAAACACTGGTGGATGAAGCGGGGCGGGCCCTGCGTCATCTCAACCGGCTGATCGAAGAAGGCGGCGAACTGACAACCGAAAGGGCTGTGGAACTGCTTCAGCAGTTTGTGGCCGAACAGGAAAAGGAAACGCCGCCCGAAGAATAAAGGAGTGTGCGTTTATGGAGAATTTTCAGATTACGACCGTGGTGCAATGGCTGTCATCGATGATCGGCGCGGTGACGGCCATCGCCGCGGCTGTGCTCAGTGTCAGTAAAAAGGCCCGGCAGGGTGTGAAGAACCTGATCAGGCGGGACACCAACGTCGACGAGATCAAGATTGAACTCAACGGAATCAACACGGAACTGGTCACGATGCGGGAAGCCATCGGGCGGATCGAAGAGGAGAACGGGCGTCAGCGGGAAGCCCACCTGGCAGAGCTGCGCAACGGGATCACGGGAATATACTACAAGCATCTGGATGATCGGAAGCTGGCGGCGTATGAGAAGGAAGACATGCTGAAAATGTATGACGTATATGCAAAATGGAACGGTAACTCCTACGTACACACGATCGTCAAGGAAATGACAGAGTGGAATGTAGAGGCGTAAAAGGGGATTGCACAGGACGAGCCTGTGTGGTATAATCATATATGGGGAGCGGTTATCTCCTTCTGCAGTGGTGTGTGGATGAGTTACAAGGTGGCCGCTCCCTTTTATATTTGCTGACCTGCCGCGCTGTGCCGAACGCATGGCGCGGCTTTTTTGATTTTGAAAGCTACGGCCGGGGCATAAAGTCCCGGCTTTTTGCATAGGGGGTGTGGGGATGGACGCTACGTCTGCGCTCAAAGAAGCAATTATTCAGATAGGCATGGCTATGTTTGCGGACAAATTTGAAACGGCGCTTTCTGATGGAGGCGAGCTGTATGAGCAGATTATGATAGGAGCTATTGCCAGCGCGAATACATGGTATGGGTTGTATAAGCCAAAGATCTACCATCGCGGGTACACTTTGTCGCAACGTGGCAATATCAAGATCACCCACTCTGAGATTCAGGTGAGTGGCACACAATTACATTCAACAGTCAGTGTCGCCAACGTTGCACCGCACGCGGCCTATGAGCGCGGTTTTGAGATGGTTAACCACGAATGGAGGCCGGGCGGGGATCTAACCGGGTCGGTGCCCAGCGAGGTATCGATGACGTGGGAGCCGCCGGCGGATGTTGTGTCTGACATTGTGCAGCAGGCAGCGCAAGCGGTGTTTGGATAAATGAGAGGACGGATGTGAGATAAATGACTGAAAAAGATGTTCAGGCAACGGGTAATGGTATTTTTAATATCGGGGATATACAGGTTGTCCAAGGCGGCAAGGATGGTGCCACAACGATACATGTTGTTGTCGAATCCAAAGATAATGGTGGGCGCGACAACCAGAACAATATGCCGGATATGTCAGGTTTTATCAGTGCCGCAGAGGCTCTACAGGCATCTGTAGACCGCCTGACTGAGGCAACCAACGGAGAGCTCCAGGCGACCGGAGTATATCAGGCACTGCGCGATGAAATTGCGGGCCTCAGGTCTGGCGACAGCAAGTATTACAATGCCAGACGTGGGGAGGCGATGTCTGCTGAGGGGGCTCGATGGCTTGAGCAGTTGCTGAACGACCCGCACATTGCCGATATGCCAGCCGCTATGCGGGCGCTATGGAATGACATCATGGAAGACCATGGCGAGAATATCTCAGACTCCTGGCGTCAAAGGGCGAAAAATGCTGTCAGCATGATGGACAATGTCAGCCAGATGATCACCGGCCTCTGGAGCGAAGACGATATCAGGCATCCTGAACGATATAATAGTAAAATTACGATCCCGGAGCTGCGGATGACCCCGGAGAAAATGCGTGCCCAAAACCGGGCGCAGCTCGAAGCTATTGCTCAGAATACCATGGCATATGTCAGAGAGAGCAGAGCGCTGGAAGACGAACTGCTGGCCAAGACAAAGGGGCAGCAACAGCAGCCGCCAGCAGCGGAACGCACACGGGAGCGCCGCGAAAAACAGCAGGATGAGCAGAGGGCAGCGCAGCGCGAACAACGTGAGACCGGCGGCCGGAAAGAGACATCAATCAAAGCTGACAAGGTGCAAGTCAGCAGCGACAAAGCACCGGAAGTCAGCGGTGGGCAGTCGGACCAAGGGTCGGAGCGTAAGACGGGCAAAGCGCAGGCCCGCGGAGCGCTTGAAGATGCTGTCCGAGATCTCGAGCAGAAGGGTGGCGCTGGTGGTGCTCCGGGCGGTAGCGGCAAGGCGCCGGTTGGCGGTGCCGGTGGCGGAGCAGGAGGTGGCAGTGGTACTCCACCCGTAGTGCCGCCCACCGGTGGCAGTGGCAGTACGCCGCCTGTCGACCGAAACACAGTCAGGTATTTTGACAACCTGACGGAGCTGAACAAATCCCTGCGTGAAGACTATAAACTCGGCGGGATTGCTGATGACATCGTCAAACAGCTCGGTTCGCTCAAATCGTCTGCGTCGGATATTTCTGCGACATTTGACGGCAAAGGCAACCTGAGTGGCATTTCGCTGAATGCAAAGAGCGTAGCTCTTGGCGACGTCAAAACTGCCAGGTTGCAGTATGGTGTAACGGGTTCGCCGGAAGAAGGATACGCATGGAGCGGAGCAGCATCGAGGACACTGGCCAGCCCGCAGAAACTGAAAGATCTACAGAAAGCGCTGAACAGCGATACGGCCGCGCAGCAGGAGCGTCTGAATACATGGCTGAAACATGATGCGCTGGCGCTGAATGCGGACGGGCGTAACACCATGCGCGAGCGCCTGCTGGACAACATTTCTGACTATGTATATCAGAATGCTAAGGGCCAGACTAAACTCGGGCACAAAGACGCGGCTACCGGTAAGGTCACCAACCTGACCAGAGACGAGCTGAAGGGGCTTACGGATAACCTCGACACATTCGATCAGCGGATGTCTGCGATCAATAAAGGTATGCGTCAGGATCTCGTGTCCCGCGGCATTGATGATATACAGGGTAAGTTTGATAAGCGCGTCGGGATGGTAGCGGGGTTGAAAGACCGGCTGAATGCGATCGGCATCAACCCGAATGATGCAAAGGCCGTGTTTGGCAATGGCGAAAGCGTCAAAAAGCTTTTCGGCGATATCAATAAGGCGACGCAGAGTTTTCAGAAACACACCGGCAATATCGAAGCACAGGTTGAAGATTACAACAAACTCCATGACCTGACGCGCAGGGCACAGCAGGCGGTACAGCAGGAAGAAAGCCAGTCACGGGCAGCGGTTTCCGGCGCACAGCGCAGCGCCCGCATCCAGAGCAGGAAGGACGCGGCCAACAGGGCACTCGGTATGCCTGGAGCGGAGCAGAACGCGAAGCAGGCAGAAAATCTTCGTCAGGCAATGACACAGCTGGACAAAGCGAAGACGCCGGCCGAAACCGTTGCTGCTCTGGCAAACGTCAAGAAATACACGGACGATCTGACGCGCAGCACCAGGGAATACGGTAAGCAGGCAGATAAAGCTGAGGCCACCCAGACCAGGATGGCAAATGCCGACAAGCAGATCGCCGACATGGGCGCAAAGCTGAAGGCGGCGGGGCTTGATAAGCCGCAGAGTCTGAAGGACGCAGAGGCCGCCAGCCGCTACTACGGCTCGTCGAAGGACGCCGCGAAGCAGCAGGGCTGGGCCGATAAAACGCTGGAGCATCTCGGCACTGCGAACACTGAAGTTTCCAAGGCACTCAAACAGTTTGAAAGCTCGTCGAAGAAAGCCGAAAGTCAGTACCAGCGGATGATGAAGAATGATCTGCTTGGCAGCGGCGACCGGAAGGCTATCGAAAAAGCCTACGGCGACTACTCGGCGAAGCAGAATCAGTCTACGCTTGAGAAGCTGCAGACGGCCATGAATACGGCCACGGCCAACATAGCGGCTTCTGATAAGAGCAACAAAACCGAAGAGCTGCGGGCGAGAGTTGCCAGCAAGCGCGTGGATCTGGAAGCGTCCAGCAGACGGGCAGGCGGCCGTGACTCCGGGAAGTGGAGCAAGGAGCAGGTTACCCTTGCAAAAGCGGCCAGCGCTAATCTGACGGCGGCCGAACAGGCATTGAGCGACGGCGGTATTAAAAACGCAAGATCTTATCTCTCCAGAGCGACAACCCAGATCGGGCAGCTGAATAAACAGCTTGGCGAGACAGAGCGGGTTGCCAACAAAGCCGCCGCTGCGCAAAAGCAGAATGATGCAGAGGCAGAGAGGAGCGCAAAAGAGCAGACCCGCCAGGCGGTACAGACCGAAGCCGCTCAGACCAGAGCGGAACGCAATGCGTTTTATGGGAACGTCAACGAGGCTGCCAGAGATCGTATGGATCTGGCCAAGGCGACCTACGCGGCGACCGGGGACGCCAAGGATCTGAAGAAATACCAGAACGAAGTCAACAACGTACAGTGGGCCGAAAAGGTCGAGCAGATGAAGGCCTACCAGGAACAGCTTAGCCTGCTGATGAACCCGACCGGAACGCCGGGACGTAATGACAGCGCCAACTGGGCGGTGGCTCAGCAGCAGCAGCTTCAGAATCTGATGAATCTGCAGCAGCAGTTCCAGAGCATCCGTCATAATGGACGCGATCAGTCTGCGGCTGATACTGTGCTTGGGCAGATGAGGGCAGAAACCCAGCAGCTGATGCACGACCTGAACGCGACCGAGAAGATCAAGCAGGCGATGGCAAAGACCACCGGCGGAAAAAATTACTCCCGCGTTGATCAGGATCTGCGTGACAACCTGAATCAGGCAATGGATGCCATGATGAGCGCCGCGCCAGATCAGTTTGCCGCGAAGATGAACGCCGTACAGGAAGCGCTAAAGGCGGTCAACACTTCCATGCAGGCGATCGGCGCACAGGATTACTGGGCTCAGCAGTCTGCCGCGCTGGATCAGTATCAGGCGAAGCTGAACAGCATGAACCAGCGCAATGGCGGCATGGACAGCTGGACGGAAAGCCAGAGGAGTACATCTGCCGGCATTCAGCAGGCTCTCGATGCGGCGAGGGCGGCAATGAGCGCCAAGGACATGGGCGCCTATCAGGCCGCGATGGGCCGGGTGCAGGGAAACAGCAGGCTGCTTGACACCTCCCTGACCAACATCAGCAGGCTGGCGGGCGGAGCCAAACCACCTGTAGACGCGCTGACGCGGTCGCTGATGAACATCGCCGCACCCATGATGCTGTGGCGCAGATTCACCGGCTACATGAAGAAGGCGGCGCAGAACGTCTCCGCGATCGACAGCCAGATGGCCGACCTGAAGAAGGTCACCAGCAACACCAGCGCCGAGTATGATCAGTTCCTGACCAGCACGGGCAAGAACGCTGTGGCTATCGGCTCCTCGATCAGCGACCTGGTTGCGACGACGAGCACGTTTGCGCACATGGGCTACGGGTTGACCGAGTCTCAGGCGCTGGGCGTAACGGCGACGAAGTTTGCCAACGTAGGCGGCTTTAAGAATACGACCGACGCGGCAGATACCATGATCGCGGCCATCAAGGGCTTCAGCGACCTGGAGATCGGCGACGCGGATATCGTTGGCGATAAGCTGACCGCAGTGGCCAACAACTACGCGGTCACCGTAGAAGATATCTCTAACGGCCTGCAGAAGTCAGCCTCTGCGCTGAACGTTGCGGGCAACAACATTGACCAGAGCACGGCCATGATCACGGCCATCGCTGAGGTCACCAGAGACGCTGGAGCTGCGGGCTCAGCGCTGAAGGTTCTCAGTATGAGAATTCGTGGTGCAAAGGCGGAGCTCGAAGATGCTGGCGAATCTACAGAAGGCATGGCCAGCAGTACGGCCAAGATGCGTGCCGAAGTCATGGGGCTGACCAATGTTGACGGTAAAGGCGGCGTCGACATCATGGCCGACGAGGAGACCTTCCGGAGCACCTATGACATCATGAACGATATCGCTCAAGTCTGGGGTAAGATGAGCGATATCAACCGCAGCGCCCTGCTGGAGAAACTGGCCGGCAAGGTCAGGTCAAACCAGGCAGCGGCCCTGCTTGAAAACTTTGAGACGGCCAGGAACGCTCTGGAAACCGCCCAGCAATCAGAGGGCACCATGAACCGGGTGCATCAGAGATGGCTGGACTCCGTAGAAGCGCGCAAGGCCCAGTTTGAAGCAGCGCAGGAAACCGCATCGATGACGGCTATGCCCGCCAACACTCTGAAGGGACTGTATCAGGCTGGGACAGTTGGCATGAATATGCTAAACAGCTTGATGGGTAACATCTTCGGGCTGGGCGTTGGATCTGGCAGTCATGGCGTAGCGGCTGGCATTATGGGTGCGGCCTCCATGCTCAGGTCTGGCAACGGTAACATCTGGGCTGGCATTGGCAACGCATTTAACCTGCACAGGGGCGGACGCGGACAGGCAGATATTATTGCGGCCTACAACCGGGCGTATCAGGACGCCACAAACCCGCTGACCTATAACAATAAAGAGGCATCGCTGGCGGCCGCGCAGATCAACGGTCGTACGGCGAACAAATACACGCAGCGGCTTATCGAACAGGCCGAAGGGACTGTGGATGCTACCAAAGCTACGGGTGGGCTGATCAGCTCGCTCAAGAGTTTTACAAAGAATGCAATCGGCGGCATCGCAACGTTTGCTGCTATCAACGCCGGGGTGGCCCTGCTGAACGCCAGCATGGACTGGCTGAGCGAAAATGTCGTCAACCGCTCCGAACATCTCAACGCTGTCGCATCCTCTTCGTATGCTCAGTACGAAGAGACGAAACGTAATGCGGATGCGGTGATTGCGGAGCGTGATCAGGTCGGCCAGCAGGTACAGGAGCTGGAGAAGAAGCAGGCGGAAGGCACCATTACAACGCAGGAAACCTCGCGACTTGCTCAGCTGGAAAGCCAGCTAAGAGAACTTGAACATCAGGCAGCTGTGACAAGACAGCAGCAGGTGGCAGAGAGTGACCAGGCATTTACCGACTGGATGGCAGCTCGTGCATCGCGTGGGCAAAATGTCATGGGAACGTCTGCGATGTATAAGACGTTGGGTGCTATGCTTGGCAATGGCGGCTTTGATTCGGTTGGCGACGCTGTCACGTCGGTATTGGGTAGCGTATGGGAGAGCACAAGCGGCTGGGCGACTGGCCTGTGGACCGGTATTAACCCCACTCACTCAATGCAGACCCTGTACCGTGAAGAAGCGGACAACGCCGGCGCTGTTAGAAACAGAGCAGATAGGCTGCTACAAACATATGGCGGCAACAAGGGCAACCTGACACCAGAGGGCGCTCGGGCTATCGCCAACATGTACCAGAATATGCTGGGCTTCCAGAAGATGGCCGAAGGCTTTGATGAGACAAAGATGTCTACGGCCGAAGTAATGCAGGGCTATCGCTTTGCTCAGCAGCAGTATCAGGCAATCGAAGCCCAGATGAAAGAAAGCGCTGCTGCGTACGGCAATACGATGTATGAGGCGCTCAGTGGTGAAAAGGCTTTCCAGAACATCTTCAGCAACTGGGCAAATATCCAGATGCGCGCCACAAACGCCATGTATGGGGCCGAGCAGGAGACCAGACAGTATTTCCCGATGTATGCAGACCTTGTACGCAATGGTTTGAATTCACCGGCGTATAATACCGTCATGGCAAATGCCATCCGGGAGTCTCTGGCTATGCGCGAGATGCTTGCCGGGGAAGGCGAAGACGCCAGCCTGCAGAAGTTTGACTTTCTAAACAGTCTGTTAAGAGCAGCCGGCTTTGAAGATGCCATGGACAGCATGCATGACATGGCCAGCAAAGGGCAAGACGCTGCCAGCATTACGGATCAGATCACTAAAAAGTTCGGTGCTCTCGGTACCCTGCTGGAAGGGCTACGGATCCCAATTGGAGATCTGGCCAATTTGACCGTTGCGAGCGTGGAGGCTGCGAAACAGGCACCGGACGAAACGGCTGGCGGCGGCGCTGTCGCCGATACCATTGAGTCTTCCCAGGACAATATCAATGCGCTTCTGTCTGCCCAGCAGGCGGCTGCGAAGATCTGGAAGGACTCCGGCTTTACCGGTGCGCTGGACACGACATCCAAGGATTTCACCGAGCTGATGGCTATGGACGGCGGCGCTTATCAGGCGGCGCTGGAGCGTGCTAACGGCGGGCTGTTCTTCAGCAAGGACGCCTTCGATAAGATCGTACAGCAGAAGTACAGGGAAGAGCTTGCTGCCCTGCGGCAGGACGTCCTGAAAACGCAGCAGAAGTACACCGAGGCGGCCACGAAGGTCGTCGAGGAAATGAAGAGCGGTACGGTCAGCCAGGAATCTTACGAAGCTATGCTCGGCTACGGCACGCAGCTGACTGAGTACGCCAACCGCATGGCTCAGATCAACTACGGCATGAGCGACATGGCCAACTGGATCAGTAACAAAGGCGGGGCTGAATCTGGTGACGCTTATGACGAGCTGGGCGAAGCGATCAACGCTATCACCGGCGGAAAGTCGAGCGGCCTGACGGGCACGCGGGAATTCGCGGCTGCCATGCGGTTCGTGACTGGTAAGGAGATCGGGTCGGGCGCAGGTCAGGTTTTACTGGGTGACCTGAGCTCCAAGACTATGTCGTACATGCAGGCGCTTGGCGCCGTGGATAAGAATGGCAAGCCCGATCAGGCGGCGCGGAGAAATGCACTGGCTGCCTTCCAGAAAGATATGAAAGCGGCCGGCATTCTCGATAAGACCGGCGCAGTTGCTGTTGCGGGCATGACGACCGGACAGATGGCCGACAAGTTTAACGAGAAATACGGCACACAGTTCGGCGCCGACTTTATGCAGAGCATCCTGATGGGCATCAATGATTACATTCAGGACCCTGCGGAAAAATATGATATCAGTACCGAAACACCGGAGTCGAAGCGCGCAGAGGAGGCGCGGAAGAATTTTCAGGACGCCGTAAAAGCATGGCGTGAAGCACCGGCGGATCTGGAGGACGCTCAGAAGCAGGCATTGCTGGATGGCGTGGTAGAGGCTGGCGAAGCGATGACCAAAGCCCAGCTTCAGGATATGGTTGCCAACGGCTCTACTGAGCAGGCGGCGGCAGCGGCGGCGACCCTGGCCAACCTGGATAAACAGGAAACGGCTGACCCGCTGACCTCTGTACTTGGCAAACTGGACGCGACATTATCCGCACTGAATACGACGCTGTCCAAAGAAAACAAGGACGAGGAAGGCGGCAAGAAGGGTAAAGGGGCGGACGAATACCAGGATACCAAGGAAGTCCCCGACAAACCAGCCTTCACTTCTGGCAAATCCACGTTCGCCAGCGCAGAAGCAGAAGCAACTTCGCTGGCCGGGCTGACTCAGGAGATCAAGGATTACGAATCGAAGCACGGCGGGTCCGATGCGCTCACCGAACTGATAGGTGAAGCTGAAAATGAGGGCGCCAGCTACGATACTATTCTCGAAAAGTGGAATAATTATCGCAGCAACGTCGAAGAAGCTGAACAACAGGCGGTGCAGCAGGCGGCCGAAGAGGCGAAGTCCAGCAAATGGTCGTTTGGTAAACTGGCAGATCAGTATGACGACACAAAGACCATTCGCGATAAACCCAAGCGCGCATTTACGACCGGCCCGTCCACGTTCCAGGATGCAGAGGAAGCCGGGAAGGCACTGGCAGATCTTGGCGAACAAGCCAAAGCTCTGGAAAAACAATATGGATCATCGGACGCGCTTACTGAGTTGATCGGTGAGATTGAAACCGAAGGCGCGGACTATGACACCATGCTGAATAAGCTCAATAATGTCCGCAGCGACCTTGAAGAGGCGGCGGCAAACGCCACTGAAGCAGAAGCCGAAACGGCTAAGCAGCTGTCACGCAATGCGCTGGACAAGGGCAACGCTCTGCATGGTACGCTCAAAGAGCAGGAAGCCTCCGGGCTCGCGCAGGCTATTGAGCAACAGGTAGCAGAGGACCTGCAGGAACAGGCGGAAACCGCTACCCAGACGAGAACGGGCTTCAAGTTTGGCAAGCTCGCTGATCAGTACGACGAGGATATTGCAACTCCTAAGCCCGGCACCGACCAACAGGCTATTCGCGAGCAACTGCAGGAAACAATCACTCAGGCGCAGGATGCCGGTATTGTCATTGATGAGGCAACAGAAACTGTGGCCATGCAGATGGAAGATGTCAGCGAGTCCGGGGCGACAGCATCTACTGAACTGCTTAGAAACGCACAGAATAAGATTGCTCAGCTGCAGGGACTGCTCAAGGCCAATGAAGCCTCTACACTGGATGAAGCTATTGAGCCGAAAACTGAGAATGCCGAAGACACCACGGTCGCTACCGGCCTCGATCAGCCGCTGACCACGGAGACTGCTGTGTCTGGCGACGAAGAAAAAGCAGCGAAAGCGGCACTGAAGGCACAGAAAAAACAGGAAGAGCTCGCAGAACTGCAGAGTATTGCGGAAGATGCATGGCTGAAGTCGTTCGAGGACACGCAAGACAGCGTACAGGAAACGGCGGATACCCAAATTGATACTGCGGAAGCGGAAGCCGAGGCTATGCGTCAGCGCATGAAGGATGCGGCCGATCTGGATCGTCGGGAACGGGCAGAGCAGGCGGCGAGTGACGCTGCGGCTGGCGAGGCATTGCAGGACAGGCTGGAGACGCAGTCGAAGCTCGATCAGCAGGCGCAGTGGCAGGAACAGCTGGCAGCTGCGGTTGAACAGGCTGGCGGTCTGGGCGGGATTACCGACCCGGCACTCCGCAAGTCGGTCGAAAACGCCACGAACGCGCTGATCGGATACAACACGGACGGCAAGGTTATCCCAGAACAGGATATCGCGGATCAGATCACCGAAGCCATCGACGGGATGCAGGAGTATCTGCAGACGCAGGAGCAGGAGGCTCTGGCGGAGCAACGGGCTGCGCAAGACGAAAAGCTCGCGGAACTGGAACGGGAGCGCGCCGATCAGGAGGCCCAGGATCAAGAGGATCTTAATGCTGCCCTCCGCGAAACAGCAGAACAGACTGCCGAAACGGCTACAAAGAGCGGCTCAACCTTCCAGAGCATGGAGGACGTTGCCGCTGCCATGGCTAACCTCGACAACGAGGTCCGTGGATTCGGTGGAGCCCATGATGTGACGCCGGAACAGCAGCAGACACTGGACGACATATCGACATCTCTGAACGGCGAGTACGCCAGTCTGAACGAGGCTGTACAGGCATATGATAATGCCGTCGACGCGATGAATCAGTTGAGGAGCGACGTAGAGACCAGCGAACAGACGCAGGGTCTGACGCAAACTCCTCCTGCTTCTGCCGGCACGATCGCGGGCACAGAGTCCCCAGTCGATACCGTTACCTCTGCGTCGGTCGAGCCGGAAGAACTGAACGTCGAAACCAAATCAACGGCGGTTGAATCCAAGAAGAGCACGAATGTCAATACAGGCACCGGCACATCCATGTCGGCGAGTGACATGGAGAACATGCGGCTGGATGCTCTCAGCACAATGTCGCGGCTGGAAGATATGTCGGCGAACAAAAAAGGCTCCGACGGGCAGCCGCTCAACCAGAATCAGCTGAGTGCGCTTGACAAGGCGGTCAGCCAGCTCGAGCAGGCGCTAACAGACGGCGGAGCGCAGGCGCTCCAGGACGCGCTGACCACTGCGCAAAAGGCGGAATCCGGTGTCCAGACGGAGCAGACTGCCACCTATACCGAAACTGCGGTGACTCCGGCTGTTGAAGATGCGACAGCCACGGTACATGTGGAGACCGAAGAAGCACCGCCTGTTGTGCCTCCCGAAGAACCCACTGTTACCGTCCATACAAATGTGGAGGATCCTGGATCTATCAGCGTTCCCACGCCTCCGACAGTCACCATCCCGGTACAGTACGGCGACCCAGGTGAAATCCCGACCGGCGGCGGTGGTGGCGGCAAAGACGCAGTTCGCACCGTCAGCGCAGCCGCAGGGGGCACGGACGATGCAGCCGGCGGCATGACGCTGGTTGACGAGCTTGGCGCCGAGCTGATTGAGCACCGCTCCCGCGGCACCTATGAACTGGGCACCAACAACGGCGCACGCTTCGTAAAGCTGGATGCTGGCGACGTCGTACACAATGCAAAGGAAACCAGGAAGATCCTGAAGCGCGGCATGGCGATGGCCAACGGCGGCGTAGTGACAGGACGAGCAATGTCCAGCATAAGCAATGGCAAAGATATGACCGGTGGCTCCGATCAGGCCGCGGCCATCGCCAAAGCCCAGCGTGATGCCGCAGCGGCACAGGAAGCAGCTGCAGCCGCGCTTAACTCTTCAGACAGGAAGGCCAAGGCACTTCTTGAGTGGATCAAGAAGGTGCTGGATTGGATCCCGACGTACCTGAACGAGTTGAAGAAAAAGACCACACAGTTTGTCGGAGCAGCGGACGACGCCGTACATTATCTGAGCCAGAACAAACTGCTGGACAGCGCCATCGAAAACATCGCAGAAGAAATTCAGGCGAACATCAGCTCGGTGGTCAGGTACCGCAGCTTCCTCAGGGAAATGCAGACGACGGGCGGGCTGTCAGATGAGATCGTTGCGAAGATTCAGAACGGCACGATTGATCTGGAGGCATACAATAACGAGGAAACGGTAAAGGCTATTCAGGCCTACCAGCAGTACTGGGAAAAACTGGTTGCCTGTCAGGAAGCGCTTGCTACGCTGAATGATCAGATGGAAGCCCTGAGCCAGCAGAAGCTGGACAACGTCGTGTCCTACTTCGACAGGATCGACGGGTTGTTGCGCGACCAGCAGAAGCGGTTTGAAGGCCTGATTGACCTGAAGAAACAGTACGGCCAGGAGCTGACCGGCGCCGATTACATGGACTCTCTGACCAACATGGAGCAGATTCTGGCCAACGCTCAGAACGAAGAGCAGGCCCTGCTCAAGGAGCTGGAAGACCAGCTCGGTGTAGGCGGAGACATGGTACAGGCTATCCTGAACGGCGGTAAAGATGTATGGGAAGCCATTGCAGCTCATGTCAAGAAGGGTGTGGACGAAGGCGTCACCGACCTGCAGGAAGCCATTGACGAGAATCTGGTCTACCGGACGGTCGCGCATTACAATACCGGCACCGGTACGGAAAAGCTCGGCTCCATGACTGATATTGCAGCTACTTCGGCGACACCGGAAGTCACCCAGCTGTCGCTGGCCGACGTACAGAAGATCGCCACCGGTGCGATGAACATCAACCTGGATCAGGTGCCGGCGGCCCAGCGTGCAGCGGTGCAGGCGGCGATCAAGGGCACGACGAGCACGTTCAGCAACGCAACAAATAAGAACACCAAAGTCCAGGCTATTCTGGATAAGATGCAGGCGTCCCAGCAACAGTACAGCAGCAAGCAGGTTAATCAGCAGGCCCTGCCGCCTGTAGAGATCTCTCTGGTCGATGTACCGGTCACCCCGGCTACGGATGAAGACATGGTTGCCATCGGCGAGATGCTGGGCATGAATGTGGCGGATGGCTCTGAAGAAGCGCTGAAGAATCTTGAGGCCATCAAGTCTCTCTTCACGACGTCGTGGGACAACCCGCTGGCTATCGGCAGCGACACCTGGTACTCCTACATGTCCACGCTGGAAAACCTGAAGGAGTCGATCACCCAGACGAAGATTGAAATCAGTGAGATGAACGACACGATTGCTGACATCCCTCTGACCAACCTGAAGACTGGCTACGACTATCTGGAAGAGATCCAGCGCAATCTGGAAGGCATGAACAACCTGCTGGATGCGCAGGGGTCGGACAAATACGCGGGGACGTATCGCAGCATGATCTCTGTCGGCATGCAGCAGATCGAAAACCTGCAGGAGCAGAACCGGCTGATCGAGGAGCAGATGAGCACACTCGATCCATTGTCTGAAAAGTATCAGGAGCTTCGCGGCGATCTGACGGGCAACCTCGACACGATCGCGGACATCCGCAAGAATCAGGAAGAGTGGAATGACGCCATCATCGACCTGCAGATCGAGCGGCTGAAGAAGCAGAACGACAGCTACAAGGAACAGCTCCGGCTGATGCAGGCGCTGGATGATCTGGACAAGGCGAGGCAGCGCAGGCTGCTGATCTACCACGAAGACACAGGCTTCCAGTACGAAGCGGACGAGGATGAGCTTGAGAGCGCACAGGAAGCGGCGAACGACGCCATCTTCAGCAGCATCGTCAGCGACCTCGAAAAGTCGAAGGCAGACAGCAACATCTACGGCCCGCTGGGCGAGAGGCTGATCAGCGGATCGAGCATCCTTGACTCTCTGGGCAACGTGCTTGTGCCGGTAGAGGACAAGCTGAGCGGGCTTGACTTCGAGCCCTACTACCAGAGCATCGTGTCCGGGTCTGAGCAGTCCGGCCTCCTCGAAGGCCTGCTGCAGAGCATCGACCTGAGCAAGCTGCTTGAAGCGTCGATTGGCGGTAACGTCAACATCGACATCGGCACCATGACCCTGAACGAGGTACAGAACGCAAAGGATCTGGGCGACGCGATTATCAATCAGCTGCCCTCGTATCTGCTGCAGGCGCTGTACAAGAAGGGCGCGAATTAAAAAATGGGGCGGCCCCACAACGGGACTGCCCCTTCCCCTGGGGGTGAATATATGGCGGATATTATAATTGATCCAAAGTACCAAACCATCACCTGTGTGAATGATCCGGTTTATGCCAACATCAAAGTCAGGGTGGCATATGTTGATGAAGGACTCGCGGTGCATGAAATCCAGACGTATCAACTGCGCAGACGGTTTGCCGGGAGTAGCGACTACAAGGTACTCAAGAGCGGCACTGTCAGCAGCTCGGATGACCTGACCTACAGCTATGTGGACATGGAAGCCATCGCCGGTATCAGCTACACGTATGAAGCCTGTGTTTTTGACGCACGCGGCGCATGGCGCAGTGGCGTTGAGACGACTATTATATGTAAATTCGACGGCATTATTCTGGCCGACTCTACCGGGTCATGGCACAGCGCTTTCGGTACCAGCGAGAGCCGGTTTGCCATCAACACCCAGAAGAACCGACCGGTCAACTATATCGTGACGCTGTCCGGGAAATTCCCGCACAGGGTCAGCAACACACAGGCCAACTACTGGACGGGCACCTGCTCTGCCATCTGGCTGCCGTGGGTGCCAGACCCGTCTGGCGAAGGCTGCATTGAGCCGTCCTTTGATCAGGCGGACGCATACCGGCAGGAGTTTATGGAGTGGCTGATGACAGACACGCAGAAGCTGCTCAAGACCAGCGACGGCAAGGCGATGATCGTCGGGATTGACGGCACACCGCAGGAATCCTACAACGCGATCGCGGGCATGTCCGTTGTCACGTTTGACTGGACGCAGATCGGAGAGGTGGAACGGCCGACCGTGCCGTTTGATCACGGGGAAGCGTGGGTGAGCTCATGAGTTATTCATCGGAAGACTCCCAGCTGATCAACCAGACCAATCATGTCGTACGGTACAAGCTGGAGCTGCTGAACAAATACCTGCAGGTGGAGAGCGAACTGACCGGCGACACGGCGGACGTGAATTTCAACATCGACGCCACGACGGATATCAGGCGGACGGCAGACCTGACCATGGTAGTGACCGACCAGAGCTGGATGACGGACAACTTCGAGATTGGCTGGGTTGACAAGCTGGTCAGATTCAGCATCGGCTTGCAGAAGCTGGACGGCACATGGAAGTGGTACGCTCTTGGAACGCTGCTGCTGTCCTCGGACGCCTTCAGGTTTGACACGGCGACGCAGGAAATGCATATGTCGCTGGTCGACCTGATGGCCTACGGGACGTCGGAGCGGGGGAGTCAGATCGGCACCGGGGTGAAGTATGTATATAATACAGACATCCCGCGACTGCTGACCGACACCATCTCCCGGTTCTTCCCCTACAAGGACGTTGAGATCGAGGAATTCCCGGACGTGCTGCCCTATGATCTGACCTTCGGCATCGGCTCCTACCCCTACGACATCCTGCGGACGGCGCTGGCGCTCTTCCCGTGGTACGAGCAGTTCTATGACGCCAACGGGACATACCACGCGCAGAAAATCCCGATGCATGTCAACGAGCCGTGCCTGCTGGGGCCGGAAGATCTGGACGACCTGATCATCGCGGAGAACAGATCCTTTGATTTCAGCAACATCAAGAACACGACCGAGATCTACGGCAAGTCAATCAAAAGCCACTACACGGCAACGAGCTGCGTGCTGAACGGGCAGACATACACGCTGGGCTTTGTGCTGTCCACGATGGAGACGCTGGAGAACAATAAGAAGTACGGCTTTACCCCGGCAGAGGATTCCCCGGCGTCGCCGAAAATTCACATTGATCTGACGGATGACCAGCAGCAGAGCACGGCGGATCTTCTGGATTCAAACGGAAATGAGCTGGCGGCCGGTGCGCTCAAGGCGGGATATTCCTACGTGGCCCGGTGTCTGGACGTGCCGGAAACGATTGACAACGAGACCCGGATCGTAAAGAAATTCTACCTGCTGGGGCAGAAGGAAATCCATGTGATCGTCCGGGAGATGAATGAGATACCGTCAGCGGCTGTCATCGCAGCGGATCAGACACTCAACGACTGCGTGGATATCCGCTACGTGCGCAACGCTGACAGCCCGTACGCCTGCGACAGGAATGACGCAGAGGGTATGACGACAGAGATGACCATTGCGGCGGGACAGATCAGGCAGGTACTGTACGACGGCGAGTACGCTGGCATCTACACCACGGAGCTAGCCTACCAGCGCGGGGAATATGAGAATTATCTCAAGTGCCGGATGAACACCGACGTGGAGCTGACCACGGTGCTGATCCCGTTTATCGACGTGAATCAGAAAATCGAATACCACTCGCCGATCACGGGCGAGCCACACCAGTACATCGTCAAGTCAGTGAATATGGACGTCGCCAACTTCACGATGACCATGAAGCTGGCGAGATTTTATAACTGGTACCCGAAGGAGGAAGCATATGAAGCCAGTAATTCTTAAAGCAGACCAGAGCGGCAAGATCCTGATCACGGCAGAGGAGATCGAGAAGATTGTTTCGGACGCCTATGATCAGGGTTATCAGGACGGCAAGGGATCTGTGGTGACGGTCACCTGCGATCCGCAGACGACGTGGAACAAATGGCCGCCCAACATCACCTGCGACAGCGTTACGTTCTCCAGCGTAGATAGTCACTGAGAGACTGTAGCGACATGTGACGGGGCCTTGACCACACGGGTGGATAAGTTGTAAGGGTCTGAAGACAGGCGTCTCTACACGTCGCTGAAGCAAGTAAAAAAAGGGATAACAGGCGAACTCAATCGCTTGCTATCCCTTATTTTTTCTGGTGCGTACTGTGTGCTCAACTGAAAACAGGGTGCCCCAGCGTTCAGGTCAGCATACAACACGGCGTATAATATACGGTTTTTTCTGATTCTGTCAAAGACCAAAAAGACAAAAGACCCTGATTTCACAGAGTCCTTTGAATGGTGGGACCAGTAGAACTCGAATCTACGACCTCCACGATGTCAACGGACGTGAAAAATGTTTTGCATAAAAATGAGGTATCACATGGGCGTTATTTGCATAAAAATGCAGTATTGACGGCGCCCCTGTACTTGAGAATTCCTTCCTTCCGAGCCGTCGCGTAGATGGTTTCGACCATACGGGTGTCGGCGTGTCCAAGCAGGTCGGCAACCTGTGCGGATGTCATACCGGACTCCTTGAGCTGGGTGGCGAAGGTGGCCCGCCAGTCATGGTTGTTGTAGCCGGTCATCCTGAGCTTCTTGAATACGGCCCGCATCGTCCGCTGAAACGTGGAGATGGAAGCAGGCTGCTTCGGGGTGCGGCCTTCGATTACGAAACCGGAGCGGCGCTGCTCTGGGCGGAGGATGTCGGCCAGTGCGTCCGGGATCAGGAAGATGCGCTCGGAGCTGGCTGTCTTGGGGTGATCTTTAATCACGGTGCGTTTGTTGTCCGGGTAGACGACGACGCGGGTGATGTGGCCGTAGCCTTCTTTCAGGTTGATGTCTTCCCAGCGCAGGCCAAGGATCTCTTCCCGGCGCATACCGGTATACACGAGAAGGGCGGCGTACAGGCGCTCCCGCCGGTCGGTGAGCCCGGGCACTTCGGCACGGATGCGGGTCACCTCTGCGTCTGTCACAGCCTTGTGATGGTGGGACGGGACGCCGTGGTTGCGCAGCAGGACAGGTTTGTAGGGCGAATCCCGGATGACGTGCAGCGCCTCTGCCACCCGGAGGATGCGGCCGAGAAAACCGCCGATGCGCTCAATGGTGCGCCTGGTGATGTCCTGCCTGAAGCCGTTCTGCGAGCCGTGGGCCAGCCAGTCGTACAGATTCTGAATGTCGACGATGGTGATCTGATCAATAGGAACGCGGCCGAGGAACGGGTAGATGTAGCTCTCCAGATAGCGGGAATAGTTGCGCTGGGTGGTCAGCTCCAGGTTGTCGATAAAGGACGAGCGGAAAGTGTGCTCGACGAATTCGATCAGAGTAGGGGCGTGCGTGCGGGGTGTGGTTGGTATCAATAAATCAGTGCTTAACATGGTGGCATCCTTTCCCCGTGTTATACCCTGAACAGAACACTGAGGTATCATATTGTCAAGGTACGCCGGGGCAGTCAGCCCCATGTCGTTTCCAGTATAGCCTGTGGGGCCGCGGTTGTCAATCATAACTTTCTCCGGTACTGTAACTTAAACAGAGTTGTAAAAGGCCCGGCCGGCGGTGATGCCAGTCGGGCGCGGGGTCAGTTGAGACCTGCCAGCTTCAGGTTGTGCAGGAGGAACCTGTACCCATCGAGCAGATCAAGGATCAGATCAACGGTGCCCGTTTGCAGGGCGACGGTGTCTTCGTTGAGCGACGTAGCGTGTTCGATCTCGTCGATCACGGTGCAGATCCCGTCGTTTTCGCCGATGACGTCGCCTACGGTTTGAAATTCGTTTCGCATAGCTTCTCCTTGTGGTAATGCATTTCGGCAATTTTTGGAAATATTGCCAATGTGTATAGAGGAACCTCAGCGACGTGTGACGGGGCCTGTCGTGATACCCTTACAACTTATCCACCTGCATGGGTGAGGGGCCGTCACATTGAGCTGAGGCGGCTCAGAGACTACGTGAAAAACGGGCGCAGACTTTCAGGAGAAAACCCTTGTGAGCCTGCGCCCTGTATGTTATAATGCGGGTGCTGTGGCTGGTACCGAAGCCTGTGAAGCCGACAAAGCATAAAGCCATTCTTATGCAGAGGAGGTGATCGCATGACTGAGTATCAACTTCTGGTGCTTGTCATCATGATCGCGCAGTTAGCCTTTGAGGTATTAGCGTACCTGAAAGACTGACACAGTAAGCGAACCTTCCGGGACTGCATGCGCCTGGAAGACGCCGTCTGAGGACTGATCAACCACACAGACGGCGCAGAATGCAAAATCCAGACGCAGCAGAACGGTATGTGTGACGTCGCGCATACCGTTTCTTTTTTTTTTTTTACAGCTGCCCGCATCACAACCGCACGTTACTTGCCGGTGCTGCCCAGACCGCCGTTACGGGCTTCAGTGGTCTCGTCGTCGTCGGTCGTGCCGAAGGGCAGGATCACGCCCTGACAGATGGCCTGACCGGCCCTGATCTCAACGGGCGGGTTGCCCGGGATATCAGAGCGGATGTTGACGAAGATGTCACCCTCGTTGTCGGAGAAAATGTAGTCTCTGTCGATGAGGCCAACACAATTTCCCAGACGGCTGTACTGTTTGATGCCCAGCCCGGACTTCGGGATCATGATCAGGCAGAAGTCGGGGTGCAGCTCGCACTGAATGCCAGTCGGGAAGGTGATGCCGCGGGGGTTGACCGTCATGTTGCTCATCGCAAAGGGGATGGGGGAGAAGAAGTCATACCCGGCGGAACCGGTAGTGGCGCGGACGGGCAGCTTGATGGCGTCATAGGCTTCCTTCATGACGGCGTCGGGCAGGTTAAAGCCGCAGTCGATCATGTCGTGCCTGAACTGCTCGAAGGACACCTTGCGGAACTTCGCCACCTTGCGGAAGGTATAGTGGCGGTCGATCTCTTCGGGGGTGACTTCGTTGGGAGTGGTGGTAGAGGCGGCCTTGGTTTTGGTAGCCATAGTGGTTTCTCCTTTCGATGGTTGGTGCGGCGGCACGAATCGGACGTGCCATTAAGTCCAGTAGTGTGCGGGTGCTCTTGCTGAGAACCAGACACCGCGAGCTTTACTTTTCGCATACGGAAAAGCGCTGAGAGTAAAGATTCCTGATGTCGGAAGTAAAGGCCGTGCGGAGCTTCGCACTCCTGCAGCACGTCTGCCGGGATGTCAGTGACTATTTTAACGTGGTACGCCCCCACATGTTCCCGCATACGGACGCCGTGTATTGTCTTCCACTGCGTTTATCTTTCGCCAACGGCCGCATAAGTTAAAAAGTTGAAGCATCAACTGAACGATCAACATAGTACTCGTATTTTCGGCAACTTCTCTTCGGCGTATCTATATGTGCGAATCCATAAAAAGTCAGCGGTTGCTTAACCAAGGCGCGTTCCAAGGCTTTGTCAATCTGTATTCGTAGCGGAAAGGTGAACGTACATGTATCATCGTCCTTCCCTTCGCATCGTACAAAAACATACACCGGCATCGTGCAACTGATTTCTATGAGTGCGACATATAACCCCTGATCATCAAAAACGAAATCGTCGTCAGCGAATATAATGTCACCAGCATTAGGCTGAGGGCATAAGACTCTTCGATCGCCATTATCATCTTCATCAGTCAACTTATCAACAGTTGGCAAAACACAGTATGCTATGATTTCGTCATCAGGAATTGATCGATACATGCCAAAGGAACTCTGAATTAAGAATACATCGGCGCTCTCGCTCCATAAAGCAATAACATATACTTTATCATCTATGAACGCGTAGTCGGTATATTCTTCGTCAAATTCTTTGAGGCACGTCTGTGTTTGCACAACACATACGCAGTCGCCCCCTGACGGTCTGCCTAGATGCTGCCAATATATTGGATCGTACATATTGATCTCCTCTGGTGTGTTATTACACAGTAAACCGCGTTTACTGTGGAAAATCAGAACGTGATCTGCTCGGTGCTGGGCGTCCCGTACATGCGGAAGTTGTCCAGCGCGGGTGGGAATTCACCGTCATTGGTGGTGTTCAGCAGGAACAGCTCGGTCGGATGCTCGGTGGCCATGTAGAGCAGGCCGAGCATGGAGCGGGCGTTGACCCGGTGCGTGCCGTCTTTGCTTTCGACGACGTAGTTGCTGTCTTCGCCGGCCATCAGCTTGAGGAAATCGAGAATGGCTGGCTGGGTGTCAAGGGCGATATGTGCCCGGATGTAAGGCTTCATAGGCTTCCCTTCTTTCTTTGACGTGCTTTTCAGCGTCTGCGATGATTTTGTCGGGGTCGTAGGGGATGTTGGGGTCAGGCCACGGCTCCCTGTACTCTTCGTTGTATCGGAGGATCTTGGCCCGCAGCGTGTCCAGCTGCTCGGAGATGTCGATGCCGGAATATTCCCGGGCGGAAATCAGCCCGTAGACCAGCGGCCATCCCCACAGGGTTTCGTGCTCGCTGGTCAGGAAGAGCCCGACATACTTGTTGTCCCACACCGGCTCGGTGCCGTCGTAGTGCAGGAAGATCATGTCGTCCTTGAACAGATGGTTGTGGTGCGGGAGACGGCAGGGCCGGTAGATCAGGTTGGTTACCCGGCTGGTGTCGACGTAGCGTGTGTTCCAGTAAGTGAGCTCGACGTACCACGGCGGGAGATCTTCGGGCCGGATCTTCGTGGGGTAGATCCCGTTCGACAGGAGAAACTCCGGTGGCTCGAAGCACTGCTCCATCTTGCCGTGGGTGTAGTAGTGGGCCTTAAAGCGGCGGTTGACCTTCTCGATGTCGTTCACAGGATCCCCTCCTTTACTCTGTCCATAATGTCCTCGGCCATGACGTCACTGAAACAGGTGATGGTGACGCTACTCATACCGTAGTAGATGGCAACGACTTCGCGCCAGCAGGCGGACTCGACGATGGTAGCGACGATCTGCCCGCCGCCAGGTACGGTGTCGATCATGACGGAGTCGCCGTGGAGATAGACTTCCATGACGGCCTCCTGAAAGATTTTGACGTAGCGCTCCTCGACCTGATCGTGCAGGATCCTGCTGCGCCTGCCGAGATGCTTCTCGCCGTAGCGGTCGATATATGGGGTCAGGCCCAGCGTGTCCAGATCTTTTGACAGCTGACCCTGATTGCACCCCAGCCCGCGCTCGGCCAGCCATTCTGTCAGGGCGACCTGACCGGTGTAGACTTCCTTGCGGGCGAATTCGAGGATGGCCTTCAGGCGCTTGCGGCGCAACTCTTTGAAATACTCAACGCCCTGGTTATTGATGATGGCGACCTGTTTGGCGCCCTGTTCGGATGGCATAGTAGCTTCCTTTCTGCTTTTTTCACCAGTAAATGTGGTCGGATAAGAGTTGGTGGAGCAAATCATGGTATTTCATGACGCCACCTGCTCTTCCTGCTTGTGGTGTCTGTAGTGCTTTTGTACCGGCGCAGTGAAGGCGCGCTCGACGTCCCAATGATACCGAAATATGCGCTGCCACAGTGTCACCACTTTGATTCCAAACGTCGCGGCCCAGTCGGACAAACATCGCGTAACGCCATGATAGGTGATCTTGATGTTATTGCGTCTATTACGCTGCTGCTCGGCCATGGTAATCCATCGGCAGTTGACAGGGTTATATCCTTCGTTGACGTCGATGCGGTCAAGGGTCAGATTCTCCTGATACCCGGTGCGCTCCGCCCACTGCATGAAGTTCGCAAAATCATGCCACTCCTCGCAGACGGAGACCCCGCGCCCGCCGTAGTTGTCGTAATTCGTGCTGTGCGGGTTTTCGCATCTTGTGTGCATATTTGTCCAGATGCTATATAAGCGTGAGTAGCACTGGCCGTGTATTGTGTGAGCTGCCCTCACCCGTTCCTTCTGCAGGCATCCGCAGGATGTTGTGCGCCCTCTGCGCAGATCGGAGCCCCGAACATCCTTCTCGTTGCCGCAGTCACACAGACAGCGCCATCTGGCAGTACCATGCTTATCACACGCAGGATCAGCACGCCCGACTACCACCAACCTGCCGAAGCGCTGGCCTGTCAGATCAATAAAGGCACGCATCAAATCACCTCTCCATACTGGTTATCAGACGCCAGATCCACGCCGAGCACTTCGTCAAAGTGCGGCTGCTGTCCGGGGACATACCGGCCGTATTTCATCACGATCTGTACGCCGCTGATACCCTTCAGCTCGTCGAAGAAGCCGAGCCTCTGCACTTCGCACTTGGTGTAGCCGGTATAGATCACGAAGGTGGTCTGAACGCCGCGCTCGACGGCACGGCGGATCAGACGGCACACTTCATGGATCTGAAGCAGAGGCTCCAGACCTGCGATCACGATGGCTTTGGTGATGGGGTCGGTCAGATAGGCGTCAAGAATCTCGTCGTCCGGGATCTCGGTAACCGGCAGCCTGGCGACCGGGTGGTTCTGGCAGACATACGGGTTGTCCGGGCAGCACTTCCAGTCGCAGAAGCAGGCGGCGAGATACAGGGACGGTTCTTTGTAGTCTTGAAAACGCTCTGTCAGCATCTTTCTGACTCTCATAGGCTTTACTCCGTCAGCTGGTTGCGGTCTTTGAATTCGTTGGCTTTGCCGCGGTTGAAGTTGTCGACATCCCGCAGGTAACCCGTAATGCGCTGGAATTTATGCAGGCGTTGTTTGCAGATGGGGCATTTATCTACGCGCTCCATCACATAGCCGTGCTCCGGGCAGTACCGGGAGATGGGGGAAATGCTCATGTAAGGGACGTTGTAGGTCTCGAACATGGCTTTGACGATTTCCTTTGCATGCTCGCCGGGAATGGCACCATCCATGTAACAGTGGATAACCGTACCGCCGGTAAAGAGCGTCTGAAGATCATTCTGATGGGCGAATGTGGAGTTGATATCCTTGACGTCGCCTACCCACAGGTGGCAGGAGTTGGTGTAGTAGACATCCTTGCCGCCGGGGCCCTGCGTGATGATGTCCGGGTAATCCTTCTTGTCGATCAGGGCAAGGCGGTGCGAGGTGGCCTCTGCGGGGGTAGCTTCCAGGTTCCACAGGTTTCCGGTTTCTTCCTGATACTGAACCAGCCTGTCGCGCATGTGATTGAGCACGTCCCGCATCAAGGCATGGCCTTCTTCGCTGCGGATGTCCTTGCCGAGCAGGTTCAAGCACATCTCGTTACCGCCCACCAGACCGATGGTGCTGAAGTGATTGCGCAGGGTACCGACATACTCGATAAAGGCAGGTATCAGCTTGGCGTCGATGACGTTTTCCTGCAGCCATTTGCGCTTGATTTCCAGACTGTCTCTGGCGATGTCCATGTATTTATCCAGAGACTCCCAGAACTTCGCTTGATCGCCGTGGGCTTCGTAGGCCATGCGCGGCAGATTCAGGGTAACCACGCCGATGGAGCCGGTGCTGTCTCCGGAGCCGAACAGACCGCCGTTTCTGCGGCGGAGCTCACGCAGGTCAAGCCTGAGCCGGCAGCACATACTCCTGGCGTCGGACGGATCCATATCTGAGTTGATGAAGTTGGCAAAATAGGGCGTGCCGTACTTCCCGGCCATCTCCCAGAGCAGCTTGTTGTTGGGATTATCCCAGTCGAAGCGCTTGTGGATGTTGTAGGTGGGGATCGGGTAGGCAAACAGCTTGCCTTCTGCGTCGCCGTTCAGCATGATCTCAAAGAAAACCCGGTTGAGCAGATCCATTTCCTGCTGGCAGTCCCCGTAGGTGAAGCTGACCAGATCACCGCCGACGATGGCGTAGTCGTCAATCATGTCGGCAGGAGGCGTCAAGTCGAACGTCAGGTTGAAGAAGGCCGGCTCAGCCCCGCCGCGGCTGTTGCTGTTGACGGAGAAGATGAAGTTCTGCATCGACTGCTTGACTTCGTTGTAGCTGAGCTTGTCCGCCTTGATGAACGGAGCAAGCAGGGTGTCGAAGCTGTTAAAAGCAACGGCTCCCATGATCTCGTTCTGAAACACGGTGACCAGATTCGCGCACTGGTTGAGCACGGAATCAAAGTGCTTGGCCGGGGCGGATACGGGGATGTTGGACACGCCACGGACGCCTTTATAGAGGATGTCCTTCAGGGAGTACCCGCAGCAGTACAGCGTCAGCCCGCCCAGATCGTGGATATGAATATGGCCATCGACGTAGGCCTGAGAGATGTACTCCGGGTACACCTCCCGGAGCCAGTAGTCCTTGCTGACCTCGGCGGTCATGTATTTGTTGAGCGCTCCGAAGGAAAACGGGCTGTTGGAATTCTCCTTGGTGCGCCAGTCGGACTTCTTCAGGTACGCTTCGACGATGGCCTTGGAATTCTTCATAGTCGGTCACTCCTTTTTATATTTAGCCAGCCAGGCGAGGGCGGCAGTCTCATAGAGGATTTCTCCGTCGACCTCGATGGCCGGAACACTGTCAAGATTTCGGGCGACGATCTGATCTACGTCGCTGATTTTTGTGTATTCAATGCCGCGCTTCTTCAGCATCTCGCTGAGGAAAGCACAGCGGTGGCATCCATCCACCCCGTACAGGATTACTTTCATCGGTCCTCTCCCATCCTTTTTCCAAATTCTACGATGCGCGGGTCGTTGCGGTTGTCGGAGAGACGCTCCTCGTCCGTGCCGTAAACAACCGGCTTCTGACGCTTGGCATCTTCCGCCATCCGGTCAAGCACTTCGCTGACAAAATGGATGGCGCCGGCGATGTCCCACCGGGTGATCATTACGACGGCAGCAGCCAGAGGAGGATCCAGCTCCTTGTCCCGGGCAAAGGCCACCGGGTCGATCTGCGGGGTATAATCCGCCCACTCCGTCTCCCGGGGGTAGGTGGTGTTGGTAACGAGCTTCTTCAGGTATTCGAGCGCCTTGCGCAGATCCTGTTCGAGCGCGTCCTTGTGCCCGGCCCGGACGAGATACTTGACGGCGTTGCCCCGCAGGAAATCCAACCGCCAGTCGGAGATGAAGTCCCAGGTTTCAATGGTTCCTCTCGTGTAGTACACGGGATGGGAGACCGCCTGCTCAATCTGCTGTGTCGTCATTCTGATAAACCTCGCTTAAATGTTTATGCCGTCCGCACCCCTGCCGCTCCGGGCAGAAGGGATAGTCGGCGTTGATTTCACACTTGGGGACAAGGTACGGCCCGATCAACGGTACCTCTGCTTCGGCGGCAGCTGCCATCTCCCCGGCAAGCTCGCGGATTTCCCACTGGGCTCTGGTACATAGCCGCTCATGGCAGAAGTGCATCAGCTCCCGGGCGTTCATGGTAACCGTCAGCTCCGTCTCGCAGGCGTTGGGCAGGACGAAGCGGGCGTCTTCCGGCGGCATGCCGTAGTCGAGCAGGCGGCCGTAAGCGTTGCGGATGTAATCGATCACGTTGTTGTACAGCTGCCGGGCCGCATCGTTGTGAGCGATGGAGGGAGGGGTAACCACGCCGAAATTATTCTCTTTGCAGTAGCGCTGAGAGCGTACGGAAAAGCTCATCAGGCGGTGTCTGGTCAGCTGGGCCAGCAGGGCACGGCTGACGCCTTCGATACGGAAGGTAAAATTCATGTGCTCCCAGACCGACAGGTGGCCGGTGCGGGCACAGGCTTTGAGGATCCGCCCGTCTTCGGACGGCTGGCTGTCATAACAGGTGGACGCCGCCTGCTCACAGGTAGCGACCGGGTCGCTCGTGACAGCGATCAGTTCAACATACATCCCTTTTCCTCCCGGCAGAAGCCTGCATATCCAGTACGTTCAGCATATGACGCAGTGCTTTTCTGATGGTGTCCAGCTCAGCGTCGCCGTGCATCACGATCTCAATGGCAGAAGCACCAGCGTGATTTGAGACGTCGATAGACCACTGAGTGCTTCCCATATCTTCGAGGCGCAGATAGGTGCAGCAACCGGAATCGCCACCGTGGTATCCGTTTGTGCCGGCCTCGGCCTCCAGGATGTTGCAGTCTGCGATCTCTGTGCCCCATGTCTGTACCTCGCAGCCGTCGACCAGACGGGTACGATTTACCAGCTGTTCCTGCGTCGTTGCAATGATTTCATTTTCAGTCATGGTCATGTCCTCCTGCTTTGTAATAGCTGGCGCAGATCTCGCCGAAGTCAGCGATGGATGCGCCGTAGTATTTATGTTTCGGGATTTCCCAGTTGATACAGCTCTGCTTGCGGTAACACCCGGCGACACAGTCCATGGCGCCGCAGTACGTAATGTCGTCCGGCCACGCTGGCGGCTCGGGCAGACGGAAATCAGTCATCGTTGTATCCATAATCTTCCATGTCATCCGGGACGCACCCGGACATTCCTTCTGCGTAATCCCACAGCTCTCCGCGGATATCTGTCCCGCGGGCGATGTGGTCGGAGATGAGCGCTGTGTACAGCAGGCGCTCAAGTTCTTCGTGCTCACGGATCTCTTTCTTCAGCGCTGAGACCGTGGGCGCGGCGCGCTGTGCTGGCAACGGCAGCACCCCCTTTCCAAGGTGTCAGCTGGCTTCTGCCAGCCTGTAACGGCACAGGTAGTAATATGTCCGCCCGTTGTAGGTCTTCGGGTACCATGAGTTGGTGTAGACCGGTTTGCCGCTGCCGGTCTCCGGGACGACGCGCAGGATGTCGCCCTTGGCGAACTGCTCCAGATAGCTGCCGTCCTTGATCGTCCACTCATGGGTGCCACCGTCCTTCAGGCTGACTGCCGTAAAGGAGTAGGCCCACGGCTTGCCTGTCTTCTTGGACGTCAGGACGCGCACGTCGGACGTGACGTAGAGGAGAGCTTTGCCGTCGTTCCCCAGCGGTTCGACGTAGCCGAGGTACTCCATCTGGGCGCGGGCCCTTTCGGATGGCTTCGGCGGCGGGAGATGCTGAGAGCGGACATGGGCTTCGCACAGGGACAGGAGCTTCGGCATGTCGGTGATCGTCCAGCTCTTGAGCGTACCCGCCTTGCCCTGGTCGGTAGCGGCCGACTCAATGATGCCCGACAGGCGGTAGGCTTCCACCTTGTCCTTGGCGACGCGGGTGAGCGTGCCCTTGTTGAGCTCGGTGAAGTAGGCGTTGATGGCGGTCAGCTCCGACGGATTGCCGAAGGCGGCGAAGAAGTCGAGCTGGATCAGGATGTCGAGCTGCAGGGAATTGAGGCTGGTCTCCTGGTCGATCACCTTCAGGACATCCATGAAGGAAGCGTCCTGCGGCAGATGCTGAGCGGCTTCGTACAGCTGGTCAGCCACGTCTGCGTTCAGATGCTTGATGGACAGCAGCCCCTTGTAGATGACGCCGTTTTCGGTATCGAACATGTAGTCGGCCCGGCTGTGGCCCCATCGTGGCGGGGAAACGGTGACGCCGTGGCTTCTGGCGTAGGCGATGACGGCCGCCGTCTTATCCGCCTTGTCGGCGTAGACGTTGAGCGCCGCCGCTACGAAGGGGAGCGGGTAGTGATAGCGCAGATAGCCGATGGCATAGCCGATCATTGCATAGGCCAGGGCGTGGTTGCGGCTGAAGCTGTAGGAAGAGGCGTCCAGTATGGTCTGAATGAACGGCTTGACGATCTGCTGTGCCTTCTCCTTGGTGACGTCGTCGTAATGGGCCGGAGCGTATTCGACAAAGCGCCGCTCGATCTCCGGCAGAAGGGATTCCGTGCCCTTCTTCTTGGCGATGGCGCGGCGGACGCTGTCGGCTTCGCTGCCGGAGTAGCCGCAGAAGAGCTCCAGCCATTTCATAACTGTTTCCTGATAGGTTGCGAACCCGGCTTCGTCTGCGAGGAAATCATTCAGCGCCTTACAGCCGTTGTCGCGCACCTTCCCTTCCGCTACCTGATCACGGTAGGATGCGCTGCCGGGCCGGAGAAGGCCAGAGGCGAATGCGAACCAGTCGATCATGCGGAAGCCAGGGTTGCGGGAGCGGGCCAGAGCGATGATGTCGGGGGACAGAAACTTCTTCAGATAGGCCGTGGCCTGTGCGGATTCAAACTGGAAGATGCAGGTCGTGTCTTCCCGGATGGACTGCCAGACCTTTGCGTCTTCCATGTCCATGTTGTCCGGCGTCAGCCGTTCGATGCCGGCGTAACGGCAGGCGCGGTTGATCAGGTCGTTGGAATCCAGCCCGAGCTCGTCCATCTTGACCAGATTCAGGCTGTCCAGCTCCTTCATGTTGAGGCAGGTGATGGGGTAGTTGGAGCCGGAGGAGGTACACAGACCGATCTCTGCGGCGACGTCGTGGTCGGTGACCAGCACGCCGCAGGGGTGAGACCCGTAGGAAACGACAGTGCCGCTGACAATATCCACGTACTCAAACAGCTCCGGGTATTTTGCCCGCACCTCGTCCGGTACATTCCCATCTGCGTCCACCGCCTTGGTCAGCTTATCCACTTCATCCAGCGGCAGGTTGTCTGCCCGGGCGATGTCGCGGATGGCGCCCTTGGTGGCGATGGTGTTGAAGGTGATGATCTCCGCCGTCTGAATCCCGGAGAAACCCATCTTGTCGTCCAGCAGATATTTCTTGGCCAGCTCCCGGTCTGCTTCGGCGTAGTCCACGTCGATGTCGGCGAGGGATACGCGCTCCGGGTTCATGAAGCGGAAGAAGTTGAGGCCGTACTCCATGGCGTCCACGTCGGTAATACCGGTGACGTAGGCACACATGGAGCCGGTGACGGATCCTCTGCCGTAGCCGGTGGCGATGCCGTGTTCCTGTTCCCACATGTGCTGGTGATACTTGAGCGCCATGTAGGGGGAGGCGCCGCACTTTTCAAACACGGCCAGCTCCTCGTCCAGACGGCGGAACAGGGCTTCCCGCCCGTGCCGCTGCATGGCGTAGGGGTGGCGCTCCGCTGCCTGATACACTTCGTCCCGCCAGAGCTTCACCGGGTCGGCAAAGACGTTGGGGTATTTGATGGAGCGGTCGACGGTGAAGGGCTCAATCATGTCGGCGAAGTGATTGGTCTCGTCGATGGCGGCCAGGAAGACAGCTTCGGGCAGGGAATTCTGAGCACGGTAAGCGTTGACCAGCTCGTCGTAGCTCATAAAGCGCAGGTTCCAGTCCGCTTCGTTGTCAAACCGGACGCCCTTGCCCTGCTGGAGCTTGACCCTGCCCCGGGCATGGCGCTCGTTGAGGGCGTGACTGTCTGTCCCGGCGATCAGCGGGATGCCATAGCGTTTGGAGTAATCCCACAGCTTCTGGTTGTACTGGGCCTGCTCGGCGACCAGATGGTGCTGGATCTCCAGCCAGCAGCGGCTCCTGTTTGCCCGCATGAAGCGGAGAAACCGCTCCTCGTCTTCCGACTTACCGTTGAGCGGGCCGCCCAGACAGGCGGAGGTGACGAGGATGTTGTCCGATGTCCCCTCCAGATCGTCCATGAAGATGCGGGGAACGTAGTAGAAGTGAGTGGTCTCCTTGCGCTCGAAGGAACCGGAGACCAGACGGTTCAGCTCCAGAAAGCCGTCGTAATTCCGGGCGTACAGGATGACGTGATAGTTGTCGCGCACCTTTTCCTCCGGGTGCATGGTGACATAGGCTTCCACGCCGTGCAGATACTTCATCCCGGCCTGCTCGACAGATTCTTTTTTGTGCAGCCACTCGTCGATGTTCCCGTGTTCCGAAAAGCCGAAGGCCTTTATGCCCAGCTCCGCCGCCCGGGCGGTGTACTGGTAGTACCGGGACACCGAGTCGATGTTGGTGGTGCAGTTGGACAGCATGGTATGTACGTGATAGGGGACGTAATTCTTCATGACTGCTCCTGTTGGTTGATGATGGGGTGTCTGGCGAACACTTCCTCCAGTGTCCAGCCCTGCTTATACATGTCCCAGACGTCAAAATACTGAAGGCCCGTCATTTCAGCCACCTGACGGATGGTGAATTCCCAGTCCGGCATCAGAAAGGCTCTCCTCCCTGTCCGCTCAACGTCAGGTACTTCTGCATATCGAAGAATGGAAGCTCGTCCTCATGCTCCTCCTTATCCCAGTTATAATGTTTCGCCAGCATTTCCGGCGAATCATAGAAACGGCGGGACGGGATGTCGTAGAACAGCGGGATGATCTTGCCCAGAGCGCTTCCAAACCTGTCCTTGATGACGCGGAGCTGGACGTTGCAGTTGGTAAAGGGTTTTCTTCGCCCGGTCTTGCCGAGCTCCCGGTCTGAGTCCTGTACGCGGTACAGCGAGAAGATGCGGTGTGCCAGGTTGGCGCTGGACGTTACGCCGGACAGATCGAACAGATCAACCGGCCTGATCTCCATCATCTTCTTCGGGTGCAGGACGATCAGGAGAATGATATCCAGCCGCCGCGCCATCTCGACGCAGTCCCGGATGAAGACGTCCTGTTTGTGGTATTTGTTTTCCTCATTGGCTTCCAGATCCACGCTGGTCATGTTGTCCAGTACAACTGTGCGGACACCGTAGCGTTTCACACAGGCTTCAATGGATTCCATGATGCGGGAAATCTGCGGAGACTCCGTATCCTTGTAGAAGTAGAGCTGGCCTTCATAATACTGATTGATGCGCCTGCTGGCCTCCGGCTTGATACGGTATACCGTACGCCCGTCCTTCTGCTCGCTGATCAGGTTGGCCTGCCCGGCATGTACGAAGTCAATCCACGATTTAAGAAGTGGGTTGTTAAGCTCCCCGGAGTACACGAACGTCGGAAAACCCTGATCCACTGACTGGTTGATGATGGTGGACAGGAAGGAGCTTTTGCCGGAGCCGGTGATCCCAGTAATCAGATTGGTGGTTCCGCAGAACAGTTTGCCGATCGAAGAATCCAGCTCCTCGAATCCTGTTTTGATGCCGTCCACGTCGTCCATGTTGAATTCCCTGACCTTGGTGTAGTCAGCGGCCGACATAATTTCCCGTTCCTTTGCGCTGTTGATGGCGTCGATGACGGCCTGCTTCCCGCCCCTGGCCAGCAGCTCGTTGAGATCCTTGACGTGATGCGGAACGCCGTTATCGTCCGTCCAGTGGTCGGGCACATCCACCACCTTGCAGCGGTATTCGCCAAGGCGCCGCGTAGCTTCCTTGACAAACTTCTGCCCGGCCTCGTCGTTGTCATGGATCAGGATGATCTCGGAAAACTGCTCCAGCCACGCCCAGTTCTGCGTGATGAACTGCAAATTTCCGTCCCCCATCGGGATGGATGTCGAGTTGGTGAACCCGCACTCATATGCGGCTGCGCAGTCGCCTTCTCCGCAGCAGATGATCAGGGGTTGGGTGATGTTGATGTGGTTCATATTGAACAGCAGGTGCATGGTGTCGCTCTTCATCCACCAGCACTTCATCTTGTCCACGCCCTTGCGGATAGGCCGGCTGGGCCGCACCTTGACGCAGCGGAGCACATCTTCCAGATCCCAGTAGCAGAAGCAGGTGTTGCCGCCGGTGTCCTGCATGATACCAAGAGCGTCGATGGTTTCAGGAGAGATACAGCGTTTCCGCCAGTAGGCGTAGACTTCATCCTTGTTGTCGGCCCATTCCGGCTTGGGGTAGGCGTAGTCCCGGTCGGTCGGGATGCCGCGGTAGGAGAAGTTGTGCGGCATATCAGCTTCCTGGAACAGCTTTTCGGCCGCCTGCAGGAAGGTATCTCCTGCGCTCATCCATGCGTCGATGACGTCGTAGGTGGCATGGCATCCGAAACAGTAGAAGTTGTGGGCTCTCGGGTTATAGGAACAGCTTGGGGTGTCGTCGTGATGGGCAGGGTTGGGGCAGCACCCGATCCGGCGCTGAGGGTTATACTTTTCCAGCTTCATGACATCGGCGATGATCTCGGCATTCCGGTCGCCCAGACGCTCTTTTGCTTCTTCGATTCTTTCCCGGCTGATATTGGAGTCCATCAAATCACCGCCTTATTTGTAGTCGCATACGGATCTGGTGTCGCAGAGGTTATGACAGAAGAACCAGTCCGGCATGGGAAGGAAGACCTTGGAGTTCTCGATCCGCTTGATGCTGTCGATGGCCCAGTTGACGGCTTCTAGCTCGCCGGCTGCCGAATACGGTTCCTCGATACGGATGCCGGACTTGAAACAGTTGAAGACCAGCTTGGTCACCTGCCCGAACTTCAGCTCCCGGCAGGCATGGGCATATAAATAGAGCTGGCGCAGATACCGATCCAGCTCCTGATCCTTGATGGTGGGTTTGCGTTTGCCGGAGCGCGGCTGCAGGTCATGGCTCTTGTGATCCATGATGACCAGCCCGCCATTTTCACGGTAGAGCAGGTCGGCAATGCCGATGAAGCGGTACTTGCCGACATGGAATTTCAGCCGCTGCTCGACGCCGACGATGTCGTCCGGCGTGTAGATGTCCTGGGCGAAGTAGTTGAGTCCGCTGGTGAGGTAACGGCTTCTGCGTTTGGAATCCGTTTCCGGCAGGGTGATGAACTGGCGGATGAAAGTAGGGATGATCTGTTCCTTTTGGATCTCGCCCTTGTACCAGCGCTCGTGAAGCTCGTGGACGAGGGAGCCGTAGGCGGAGAAGAAATTCTGTTCCCCGCGCTGGGCTTCCCCGTACAGATACTTCTGAGCGAAGCCCCACGGGCATTGCTCGAAGGACTGGAGTCTGGAGTAGCTCCAGACCCAGTCGTCAAAAAGTATGCTTGCCATGACGGCACCGCCTTAGAAGGGCAGCTCGTCGGTGTCTTCTTCCACTGCAGGAGCAGCCTTGGGCGCGGCAGCAGAAGACTTTGTTCCGGATCCACCCTTGCTGTCGGCCATCTCGAAGTCCCAGACGCAGAAGGTGTAGCGGTTGATTTTCTTTTCCTTGTCATACTGAGAGGTGACGCTGGTCTGCAGGAGCTTGACGCGATCCTTCTCCTTCAGCTTCGCTGCTTTCCTGGCGGCGTCTCCGCTGAAGAAAGCGTAGTCACCGAAGTCGTTGATGTACTCGCCAGTCTTCTTGTCCTTATAGGACGTGGAAATACGGACCTTCATGGAAGATCCACGGGTAGGTTTGACTTCCCAGACGGTTGCAAAAGCGTTGTCACGAAATGCCATAGTGCTGGTTCCTCCTTACTTCTGTTGCTTATCCAGATAAGCGCTGACGGCGGCGTAGATGTTCTGCGCGTCCTCAAGCGACTTGATCTTCAGGTAGTTGCTGGACGGTTTTCCGTCGATCTTCAGGTTCTTCTTGATCAGGGCGGTGATCTCAGCCTTGTTTTCCTCGGTCAGGTTGGCGCGGATCAGGGTGTCCAGCTGGCCGACCAGCAGGGTGACGGCTGCGGCTTCCTCTGCATCCGCTGCTTCGCTCTTCTTGCGTTTCCATTCGTCGGGATCATCTTCCGGCGTGGCGATGCCGAAAAACTTCATCATGAAGTAGCGGTTGGAGTAGGTGAAGGAAGAGCCGACGGCCTGAGAGTCGTCCGCCTGCGATCCGACGAGCGGCCAGGGGACGACGATCGCATCGTCCGGGTTGTCAGTGTTGACGACCCTGAAGTTCAGCCAGCCGCGCACGCAGTATTCCGACTGCGGATCGTCGATGTAGGACTGGGTCGCCTTGTCGAACTTCTTCTTGATGAAGTCCCGGCGCTCGATGCTGAAGGACGACATGTCCGGGATGGGGTAAATGAAGAGGTTGTACTTGTCCAGACCGGCTTTGACCTTGGCCAGAACCTCGTCTTCTGATACGTAGCGGTAGCCGTAGCCGGACTTGTTCTTGGCGATGACGTCCGCAATGGAGCGGACCTTCGCCAGCTTCTGCCACAGATTCATGGTGGCGGTGTCGATGCTTTCTGCCATACAAACTCCTTTGCAGTTTCAATAAAAAAGGTCAGCCGGCCGGGATGACTCAGGTCAACTGACGCATAATAAGGGAGTATCCTATATCAGGATGCAAAAGACTCGTCTCCGGCGACCAGACGATCGCGGATCTGTTCGAGGCGGTCGATCAGGTTGTTGACCATCAGGTACGCCGTTCCGGCGCGGTCTCCGCACAGAGGGCGCGGATCATTGGCGACCTCAGAGAAGGCACTCATACAGGCGGAGATCAGAGAGCTGACCAGTTCGATGTCCGCCCCTGCCTGAGCTTCGTCTGCATCCTTCATGTACTGGTCGCGTTCCTCAGTGAGCCGGGCAATCTCGGCGGAATCCCCGCCCTGTTCGTCGAGCAGTTTTTCCATGGCGTCCATACGCTTCTCGTGATCCGCTTCAGCTTTTTTCAGCTGACGCTTCGCTTCCTGAAGCGCCTCGTAAGTGTTGCGTTCCTTGGTTTGCAGATCTTGAATCTTCTGACGCAGTTCCAGTTCCCCGTCGCCATTCTGGTACTCGGCAAGTCTTGCCTGAAGCTCTTCGACCTTCTGTGCCTGCGGGATATACTTCTCCGTCAGTTCCTTTGCCCGTTTCCGGATCTCCTCCTGTGTATACTTTTGCATGGAGTCCAACTGCATCACAAGCTCCACCTGTTGCTCCGGCGGGAGTTTTGCGATCACATCGTAGGCGACACGCGGTGGAATTACACCGCATTCCACCATGTCCTGCACAGGCTCCGGCATCACAGACAACGCTTTCGCACAGTTGGCAACCTTTTTATCGATGCCAAGATGTTCCTGAATATCCTTGCGGCTGACGGTGCCCGCACCGGGCTTTCCGCCAGAGGAACGTTTATCCGCGCCGTAGATCCGCTCATACTCTTTCATGATCCGTCCGAGCTTGACGGAAGGAAAGTTGATTATCCCGCGCTGGCGGAGATTGGATTCCATCAGGGCCAGCAGGATATCGTCTTCCGGGCATTCGCCTTTCGGCTGGTAAACGTAGCAGCGGACGGTGGGAATGTTCAGTGCCAGACAGGCGCGCCAGCGCTGATGACCGGAGATGATAGTGCCATCTTCGGTAATCATCAGTGGATGCAGGATGCCTTCCCGCTGGACGGAGGTCAGGAACTCTTCCCACTTCTCTCCCTCGATATCGTCGAACAGGTACTCATTCATCGGATGCGGCTTCAGGTCAGCGACTTTCTTTTCAATCAGCATTTGCTTTGTTCTCCTTCACAGTTTCTGGGAACCGGTTCCGCGGACAGTATAACGCCGTTCCGGCAAATCCGTGCTGCAAGATTTTGACGATTTTCAAAAAATTTTTTGTCGACTATTTATGCTGATGGATCAGGCTGATTTGCCGATCCTCAGAATACAGATGCACGATTTGTACAGTTTGGTATTTTCTGTACATGCAAATTCATAATTCGTTCATATCTAACAAAGTGACTGTGATTCCAGCAAGAATGACACCGAAGAAGGTGCCGGCTCCGAAAGCGAAGAATGCGATCATCCACGGATTCATGGTCATCACTCCCCAGTCACTGGTTACAGATACGGATTCATCTGCGTATAGGTTTTGGCACCGGGCAACTCTTTCTTCTTCCGGCGGCGGATGACATCACGGAGCCAGAAGAGGGCGGCGGCGAATCCAAGGGCGAAGGCGGCGATTCCGATCAGGACAATCCAGTACCAGCTCATAGGCTTTTCTCCTTTCAGGCGCCGAACATGATGTCGCCATTCGGCAGGTGGACGGTGACACACTGCGAAGTTTTACCCGCGCACTTCGGCTTTTCGGGGACCGGGACTCCCTTTCCGCGGTAGTAGGTATTCCGGTCATCCATGTAGGCGACGTGCGTGACGCCGATGACGGGCTCCAGTCGGGAGACGTTGGCCAGCTGCAGGACGAAGTCGAGCACTTCCTGTGTGGGGATGATGGCGATGATGGAATCCACCACGCCGGGCATCTCCCCGTTCTTCGTCTTGCACATGACGTGGTCGCCTTTTTTGACACCGTCTACAGGAACGCGGAACAGGTAACGGGTTCCGTTCTGGAGAACCTGTGCCAGTCCGATGGGGAACTTGAGGTCGGTATACTGCGTTGCGGTTTCAGTGTTCTGCTTCATAGCGTTTCTCCTTTCATTCCTCTGCGGTCAGCAGGTAGGACACGTCGCCCTGTACCCACACGTAACCGTTCTGCTCGACGGTGGCGGCCATGACGATGGCTGTCATGTTCTCTGTCACGGTAAAGGTTGCGACGTTGTCGCGGTTGATCCAGATGGGTCGGCCTTCCAGGTCGACGCACTGCACAAAAGGGTTTTTCATATGGTTCCTTTCTCCGGCTCAGCGGATTCCGACAGGATGACTGATGTCATATATATGCACACGGGCCGGCTGACTGCGAATCAACAGGCCCGTGAAACAGAGGAGGGCGGTGAACACGATCACCGCAAAGGCTGATATCAGCGTACGTTTCATGCGTATGGATCCTTTCCGTATTTCTCAATGTATTCCGGCTCAAACGGATCGGCCTGACTGGTACAGCAGGAGCAGCCGATGACGTCTCCGCCGCTGTCCAGTACGAAATACTCCGGGTCTTCTTCATTACAATAGGGGCAGTATACGTGATCCCCTTCCGGCGGGCCGAACAGCTCGGCTTCCCGGATCCACGGGGCGTCCGGCAGTTGCTTCATACTTCATCACTTCCCGATAATTCTTCCGCGTTCTTCCCCGCGGCACATGTACAGGCGTTTTGAATTCTTCTCGGTGATCTTCCGCATCTGCCCGACGACTTCTCCAAAGCGCTTGACTGCGTCCGGGTTGGCATTGGCCCATGCAACCAGTGGCTGCAGCAGCTCGTACTGATCCTTGGCGACCCGGCGCTTCCGCCGTACCTTGCCGAGGCGCTGGGCCAGCTTGGCCCGTTCCGCGTAGGGCGGGGTCAGCAGCTCCAGCTCGTGCAGGATATCCTGCTGGGTGCCTTCGTGTTCCAGAATCTCGTCTGAAAGAGACGCCGCTTCCCTGTCCGCTGTACGGATCAGATCCCACGCGGCTTCAACGTCTTTGATGGTGATCAATCTGAGTCTCTCCTTTCTGAAAGGCATAAAAAAAGAGTGCCCGATGTCGGGCAGTTGGGGGTCTGTGATTTATTTAATTCACTCTTCGCAAATTGCTTCCAATCCATAGTCAACCTCTATGCTATTTATTTTTTGTTTATTATTTACCGCGAAGTGTGACACACCACCACACCGTTTGCAAAAATACGTTACACAACTGAGCGCACCAGATATAGTCGCTCCTCTTTCCATTTGACCGTTACACCAGAAACATTGAATCTCTAATGGTATAAATGTGTTTCTGCTGTTCATATTCAAAACTCCTATTTATTTAACCATGTTGTTTCCTGTTGTACTCTTCAATTGTGAAATCCAGCTCACGGTTGAAGTCTTGCAGCAGGCATTCATCGCATGAATGACAACAATCAATGCAATAATAATCGATCAACTTGCTGACGTCTGATGTGGTCATTTTCTGTGGATCAACAGGCATCTTACGCGCTCACCTCTGACAGGTAGTCCTTCCTGATCATCGTCAGCTCGGCGATGAAGGCGTCCAGCGATCCTGCGTCGAAGATGGCGACCTCCGACGATCCATTGGTAACCGTCAGGGTGCCGGTCTTTCCGTCCGTTTCCACTTCGTACTGGCACTCCAGACCCTTCAGCTTCACCGTACGTCTGCTGCTTACGACAGTGCAGACTGGAGTGCGGGCTGTGACAACAGGGGCTGCAGTCACAGGTGCCGCCGGGACTTCCACAGGAGCCTGCGCTTCCGGCTGAAGTTTCTTTTTCCGGTTGGGCCCGAGATCAGCAATGTACTTTTTAACGGTCTTCCAGCTCAGGCCGACATGTTCCGCAATGGTGTTGATCGACTTGCCGTCCAGGTACATCTCCCGCATGGAATCAACGAGCTTGGTGGTCACGACACAACGCTTGCCCTTCCTCGGCTGGACGGGCTGGCGAATGTCCGGGCCGATATAGCGGAGGATGGTGGCAGGATGAACGTCCAGTCTCTCGGCGATCTGCCGGTTGGTGAGATGATCCTCGTTCCGCATGTGCAGAAGCTCGGCAACAGAAACAGATTTTGTCAGCGGTTCCTTTACCATATGCGATTCTCCTTCCAATAAAAAAGCACCCGGCGACCGGATGCTGTTTTGTGGTTCCATTATACAGTTTTGTGTGGGTGGTGTCAAATGAAGAGGGCTAACCGGGACGTACGTCCCGGTTAGCCCTAATAATGTCTCTTACCGGGGTAGTTGCCCCGATTACATTGTAACTCTGCAACGATCTTTGCCAGCTCCGCGGCCTCCGTTTCCGTCAAACCGCTATTCTATGGCCGACCCCAGGCTGTCGAGCGCTTCGCCTATACTCACGAGCACGTCGTCCAGCGTGAGCCCCGCATCGTCCAAATTCACCACAGCCTCCTCGCCCTTCTCATACCGCTCCGACCCCTGCAGATTCTCCGGAATACAGTCCAGCGCCTCCTGTTCCTCGTCCTGTATATCCCCGACGACGCTCCGCAGTTCTTCCAGCCTTGATCTCACATCACAGATCTCATCGAACACGGTGCTGATTCTCTCTCTGCGTTCCTTATTCATCCTGCTCCGCCTCCCATTTCTTCTGCTCGTCCACAAACTCGTTCCACCATTCCGCGAAATCCTCTGCGGTCAGATCTTCCGGGACATCATACCCGGCGGCACGGAAACGCACCAGATCGCTGGCGGCGGTTTTTACGTCCAGCTCCAGATCATATCCTACACGGCTGTTCAGCCAGTAATTTTTTACCCATTCATACGGCGTCATCTGCTGCTCCTCCTCTCCACAATGTAGCCGCGCAGGGTGCGCTTGGGATCGTCCTGCCAGTCCCGGTCGGCCGGATACCAGACAGGGAGGATGACAGAATCAGCGTAGCAGGAGAAAGCGGAATCATGCCTTTCCCGGTACCGTTCATCCCGGCACAGCTGCTCGGCTTCCTTCCGGGTGATCTGCTCGCAACCTGCCTGCTTTGCCCGCTCTTCCTGCTCGGGCGTCTCAGTGTATCCCAAAGAGTACTGGTTGGCGAAGTCTCCGCGCCTGATCCAGTAATGTTTCTTCATACGCATTCTCCTTACCGTCCGAGGATGACGTCAGAGATCACGGCGTGATCCGCAACGGCTTCCTGATAGAGGAAATATGAGTCATCCCAGGTGTACGTGTCCAGAAATTCTTCCAGAGGTGTTCCGTCCAGCCACCGGGCAACCCATTCCTTCGAGACCTCAAACACCCGGAGCTCGTTGTCATAGTCCTCATTTTCGCTTCCGTCATTCAGTAGCAGCGGCGGGTAGGTTTCCAATGCGATCTTCTCCATAGCTATCTCCTTTCAGAATTTCCGGGCCAGCAGATTCATCAGTTCCGATGCGGCGGTCAGCACGCTGTCTCCGGTGACGTTGATGGTGTACAGGAGGTCGCCCGTTTCCCGTTCCCAGATCCAGAAGTACTCGTCGCCCGGGACGAGATGATGGTACTGGCGCTCCCACTCCGTGGTAGTGGATTCGAGCCAGGGGTCTGTTGCCCGGCGGTAGATGATGTTCCAGCTATACTCCTTGGGTGCGTCGATCACTTGCAAGACCGGTCGCATCTGTGTCACTATCATCTGCATCTGTCCGTCTCTGGTCATGATGGTTTACTCTCCTTTCTCGATCAGGTTCCAGTTGATCAGCGTCGCTTCGAGGCCGTCCGCGATCTCGCTGTAGTCCGTGCCGTAGATGTTGGCGGCATCAGGATCCTCGTTTTTCTCCGGGTTCCGGATGGCGATCCCCCTGGCGTCCAGAAAATCCTCGAAGACGTCGACCAGCTGGCCGATCAGTTCCATACGCTCACTGTTGTTCAGCTTCATCATAGCTCTCCTTCCTTTGGCCAGTTTTGTTACCATACTTCTTCATACTCTTCGTCGGCGTCGTCCTCCCACTGTTCCGGCGGCAGAAGTTCCTGCCCGAACAGGTTGTACCAGCGGCCGCACTTTTCGCAGGGGCAGGCACCCATGTATCTGTCGTACAATTCCACCCTGTTTCCGCATGAGCAGGTGCCGCTGGCCGGCTCCCGGTAGCTGTGCTTGCGGCGGACGACTTCGCCGGCCATGACAAACTCGCCAGCGTGGTTCCGGCACCATTCGAGATTCTTCAGGGCCGCCGGGTTCATGTCCGGCAACGGGTTCCCGCATTCATCGCAGGGGAAGACGAATCCGCTTCCGTCCTCACGTTCGTAGGCAATTTCAAACCAGTACTCTGTCTTCCACTCGCCTCGGTCATAATTCTTCAGCATGGCGCGCTCCTCTCTCAGTCCCAGAAGAAGGTGTTGTCCCGTACGAACCACCAGCCGGTGGTCTCGTCGGTGAGTCCGCTTCCCGCATCGTCTTCCGGGTCGAAGTAACCGTATTCGATGGCATCGTAGGAGGGGCAGGGGCCGCAGCAGTCAAAGCCGATCAGCTCGGCCAGCTCGATCGCCTGCGCTTCTGTCCGGCACAGGATGTAATCATAGCCAGAATACCATTTATCTGTCCCTTTGGCGGGATAGTCCGGCAGAGAACGGGCAATACCCACAAAGCTCTGATGAGCGGCATCGTGTTCCAGTAATCTCATATGATTATTCTACCTCCTCGATCTCGACGACCTTGCCGTCTTCGTTGAACGTGATGTTATATGCTTTGCCGGTATTAAATCCACATCCGACAATCGTGTTGGAGTAGTTCAAATCGTCGACATAGTAGCTGATGCTGTCTCCGTTGTAATCGATGGATGCCATTCCAGTCATGATGGATTACTCTCCTTCCGGGCAATACTTCTGAATCCGCTCGTTAATTATGCGCATCGTGTCTTCTGATTCTCCGTACATCACCCATAGTGTGGTTGAGATGCACTCCCGGAAAGATTCCCTCAGGACGTTGTCACAAAAGTCGATCAGCTCTCCGGCTTTTTGCATAATCTCTTCCAATGTGGTGTCCTCTGGTAGCGTTTCGCTTTCCGTGATCTCTTCGACGAAGTCTCCCATATACAGGTAGTCACGGATCTGATTGATCATTTCATCCGTCAGGCGTTCGCACTCTTCGAATGTCAGGAAATCATAGGACAGATCCCACTCCTCCAGTGCGCTGTCCATGCAATTGTGTACGGCAACTGTGACTCCGTCCATGCTGCGCTGGATCTGCATACTGTACTCCGTTTTGCGCCAGCCGTGCCACCCGGTATCAAACGGCTGTCCGCTGGCCAGCGCCGCCCGCAGCTGCTCTTCCACTCCGTCGTACCAGTCGTCGAGACCCCATCTGCCCCAGTCGTCAAAATCAAATGCCATTGTAATATCTCCTTCCTTTATATGCCATGGATTTCAGGTTGTCACGTACCACCATCCGGTGTACTCATCAACGCAGTCATTCTCCCGGTCTCCTTCGGGATCATAGCACCCGGTCAGCGTTGTATACCCATGCTCATCCAGCCAGTCCGCTACAGCATCGGCGACGTCTTCCGTCCGGCACAGGATGTCGTCTCCGTCATACCACATGTCGCTTGTTGTTACAGGCTTCTTCGGCAGGGTATTCCCCAGCAGCGCAAATAGATTCTGTTCCGCCAGAATATCATCCGCCCAGCCGAAGACTTCACGTCTTACCTGGTCTCTCGATTTCATATTCATATCTCCTCTCACATGATTACGGTTCCAACGGGCTCGGTGGTGGTGTCTATGTTCCAACCTCTGTCGCTCTGATTGACGCCCATCCAATCGATCTCCTCATCCGCAATGAAAGGCTCTCCACCCGTGCTGGTATCCAGTAACTTGCTGCCAAACTCCTCCGGCGTCATTTCACACAGCACTTTCCGGCCGAGCTTTGCAATCGCATCCATCGTGGCGTCTTTCGGCACGGACAGGTACATCCGATAGGTGCGAACCAGGCCGAAGTCAATGCAGGCAACGGCGTGCTCTTCCGGTTCCTTTTTCTCTTCGGTGAAGTGCCAGACGGTTTCCGGCAGGGAGCCGTCTTTGATCTGGACATAGACGCAGACTTCACTGCACATCAGCCTGCACTCAGACACCCAATTCCACACGACGTCCCGGAGCCGGCTCGGGGTCTCTCTAAAGTCTTCTTCCGTTTCCGAGAACGCCGCTGTGCTTCCGCCGCCGTAGTAGTCTGCGATCCAGCACATGCCGTTGTCAAACATGGCGTCAGGCAGACGGCGGATGCCGTAGGAATACTCGCCGTCTTTGGTCGCCGCCAGTCCGATTTCAGATCCGACATCCATCTTGCGCATCCGGTCAACCAGTTCCATCACGGTAATCATTTCTGTTTTGTACATATTCATATCTCCCTTCACTTTACTACTGTTCCCACGGGCAGTTCCGTTTCGCAGTCTTCAAAGCCTACGAAATCCTGATCCACTTCCATCCAGTTAATGTCTTCCATGTCGATAAAGGGATCCCGCCCTTCGCTGTCGTCGGTCACCTTCTGTTCGAATTCGCCGGTCACCATCTGGCACAGAGCCTTCTTGGCGGCGTCCTGAATCTCTTCGTCCGTCGCTTCCGGCGGGACGGAGATGTACATATTGAAGGGACGGTTCATCTCGAAGTTGATGCAGGCCAAGCGATTCTTCTTCGGTTCCACAACCGTCCTCTGAAAATCGTATCGGATTTCCTGCTCGGTTCCGTCTTTGATTGCCACCTGTACGGTTTCACCATCATCGCCCATCAGATGTACCATGAACAACCAGGTGAACAACTGGGATTTCAGAGAAACCCCATGCGCTCCGTCCGTGAACACCCTCGCTGCTCCGCCGCCGTACACATCGGCGATCCAGCAACTGCCATTATCCAGCATGTTGTCCGGCAGGCGGCGGATTCCATACCACTGCTCTTCATCATTCTGCTTTCTTACCAGATCGATCGCGGTTCCGATTTCCATTTTGCGCATCCGCTGCTCCAGTTCTTTCGCGGTAATCTTTTCGGTTTTGATCATGTTCATATCTCCTTTCACCACAGTTCGCTATACCATTCATCCATGATACTCCGGCTCTCAAACCTGCAGCCCTTATAATAGGTAACTTCAACACTAAGTAACCGCCGATCCGCGGAGCGCAGGCAGAAGGTACACTGGGGAAACTGTTTGCTGATCGTACGCATGATGCTGTGGACATCCAGTTCGCAGAGTCCCTTGGATTCAAAGACCAGCTCTTCTCCCGGTTCCTTCACCCACACACGGTCGTAGTCCGAGAACAGCGCCGTGTCAAACAGATCCTGATTGTACAGGGCTTGCCAGATTTTGTGGATCAGTGCCGCCGTGAAGGTACTGGCTCCGCCGTTGTTGTGGATGAACAGCGAGTAGTACTTCATGTTCCTGTCTCCTTTCACACTCTCGGGTTCCATCCGCCGATGAAGGTCAGCCGCTCCCGGTTATCCTGCTTCGTGGCTTCGTAGAGGAAGTAACCCAGGTTCTGTTTCCGCATGGCTTTCGTGGCGGCCATGGCTTCTTCGTGGGTGTCCAGCAGGCGGGGCTTGTCGCACAGGGGAATCAGTTTGTAGTAGGTTTTCATAGGACGGCTCCTTTCATTTCCACGCCCAGCTTCCGGGCGATCACACGTTCCAGCGTTAACTGGATCTCCGCGTCCGTCACAGATTCATGATTCGGCAGTTCCCGCCAGACCGCCATCTGCAAGACGGGCTGGACGTCGTCGTAATGGGCTTCAAAATGCCGCCCGATTTCCCGATTGATCCGCGTCAGAATTTCATTCCGCTTGTCTTCGCTGGTGGCAGGGGCGAGCTGATCGTCCGGGATCAGCCAGCTGCATCCGCTCACTGTGTACTGTGCCAGCCCACTTTCCCAGTAGCGGAGCGGGACAGTCATGGTGTACTGGCGATGGCAGTAGTCGATGGTTTGCACGCCGGCAAGCTTAGCTGCCAGCAACGGGTTAACTTCCGAGACACGCCGCAGGAAATCCGTGGAGATGGTTACCTGATCGCCCTTATGGAACCGGCCGAGGATGGCGATTTTGTTTCCGTCCCAGTCCGTTGCGGTTTCAAATACGATGTAGGGTTTCTGATCCTTTTTCATACGCTCACTCCTCCTCCTTGAACGTGCTGTCGATCTGTTCCGCCGTGAGATTCACATCCCATACGGGTTCATCCCAGTGGGATTCCGGCGACCAGTAGTGGGCTTTCATCTGTACATCTGTCAGATCACACTGATCCACTTCCACCAGCATCGGGGCAAAGACATTTCCGTCCGGCCGCTTCAGGCTGATGTACACACCGGGGTAATCACCATTCGGCGAAACGTCCACAGGTTCCACCAGCAGGGTTCCCAGTGCGGTGTCGATTTCCATCTTGGCTTCCTGTTCGATCACGGTTCCGTCTTTCAGAATGATGCGCATGGTGTATCTCCTTTCAGTCCGTCGTCCGGTAATAGTAGTCGGCTTCTTCGCCGGTTAGGTGTTCCTGTGCATAGGTGTCGGCTTCACCGTACAGTTTGTTGTACATCTCCGCCATGTTCTGCCTGCCCGAGTTGTACCACTGCCAGAGCTTGTGGTTCAGCACCATGACCAGCTCGGTCAGGTATACACAGTTGTCTTTCCATTCCGCGAAAGCCCGATCGAAGGTATCCTGCACAGCGGCAGGGCCGAAGCGGTCAGCGATGGAGAAGTCCATCCAGAAGGTGGTCTGCAATTCGTAGTCCGTGTTGGGAAGATACATGGGGCACGCTCCTTTCATCAATATCCTTCGTAGTATTTTGAGATCACGCTGTGCGGCAGGAATTTGTATCCGCGCTCCGCCAGCGTATCCATGATGTAGTTCTCCATGTTGAGCACGGTGAAGTCATCTTCGGCGACTGACTCACGGTACTCTTCTTCGAGGTCGTCCATCAGGTATTCAAAGTCATCATCCGATTCCGGCGCTTCGATCAGGGCGAAGTCGTCGTCGCCGTAGTCATTGTGCATATGGATCAGCTTGATGCTCATGATTTACTCTCCTTCCTCTTCCTCATCGTCGTCACACATCTCATCTTCGTAAATTCCCCAAAGGTCGGCGGCTGTTTCCCAGAACTCCGGCGTTCCGTATGCGTAGTCGTCGCTGTCTGAACAAACCATGTCATCCTCGAACCAGAACACATGCCATTTCGCTCCGCAAGCGATATCTTCATTCATGGCTGTGACATCGATCTGTGCTTTGGTGTTTTCAACCAGCGCCCACACCGGCGGTTCAGCAAATGACCATGCTGTATCATATCTGATTTCATGGCGCTGATAATTAACGTTGCCATGACAGGCATTCCATTTGGTACCCCAATGATTGACACTCCAGTCGTACCAGTTAAGCTCGCCCGGATACTTCTCTCTGTCCTCCGCACTCAGCGGCCCGCGGAACACCGTGTCCGGCATCGGGATCAGTTTCTGAAAATCCAGAGTCGTATCGCCATCGGGTTCCTTTGTGCAGTACTGATCTACAATGTTCCTGAATTCTTCGTCCGTGACATCTACAAACCTCAACTTCGTTGCAACCCAGTTCGGCATACTCTTATCTCCTTCCTTACAGATGGGCGTCCACGGCGCCGCAGATGTAGTACTTTTTGCCAGGCTCCGCTGCCCGCATGAAGTCCTGTGCCGTCAGCCAGCCGTCGTCCCATGAGAAAAACATGCTCTCGTCGGTAGCATCATGGGACATGCTGAGCCGGTACAGGCCCGGTACACTGTACGCCCTCATATCTTCTTCCGTTGTGGTATTGAGCAAAGCAAGCGCTTTCTTGAATTCCTGCCAGATACCGTGGAAGTAATTGTCGATAGATTCCTGATCCAGCTGGACGTACCAGCCGTTCTCATCCTGATCCACAACGGCGCGTCCGCCGGTCAGCCAGTCGCTGATCTCCTGCGCCAGCTCTTCGTCGGAAGTCGAGATGTCCTGCCAGTAATCATAGTGGCCGATGGCATAGGAGTCATCATCCAGCATGTCGGCTGCGATCTTGTCGATGTTGTCCGTGTTTTCTGCGATTCCGTAAATTGTGATATGCATATTCTTATCTCCTTCCATTAAAAAAGGAACCGGCTTACGGTTCCCGTTCGATTGCTTCCAGTTCTCTGAGCGCCCAGCGGTGGCTGACCTGTTTGGATGCCACCCGGTTGAGCAGGTCGAGGAGCAGTTTGGTCTTGGTTCGGTAATGGATCCTGCCCGGTGATCCGTGACGGTAGCGGACACGGTACTCGAACATTTCCCGGGCGTAGTCTTCGTTCATGCACCGCTCAGTGGCGATGCGGATTTTCCTGTACACCCGCTCGGCGTCCGGTGGGAGATTCTCGCTCCGCTTTACCTTCACCCGGGCGTTTGTGTTCTTCCATCCTTTGCCCATAGGTATCTCCTTCCGTTAATCGATCTCAATGGTGAATCCTTCGGGGTGTATGTAGTCTATCTCCACGTCTGGCCACAGCTCCGACATGCGGTCGATAATGTAGTCGTCTGCACTCAGGCGGTCGCCATCATACAGGAGCTCACATGGCGTCTCTCCGTCATCGTTTTCTGTTGTGAATTCCTTTGCGATCTTCTGAAGGTCGTCGATCATGCGCCACCATTCGTCAACCGTGCATCCGTTATAGGTTACGTTGTACAGGAGCTGGTAGTCTTCACCGGGAGCTCCGACTCCGCAATTGGCGGCGTCCATCCCGTTCCATTTGATTCTCATGATCTGCTTCATCATGATCTGCTTCATATTCTCATCTCCTTTCTCAGGCGGTGGTCTGTTCCTGCCAGCGGAGCTGCTGCGCTTCCTGAGCTGTTCTCATCTGCACGTTACGGCGTTTCAGGAAATTCCTGACGGTTGGTTCCGCCACATGAAAGACTGTCGCGATTTTAGGGCAGGACATGCCCTGCTGATACATCTCGAGCACTTCCTTCTCAAACTGTGGCAGGACGCCGATCCGACTGGTTCGCACAGGCTTCCAGTTCCTAACTGGTTCCGGCTTCCGAGGATCCAGCGCCACGATCTTCGGTTCCATCTTCGGCTCCGTCGTGTCCGAGCTGGTTTTCAAGGTGATGGTCGCATGCTGTGCGATGGTTTCTTTAATCTCTTCCGCGGTCAGTTCGATCTCCAGTTTCATGCCAGCAACGTTCCGAATGATAATCATATTCATGTCTCCTTCCATTATAAAAGACGCCCGATGTCAGGCGTCCTCTTTCCAAAGTTCTTTTTTTGCTTGGTTATATGCGTCCTTGAACAGCATCCTCGGATTCTCCTTGAGTATCTCCATCGCTCTGGCTTTGGTGATCTCGTACCGCCGGTTGGATTCCGCCTGCCGTTCCTCGGCTTCACGTTTCTCGCGCTTTTCCTTTGCATCTGCGCAGGCCAACCAGATCAGGATGATAATCACGATCACGACGGCGGTTCCTGCCCGGGCGAAATCCCCGGACGACATGTCGATGAAGAGACAACAGGCAAGAATAGCGATGGCAACTAATCCGAACATTGCATCTCCCCTTTCCGATTAACGCAGGATTTCCAGGATATCGAACTCGGTGTCCTTCCGGTAGCAACGCTTGCAGGTGGCACAACTGATTCCGGCACAGTTGGATTTCACGCCGTGGGCCAGCAGCCATTCCTTCGTGTAGACGGTGAAGCGGTGATCCACATATGGGAGAGCCCACGGTGGAATCGCGTCCGGCATGTTGATCCGCAGGCTGGAGAAGACGAGCGTCATGTTTTCCGGCTTGCCTTCCTGCTTCAGAGCTTCCACCCAGAGATCCAGATTCTTCGTCCAGACCCCGAACCGGCAGTCCGGATTGGCCTTGATGATCCTGATGTAGTTGACTGCCTGCAGGACACTGGCGACATCGCCGAAGCTCTCCACCCGGGTCAGCTTGTCAGGATTGATCCTTAATGCTTTCGGAGTCCACTTGACCTTGGGCGCCGTTTCGATTTCCGTTGCGTTCAGTGTAGCAAAATTCTGTCCGGTTGTCAACTTAAGTCCGGGGCGGATCTTCTGCAGGGCACAGCTGAAGCAGTGAGCGCACACCGCTTCGCCGTTCAGCATCCGTGCAACGCACCGGGGATTCATCAGACAGCAGGTGGAGAAGGACGGGAGCCCGGCCATTTTGGATTTGCAATCGTGTTCCGTCTGGATGAGCTCCGCTGTGGTTCCGTTCGCCATGGTCATCGCAAGTCTGTACGCCATATGATACCTTCCTTTCGTAGACAGTTGTCTACCTTTTGTGCATTAAAAAAGAACCGTTTACGGTTCCTGTTTGAGCCACGCTTCGATGGCGGATTGCGAATCGAACGTCATCGACTCGCCGGTCTCGGTGTTCTTGAAGAGGTAGGCCGTTTGCCGATGTCGTCCGACTGGCCGGGCCCGGAAGACCAGAACCCAGCCGCGCTTCAGCATTCGCTTTTCCAGGCGGAGCAGATGCTCCGGGTATTTATTGATTTCCATGGCTGTTCTCCTTCCGTCAGAAGCTCCGCGCCAGTGTTCCGTCCGGGTTGGTCAGGTAGCAGTACAGCCCATCCCGCAGGTTGTACCCGGCGACCTGAATGATGTGGTCTTCGTGGATCCGCACCACGTTGATTCCCTTGACTCCCTTCAGCACGCCGCGATTCACGGCCGGGATCTGATTCCGCTTGGCGTAGATGCGCTTCGGGGGCTTGCTCAGTCCGGTGATGCCGGGCTTAAAGAGCTCGATCGCAATCATTTGGATTCTCCTTCCCACCACGGTTTCTCTTTCCGTCCACGCCAGCATCCATGTGCCGGGCACCAGTCACAGCGCTCGTCATGCCCTTCATCAGCGGCATCCCAGTGGCAGAGCGTGCAGAGCATCGTCTTCCGTCCACAGGTGGGGCAGGTGACGGCATAGGTTTCCATGTCGTCGTCATCAATTACAATTGGGATATCGGTATCGCATTCCGGGCAGTACTCTCCGAAGTCGTAACCGGTTTCCTGTTCCGTTTTAACGTGGGTCATACGACGCTCCCTTCCGCCGTGAACGAGATCGTAACTTCCCCGCTCAGATCCGGCATGTCATAGAACAGACTGTTGGTTCCGCTGACCACTGCTCTGGTGTGGTTCTCGTTTACAGACATTCCGGTACGGAGCCACATGGCGTGGGTCAAAGCTTCAAACGCGTTCCGGGTGGCAGATGCAAAAGCTTCCTGTCCGCCGCCGATGTCTTCGACGACGTACTGCTCCACCATGGGGGAGTAAACATGGTCGCCGTTTTCAAAGTGCAGGACGGATCCCACCTGACCAAGGTCGCGCCGAATTCGGATTCCGGTTGTGGCGCCGTTGTCAACCATGAGTACCATTACAGCTCACCTTCTTCCAGCTCGAGCCCGTTCTTCTGCAGGATGGCGTTCACCAGCATGGGCAGATTCTGATCCACCATGCGCTCGGCTTCCTGTTCCGCTTTGGCAGACTTGCGGGCGACTTCCTTCAGGAGAAGCTTGGTGCCGCTGAAGGCAACGAAACCTTCCATCATGACGCCGTTGCCGCAGGAGCGTCGTTCCACCGGGACGACCGTCAGATAGTAGCCGCGCCGCTCGTTCTTGTAGGTGAACAGGTTCATGCCGCCAAGGCTGTAGGACATATCCACTTTCAGGTGGGTTGTGGTTCCGGCGTTGGGTTTCACTTTCAGATAACGTTTCATGGTTTACTCTCCTTCCATTTCTGCGTCCGCTCTGGCGATGATGTCTTCCAGATAGTAGCCGACCAGCTCCCCGAACAGAGTGCCGGCGGGTTCTGATTCCTGTGCAAGATTGATGATCGTATGGGCGGTGACTTCGGGAATGTGAGTCCACGTTTCATCGACCGCCTTGGCGATCGCGTTCATAAAGCAGTAGCACCAGTCGGGATTGCTCAGGCGGGATTTCATGTCGGGCATAGTTTATTCTCCTTCCTTCACGGGCTTCTTGCTGATGATGACGGTTGCGACGTCCTCGAGCCAGCCTTCCATCACATCGAAGGTGCCGTCCGCTACATTTTGCTCGATGGCCTTGATGGCGGCGTCGTCGGTGCGTGCCCGGTGGCACATCCGATTAACCCAAGTTTCGCGCCGTTCCACTTCATATTCGTACATCGGTTCTTCTTCCACTTCATACTGGTCGATTATGCCGTACTTGTCATAGATGTACAGTCCGCCTTTATCGCAATCAATGCGGATGTCGGTAATGGTTACCTTTCCGGTGGCACTGATTACGTAACGCTGAGCACTCAGGATGTGAAAATTTGCGCGCCGTTTCCCAGACATCACCCAGCTGTGCATAACTTTGAGATCTTCTATGTCCGACCAAAGGACCGGCTTTCCGCCGTAGGTCACAACGAGAACATATTTGATGTCGCTTTCCATTATTACTTCTCCTTCCGTCAATGGTCGAATTCCGGGAACCATCCTTCCCAGACAACGTTTTTGCAGATGTCTCCGAAGCGGAAGTGCTCGCCCGGTTCCCATCCGAAGTACCAGACGCGCTCTCCGTGCCAGTAGATCTCGGTGACGTCATCGTTCGTGCAGTCATCGAAGGCAATGATTTTGGAAACGTCGGTGAAAAACCGATCCGCTGAGACGTTGCTCGAGTATCCGTGAACGGTGACGATCCGCTCATCGGAGTCCGCGGTATCATGTTCCACTGCAAACAGGTTCAGCTTGGCGCCGATGCTTCTCATGTTGGGTTCTCCTTCCGTCAGTAGATCCACAGGGCTTGCTCGAAGGTCTGCCCGTCCACTGTGACGTTAATGAGCCAGTCACCTTCCGCCGGGCGAACGTATTCGTTGAGCCAGATTTCGGCGTCCGCTACGACGTGATGGATGCCGCTGCGGAATCCGATGAACCATGCCAGTGCGGCGACCAGCAGGACGGCGATCAGTTTTTTCATGCGTCATTCTCCTTCCATTCCAGCTTGTACACCCGGTGGGCGGTCGCTTCGGTGTCTACGATCCAGTACCGGCGAATGATTTTCGTTTCCCGATCCGGCGACACACTGGTCAACTGGGTCGGCAGGTAGCCGGCGTAGGTATAGCCGTACTCGGTGCGCTCCGTTCCGCCGAGATTCCGGAAGAACGGGATGGCGTCGAAGATGTTGTGGTAGAATTCGTAGGAGATTTTGCGCACCGTTTCTGAGTCCGGCTTGGTCTTCCAGCTCTTGCCGGAAGTCGTGCGGGAGAAGCGCTGTTCCTTTTCCACTATGACGGCGTTCTCCAAATAGCTGCGGTTCATGCGAATGTTGCGGGTGGGATCAGACATAATTTACCTTCCTTTCTGGCTCCGTTGAGCCTGTACAATGTAGCCTGTCTCGTCAGTAACGGGCGGCCATTCCCGTCAGACCGCCCGAAGGCGGTTTCGACAATTCGATTTCCTTTCCGGTTCCGTTTACCTTATGCGGTCTGCTCGGCGGCTTCGGCAGCCTTCTTCGCTTCCCGTTCCGCCCACCACCGTTCCGAGGCGATACGTTCCTGCTCGCGCCGCTCGGCATTCTCGTTCAAAATCTTTTCCTGTTCCGCGGGAGACACTTCGCCGACCAGCTTGTACACGTACAGCGTGTAGGCATCCTTGCCATTCTGCTGTTCCTCGTCCCACTCGTAACGGCGGGACGCCTTAATAATCTTATCGGGGGCCTTTTGGCCTGGTTTATACTGGTAACGTTTTATCAATTCGGGTTCCAGCGCGTAGTCGTCGAAGCTCTTGACGTGGCTCTGTTCGCACTCATAGCAGAGATCGTAGTCTTCGTAGGTCTGGCCGCAGTGGTCGCACACATACAGATTTTTCATTTTGATTTCCTTTCTGGTTCCGATGAACCTTAGTCCAGATCGTCCAATGTGAGAATGCCCATAGCCCAGAAGAGCTTCCAGAAGGTTTCCGAATTGGTTCTGATTCCGTTGGGCAGATGGATGTCGCAAACGGTGCTCCGCTGACGGTGCGAGCAATATTTGCTGTTCCGCGTGGTATATAGGGGTGTGATCTGATTCCCCTTGACGTAGGCGTAAAGCATGATTCGATTTCCTTTCCGGTTCCGTTGAACCTTTTGGGATCGTTTCGGGTTCCGTTTACCTATGTGTATAATATGCAAGATTGTGTGTATAATTATGCATTTTGGAATCGATTCGGGTTCCGTTGAACCTTATGCAAGCTGTTCAGCTGCTTCCCGTTTCGCCCAAACGTGGTCTTGTGCATCGTAAACCTTGTTCCGCTGGTGCCACTTCAGGCGGTTGTCTCCGGCGTCCAGATCCACTGTGTAGGATCCGTCGTTGAAATCCACGAGCCGTCCGCCGACGAAATCGCCAGCGTCAGCCCAGACCTGATTCCCGTTCCGCATATAGAACTTAATGACTTCATCGCCGGATATGATGGTTACGTCCACCTTGACGACGTCTTCGATCTTGACGCAATCCAGATAATGACGGTCGTTCCGATAATCCATTACGCATGCCAGTCCGTTGTGCTTTCCTTTGTAGGTGCTCATGATCCTATCTCCTTTCTGGTTCCGTTGAACCTATCAGAAAACCCGCATGTAAGGCTGTTCCGGTTCCGAGAGCTGAAGGTAGCAAGCAAGCTGACGCTTGACATAGAAATTCTCTTCCTCGTTGATCTTACCAACGATGAAGAGAATCAATTCCGATTCCAGTATATGCCCCTGCTTCCATTGGGCGATCTTCTCACGGATTTCTGCCTCTGCCAGAGCAAAGCGGGCGTTAGCATTCCGTTCCATCGTTTCTGTAATCTTCATTGTTATCTCCTTTCTGGTTCTGTTATGAACCTGTGCATAAAAATACAGCCTGTCTCATCAGTAGCGGTAGGCTGGTTCCGCCAGACCGCCCGAAGGCGGTTTCGACTTCCATCAGCGGCGAGCGTCCCAATCGAAAAGGTAGCTGGTTCCGGTGGCCACTGCGACAAATTTGATGTGTCCGTCATTCGGAGCGTCGAAATGGACGAAGCTTTCCGCTTCCGCATAGGTCATTTCTTTTGTGGTGCTGGTTCCGTTCCAAGTCATGATCGTTACATTGCACTTTAAGTTTGCCATAGTGATACCTTCCTTTCTGTCGTTGAGTTATGAAAACCGGTTTCGATTCCGGTTCCGCTCTTAATAAAAACGCCGTCCAGAGCGGGCGGCGAGCTTGCGAATGTTCCGTTTGAATTGTTTTGCCTGCCAGCGTTCGGCGCGTTCCTGCTGGATTCTGTCTCCGTCGAAGACGGCGTGCAGGAAATGCTGTTCCTTCACAAACTCGATGATGCAGGCTATCAGGTAGGCCAAGCAGAGGAGGGCAAAGGGGATAGCTGCAATGAGCCAGTTGGGCGGGAGCATAAGCATTTTCCTTTCTGATTCCGATATGGATTCTGGTTCCATCATCGCCTCTTGCGGCGATTTTTGGCATAAAAAAACCGCCCGAAGGCGGTTGGGTGCGGAAGCTGGGTTATTCGTAACAGTTGAAATACTCGAAATACAGGGTTACATACTGGTCATGCCGCTCGACGCGCACGCCGTCGGGGTGAATCGGCTCCTGAGCTGGAGCATCGTTAGACAGTACATCGTCAAAGCAGTCGCCCAAGTCGATGTCAGCAGACTCGGCTATGATGTTGATCTCCAAGATTTCGACGCCGTAATAGGCACGGGTCGTGTCAGTGGCTTTGTAGTGCTTTGCAACGACGTCATGGCGTTCGCTGACCTCGGGCTTGCCCATGGCCAAATTCATCACCTGCTGCCACTTGGCGGCAAACGACACTTCGTCAGGGAAATCGCCTTCAACAGGCGTCACGTTGTCGATGGTACAGTTGAATTCTTCGTTGATATGCCTGCACAGACAGTCGATCTGTGTCAGCCTGCTTTCGACAGGTCTGGTCTTCGGTGGTAACTGCTCAGCGTCGTCAGTCTGCCGCCCTTTGTGCTTGAGCACATCGGCCCAACTGTCGATCACTGCCTGCGGAGCGCCCGCCATTTGCAGGGCACCAAGTTTCAGGTACACCTCAGATGCGGGCGTTGTCTTAAAATCATCTCCTTCAAAATATCGTTGTGCGGCGTCAGGATCGCGCCACAGGTTGTAAAAGTGATAAGGGTCTTCATTGAACATTTTTCGGAACTCTTCTTTTTGCTCATCAGTCAGCTCAGAAGGGTCAAGGTCGTCAAGATATAGCATGCAGGTTATCACGCTCCCTTCGCTCAGAGTATAAACGTTGTGACATGCGCTGTCAAGCGCGGTTACCTGTACTCATGCACCTCCCCATCAAAGTCGATCAGGAACGCGTCACCTTCGGCCCATACTTGGGCAGTGGCGGCGGCATGGCGTACACCTTGGGCGTAGGCGTTGTGAGCGATAACGGCGGCCAAGGCAAGCAGGGCAATGATCTTAAACAGTTTACGCATAAGGAAACCCCTTTCGCCCATAGCGTCTTCATGCGGACGCAAGCGGGCATATAAGCCGGGTATCAGGCCCCCGGCAGGCCGCAGGTATGGGAAGCGCGGGGAGCTTACTTCTCTTCGCGCCAGATCACGTCGTAGGCAACGCCGGACACTACATGGGAGAGGACGACGAACATCAGGTGCATGGTCTTCTCGGGCGTGCGGATGTGGGGCTTGCCAGTTTTGTCGTCAAGCCAGAACATGTACTGCATGAAGAAGCGGGCGTCTTCACGGCGGATGCGGTAACGGTTCTGCCCGTCGTCGCGCCCGGTCGTGTCGAACAGGATATTGTCGACGATCGTCTGCAGGCGCCTCATGATCTGGTTGATGGTCAGCTCTTCTGTCCATGCGTTCTTCTCGTTTTCGGTCATGTCACATACGTCGATCGGCTGACCGTCGTCAGTGTAGACGAGCATGTCCCCGGTCATGGCGAACGCATCGCGGAACTTCTGCATGTCGCACTTCAGGAGCTTGCACTCTGCCGCCGCCGCATACAGACGGGCGCGGTAGGTGCGGGAAGACCATTTCTGGTCGTGCATCAGGTCGCCGAGGTTAAGGTCGCTGTAGGTGCTTTCCAGAAGCTTCAGCCGGTAGGGCTCAGTGTCTTCGGTCTCGATCTCGACGTTCTTGATGCGGTCGGTGCCACTTTCCTTGGTGATCTTTCTGGTCGCGAGGCCAGAGAAGGAAAACGCTTTCGCGGCGGTTGCAACGACGTCTTCGCCGGCACAGATCGTCTCGTAGGCGTTCGTGCGGACCTTCTTGTTGTAATCGGCCAGAGCTTCACGCAGTTTCTTCTCGGCCGCATCAATGGCGACTTTGGTCACGGCGGGAGTGTTGGCAACCGTCTTGTAAGCGGTAGCGGCGGACTTGCAGTTGTTCATAGCGACGTTCAGTTCTTCAGCTGTGTACATAGTGTACCTCCATGGCGCCAGTGGCGCAGTTTTTTAGCTCGGGCCGTCATCATTGCAGGCGGCGCGAACAGGGAGGCCCGGCCGATCGAAATCAGCAGGGCCTGAGGAAGTACTATATGCGCACGGCCGAAGCCGAGAATTTCGCATGGTTTAACACTTATGCCAGTTACTATGCGTATCGCCCACAAGCCGCTCCCAGATACTAAGAGCCAGTAACAGACAGGAGAGATGACAAACCTGCCCCATCGCGGACGATTCGCCAGTGCGCTGACACTTGGCGAGTAACGGCAACTTCGGTATGGTGCCACTACCAGATTGTACCCCCGTACTACACGAGCAGTCTGTACAGGTAGGCTGACCGCTTCACAGCGGACCACAGACGACCCCGCGCAAAAAATGCGACAGTTTCCCGTCTGCGATGCTCATGCCGCCCAGCCGCTATGCGACCGCGCGACACGAGCGCGAAACCCGCGCCGCGACCGCCGCGCCAACCGCGACCGCCGCGCGCTTTATTATCGCGCTCACAATGGACGGGAACGAGACCGAGAAAAAGTATGAACAAACTGTGAACAAATTATGAACGAGAAAAAGAGTGAAAACGCGACCGCGACCGCCGCGCGGATACGCTGACGGTTGGAAAAGTAACACTTTCGTAACATGATTTTTGATTTTTGATCAGAAAAGCGGGGAAATACTCACGCATAAAAAAAAGCCCGTCTTAAAATCGAGATGAAAATGCCTGTGAAATGAGGCGTTTTAACATATGAACAGGCGCTCAGACTTAAAATCGACCAGATACGACAAAAAGAGCGAAAAAACGCCGAAAAACAGGCATTTTCCGGGCTATTTTTGATCAGGAAACGCCATTTTCCCCGCCGTCAGAGGAAAAACGGTATAAATGTTACAAAAATGTAATAATTATATACAGAAAATGGATAAAAATACATATAAAACGGCAGTTTATACATTGATATACATTGAAATTGTATAAAAAAATCTCAAAAAAATAGAGAAAATCGTCTGATCAGGCAGGAGAATTTCACTTTTTGTCGAATATGTATAGTGTAATTCAATACACCACACCACTACATGAAGGAGGAAACACACCATGAAGAATTACATCACCAGCAACCCGGGCACCTTGTATCGCATCAGCATGAACCGCGCGCGCGGCATCTTAAAACGCCTTTACGATCTGAAGGCCCACGGAGCAGATACCACCGCGCGCGCCCTGACCGTCGCGAAATTCATTGACGATCATTCAACCGCGCGATTTATCCGCGACACCCGCCGCGCCGCCCTGATTTATCATTTATCCCACATCAGCAACCCCACACCCGCCCACCGCGCGCGCCTTGAAAAGCTGACCGCCATCGACAACCGTATCAGCGCGCGCCCCGCCGTCAAGAGCGCGGCAACCGTCAAGGCCTATAAAGCACTGACTACCCACCGCGAAAAATTCCCCGCAATAGACACGCGCGGTATTGAATACCTGCCAGCGCGGACGGCCCTTGCCATGGTTATACGGAGCGCGGAAACCCGCCGCCACGTCGACCCCGCGCGCAACCCCTACCGCGACCCCATCAAACGAAACGATTTTTTACAAATCGCCGCCCTTGAGTATCAGACAGCTATTGCCCGGTCGACATTGCGCGCCGTCACCCTGCCGGACGGTCGGACAGTCTACAATTTCAACGAGCTTAACCCGGTTGACTGTAAGCCCCTGACATACGCCGCGCGCGCCATCGAGCGCGCCGAGTATCAGAGCCGCGCGCGCCGCATCGTCTACAAAGACGGCGAAGCGACCGCCGCCGCCCCGGTTGATGAATGTATCAGAACGAGGAAGCCCGCCCCGGAAATCCCGGAACACGACATCGACCGCGCGTTTGACGCAAAAGCTTTTCAGGCCGCCATGATTGACGCTATCAAAGCAGAGAACCGCCTAAACGAGAAACGCCGCGCCGTATTGATTGACATAGTAAAAGGGAAGCAGGAAAGCACCCCGCGCGACCGCGACTACTTGAAGCAAATCGGACTAAACGCCGGACTCGTGAAAAAGGGAATCGGGAAGCACTTTTTAATCAACGATTGACGAACGAGCGAGCGCGCCGCCGCCCCATCACAGGGACGGCGGATTTTTTGTGTTTTTTGGCATGGACGAAAAACCGCCCCACATAAAACCAGCATATTCAACCGCCGCGCCGCGCGTCTTTTCCTGCCGCCGTCAGCCGTCACCCGTCAGCGATGGACGCGCCGCCGCCCTGATCAGTACACCGCGCGCGCGGTTCGCTCTTCACCACAAACGCGAACCCCGCCCCGGCGGGAAGCCCATCCCCCGGCGGTTTTAAGGCATGGCAACCGCCAGAAAAATGGCTCGCCAGGTAAGCTCTTCCATCTTCCAACCCCGAAATCCAACCCCGAAATCCAAAGCCCGAAATTCAACCCCCGCCACAATCGCGCCCAATTTTCGTCACCAAATATTATTTTCAGCTTCACTATCTGTATACACACGATGACCACTGCCACACCGCGCTTTTGTATACATCCCAGACGAGCGGGCTGTTTATATTCACTTCCCGGATCCGCGCTTTACTGCTTTCAAAAAGCCGCTACGACAGCATTGCCAGACACCCGAAAATCACACAAAAATCCCTGATGTATCAGGCCAAAACGCTTGACTTCACAGGCCCGTCGTGGTATAATAAAGGTGCCCTGAAGGGGCCACTACAGAAGGGGGATTACGGATGAGCGAACTGGCTTACAGGCATCAGGAGAGCAACATCTACACGGAGACCGAAGGCAACCTTACCAGGATCTTCTTCGGCCAGAGCGAAGCGATGGGCGAGAACAGAGCACCGTCAGGTGCGGGATTTTTCGGCCAGAGCGAAGCGATGGACACTGCCGCGCCCGATCTCTATCAGGCCGCTACGACCGACGATCACCTGACGCCCCGCCAGAAGGAGCTCGCCAAACCCGACAGCCGTGACATGGCTGTCGTCCCCCTGGAGAGCTACGATCAGGTGCGCAGCCTGATCGACTGGTTCGAGAGCAAACAGGATTACCGCGACGCCTGCCTGCTGACCTTCGGGTTCTGCACCGGCCTGCGGATCTCCGACCTGCTGAACCTGAAGATCAGCGACATCGTGGAGAGCATCAAGCCCATGGTCTTCAAGCGGGCTATCGACATCCGCGAGCAGAAGACCGGCAAGCGCACGGTCGGCCACCTTGACGACATGCTGATCACCCAGGCGATGCAGGAAGCCTTCAGCCGCTACATGGACAGGAAGCCCTACCCAGAGCTCGAGCCTGACCGTTATCTGTTCACGTCCATGTATACGCATGGCAACAAACCGATGAGCATCAGGGCGATCCAGAAAGTGCTGACTCCCGCCTTCGCAGCAGTCTGCCCCCACCTTCACTGCTCCACCCATACGATGCGCAAGACCTTCGTCTCGATCATTCACACCTTTGCGACCCAGGCCACGATGACCGGCGCCGGGATCAACCCCGCTACCGCCTGCCAGATCGCCCTGCGTCACGCGAACGCCGCTACGACGATGGCGTACATGGGCACGATGAAGTCCGGGATGCTGTCCCTGCGCCAGGCCGTAAGTGATTTCGTGATGGGCAGGACCAAGATTCGCAGCCTGAAGACGCAGTATTCGTGGGAGCTCGTGGACGACTGAGCCTGACAACGACCAGCTCCCACGTACCGAGACGCGCAGCGTCGAAGGTACATGGGAGACGATCGACGACTGAGACGCAGATGGCCGTAGAGCGACCGTAGCTCAATGTGGTGACCGGTGTAGCGGTCGGGTGGATATCTTGGTAGGGTAGAAAGACAGGGGCCGTCACACGTCGCTGAAGCGTCTCTACGACTATCGGGCCGCTACGAGCTGTGACGGAGCGGGCAGCGACGGGCCTGAGAATCATCGTCGTAGTGGTTTTTTTAAAAAAAATAAATCGGGGCGAAAGCCCCCTATAAATAATTTATATATTTTTAATTTACAACTAAATCGGGAAACAATGTATAAAGAGCTGTAATGCTAATCGAGCCCTATGGAATCAGGACTAGTAGTGTAACTTGAATAGGATATCAACTTGGTATGTTGACTCTAAGGAATAGGTACTTGTGTACATCGGAGGTCGAGCCCTATAGTATAACGACCTGTACCGTTTCTTGAATAGAAGCAGGACTAGTCATGTATCTATCGTGAATAGAAGCTTGAGCCCTATTGTAAATCGACACACATTGCTAATCGACCTGTAACGTAATCAGGCTGTAATGTTTCTCTATATATAATATATAATAAGGGGTGTCTTGCTTGCCGGGAAAGTTTCAAACCGGGACGTACGTCCCGGTATCCCGCTGCTCGATTTGACCGGCCACCCCGCCCGTGGTATAATATCCATGTCAGCAGGGGCGCGGTTTCGGCCGCGTTCTTTTTGTGCACAAAGAAAATGACCCGCGCAACATATCCGCCCTCATCGGGCTGCGCGAGCCATCTTCCTGTGGTTGTTCACCCAGACCATCTTGCAGATCCCTCAGCGCGGCGATCCCGTCCCTCGGGGCGGGCGAACGCTGTTGCGGTTGTTGCCGCTGCGTGCCTTCGCCGGGCACCACGGTTGGATATGCGCACCGCTTCTATGAGATGGCACTTCAGAGCACAGGCTGGCACAATACCCAAATTCATGCCGTGGCGGAACAGGTAGACGCGCAGAGGCCAGGAGACAGGGGCAGGTTTAAACACCAACGGTGAGCTCCTATGGGTTCGACTCCCTCCGATGCGGGCAGTGCACGGCCCATGCAGGGTGCAGATCCCTGCCGGCATGTTTCAGGGCGGAGACCACATGGCTCCGACCCTTAACTTTTATCCAGTCGCCTTCGGGCGGCTTTTTCATTTACATCGAAAGGAGAGACCGATATGGACAAAATGAAGGAACTGCTTCTGGACTGCGCCAGACGGATCACGAAGGAGCTCACGGAGACCATTGAACCGGACAAGATCCCGAATCTCAGCTACGCGATGAGCGGCATAGCGGACAGCTACACCGAGCTGGTAAAGCTGGAGAAGGCGCCGGACGCCGACCAGCAGACGGCCGCTCTCACGCAGCTGCTAAAACTTCTGGCAGAGGCATGAGCCTATGGAGATTCTGAACACTGTAACTGGGAGCCCCGCCGGTACCGGAACGCTGATGGCATTGCTCATCGTTCTCATGGCACTGGCAGCGGCTGCGCTCGGTTATCTGATCTATCAGCTTTTCGATGCCATCAGAGATCGCGATCTCGACGGCGGTCTTGCAGCGCTGGTGGTTTTTAGCGGTGCGCTCTGTCTGCTCATGATCGTCTTCGGCTGGCGCGGGGTAGATAGGCTGCACAACGCCCGCGAGACCATCGTCTACGCCACCATCGACGACAGCACCCCGTGGTCAGAGATCAACGAGCGCTACGAGCTGATCAGGCAGGACGGGAAGATCTATCAGCTGAGGCTGAGGGAGGAAGTCGGCCATGAGTAAAGCACTGAGCGTGACGACGTTTGACAACAAGATGTTTGGTACCGTGCGCGGCGGAGAGATCAACGGGAAGCCGTGGTTTGTTGGCAGCGATCTTGCTGTGTCACTTGGGTACAAGAAACCTGCCAACGCGCTCCGCATGCATGTTCCAGAGAAGCATAAACGTCTGATGCGGCTGGATGATTCAGAGGGTTCTACCCTAAATCGGGGAGGAACTCCCAGCATGGGCGGCAACCCACACCACACTATCATCGACGAAGCCGGGATGTACCGGCTGATTTTCCACAGCAGGCTCAAGGCCGCTGACGACTTTGTCGAATGGGTCACGGCCGATGTCCTGCCGACACTGCGCAAGACCGGCACCTACTCGACCGGGGCCAGGCTGATAGCTCCTGATGTACAGGCCCTGATGGATGGAAAGACGGACGACGAGATCCGGGTGGCGATGCAGCAGTACAACAACCGGGTAGCCGGAAACGCCAAACGCAAAGCAACCAACGCGGCAAAGCGGGCCGCCGAACACCTGAGTGATGATCAGATTGTAGTGGCCATCGCCCGGGCGATCAGCTCGAAGCTGTATGGCGGGCGTTTCGGCGAAGGGACGCTGGCAATGTATGACGTGATCGAGAGCCGGTGCCGGATCCCGCTGCGTGACAGGCAGAGGATGTGGCAGCTGGGGCGCGGCGTCGGAACGCCGTCGGGGAAGCGGAGCCTGTACTCCTTCATCCTGCCAGAAGAAATCCCGGGCGTGCTGCAGGCACTGACAGCGTACTGCTCGGAGAACGGTGCGGATATCAGCGGGATTGTCAGCAAGCGGAAGCCGCAGTGATTTGCCAGCCGGAGCCGGATGTGGTATAATACAGTCATCACCGGGGACAGACCCCGGGTTTCTTTTTTATTACGTCATGCGGTACATCCGCGTGGCGTTTTTATATAAGGAGATCGTACATGAAGATCATTGACTTCGAGCGCCGCGGCAATGTCGTCCGCCTGTACATCGGCAACGACGACCTTGTCGAGTGGTGGGGCGACGACTGGAACGACCGCCCCTATGAACACAACGCCGGCCGGGTGTACGACCAGTACGTCGCCGGCCACGTCGACATCGCCTTCCCGTTTGACTCTCTGGTACTGGAACCCTGCGACGGCGCCTTCAACTCCGAGTACTCCAAGGAAGACATGGTTGCCCGCCGGGTGCCATGCCTGATCATCGTGCCGAAGGAAGTGAGCGGCGACAGCTGGTACTGGGAAACCTTCGACCACTGGGTCGGCGCGGATGGGATCACAAAGCTGTACTTCGGCGACAGGATGGATACCCTGAAGGACGCCGGGATCGGCACGTTACTGGAGTGGTGTGAATGACAAAAACTTTCTGTGACCGCTGTGGCCGGGAGATCGACCCAAAGATGCATGCCGCCCTCAGGCACCGCGTGCACTACGCAGAGACCTGGCTGTGGACCTTGGCAAACGATGAAATCACGCATGTGCTCTGCCCGAGCTGCGAGGAGAGCCTGATCTACTGGTTCAACCACGCAGAGACCTGGGTGGTACGTGAAGGCAGAGTGCTAAGTATGTAAAGAATGACCCCTATGCCCACGGAAGTCTGCGGACGGACCGTGAAAGCTCGACCTCTTCGGAGGCATGAGAAAGGCATCTTCCTGAAAGGAGACATATGGACAGGGAACAGATGATAGCCGGACTGCAAAGTCTGGCGGAGAATATCTACTTCGGGCGGACGGTCACGATCCCGGAGTTTACATACCTGGAAATGGCGATCGAGCAGCTGAAGCCGAAACGTGTGGTGCGTAAGGAGGACATGACGCGGTGCCCGAACTGTAACACGCCGTTCAACGGCTGGAGCGTTTACCGCGCTGACAACTACTGCTGGAAATGCGGACAGGCGGTGAAGTGGGATGGCTGACACAGAAAAAGCGATATCCCTGCTTCAGCAATGTCTTGACGAACGGCCTTATGCCGCGGTACGGGTTAGTCAGATCATGTCTTGTATTCAGGAAGCAGTCGAACTGCTGAAAGAGCAGGAAATAATGTCCCCGGATGAATTCAAGGAAAAAATTCTGGGTATGTTTTCTTCGATTTGGGACTGTGAAATAGATCATCCTGTTTTCCAAGATAAGGTTGGCGAATTGATGGATGCGGTCGTTGCGCTTTACAGAAAGGCGGTGAAGTGGGAATGACATTCGGACAGCTTTTCACGGTCATGAATCCTGATGTAAAGGTCAGAGAAAATAGCACTTGCGTGTGGCTTTTCTTCGACGAAGTAAACCATTACACCATAGCAGCCGAATGGTGGAAGCGAGAAATTCCTGATTATGCAGTTGAACTGCTGAATGAGCCGAAGCCCGTGGTTTACACAACGAGCACGGTGCGGTGCCCGGGGTGCGGGAAACAGATCACAACCCGGAGAGCCATTCACCCCAAGATCAACTACTGCTGGAAGTGCGGACAGGCGGTGAAGTGGGGTGACTGACAGGAAGAAGGTTATCAGAGCTGTTGAAACCTGTTTTGACAGCTGGATTGATAAGCACCGAGACATGGGCCTGGATTTGCACAACGTCGAGCGTTTGAAACGCGAAGCACTTGAGCTGCTGAAGGAACAGGAAGCGGTGAAACCGATAGTTGATCAATGTGCTATTCCACTTACAACATACACTGTACAATTCATAAAAAAGTATTACTGCGGTATATGCAATGAAGAAATAACCGGGAACAATGTCTACTGTCACAAGTGCGGGAGAAAGGTGAAGTGGGATGAGTGACAGGGAGAAAGCGATCAGGATTCTCGAAGGGAATTACAAGGATTTCGTGCTTCGCCATAATGGTGAGTTGCTTACAGTAAATAAACTAATCGCGCTGCTGAAAGAGCAGGAGCCGCGGGTGTTGACGCTGGACGAGGCCGACGCCGCAGAGGTTGTATGGTTTGAGGCGCGTAACCATATATTCATCGAGCCCATGATGACACGCGGGAAGCGGCTCTCTGATGAGGCGGCGGACTGGTTTCGATATGGCCGCGACTGGCGATGCTGGTCTGCCCGGCCAACAGATAAGCAGAGGGAGGAGGAACCGTGGGATGAAATTACAGGTTGACCTGCAGGATCTCCGGTACATGATCAAGGAGAAGTGCGATGATATCATCGCCGACCCCAAGCTCGCGCATGAATTCTTCGACAGGATCTGTGACATCGAGGAAGACCAGCGGTTCGAGGAAGTACGCGAGGGCAGGTGGGTACCCCTGACCGGGATGGCGCCACCTGAGTATCATGGGCACAAGATCTGTTCGCTCTGTGAGTGCTTCGCGCCGTATGACCCGCTGCATATGGGGCATGAAGTGCTGACGAAGTATTGTCCCGGCTGCGGGGCGGAAATGGAGAATGGCACGGATGACTGACAGGGAGAAGGTTATCACCGCGCTTCAGCTGGAGCTGGAATACCCGTACTCATGGGAGTGCGCAGCTGAGTGCCCGTACTACGGCAAAACGGACTGCGACTGTTTTGCCCAGGTCACCAAGGATGCGATTGAGCTGCTGAAGGAGCAGGAGATAACGGTGCAGCCGGAAAGACGATATCTGAGTATCGACCCGCATCTGGATAAATACAGATGTTCGCGGTGCGGAGAACTTGGGTTGCGTTATCTGCAGCGGTTCTGTGGTGGGTGCGGAAAGGAAGTGGACTGGCTTGATCGTATTTGAACTGACGATGCCGCATTGCGGATCATGGAACGGAAGATGGTCGCAGGCGGAAAGATTACATGTCAGGGTGAAGAGCGAGCGGGACGTTCCGAAGGCGTATTGGAACAATGAGTTTTATTACCGATGGGATGACGGTTGGACGGCCTGTGTGACGACGCGCCGGTTGAAAGCGAACGAAGCCAGAAAGATCGAGCGCAGGTCGGATGGTTTCTGTGGTTATGACTGGATGATCCGGAGCATTTGCCGGAAGGGCCTGATCGAGCCGGAGGAGGGGTGAGCGCAGATGACGCCCAAGAAAATCATTGACGCCTTCGAGCGGTGCATCAGGATCAGTGACGAGGGCCTGCTGGACGCCGACTGCGACGGCTGCCCGTACCAGACAGAGGATTGGGTTGAGCACGGCTACGCCGCCTGCGGTGAGTTTTCGGACCTGAGCGTGGAGATCCCATGGCAGCTGGCCGACGACATGCTTCAGCTGGTAAAGGAGCGGAACGCTCTTACCAAGCATCTGCGCGAAGATCTGGTGATCGCGATGGAGGGGAGAGGATCTGAGGATGAGTAAAGGACTTACCGTGTACGGATATGAGAGCATGATTCAGGAGCTGCTTGACGAAGCGCTGAACGAACTGACGCCGGACGGTTTCGCGAAACTGCTGGACAGTATCAACATGATGCTGGCCGACTATGAGGAGTGATCGGATGCAGAGGGAGCGGGTTATCGCCGAGCTCAAGGACATCGCGTACCGGGAGCGCGAGTATCTGGCCGAAGTCACCGGGGAGGAGCCCGGGTACATCGCCGAGGTGCTGTACATCGCCGCCGAGATGCTGGAGCCGAAGAAGGGGCGCTGGATCCCGGAGCCAGATCGTGGGTGGCACTGGGCATGCAGTGTGTGCGGGAACGTCGTCGGTCTGGCCGGGCTGATGGGCAACTACTGTGAAAAGTGTGGAGCCGAGATGGAGAAGCTCCCGGTCGATCAGATTTTCCGGAAGGAGCAGAACGATGTTTGCTGATATTGAGTTTCGCCCGGTGTGCGGTAACTGCGGGAGGATGGTCGACGGTATCGTCGACATCCTCCAGGCGGAGCCTTACTGCAGCGGAGGCTACAACGTGGTTGACTATCTGATCAAGCCGGCGGAATGCCAGCACTGCGGCGCCCTGTTCCAGAGCATCCGTATGGCGACCAGACTGCCGTTTGATAACCGAAGTGTGCGCACAGGAGGGGATCTGAATTGGGACGACTGATAGATGCCGAGGAGCTGAAAGAAATCATCGGCTGTGAAAACGCCGTGAAGTACGGGAACGCGGACAGAGAGCAGCAGGCCGTCAGCTACGGCACGATGATGATGTACGAAATCAATGACGCGATTGACGTCGCCCCGACTGTTGGCGGCTGGATCAGCGTCAAGGATAGACTACCTGTACGGCCACCTGATGTTTGTGGTCTTCTTGTTAGGCGGCAGTGGTATTTGGTCGCACTTGAGAGTGGAACCGTACTTACACTTGCGTATGAATTTGATGAGGACAGATGGCAAGGTGTCGGCTCTCCTGTCACGCACTGGATGCCGCTGCCGAAACCGCCGGAGAGGAATTCACAATGAGACTGATAGATGCTGACGCGCTGAAAAATATGGTACCAGACACTCGTGTGGACATTTTTGAGAATTGTCGCAACTGCGCACTGCTTACAGCAGAGGACGTGCTGCGGCTGATTGATCGGGCGCCCACCGCCAGCGAATGGGTCAGTGAAAATGACAAGCCGCCGCAAAGTGGGGAACGTTATCTGACGGTCGGCGCTCGTGGCGTCATGCGGGTGGCAAAGGCCTATGTCCCGGCTCAGGTGATGCCCAACTGGGGCGGTGCCGCGGATTATCACTGGTGGGAATGCGAGGGCAAACGATGTTCGGTCACTCATTATATGCAGTTGCCCGCTAAGCCGGAGGGGAGTGCGCCATGAGACTGATCGATGGGGACGCACTGGTTCATGAATTGACCGAGCTGATCAGATACAGCACAGGCGAGTACAAACACGGCATTACCGCCGCCCGGTTCGCCGCAATGACGGCGCCTGCTGTCGCCGGCTGGAACACCGGCACTCCGAAGGAATCCGGCTGGTACTGGGTGTACGCACCGGACTATACCGGCGGATCGTCAACGCACCGGGAGCACCACGGCGGCATCATGTTTGCAAAGTGGAACGGAAAGGTATGGAGTATTGAGCGGTGCTATTACAACCGGCCGGGCTGTGTCAAAGCGTGGATGCCGCTGCCGGCCGCACCGGAACAATGAACATGAGCGGTGGCGGAATAGGTAGACGCTAAGACAAATGCGACGTGGGAACTACGGAGAATGTGCCGTCAGAATTCGAAGGGCATAAGAATTCATGTGAGGTGCAAATCCTCACCCGCTCTTAACACACAGGAGACCGTCATGAAAGCAATCGTTACTTTTAACTGTCGTCTGGAATTTGATCTCAAGGAGCCGCTCGGAGATATGATACCACAGGACGAGCAGGTGAAAGATATGGAGCTGGCTCTAAAGGACGAGCTCGGCTGCAGCCGGGCAGAGGTCATCGGCTATCAGGTCGTGCTTGCACCAACAACATGAATACATCCGGTGCCGGCCGCCGGGGAAGGGCTGGCTAAGTGTTATCCGATGGTTGACCGAAAGGCGGTCATAACAGCCGGATTTTTAAGGAGGTTGCCTATGTGGCTGTTTATTGGCGGATTTTTCACCGGGGTGTTTACGGGTATCCTGATCATTGCACTGGTATCGGCCAACCGGTTTGGCGAAGATGAGGAGGTGACGGCGGAATGATGGCGGTTCATATTACATCCCTGCTGATCGGAATCATCGGCGGGCTCTTCATCGGCATGTGCGTTGCCTTCTACGCTACCTGGGCGGTTGAACAGCGGGACGAGCTAGAGCGCGGCAATCAGTGGTCGAGAGGCTGGGACATGGGCTGGGAGAGCCGGGGCGAGCATGAGGAGCTGATGCGGCTCAAGAAGGACGGAGGGAAAACATGCAGCAGATAGCGGAACTCATGCAGAAAAAGGACATGTTACTGAAGCGCGCTGAGGCTTATAAGGAAAAGCGCACTGCCGGCGGCCCGTGCATGGCCCTGGCCGACGAATTCGCGTACGACGCTATTGTGGACGAAGCTCATCAGCTCGAGCTCGAGATCGAGGAGCTGATGAAACCCCCGCTCGGCGCCAAGCCATACTATATCACCGCATGGAGCAGGATCGGCGAGCTGGCCGAAGCGATCTACAGACAATACGAGGCCGCGAAGGGCGACCCGGAGCTGGTCAGCCGGTGGGCCGAGGAGATCAGGTGGCAGTGCGCGATGATCCAGTCTCTGCAGGAGGACGAGAACGATGGCTGAGAAATGTCCGAAGTGCGGGGCGGAGATGGCGATCGGGCAGTTGGAGCTGCGCATGTACGACGGGTATCGGTGGACGAGCGGTGATATCGCCGACTGCCCTGCGTGTAAGACGCGTTATGTTGAGGCCGACGGCGACATGAGCCCGCTGCCGGCATGGAAGGAAATCAACGCGCTGTTTGATCTCATATGGTACCAAACCGAAAATCGACTTCAGCGACATGTGACGGGGCCTTTCCTGTGACCCTTATAAAGTATCCACCACGGCCGTACACCGGCCACCACATTGAGCTGAGGCTTCTCTACGACTATGCTGACGATACTGCCGCCAAACAGGCGGTGTTTTTTATATAGAGGTCTACCATGCAGGAGCGGGGAATCAGAACTCTGGAGGAGTGGATCTGCTCCTTTGACGACCCGGTGTACGTAGCCGGGCTGCTGGCCAGGCTGGGGATCTGCCCGGCGAAGGAGGATACTGATGATGACAACGATGTATGAAGAGATGCTGGCGGCGCATGCGCCGATCCCGGCGCCACCCTGCGCATTCTGCTCGAAGCACGGCAGAGGCGAGGATGTTTTCGCGAGGAGTGGCGACTGGGCGAGCAACGACCTGGACATGTACGGCCCGATTCAGTTCTGCCCGCTGTGCGGCAAGCGGCTGAAGGCGTACGCGGTACTGGATAATCTGATGGAGGAAAGACAATGACGAGCAATCAGTTTGACATGATAGCAAGGGCGGCTGTCGCGGCAGTGTGCGTACAAAACTACGGCGAGGAGTACGATGCCAGAGACATTCAGGTGGTCTGGTTTGCTCATGTGCTGGGCAACAAGAAGACGATTATGATCGCTAACGGGCCAAATAACCGCATCTATGAGGTGACCTATAACGCCGCGAAGGATGAGCTGTATGTAGATGCCTACAGCAAAACCAGCAACACCGTGGTGCGCGGCGCGTCAGATCTGGTGGCTGCGACGGAGGGATAAATGAACCAGTACGCTGACATCGAGATGGGCAACCTGCTCTTCGGTCACAGCATGGGCGCGTATAAGTTCCCCGACCGTGAGATCGAAGACGGCGACGAGTGGCTGGCTCTGTTGAATGCGCTGGGGCTGGATCACTACGGGTATGCAGAGATGGACAACCCTTACGTGAACGACCGCGGCGGCTATGACGACGGCGAGATCTGTATCAACCCCTATTACTGGGGCGACGACCCGGACGAAGCCGAGAAGCCCAACTTCCTGGATCGCAGGCTTGGGCTTGAGATCAGATGGTACAAGTACCCGTTCAGGGACGCCTACATGAGCTGGAACGCAGACGCGCCGGCTATCAGGAAGTACTTCGGCGCTCTGGCGCTGGCAAAGGCCGCGAAGAATTACCGAGAGGAGTGGGGATATGAAACCTGATCAACTGGATCTGATCAACGTGCTGATGCAGGTGCCCGCCAGCATCGTCAGGATGAGCCTGACAGCGGAGTATGTAGATGATACCGGGCCGCACACGGCGGACTGCGTATACAGCGCCAAAGACCTGCGGGGAACGTGGAATGACTTTCTGATGTCGCAGGAGGGATACTTCCGGGATTACCCGCAGCTGCTGGGCGAAGACGCGCCGATGATACCGGTGATCATCAAGCTGCCCGACATGACCTACCGTGTACAGCTGAGAAACCTGCTGGATGTCAGCGACGACATGGCTGAGGAGCTGCAGACGCGAGGCTGCGGGCGACTGATCGAGCGCCGCGAGATCCGTCAGATGCGCAGGGATTTCCTGAACTACGTCCCGGAAGGCGACGAGTACGACGCGGTCTATACGCTGACAGATGATGGCCGCGCAGAGCTGGAGCGGCTGATGAAGGAGGACGACGAATGAAAATGAGAAAGCACAAGCGGATCGTCGGCAGGGTGATGCCGTACGACCGGGATAAGATGAAAGCGGCGCTGGCTCAGTTCGGCATCGAGATGAGCGATGAACCGATCGGCCCCTACCAGCCGTGGGAGGAAAGGATTCTCGGTGCGGTCAACGGGCTGCTGGCCAACCACCTGACTTCCGAAAAGGAAGCGATCCTGCAGACGCTGGGCCAGTACAAGGTCTTCTGCTACTGGCTGGAGAACAAGCTGCCGCAACTGATCGCCGACAATCCCGGAGCGAGCGGCAGGCTGCTGATGGCCATGGCTGCCCAGAGCTACACGATGGAGATGATGCTGTGGGCGCAGCGCCGGGATCAGGAGGCGCAGGATAATGGCCCGCTCGGAGGAAGGGAGCGGCCGGCATGGTGAGCTACACGATAGAGGTATGCGGCCTGAGGGTGGCGAAGCTGATCGCGAAGCTGAAGGCCGAGGACAAATTTTTTCTTACCCATATCCAGGAGGACGACGGGGCACGCACGATCTTCGGAAACGGCTACCTTGTGTTTATCGTGCCGTTCAAGATCGGCGAAGAGAAAAATCGTAAGACCGGAGAGAGCGTAGTGAAGCTTGTGCAGAGCAGGCTCTGGAGCGATGACGCACAGCGGCACATGCAATGGGTGCCCCTGCCGAAGGCAGATGAGCTGAAGCCGGGGCGCGACAGGGAATACCCGGTGCGCTGCCATCTGGCGGCGACGGATATGCTGGCTGCCGAGTGGGCCGCCGAGAACATGCCGTGCGCTACCTACCCGTTTGATGTGCAGGCCAGGTACCTGAAAATGGCGCTGCAGCTGGCGAAGTTCAGCGGGCAGAAGGACACGCGCTCTGCGTTTAACCCGCTATGTCTGTGGGCGGAAGACGATGACGGCAACGTTATACAGGCGTTCATCATGCCGATGCGGGGTGACGGGGCGTGAATGCTATCAGAGCACAGGAGCTCGCCCCGTGGGCTACCGGCTGGGAACCGATGCCGGACAAGAAGCCGCGGGTCAGGAAGTGCCCGGCCTGCAAGTCGCCGCCCCTGTGGCGTCACATGCTGCGATGTTACTGGATCGTCTGCACGACATGCGGTCTGAGCACGGCGGCGTTTAAGACCATGGAGGGGGCGGCCGGCGCGTGGAACATCGGCAGCGAAGAAACCGACCGCGTACAGGGTGAGCTGGAAATCACAGAAGCAACACTGGATGGAATCATTGATCAGGTGACGGGGAGAAGCGATGAGGAAGGATAACGTAATCCCGATTACCGGGGACTGGTACCTCGGGACGGATGGTATGAGCCTGCTGCTGCTGAAGCGGCAGGTGGTGTCGGCGGAGAAGGCGAAGCGCAAGGAGAACGTCGGCAGGGAGAACTACGTCACGTTCGGCTACTACAGCAGTCTGAAGTCGCTGGCAGCCGGCCTGCACCGGTATCTGTCGATCGACGTGCTGATGACCGACGGGCCGAAGACGCTGGAAGACTTCGTCGGAAAGCTGGACGAACGGATACAGAAAATCGCAAAGCTGGATGAGGCGATGGTACGCAGCCTGACCCAGCGGATAGGAGCATCCAATGAGTGAAGAAATAAAACAGGATCTGCTGGACATCCGGTATTTTGCAGAGCGGATGCTGCAGGGCCTTTACAATAACGACCAGAGAGCGCAGGCGGACACGATGTATGAGCTGGCGAAGCTGGTGGCCATTACCTATCACCTTTCGCCGGTGCCCATCTTCCAGACGCTGATCGCCATCTGGAACGGGTCGACCATCGACCTGCGCGACCGGACTGTCTCGGGCGACGAGACCAGACAGACGGTGTTCAGGATCATCGGTGAGATCTTTGGCAAGTACGGGCTGCCCGACCCGGGATACGAGGAGGACGAACTGTGAAGCACTGGTTTTTAACGGCTGTCAGGGGCGAACAGGAGGACGGCGTACAGTACACGGTCTGCACTCAAAAGTTCTTCATTGACGAAGATCGTATTCTGATAGACCTGGCCGGACTGTTTCAGAACACCGGTGTCGGGTTGGACAGCTGGCCGCTTCGGGTCTACATCGCAAAGAACAGCGTCGGGATGGTGGACGACAAAGGCGTCCGACGGCCGATGGCTCCGCTCAGTCAGGCTCAGCAGATTCTGATGGGGGCGCTGGCCGCCGGTTACGGGAATAAGCCGGACATTCAGGACGCCATGGCCTATCTGACGCACCTGCAGAACGTGCTGGCGAAGAACGCTATGGGTGCCTATGTGGCAGAGGCAGCCAAGGCTCACATCATCAGCCCGTCAGAGGGGGATGATGGCGCATGAGATCGTGTGAAGAGTGCTACTGGCGTCTGTCGGGATGCCAGCCGGAAGCAACGGCCTGCGAATACTTCTATCCCATCGCTATTGGCGAAGATCTGACGGAGCCGGAGATTGAATACGACGCGGGGCCGAATGCCGACGCATGGGGCCGGGCCGGGTTCTCGGTGATCACCATCGCAGAGGAGTGCCGTATGTCAGCAATGGAAATCGAAGTGCCGGTTGGCAACCCGGAAGGAGATAACGCTGATGAAGTGTGACATCTGCGGGAGGTTGCTCTGGACGAATCACCCCAGAGTGCTGCTGATGGGAGGCCGCGCCGAGGTTGGCGTACGGCTGGAAGTCTGCGACAGCTGCTACGACAGGATGCTTGCGGTGCAGGGAATACTGAACCAGAAGGTGGTGATGGACGATGCAGGCGCCGCCGCTGTACATTGTCCGGTCGATTGATCTGAGGACGCTGGTCGCCAATGACTACGTGCTCAACATTTCGCCGGAGGAAGAAAAGAAATACCTGATCAAGCAGGCGGACAGCCCCTATCTGCGGCTGATCAGGCAGGTGACCGGGGTGACGTCAAGATATAACCCGTTCATCATCTTCGTTGACATCAACTACCACAAGGACATCGCGCTGGTGATCTCGACGCTGGTGCGGAACGGGATCCGGGTGCGGGGCAGGAAGTTTGTGATGGCAGAGAGGAGCGCGTCCATGGTTCGCCAGGGCGTGCTTTCTTTTATCGACGCCGGGATCGCGGACATCATGCTGGAAAAGGTGACTATGGGGCTGAGCATCGGTGAAACGGTGCTCAGCAAATGGTACGCCTACCGCGGCCTGCTGCTGAGCTCGGCTCACTGCGTGGAGGACTACCTGCCGAAATTCATTGTGGTGCCGGACTGGATGACGACCGTCAGCAATCAGCACATCCGGTACCTGTACGATGATAAAAAGACCTACGTCAACCAGGAAGGGAAGTCCTTCGAGTGGACGCAGAAGAACGTGGCCAGCGACATCCGCGACATCACGATTAACGCGTTCGACGGCATGGGGATCATGCACAGGAACATCGCGGCCGAGATCGAGCGACGGACACACAGCACCACGCCGATCACCACCTGTATCTTTCGCGCCCCCTTCATCAAGGGCTGCCTGCATGCGATCGACTACGAGGCGTTCTTTGAGGAGCGCGGGGTTGAGTACATTCAGGATATCTGGGGCAGATACCACAGCGTCCACGATGAAATGGTTATCCTGACGGAGAGCATGTATAAGGGCCTCAAGTATTTCAAGCTTTATGGTGACAGTCGGGACTGGGATCGGTACTGGGATCTGTTTCAGAAGTACGGCCACTGCATTGCGATCGCCCGGACAAACTTCACCGAAGACGAAGAGCCGGTGTACACCCGGAGCAACTATCAGATTTTGCAGACGATGGATCTCCCGTATGCGGATTTCAGGCGTCTGGCGGATGAGAGTGTATACTGGATCAACAAGATCGTGGACGGCGACGAGCTGTACACCAAGTGCTTCCTCGGGATCGTGGACGGCAAGTGTAATGCCCTGAACCCGTACGTGGCAGCCATTGCGAAGAATGACGACATGATGCGGGAGCCGACGATCAGGCGGTACGTGATCTCGCTGGTCGAGAAGTACATGGACGACATGAAGTGCGGGAAGCTGTACATCAAGTCATGCTTCAAGTTCGCCATGCCGGACATGATCGCCTTTCTGGAACACATCGGCGGCCTGCCGGTAAAAGGTGTGCTGGGGCCGGACGAATTCTGGACGCAGGCAAAGTATGTGAAGTACGACGGCGAATATCTGGTGACGCGCAACCCGCACATCTGCAAGTCGGAGAACGTGGTGCTCAGGCAGAACAACGACCCGGAGATCCTGAAGTGGTGCGGGCATCTGACCAACGTGGCGATGGTGAATGTAAAGAGTCTGGTAGCGCAGAGATTGAACGGGATGGATTTTGACGGGGACATCATCCTGATCAATGACCACCCCCTGATGCTGCAGGGGTCAGATAAGAACGCGCTGATCACCATTGACGTAGAGGACAAGGTGACGGCGTTGGCCGAAGAAGACACGGAGATCGGACGGATCGCCCTGATCTCCAGAACCACGAAGAACATGATCGGCGAGTTCAGCAACTACGCCAGCGTGTATCTGAACCGCATCCCGCAGAAGGAAGAGCAGAAGAAGCGGTATGACGATTTCCTGTCGACGATCAGCGTGACCGTCGGAAAATCCATTGACTACGCAAAGACCGGGGTGCTGTACCCCATGCCGCGGGTGATCAGCAAATACGGCCGGCCGCTTCCATACTTCATGCGCTACCGTTCACCCTACTACGCCAGACAGCAGCTGGCCCGGGCACCGAGCAACATGAACCGGCTGTGCTGGGAGCTGGAGCGGTGGGAGCGTGGGATACGCTGGAAGAAGGAAGGCCGGTTCGACTGGCATCTGATGTATGATGACAACGTGACCTACACCAACGAACAGTTTGAAGCAGTGGAAAAGCTCTTCCTGGATTTCTGCGCGGAGGTATCACGCGTCCAGAAATATCAGGCGTTGGTGCGGAAGTATCAGGCGAAGGATATCCGGGAGAAGTACACGAGGGCGGAAGCGTCCTCCTATATCGCCGATTGGGACAGCCTGTACCGGCGGTATAAGGAGCTGGGAAAACAGGTCTGCCCGGACGAGCGGGTGCTGGCCAACATCGGTGTGATCTTGACGTACGTCAAGTATAAATCCCGGGGAAAGAAGTTCCCGTGGATTGTGGCGCCGGACGGGCTGATTCAGAACATCCGCCCGAAAGACCTGATGTATATACCGGAACAGTGCGACGACGGAGCGTGTACCTATCTGGGCAAGCCGTACAAGCTGGTGCCCAAACTGGCGGATGATCTGGAGCTGAGCCTGGAGCCGGATATTTTTGATGATCTGGAGGGATGGAATGGTTGACGAAATGGCGGAAGCCAGAAAGTATTTGAGCGGGCAGCAGCTCGAGCAGAAGGGAAATCTGTATCGCGCCTGTTATATGGTCGCCAAGTACTACAAGCAGCTCGGCTGTGACGAAGAGGCGATCTTTCAAAAGACAGCCGAGTGGGTCAGGACGTACAACCTGACCCTCGGCTTTTCTCTGGCCGGATGTATCGCCGCGGCGTATATGAACGATAGGGAACTGCGCAACGGAAATGTCGTCCGCATTTCCAAAGAGGATGCGGACACCATTCGGCTGTACGCGTTAAACAAGGCAGACAGACGGGTGGCCCTCGCGCTGCTGTGCTGTGCGAAAGGCTATGCAGGATCCGACGGTTCGTTTGTGGCCAGCAGCGGCGCCATTGGCAGTTGGCTTGGGATGGACGCTGGTAATGTGCGTAGCCGTTATATCCCAAGGCTTGTTAAGATTGGTTATATCGAAAAGCTCCCGACGCAGGAAACAATTCGCGGCTGGCAAAAAAACTATTACCGCAACGCTTACAGGCTTCGCTTGAAAGTGCCGTATCGTGATGACGGGGAATGGGAGCTACGCAACAACGATATCCGGACATTGTATACACAGGTTTTCGATGAGCCGTTTTAACGCGCCTGTTATTGGGTAGGAAATAATTATGCGTCAGTTGACCTGCGTCACTTGACCCGCGTCAGTTGACCTGCGTCATCTCCTGCCACTAAGCTGAACTACGGAGGCTATATGATCAGAATCGACAAGGATGAAGCGGCTTATCTGCGCGAACGGTTTCCGGATGTAACCATTACCCGGACGATGAAGCAGAGGAGCAAACGCCACCGCTATTACGTCGAGGAATCCCGAAAGGTCCTTGGCGCGCTGGATAAATACAGAAGGGGTGGTGTACGATGAAGAAACTTGACGGAGAAATCATGCTGCCGGTCATCCAGACGTGCGGCAGTCTTGCGAACATGCAGCTCCCCGACCCGGAGCTTCTGCAGGATTACCGGGACGACGCCCGGAGGGTCTACTGGCTGGACGACGAGATCACCGCAATGGACAACCTGTTCATCCGGCGCCTGATCGACTGGAATCAGGAAGACATCGGCAGGCCTCCCGAAGAGCGCAAGCCTGTCTATCTGATGATCGACACGCCCGGCGGGGCGCTGGATACGACGTTCGCTCTGATCGACGCGATTCAGGCCAGCCAGACGCCGGTGATCGGCGTGGTCAACGGCATCGCCTACAGCGGCGGCTTCTACGTGCTACTCGCCTGCAACAGGCGGCTGGGCATGAAGCACAGCAGCTACATGATGCACCGCGGCAGCGGCGAAGTCAGCGCGCCTGACCAGCGGGCTGCCGAGATGTTCATGAAGCAGTGGAGCTCTCAGGTGAAGACGCTGACCGACTACGTGGTGGATCGTACGGATATGACATCCCGCGAAGTCAAGAAAGCCATCGACACGGATACCTACTATTCTGCGGACGAAGCGCTGAAGAAAGGCATCCTGACTGACCTGATCAGTTCCTACGACGTGCTGCTCGAAGATATGGCCAGTATTGAATAGAGATCGCGCCAGCCGGGAATACTCCCGGCTGGCATCCTGTAATATGGGGGTGAGCGCTTTTGGGCGCACGCAAGTCTCTGCCCCGGACGGAGCCCGTCGTTGAACGCGCACCTGAGAATCTGGACGGGCATGTGTTCTACGGGCTGGCAAAAACAATGGACGATGATCAGCGGAAGTTCAGAGATTTGATCTGGGACGCAGTTGCAGGAAACGGGAAGAAGCTGATCTTTGTCAACAGCAGGGCCGGCACCGGCAAAACGACTATCGCTGTAGCGACATCCATGCTGCTGGTGGAGTACGGGCTGCTGGACAGGATCATCTACCTGTCGGCCGCAGGCACTTTTGAGGGCAAGCAGGGTTACCTGCCCGGCGACCTCGCCATGAAATCCCAGTACTACGCCATGCCATGCGTACAGGCGCTGCTGAAAATAGGAAAAGATCCGATGCGCACCGTGGACTACGGCGGCATGATGGACAGCGGGGCGACAGACGCCACTGTCTTCTGCATGACGGACACCTTCCTGCGGGGTGTAAACCTGAACAGCCCGGACCGCGGAGAACGGACGGCGCTGATTGTAGATGAAGCGGAAAACTATACGGCCGAGCGACTCAAGACCGTGCTGACACGGTTCAACGACGAAGGCGGGGTCTGCATTGTGATCGGACACGACGCTCAGTGCGACCTGCCGGGATATGAGGAGAGCGGCTTTGCATCATACAGAAAGCATTTTGAGGGGAGCGGGCTGGCGGCCTACTGCGAGCTGAACAGGAACTATCGCGGACAGATTGCCACCTGGGCCGATGAGCTCCCGATAAGGAGAAAGCATGACAGACATCACACTCAAAAGGATGCCGGGTGAAACGGAAACCCAGTTTGTGTACCGGCTGGCGTCTGCCCGGGAAGACGGGCTGCTGGATATGACGTGGGACGATCTGGCTGAGGTATTTAACCAGGAGCTCGGGAAAAACCAGTGCAGCTCTGCCTACCGCAAACCCTTCCAGAACGCTCAGCGGTACCGGGACGAAGTCTTCGCCGCCGAGGATAACGCCGCTGTACTTCAGAAGATCAGGGAGGAGCGGCAGGAGATCTACAAGCAGCGGACGCTTCTGCGGGACGAGAGGAACGAGTACAACCGGCAGCTTCGCGAGGATGCCCGGAAGGGGAACTTTGTGGCGCAGCTGGCCGCCGCCATGGTAGACGTACCGCCAATCACGATCAGCCAGTGCAGGCTGGACGGGGCACAGGAGACGGAGGTCGTCGCCTGCCTGTCGGATATGCACACCGGGCTGACCACGGACAACGCCCAGAACGTGTACGACGAGAGCGTGCTGCACAGCCGGCTGGAACACTACGCCGCCGAGCTGGCAGACATTCAGCAACGGCACCACGCCGGACGTCTGGTGCTGGCCCTGCTGGGCGATCAGATCAGCGGGAGCATTCACACGGCGCTGATTGCGAAGAACACCATGAACACCGTGCAGCAGCTGAAGCTTGCCTGCCGGGAGATTGCCGAGTTCATCCGGGCGCTGACGGAGTACTTCCCGAAGATCTCCGTATACAGTGTCTCCGGGAACCACAGCCGGGTGAACAGTAAAAAGGAAGACAACCTGCCCGGGGATAACCTGGACAGTCTGATCCCCTTCTATCTGAAGGCCGTGTTTCAGGACAGCAGCAGGGTGGAAATCTGCTGGGACGAAAATGTGCTGGACGAATACTCCAACGCCTTCGTCTCCTGCGGCTGGCAGTTCGTGATGATGCACGGCGATCTCGACGCCCCCGATAGGGCGACATACAACGCCACGCAGCTAATCGGGTACATCCCGGACGTCATCCTCGTCGGCCACCGCCACAACAGCGGACTGCTGACGGAGGGGCGGACACGGGTGGTGCAGACGGGCTGCCTGTGTGGGACGGACGACTACGCCTACAACAAGCGGCTGTTTGCGCCGCCGGAGCAGAGCGTGGTGATCGTTTCGGACAGAGCACCCATTGAGTGCCTGTACAACGTGACGCTGTAAAAAGGTTAGAGCCAGACACGCTGAGCCATCGCGGATGCGAACCACGTCTGGACATGATAAAGCGAGCCCGGGTATATCGCCCGGGCCTTTTTTGATTTTTGGGGGTGCAATATGCCTGCTGTTCAACCATTAACCAGACCGTCTACGAAGCCGAAGAACACACGGCAGACATCGCAGCTACCAGACGAAGCTAAGCCGCACCAGTGTTTTATCTGCGGGTGTGTATACCCGAAGCAGCCGGACTTCTTCCCGAAGATCCGGACGAAAATGTACAGAGGTAACAACTCCTACGCACCGGTCTGCAGAACCTGCTGCACGCAGTATTACCAGAACTGGCTCAAGGCGTTTGACGGGGACGATAAGAAAGCGATCCGCAGGTGCTGTGAGTGGCTGAACGTCTATTACGACAGGGATCTTGCCGGGACGTGCGGCGACGGGATCGTCGGCTATCTGGCGGATATGGATAAAAACTGCAAGCCGTTCATCTACCGTTCGTGGGATGACACGCTGGCAGAGGAAGCGCAGATCGTCGGCTCGGATGTAAACGCCATCATGACTGTGGGCGAAGACAGGTCCCCGGTCGTCGAAGAGGGCGTCGAGGTATTCGGCGAAGGCTTCCCGGCGGATGCGTACGCAGAGATGCTGCACTCATACCACGGCTATATCGACCCGCTGGGCGATACGGTGACGGCGGCGCAGGTGAAGTCTGCCCGTTTTCTGGCGGCGCTGGAATACAGGTGCATGGAAGCCATCAAGGCGGACAAGCCGAATGCGTCCGCACTGAGCTCTTCGCTGACCCGTGCCATCAAGGAGAGCGGGTTTGATACGGTACAGGCTCCTGAAACGTCGGGCGAAGAAAACATGTACGGCCAGTGGCTGGCCGACATCGAAGAGTACACGCCGGCCGAGTACGTCAAAAAGCATCCGTACCTGGACGTCGACAACTATGGCAAATACTACGACCGTTTTGTCAAGCGGTCTGTCGAGAATCTGCTGAACCGGTCTTCCCAGAAGCAGGAAGACGAGCTGTCGATTTCCGACGAGGAGGCGCGTATGCTGGACACGGGTGACGACGATGGGGACAAATGACAAACTGCTGGACAGGTACCAGCGCAGTCTTGCCGGGCGTTTCCCGGACGGATACCTGAGCGAACAGGAGCACATCAACCGGCTGATCGAATGGACGGACTTCTACCGGACGAATCTTCACCGGTTCGCCACCCACTATCTTGGGCTGAAGCTGTACGAATACCAGCGGCTCATGCTGTATGAGCTGGGAAACGCGCAGGACACGACGGTGATCGCGTCCCGTGCCGCGGCCAAATCCTACGTAATCGCAATCTTTGCCTGCTGCGAGGCGATTCTCCGGCCGCGCAGTCAGATCGTCATTGCTGCCGGCACGCTGAAGCAGAGCAAGCTCATCGTCTCGCAGAAGATCGAGCGTGAGCTGATGCCGGTCTCTCCGAACCTCAGGCGGGAGATCCTGCAGATCAGGACGCACGGCGACGAGATCGAAGTGATTTTCAAAAACAACAGTACCATTCTGGTGGTTGTCGGCAATGATAACGCCCGCGGCAACCGTTCGACAATTCTGGTGCTGGACGAGTACCGGCAGCTGAAGAAGGTCATCATTGACTCGGTACTGACCCAGTTTCAGCATGTCCGAAACGCGCCGTACAAAGACCGGCCGGAGTATATGGCACTCGACCCGGAAGAGAGCAAGACAGTACAGCTGTCATCTGCATGGTACCGGAGCCACTGGATGTGGCAGGGGATCAAAGACAGCGCGGCCCATGTCGCCGCAGGGGACAGGCGCTATGCGCTGCTTGCCTTTTCCTATGAGATATGCCTGTACCACAAACTGAAGACAAGGTCTCAGATCGCCCGGGACAAACGCAGGATGGATCCTGCGCTTTTTGATATGGAGTACGGTGCGATCATGTGCGGTACGGGCGAAAACGCCTACTACGATTACGAGCTGCTTGCTTCTGCTCAGACGTGGAAGCAGCCGCCGATTTACCCGCGCCAGAAGATCGACGACCCGCCTCCCAAGAAGGGAAGCTGTCTGCCGCATCAGAAGGGCGAGATCAGGATTCTGTCTGTTGACTTGAGCTTTGTCACACGCGACGGCAACGACAACACTATCGCGTCAATCATCCGCTGCTTCCCGGAACACCCGGACGACAACACGGTAATGTACCGGAAAGTCGTCAGCTACATGGAGTCCCAGCAGGGCGGCGACACGGCAGCTCAGGCCCGCAGGATCAAGGAGCTCTTCTACGATACCGAGTGCGACTATGTCGTGCTGGATACCAGATCGGGCGGTATCGGCGTCTACGACATGCTGGCGCGGCCAACCTATGATGACGGCGCCGGTGTGGAGATGCCCGCATGGCGGTGCATGAACGACGAGAATACGGCCAACCGCGTCCGCGTAGAAGGCGCACAGGATGTGCTGTTCGCGGTGGTGGCAACATCAAAGCTGAACAGCGACATCGCGCAGTTGATGCGGCGTGAGTTTGTGGACGGCCGGGTGAGCTTGTTGATTCCCTATGACATGGCTACGGATGAGGTGCTGCCGAAGATCAAGGCGTACACGGATTCTGTGGATATGGAAACCACGATGTTCTACGAAGCCCCGTACATCGAGACGGCTGCTTTCATCAACGAAAGCGTGTCGCTCAGGTACGACCGGCTGCAGGACACGGGCATCATCAGAATCTCGGAGGTCGGCAACATGACCAAGGACAGGTTCACCAGCGTGAGCTACGGCCTGTACTTTGCGTCGCTGCTGGAGCGGGATCTGATGTCGATTTCAAATCAGTACGATTATCAATGCATGCTCAACTGACGAGCAGATCAACGAACACAAAGGAGGTGACCAGCGATGGGCCAAAAAGAAACCAAAGAAATGAACAGCATGTGGAGCAACGTCAGCTGGGTACCTGCCGGTGGATGTACCATTCTGGATCTTTACCGGATTGAAGATATCCTCAGGATCATCCGTGATCCCATGTCTTACAACGAAGAGGCGCGTGCGTTAAGCCGCGCCCTTTATTCTTCTAACGGCATTATCACCAACGTGATCGACTATATGGTCGCCCTGCCTGTGCTCAACCCGGTCGTTGTGCCGCACGGCGACAGCGCCGGAAAGAAGCAGAAGAACAAGCAGGCGGTGCTGGACATCTGGCGCTCCATACGCGGGGACGAGGTGCTCCGGGACGGTCTGCACGGGACGCTGCTCGAAGGCGTGTACTTCGCCTACTTTGAGACGATCGAGCGGCCGCTGCCCAAGGACAGGAGCATGGACGACTGGACGGTCGCCAACATCGTCGAGATCAACGACGCCAACGTGAACGCCGCCGTGATCTCCCTGAACCCGGACTATACGCGGATCGTGGGGATCGTAGACGGCACTTACCGGCTGGCTTTCGACCTGTCCTATTTTGACCTGCACGACCGGGTGCCGACAGAGGTCAAGCTCCGCCAGTATCCCAAGGAAATCCGCAGGGCATACAACGACTGGAAGAACGGGAAGGGCAAGCAGTGGGCGGTGCTGAGTACCGATCACACGCTGGCCGTCAAGTACCGGGCGAAGCGGTCGGAGCCCTATGGCAGGCCGCTGGCACTGGCGGCAATCGATGACGTGCTTTACGACGCCTCCGATACGAAGGCGAAGCGGGCGGCTCTGGCTGAGGTTATGAACCGCATCTACTGGCAGGAGTTCCCGCAGGGGGCTCAAAAGGGCCAGTCTGCCCTGACCGGGCCGCAGCAGGAAAAGCAGCACGAGACCGTCAGGGACGCCCTGCAGCGCCATACCAACGGAGACAGCTTTACGACATTTTTCTCTGTGGCAGCAGGCACAAACATCAACGCCCTGAAACCGGACGTGTCGATTCTGGACGACGATACGGATAACAGCAACCGCAAGAAGATCTCCCAGAGCCTTGGCTTTGCCGGCAGTCTGCTGACCGGCGAGGGCACCAGCTCGTTCAGCTCGCAGGAGAACAACCTGCAGCTGATCACGGCGCAGATCTTCCAGATCATCGGCATGCTGACGACCGAGCTCAACAAGGTTATCAACCGCTGCGTCATCAGAAACCCAAAGTACCGGACGGAGATTCAGTTTCTTCCTATCACCTACTGCAACCGCAAGGCCTTTGTGGAGATGGCGAAGGATCTCTACCTGCAGGGTAAGGGCAGCCTGGCTCTGTGGGCGAGCGCGGTCGGGATCAGCCCAGAAGCGTTCTTCGACATGCTGGACGAAGAGCTGGAGAACGACATCGAGCATAAGTACCCGGTGCACCAGACTTCGTTTACCTATACAGGCAAGAGCGATGAGGCCGGCCGGCCGACGGACGAGGACACCCAGAACCCCAAGACGCTCAACAACCGGGCGAACGCCAGCAACGACACCCCGCATCCTGAGACGGAGTAAGGGGGTGAGTAGATGGAGAGATGGAACACCCGGCTGTTTGAGCTGAGCAGCGAGGCGCGAGGCGGCAAACGGCCGATCAAAATGATTCTGCACAGGATCATGGACAGCGCGGACGACTGGCAGGACAACGGCGTCAGCTGGAAGGAAGCGTATGTCCGGGAAGCCATGAAGGGCATCGTCGGTGCGGACATCGCCGTGGAATACCTGAGCAAGGGCGCGACTGCGGACGACATCGAGATCAGTGGTCACGGCTTTACCGGGGAGACCACGGACTATGACGGCCGCCCCATGCCAGCGTTCAACGCGGACTCGGAAGTGGTCGGCACCATTACCGGCGCGGAGATCACGACCGTGGAGCTGAACGGCGCCAGCGTCAAGGTGCTGATGGCGGACGGGTATATCTATGAGCACCGGCACCCCGGGCTGGTGGAGTGGCTGAAACTCCATGTGCCCAAAGGGGAAGTGATGGGCAGCGTCGAGATCGTCGGCTGCCCGGAGAACAACAATGAGATCGTTTACGAGGACGGTTACAAGCCCAAAGGGCGCGTCCCGATGCGATATGAGTACGCGGGCTATGCCATCTTGTCGGCCAGTGTGGAGCCGGCTGACAAAGCTTGCTATGTGCTCGAAATCAACAACAAGGAGGAAGCGTGTATGGACGAGGCAAAAGCCCGCGAGTTTGTCGATGAGATCAAGCAGGAACTGCACAGTGTGCTTGATGAGAACACGAAACTCACGGCGGAGATCAACAGCCTGAACGAAACGACTCAGGCCAAAGACGCCGAGCTAAATGAAGCCAACGCCAAAGTCGCCCAGCTGGAAGCCGCGCTTGAACAGGTCAAGGCCGAGCTGCAGCAGAAGTGCGACGAGTTCGACCAGCAGTGGCAGAAGCGCGATCAGGAGCTGTCCGAGCTCTACAACCAGAAGCATCTTCTGGAGGAAGAGATCGCGAAGTATCAGCTGCAGGAAAGGCTGAACAATCTGGAAACCGCGCTGCAGCCCTTCAACGCCGAAGAGCTGAACATGGCGCAGGAGCAGATCGACGCCTACAAGGCCGACCCGATGAACCATGAGGTCAGCGAGGTTGTCGATGCGATCTATATCGGCATCGGCAAAAAGAACAAGGAAGCCGCGAAGGCCGCCGAGCAGAACCAGAAGCAGAAGGTTGAAGAGCCTGAAGCGATCGAGTCTGTCGTTGAGCCCGAGAAAAACTTCAAGAGCTCCAGCATTTTTTAATCTGAGAAAGGAAAGGTGAATCACTATGGTACAGTTTGGCACCATCGAGATGATTGAGCACAGCGCTCACAATGATCCTACCGTCGTGGCGCACGCCAATGTCCCCAACGGTTATTTCCACATCATTTCTAACGGCTCTTCTGCCGTCCCCACCGCGGAAGGCGAACTCTGGGTGGCGATCAACACCCTCCTGGGCGACGACCGCTATCTGGCCGACGCCACCATCAAGCAGGGCGCGAAGCTCAACAGCTACCGCGTCAAGGACTGGGACGACAAGGAACTGATCGTGACCCAGGCCAACGTGACCGACGCCATCTCCGGCCTGTCTGCGGGCGACACCCTGAAGGCGGACGCTACCGGCAAGCTGGCCAAGGCCGGCATCAACACCACCGTTACCTTCAGCGTGGTCGAGAAGCTCAACTACTTCGGCACCCCCGCCATCCGCGTCAAGATCGTCGTGGCGTAATCTACGGAAAGGAGAGAATGGATTATGAGCTATACCTTTGAAATGAACAACGCCCGCAAGGACGTTGGTAATCCCGAAATTAAGCGCACCTCTCCCGTCGTGGAAGTTTTCTCCGCGATGGTCGAGGGCCGTCAGCTGCCCGTCTTCAAGGACGCCGACGTCGCCGACAAGGCGGTTGAATACATCAAGGGCCTTGCCAGCAAGGCCGGCAACGGCGACCTGAGCGCCTCTGCCGAGCTCAACCAGATCCGCCGCGAGATCCTCGAGCCCGCTGTTCTGGAAGAGATGAAGATGCTCCAGCTGTTCGGCAACTACACCCAGCTGGGCGCCGGTGACACTATCGAGCGCGAAATCTGGAACGTCGCCGGTGGCGCTGCCCGTATGCAGGCCGTGAACGGTGACGTCCGCGTCCCCATGCATGCTGCTGTCCGCTACACCGTGGCCCCGATCAGCATCGGCGCCGGCTATCAGGTGGACTACCGCACGCTGGCTGACGGCGATGCCTCCCGCGAAAACGCCGCGATGGCCCAGGTTCGCACCGAGATGCTGAACATGGCGACCGACTATGTCATCCGCAAGATCTACAACTCTGTGAAGAACGCGACCGGCGTCAAGTACTTCGCCGAGGCCGCCGGTATCAACCAGGCCTCCCTGGACGACGTCGTGAAGGCCGTACGCCGCTTTGGCCCGACCAGCATCCTGGGCGCCTATGCCGTGGTCTCCCAGATCAACAACTTCGTGCCCTACAGCAACGGCACCGTGACCGGCATCTCTGACGCCGTCATGGAAGAGATCCGCAAGAACGGCCTGGTCATGAACTACAAGGGCAGTATCGTCCGTGAGACCCCCGCTCCCTATGACCTGACCAAGCTGAACGCTGCCGGCACTGACTTTGCCACCATGCTGCCCGAAGGCCTGCTCTTCGTGCTGCCCGGCGGCTTCCGGTCTCCCGTCGCGACCTGGACGGTCGGCGGACTGACCAGCTTCAGCGGCAACGACGTTTCTACCGGCCGCGTGCTGACCCGGTTCGACCTGGTCGTGGCTGCCGACGTCGCCAAGGGCCATGAATATGAGATCGGCCTGCTGAACGACACCAACATCACGCCCGCCGCCAGCCTGGCGCTGTAATCTGAACAGGGGGATGGGGTGATACGCACCCCTTTCGGCATATGGAAAGCGAAAAGAAAAACCTTTTCTACTGCTACAACGAGGCCGTGGCCCGTCATCTGATGGATCGCGGCCTCGTCCCCGCCTTCAACAGTATCAACCGCCGTACGCAGACTGCCTACTGGGCGTTTGAGCGGGGGCCCGCACTGGACGAAGGACTGGACGCGTGGCAGAAAAAGAAATGGTCTTATAAAGCGGAGGAAGCAAAGCATGAATGAAGCGAAGCTCAATGAAAAAGTGACGGTGACCAACCTGGCCCCGTGGCCTGTGTATTTTTCCCGCAAGCTGAATACTGGCGATGTCAAGGTACCGGCCAACGGTACGATCCCGATGGATCGGACGGAGCTGGAAGCCCAGTTCTATGACGGCAACCGGCTGCTGGTGGGCACGGACGGCCATGGGGCGCACGCTCAGCTGGTGGTCAACGACGAGGCCCTGAAGGCCCAGTTCGAGATCCCGGAGGAGCAGCAGGTGCTGACGGACGAGCTGCTGGACAAGCTGTTTGCCATCAAGTCTCAGAGCGCGTTCACGGCGAAGATCGACGAGCTGGTGATCATGGACTATGAACGTCACAGGCTGATCAGCTACATCGAGCGCAAAAAGGTCAACGACTTTGCCAAGGTGCGCTACGCCGAGCAGCTGGCAGGGGTCAGCGTCACCATGTAAGGGGGAAGGGCGCTTGTTCACGAAGACCGACGTAATCGATTCGTTCGAGACACTCATCAGAGAACGGACGCCGCTGCCGCAGGGTCTGGTCGAGCTCTGGTTTGAACAGGCGCTGGGTCAGTACGAGCTGGAGATCGGCGATGTCGGATACAACCGGGAGGCGGGAGCTTTCTCGGAGACGGTGAACCGGGCTGTGATCACGACGCTCGGCTACATGATGAAGGTCATGTACGTGGAGCGGGAGCTCAGCCGGGTCAACAAGATCAACAACATCATCACCAACGACATCAAGCTGAACGGCAACGGCGAGACCAAGAAGTACACCTACAACGAGCTCCTCGAAGAACGCGCCGCGGCCGCCGACTACATCAACAAACAGAAGACCTCATGGTTCGGGAATTGAGGTGGTCGGATGGCACAGGACTGGTACCTGATGGAACCGTCCGTACTGGGCGGCTTTGAGAACGAGGAGTTTAAGCTCTGGAAAGGATCGTTCGAGAACAGTATCCTGAACAGCGTAGTTGCCAGGGATGTGTATGTATACGGGAACTACCCGACGGGCAAGCCCAGGAAACAGATCCGGGCGCTGGTGCTGGATCAGGTGGAGAACAGCTACAACACGATGAGCAAGCGGCAGATTCTCTGCAACGTCGGAGAACTGTGCTGCGGGGATTACCTGTGGATCGACGGACGGTGGTGGCTCTGCATCACCCTGTTTGACAACAACCGTCTGTACAGCAAAGGGATCCTGTGGTACTGTAACACGCCTGTGTACTTTACGTCGCTGACCAGTTTTGAAACGGTCAAGTACCCGGCGTATGTACACAACGCCACGCAGTACAACAGCGGCGAACGCTACACGGACTACCTGTTCACGATCTCTTCTCAGCGGCTGCTTTACCTGCCCTGCAACGAAGAGACCGTACTGATCGACAACGACTACCGTTTCCTGATTGATAAAAACCGTCTGCATCCCTCCGCGTGGAAGGTCGCGCAGACCGACACCGAGAACGACGACTGGGGCGGCTACGGCCTGGTGCGTCTGATGCTGGTGGAAGACGAGCTCCGGCCGACAGACGACGTGGAGCACATGGTTGCGGACAACGCGGAATGGATCAAAAAGTACGGTAAAAACAGCGGATACCCGACGCCGGAAGAAGTGCCGCCGAGCGACGGCATGGGATGGATTGATATGTAAAGCGGAGGAAAGCTATGGCCTATTTAAGCGAACTTACGGAATTCAAGCGGAAGATTGCCAATCTGCTTGTGAACGATGAAATGCTGGTCGAGCTCGTCAGTGGGGAAAAGGGGAAGCAGCTTCCCGCAGCGGATCTGATCGGAAAGAATGTATATCTTTACGACTATGTGGATGATACGCTGAAAGACGCCCGTACGCTCATCTGTATTGA